>QLAH01000561.1_pt1 | contig 17386 bp, 15 predicted proteins | sample 4693081 | NCBI WGS metagenome assembly QLAH01 (sample SAMN09425401, study PRJNA476045) | Lake water metagenome, whole genome shotgun sequencing project.
GCAAATATCGGTTCCCAAGCGCGAGTTGACGGCGTTTGAGCAACAGTGGCAACGGTCTGAAACCCTCCCTAAATGGGATATCTCCGTTTCCCCAGCCTAAACGGTACCTTATTTGTTTGCTAGTCCCTAGGCTGGGCAGCCCACAGCCTTTACCAAGAGCACGATTTTCCCTTGACGCTGCACATGGTGGCTTGGTCGCCGGGGTATCAAGCCCCACCCCACACCTACGACACCTGGGGTATCCTCGCCATCGTCAGCGGCCAAGACCACCATGAACTGTGGCATCGACCACCCAAGATGGACAACGCTAAAGACCCTGAAGCTAACGACACCGAACTTTTCAGCACCTTAGTCCTGAATCCCGGTGACATGATCGCCTTCACCCATAGCACCACCCACCGCGTCAGTCCCCAGGGCGATAGTCCTACCGTCGCCCTGGGTCTTTACGGTGCACCGAGGATGGATAGGTGAGTCTCCTTAGAGAATCTTATCCATGCCGTAAATTAGGGATTTGAGGGCCATCACCTGGCGAATGCAGAGGAGCACCCCCGGCATAAAGCTGGCTCGGTCGCTGGTGTCGTGGCGGAGGGTATAGAGTTGACCCGGTGCCCCGAAGAGGATTTCTTGGTGGGCAATCAACCCCGGCAGGCGCACGCTGTGGATGTGGATGCCCTCTGGGGTAGCCCCGCCCCTCGATCCGGGGAGGGTTTCGGTTTCCTTAACGAGGGGCAGATTAAAGGACTTTTGGGCCTCGGCCAGCATTTGGGCGGTTTGCACGGCGGTGCCGCTGGGGGCATCGGCCTTTTGGTTGTGGTGCAGTTCGATGATTTCCACATGGTCGAAGTATTGGGCCGCCTGCTGAGCCGCCTGCTGCATCAGCACCACACCAATGGAGAAGTTGGGGATGATCAAACATCCGGTACTGGCCTTATCGGCAAACTCCGCCAGGTCACGGATTTGCTCGGCACTGAGCCCCGTTGTGCCCACCACAGGCCGCACCCCGTAGGCAATGGCCGCCCGCACCGATTCATACACGGTATCGGGGTGGGTGAAATCTACCATTACGGCCTGCCCTTGGCTCTGGGCCGCCACTAGGGTAGCCTCCAGGTCATTCATCACAGGCACTTCTAGGGGCCGAAAGCCAATCACCTCGCCAATGTCTTGGCCTAGGATGTCGGGCTTTTTGTCGATGGCCCCGACCAGGGTCATGTCTTCGGCTTGGGCTACGGCTTTAATCACCTCGCGGCCCATTTTGCCGCAGGCTCCGTTGACAACGACGGGAATGGTGGTTTGGGTCGTCATAGGAATCTAGATTCTCTCGGCCAGGGACTTTAGATATTCGGTATTCACGCCAGACTCGCGGGGGAGGGCGATTTTTCCGGTGCGGGCAATTTCACGTAGGCCAAAGCGGTTAAGCACCTGCACAATGGCCACCATTTTGCCGGGGTCGCCCACCACCTCCAGGGTGAGGGAATCTTCGGACACATCCACCACCCTAGCCCGGAAAATTTGGGCCAGTTCAATCACCTCGGAACGGTTGACGCTGGTGGCGTTTACCTTCAGCAGCATCAGTTCGCGCTCGACGCAGGGGGTGTAGGTGATGTCGTTGACCTTGATGACGTTGACCAGTTTGTAGAGTTGTTTGGTCAACTGTTCAATCACCTGCTCGTCGCCCGGAACTACCATGGTGATGCGAGACACGCCGGACTTTTCCGCTGGGCCAACCGCCAAACTTTCGATGTTGAACCCCCGACGGGCAAACAGCCCCGCAATGCGACTGAGCACTCCGGCTTCGTCTTCCACCAGCACAGAAAGGGTATGCTTGATGGCCTGGGGAGCGGCGGGGGCAGCGGGAAGGGTGGCAGTGTTCACCATAGGACAGGGAAGGGAATTCGCTAGGATTGGGACAGGGGTTTTGTGGGTAGACTGAAAGGACGTTGATGCCACCTCAAGGGCCACGCCAAGGACAGTGGCAGGAACCATCCACAAACCATCATCATACTCCGAAAACCCGACCCAAAACCAACGTGGGATGCACCCGTGTAAACCTTCGTCAACGCATCCATCGCCAAGGTTTTAAGGTCTAAACTCAGAACGTTAGCCCATGGCATCGCTATACCATCAACCATGAGCCTACTGTCCTGGGAATGTAGATCACTTCACCGTTAGGATTGCAGCCCGCCCTATGACTCATGCCGCTTCCACGGATGACCTATCACTGATTGTTGGTGTTGGTGCCTCTGCCGGGGGGCTCGATGCCTTCTCCGAGTTGCTGAGTCATTTACCCGTTGATACGGGCATGGGGTTTGTGCTGGTGCAGCATCTATCGCCCAATCAGGAAAGTTTGCTCGGTGAACTGCTCACGCGCACCACGCGGATGCCCGTCATCCTGGTAGAAGACGGCATGGCGGTGCAGGCCAATCATGTGTACGTGATTCCGCCCAATGCACAGATGACCATTGCCCAAGGACAGTTGCACCTCGCCACCTGTGATCAAACCCAGGGCCGCCTCAAAACCATTGATATCTTTTTTCAATCCCTAGCGGCAGATCAGAAGCACAAAGCCGTCGCCATTGTTCTTTCTGGGAGCAACAACGACGGAGCCGTGGGGGTGCAGGCCATTCGGGCCGAAGGGGGCATTGTGTTTGCCCAGGATCGCACCACGGCGGAATTTGCCGAAATGCCCGTCGCTGCCATCGAAACTGGCAGCGTAGATTTTGTGCTGTCGCCCGCCGGAATTGCCGAAGAATTAGTCAAAATCAAGCGTCATCCCTACTTGCAAAGACCCACCACTCCCCAGGCAGAATCAGAGGAGGCGCTCCCCATCGCCGACGAAGAATTGGTTAACGTGTTTCGGTTGCTGCAACGGCAAACTGGGGTAGATTTTTCTAGCTATAAGCCCACCACCTTTCAGCGGCGATTGCGGCGGCGCATGGCCTTACAACAATGTGCGAATCTAGGCGAATATATCCAATACTTGCAGAATTACCCCAGCGAAGTTCAAGCCCTCTATCAAGATGTTTTAATTACAGTCACCAGCTTTTTTAGAGACCCAGAAATGTATGCCGCTCTTCAGGAGCGCGTATTTCCGCTGCTGCTACAACCGCCCAATGCAGCCTCTAGCCTTCGCATTTGGGTACCGGGATGCGCAACGGGGGAAGAAGCCTATTCTCTGGCGATATGCATTTTAGAATGTCTTCAGCCACTATTGATAAACCCTACCATCCAGATTTTTGGCACCGACATTAGTGATAAAGCCATCGAAGTTGCGCGGGTGGGCTTCTATCGAGAAACCCAGATGGAGAATATTTCTACCGAACGCCGCAGTCGATTTTTTAATGAGGTAGATGAGGGCTACCAAATTAAAAAGTCTGTGCGTGAGCTATGTATTTTTGCCCGCCAAGATCTGAGTAGCGATCCACCCTTTTCAGACATCGATTTGCTGAGCTGCCGTAATGTCATGATTTACTTTAAGCCAGCTTTGCAAAAACGGGTGTTATCTTTCTTCCACTACAGCCTTAAACCCACGGGTTTTTTAATCTTGGGCAACTCCGAAAGCCTAGGCGATACGACAGATATGTTTGAGGTATTTGACTCCCACGCAAAGCTCTATACTCGCCGCTCAGTGCCCTCTCGGTTAAATTTCGACTTTATCGCCAGCTACTATCCTAAAAATATAGAAGTAGAGCAGCAGCAGGGCTTTTCTGCTACCCTCAGCCGCACTAACCTACAGCAGTGGGCCGATCAAATTGTGCTAAGTCGCTTTGGGCCAGCCGGAGTCATTATCAATGAACAGCTCGATATTGTGCAATTTCGGGGAGATACTGGCCCCTATTTGCGTATCCCATCGGGGGAACCAAGCTATAACCTGTTAAAGATGATTCGGCCCAGCTTGTTAATTGATCTGCGGATGGCCGTTGAAGAGGCCAAACAGCAGGGGATAGTGGTTCGACGGCAGGGGTTGAGGATACAGGACTTCTCAGATTTTTCGGAGGCCGAGTTAGCGATTGAGGTGATTCCCTTTCACACCTCTACATCAACAGAACGCTGCTATCTGATTCTGTTTGAGCGAGAAGCCCCCGAACCCATACCCAATCTATCCGATCCAGAGTCGCAGCCTGAATCGGTTGACCCCGATCCTGAAATTCGTCGCCTGTGCCAGGAGTTGGCTTCTATCCGCCAAGAACTCCTCGATACCCAAACGCTGTTGCAGCTCACCATTGAGGAAAAGGTATCAACCAATCAACAACTGACTGCGGCCAATGAAGAAATTCTCTCTAGCAATGAAGAGCTAAAAAGTACCAACGAAGAACTGCAAACGGCAAAGGAGGAAATTCAATCGGCCAACGAAGAACTCAAAACTACCAATGAGGAACTGCAAAATCGCAACCTAGAGGCTCGCCGCGCCAATAATGATCTAATGAACCTCATCAACAACGTCAATATTCCCATTTTGATGTTGTCAGACGACCTGCAGATTCGACGATTTACACCCGCATCCCAAGCCATATTTAACCTCATCCCCTCCGATGTGGGCCGTTCCATTAGCGATTTACGGTTTAGCATTGTGGACTCTAATTTAGAGGCCCTCGTAAACGAGGTGATCACTTTCCTCAACCCGATAGAACAGGAGGTACAGGATGAGCAGGGGCGTTGGTACGAGCTGCGAATTCGCCCCTACCGCACCGTAGATAATCAGATTATGGGCGCAATTGTGGCGCTGGTGGATATTGACAGTCTCAAACAAGCGGAGCAAAGTTTGCGTCAAGCGCAAGCGGATCTGGAAACTGAAATGAATGCCATGAATCAGCTTCAGGAGCTGAGTTTGCAGTTATTTTCCTCCTTAAATCTAGATCTGACGCTGCATCAAGCTCTGACTGCCATGCTCAATCTGGTAGATACCGATATGGGCAATATTCAACTCTATGATCCTAAGAAGGAAGTCTTAACGATTGTTGTCCATCAAGGGTTAAACGAAGAATTTCTAGATTATTTCCGTGAGGTCAGGGCTGATTTTGGCTCCGCTTGCAGTCGTGCCCTGGGGTGTAAACAACGGGTGATCGTCGAGGATGTGGAAACGGATCCAGAATTTACCCCCCACCGTCCCATTGCCGCAGCGACAGGGCTGAGAGCGGTGCAATCAACGCCGCTGCTCGATCGCCAAGGGGATGTCCTAGGCGTGCTCTCCACCCACTTTAGGCAACCCCACCGCCCCTCAGAGCGAGAGTTACGCATTCTCGATCTCTACGGACGCATGGTGTCGCAGATGATTGCCTTGGTGCAGGCCCAGCATGATCGCCAGAGGCTGATCGATCAAGCCCGCATAGCCGAGGCCGCCAATGCCAGTAAGGATGAGTTTCTGGCGATGCTGTCCCACGAACTGCGCACGCCCCTCACCAGCATTACCACCTGGATTCAACTGATGGAACGGGGACAGTTGGAAGAGGCCCAAACCCAGGTCGCCATTGCCGCCATTCGAGATAGTGCGCGGAGCCAAACCAAACTCATCGAAGAACTGCTGGATGTGTCGCGGATTGTGCAGCAGCGCTTTGAGATTGACCTAGAACCCTGCGACATCACAGCGGTGATTCAGCAGGCGATGGATCTGGTGCAGCCGCAGATTTTGCAAAACGACCTGCACCTAGAAACGGATCTGCAACGCTGCCCCACCGCCCTCAGCCTAGACCCCACCCGCATTCTCCAGGTGTTGGCTAATCTGTTGACCAACGCCATCAAATTTACCCCCAGAGGCGGGCGCATTACCCTGCGGCTGATGGACGAGCCCAACCAGGTGCAGATCCAGGTAAGCGATACGGGGATAGGCATTGATCCTGAGCAGTTGCCCTACATTTTTGAGCGCTTCCGGCAAGTCGATTCCTCTAACGTTCGGCGGACGGGGGGCCTGGGCTTGGGGCTGTTTTTAGTGAAGTCGATTGTGGAAGTTCACGGGGGCACCGTGATGGCCGCCAGCCCAGGGGCCAACCAGGGCACTACCTTTACCGTCACGCTGCCTAAGGTGATAGCCGCCCAAGAACCCGTTTCCGCCCCGTCTACCCCGCGAACTCCCCTAGACGGCATCCGAGTTTTGTTCGTCGAAGATGATGAATTCACCTCGATGGCAATTACCTTGGCGCTCCGGCAGTATGGGGCTATCGTCACCACCGCCCGTTCGGCGGCGGCGGCCCTCGATAGCCTGACCCAAGAACAGCCCGATGCGATCATCAGCGATCTAGGCCTGCCCGATGTGAACGGCTATGACTTCATGCGCCAGGTACGGGCACTGCCGCCAGAACAAGGGGGGCTACTGCCTGCCATTGCCTTCTCTGGCTATGCCGATCAGCGCAGTGTCAACCTCTCACAGGCCGTTGGGTTCCAAATTCACCTCAACAAGCCCGTCGATCTACAAGAACTGATCGGCTGTATTTCAAGGTTGGTCGGCGGTGCCCCACGATAGAACCGGAGATTGGCACCGCCCCCAGTCCACTAACCTCATTGCACCACAAGGCGGGAGAGGCTGGTGTTTGGATAGTAGTTGCCCAGAATTTCGGTGTATCCGTAGCCCTGCTTAGCGAGTTCCATAGCCCCAGTTTGGCTCATGCCCTTGCCGTCATGGGCGGCTTGCACAATGGCATCGGAGGCCGCATAGAGAGACTCGACAATGCCGCCGTTGTAGCTGATGAATTCTCCCGTGGTGGCGGCCACAGCGGCCTGGGTGGTGTTGGTTTCCTTGGCAATACCGAGGTAGGCCTGGTAGCGCTGGGTGTTATCGAGGTCGTAGGGACGGTTGGTATTGCGGACGTGGTGCACCAGGGCGTAGGAACGCGCTGCGACGGCCTGGGCCTTGAGGGCTTCTAGGGGCCAGTTTACGTACATTTCGCTGCCCACTACGCTACTGAGATAGTCGTGCATCAGCACAAAGTTGACGGCGGTGAGGGTAGAACCATTACCCATCAGCAGCACTCGGCCCTTAAACCACTTATCCCCCACGTAGACGTAGCCGCCTTCCCCCGGCTCTAGCCAAACGGTGTTGGTGAGTTGGCAGCCGCCATAGCCTAGGCCACCCCCCTGAGGTCGCAGCACCATGCTCTGCTGGGCGGGCAAATTGCAAAAACCCTGGCCATTGAGATCCATCAAATAGCCATCGTTAGAGGTCGCTACCGCGAGGGAACTCACCCCCTTGGCTACCGCTACCCGCATTTCCAAATTGGTGTCGATGGTCTTGGCGGGGTCAAAGGCGGCATTTGTGGCCGGACGGGGTAGGGCCGGCGGCTGGGGCACCGACTGATTGGCCCTAGGGGCTGCGCTGGCCGACGAAGAGGCCGTAGGGGGCGCACTGGCAGGGGCGACGGTTGAAGCGGCGTTGGCCATCGGAGAACCCTCAGCAACGGATCGCCCTGGGGCTTGGGTCGAGGGGACTTGGGCCGAGGGCGGGGCCGCTTGCATAAAGATCCGCCGTGCCCGATAGAGATCCACCACCGACTGCCGCACTAGCCCCGTCGCTTCCCACAGGGAGGACTGCACCGCCACGGGTTCGGCTGGCGTTCGCCAGAGGGAAGTGGGAGCGATGGGCACTTGGGTTAACACAAGCCCAGCTAGGGCCATCCCCCCGGCCACCTGCATCCGATGAGGAGCAATACGGGTTCGCCAGGGTTCTGGGTAAAATGTGGTTAGGTTAATCGACTTCAGAGACTTCAGGGATTTTATCCGCACGGGTCTTAGGGAGGGTCGCCGAAGGGGTTGCTGGCGGGCCTGGGAGGGCCAAGTCATCCAAAAACGCTTCATGCTCACGTCCTAAAGTCTGAAAAAATTAGCGAAAACAAACGATATATATCGATACAAATGTCGATACAGAGCTCCTTATTATTTAACCGCAAACCTCCCACAACGACCGTTCCTCCCCAGGACTCTTCACAAACGTTGCCCTCTAGAAAGACTTAACACCTCTAACTCGACTTCTGCTGCCGTTTTGCCGTCCGCCGCCCCACGGCATTTCGACCGCAGATTCACAGCAGCCCTCGATAGCGGATGAAGATAAGGATGGCGGCCCAGGAACCGAGGGCCACCTTAAGGGCCACCAGGATATTCAGCACAGGAATGATGCCGCCACTGAACAGGGTGCCTACGTCGCCCTGGGGCAGTTCAAAACCCGCTAGGGTAACGACCGCCAGCACAATGAAAATGAGTACCGAGACCTTTTCCCAGGCGGCGGCCTGCCAGCGTTCGTAGAGGGTCTGCATCCACTCCGAGGAAGGAGCGGTGATGGCGATCAGACCGATGGCGGTACCCCCCGCAACGCCAGCGGCAAACCCACCCCCTGGGCTAAGATGGCCCCGAATCGCCAGTTCGATGCTGACCAAGGCGGCAATGGTAGCCCCTAGACGGGCCAAAATGATGGACGGTTCATCGGTGAAGCGGTAGAAGGGGGCGTTGGGCACTTCGTCCGCCAGCAGATATTTGGCCCCCATAATGGCGATGGTGAAAACGACCACTTCAAAAATGGTGTCGTAGAGGCGATTGCGAAAAATAATGCCCGACACCGCGTTGGGCACCCCACTGTCGGCCACAATCGCCGCCACAATGTTTTCCTCGGCTAGGGTCGGTGAAGGATCTGGCAGCACAAGCATTTTAACGAACAGCAGTATGCCAGCCGTAAGGTAAATCCACTTCATCATTGGGGCTTCTCCGTGAGGGCGGCGAGGGGGGGCGAGGTTTGGGTCGGGTCAACGACGGGCATCGGCTGAAGTTGAACCAAGTTGGGGGGCAATTCGGCAGTGAGGATGTCGTAGAGGCGAGGAACGCGCAGAGTCACTTGGGGTAAAGCAGGGTTCGGCGAGGTTTCTAGGGAATTGCCTTCAGCCCCAGCAGGAATCTGGTAGATGCCGTGGACGGCTTTGTCCTGAAGGGCCTGGGCAAGGCTGTCGCCATCGGGATAGGGAACCATCTCTAGGCGAAGGTGATGGGCCTTAATGACCCTGCGAAGGGGGCCAAGCAGATTCTGGAGGGTTACTTCGGATTGGGCCATGGTGTCTACCACGCCCAGCCGCATCACCAGGGAGGAACGCACCGCCACCGCATAGAGGGTAATGGCCAGCATGGTGCCCACTAGGGCTTCAGTGAGGGCAACATCGGCTCCACCCAATACCGCATAGACCAGGGCAGCCATGGCCCCCAGAATGCCGCGAGTAACGAGGGCCTGGTAGGGGTTGGCTTGAATCACCACCATCAGGGCCGAGAGGGGCAGAAGGGCCACAATGGCGTAGACGTAACTATCGATCATCGCTCGTCTCCGGCAAGGAACAGTAGGCCAGCACATAGCCCAGCACCGTATTCCACAGCGCCAGGGTGATCAGCCCCAATACGAGCAGCGGCCATTCGCCAGGAATTTTCAGCAGCAGGCCGACCACAATGGCCATGGAACCGAGGGTATCGGCCACAGAAAGCCCGTGCAGCTTGAACAAAACCGACCTCGACCCCAACAGTGGCCAGGTGCCCCAAAACCAAAACACCACCCCCAGGGTGATGCAGCTATAGCTCAGCAGATCTACCATCATTTAAGTCTATGAGTTTATTGACTTAGATATATTTTAATCTATATCCTTGGCGACCTAGAACGTATTCCCTCGTAAATAACCTCAGTTCGGGTTAGACATAGTGACCAGACCCCCTAGACCTCACCCCCAGCCCCTCTCCCACGGGGAGAGGGGAGCTAGAAAGGCTCAAAGTCCCTCTCCCCAAGGGAGAGGGATTTAGGGTGAGGTCTAAAGCGCAAGCTGGAAGCAGGTTTCTCAAGATTGCAGCGGCTGGCTTATCCCGAACTCAGGTTAAATGCTCGTCAATAATCTCTGGCGAATAGGGGCCGTGGAGAACTGGGGGCGACACTCTACAGCCGTCTGGGGCCTGCCGTTAGAGTTCGCCGTACTCTTGCAAAAACTGAAAGAAGTCGGTTATGGCTGATTGGACTTCGGCAGTGGGCTCGAATAAATACCGTATTTGGAGGCTGATGACCAGCAGGGTTAAGGTGGTACCTGGAAATAGCGATAGAAAGTTGACCCAGCGGTTCATAGAAACGGGGCAGGTGCCTGGTGTCTTTATTATAGGAATCGAGCTAGGCGACGGGTTCCGGCTCTGGTTCGGCCTCGCCGAGGACGGTGAGGAACTGGAGGGCCATGGCGATGTAGGTGGCGCACTGGGCCGGTGGCAGTTGGTAGAAAGACTGCCACGCCTGGGCTTTGTCGGATTCGTAGGTCTTGAAGCGTTCGGGCTGTTGGTCGAGCCAGCCGAGGCGGACGGCGTGGCCGATCAGCACATCCAGATAGATGTAGTCTTCAAAGTACAGATCGGGGTTGACCTTGAAGATTTCCCCCATTTCCCGCAGGGCTTCGAGGTTAACGTGGCGATATTCTGGCGCTTGGATTTTGCTGAGCAGGTGGGTGATGCAGCGCTCGAAGTTTTGTTCGCCCGGTGTCATTTCCGAGAGGATGTGGTCGCTGTCGAGGCGATTTTTGCGGTCTAGTTTGTTGCCGATGACGATGCCCTTAGAATGGCGCAGCACCTCCCACACCTGGCTGTAGAACTCCTGGGGAATACGGGCAATTTCGCCGTCGATGACGCGCATCCGCCACCAGTCTTGGGGGGTAGGCTCCTCTTTGTTAGGAATTTCCTCTAGTTGGTCAGGGATGACCTGCCAGTTGATGTCGCTGTGGGGCTTTACGTGCAGCGATTCCCGCTGAAAGATGGACTGATTGAGGCCACTGAACCCGGCGAGAACTTGGCGCAGGCGCGTTTTTAGATCGTGGGGGCTGAGGGCCAGCAGTTGGCCATAGGCTTCGTCCTGGGGGAGGTCGCGTTCGCGGGCGAGTTCGCTAGTCAGCAGCAGCAGCAGGTAGCCTACCCGCAGGGTCAGCAGGCCGTTAAACAGGGTGGGTTCGGCCTTAATCAAAATGCTGAGGTCGATCAGCACCTCCTGGGTAAGGACGTGGTCGCGCACATCGTCGCCGCAGAAGGTGCGGATTTTTTCGACGATTTCCCCGTGGGCCATGGGATCGGTAATCAGCGAATCTTCGCTGTAGGATTTGCCGACGGAGATTTGCTTTTGGCGCACCAGCAGTTCCGTCACGGCGTCCGATAGGGTGATGTCGGCCTTTTCGAGCAAGCCCGCCGCCCGCCGCAGAATGTCCCACTGTTCGAGTTGGGTGGCCTTGGCATAGATTTCGTCCAGCAGGTTTTCTACCGTAACGATCTGGCCAGGGCCACCCAGTCCGGTATCAAACCCCAGCCCCTTCAGGTGTTTGAGGGTGCTGAGCAGTTCAATCTGTTCATAGACATTGCTAGATGCTCGCAGTTGACTGAGGATTCGCTCTAGGTTGGTCTCCTGTTCCAGGTCAAATTCCTCTAGCAGGGAGAGGGGATCGTCCCGTCCCGGATCGAAGCCTAGATAGCCCGTCCCCAGGGCGTTATAGCCCATGGAATGACTCCCTAGCTGGTAGTTATTGACGTTGTCTACCCGCTCCTGGCTGGCGGTCATCATCAACTGATGTAGGGGGCCAACCCGCACGGGCACATGATCGCAGCGTCCGGTGCTGAGCTCCTTCATCAGGGCCAGCAGGGGCGATTGATGGATGGGCTTATGGCCCAGTTGGAACATGGTGTGGGTGAGCAGCAGCGTCACCGTGGGGCGACCCGGTTCGCACCAGTGGTCGTAAATATAGGCCAGCTCGCTGCGAATTTGGGCCACCAAAAAGTGGTAGTCGAGGGTGAGGTAAAACCGCTGTTGATCCAAAAACGACGGCAGAAACACCGCTGGTTGGCCCTGGATGCGAAACACGCGGGAGGTCGTTAAACTACGCAGCCGCCGCACCGGACGCCCGCTGACGCCAAGGGTCTCGTTTTTGCCAATTTCGGCATAGATGGCGGATAGCTCCGAGGCAGGGAACACCTGAACGGGGTCGATTTCCTCCAGGGTTTGGGTGGGCAGACCGCAGTTGATCAGTTCCTCCTGGAGAGCCTTATCCTCCGCTACCAGGGCAATCTGCACCAGAGGATAGCGCTGTTCGCCCACCTTCAAATGCCGTCCTAGGGGGTCTAGATCCCCCGGCTTCAGCAGGCCATCCCACACCAGTTGGCCCAGGATATAGAGGCTCTGTGCCCACACCAGGGGCAGGTTGTCGTTGGGTTCACGGATTTGGCTACCCGGTTTTTCCCGCTCTAATGCCAGCTTGTCTTCCGGCACGTAATACAGTTCCGGCAGTAGGCCCACCCCGTCGCGCTGCACCTCTAGGGCTGCCAAGCGTTCTTGGTAAAAGCGAATCTGATCCTGATCCCCCGCAAACAGGCTATCTAGCCACAGGTAGGTAAAAAACAGCGGCCACTCGCACTCAATATGTTCAAACTGGCGCAGTTCCTCCGGCTCGTAGTGCAGGCGGGTGGTGTCTTCGATGACGGTTTGGTGGCCGTCCCGTAAGAAGCGCTTGCAGCCGTAGTTGCCTTGCAGCTTATCGACGATTTTTTGGCGAGTTTTGCGAACCAGATCGGCATCCTCTACCGCAAAGGCCGGAAAGCCAATCACGCTCAGCAGGGCCGCATCTACTTCCTTGGAGCCGGATTCCCTCGGCAGCAGCGATTCCAGCGTAATTCGGGCGCGGGCAATTTCGTCCGTCAGCACATGGATAATCGACGCCTGACCACCCCGCATCCCAAACAGGTTAATCCCCCGCATCGCCTCCAGCGCCGCCTTGGCCATGCCCACGGAACTGGCGTTGAGTTCCGGCTTGCCGTGGTTGATTTTGTTGCCCCGCTCCCAAATGCCGTAGTCGGGGGTGCGGTAGGCGCGGCCAATGTAGTAGACCAGGTTTTGCACAAAGTTGACTTCGTCTAGGGTGTAGACGATCTGCAACCCGGAGGCCGTCATCTGGGCCAGCATCAGCAAAAAGACCGAGGTGGCGTCAATCTGCAAATGGCCCCACTCGTCATCGCCCACCACGGGGTGGCCCGTGGCGGTATCGTACTTGGCGTGGAGGGCTTCGAGGGGGTGCTGTCGTTCCTTAAACCGCTCGACCTTATGGGCCTGCCGCAGCTTGGCCACCAGCAGCCCCCGCATCAGCTTAACAACGCTCTGCTCTAGCTCCACCGTGCGGCCCTGGTCGTCATCTAGTTGCCGATAGGCCAAGGCCAACCCCCACACCGCCAAAATGCTGTAGACGTTGTCCCGCACCCAGGCATCGGTGTAGTTGCCGTGACTGTTTACCGCCGTACTAGCGGGCATGAGGCCACTAACGGGATGCTGCCGCGACAGAATCACCGTCTTCACCTGCTGGTAGTAACGGTCTAACTGCGCTTGGAGATGGGCTAAAGACATAAACGTAGAGCGGAGTGAAGGAATGCCAAGCCATCGGCCTAGGCCGAAGATGGATACACCACTATGCTACGGCCATCCGTCCTTAATCAGACGTTAACGGGGGCAAAATCCTACCCCCGGCCTCGCCTTCGTTTAGTCCTCATAAATACGGCATTCATCCGCATCTGGATTAGCGTCGCAGTAATTTTGGAACGAGTTCTTCTGTTTTTCCGGCTCCCGCTGGTGAGCCGTTTCGGCCTGAAGTTCCTCAACAATATCCCAGGCGGCGGCACAGGCGGGAGACGTGGCTCCTTGCTCGCTGCAAATGAGGCGGGCTTCCTCTCGAGCCGCTTCAATGCGATCCTCTAAAAAGAGTGATTTCGATAGGGTCACAAAGTCACTCTTAAACAAAATGTCGCTAATCGATACAATGCCAAGGAGTTGCTTGCCATCCACAACGGGGGCACGGCGGATGCGGCTTTGGGCAAAGAGGCGAGCCAAATACTCAACTCCAAGTTCTGGGTAGACCGTAATGCAGGGCTTGGTCATCACTTCATAGACCCTCACTTTCTTAGGATCATGACCGAAGGCCGCGACATTATAGACAATGTCAGACTCGGTAATCGTGCCGAAGGGATCCTGGGCACTGCGGGGTTCAACAATTAAGGCGCGGAGCGTTTTATCCTTCATCAGCTCTACGGCCTCGGCCACGCTGGCGGATCCTCGAATGGTCACGACCGTGGTGGTCATAATGTCTTTGACTTGCATCATGATTTATCTTTCATCCTCTATGGGCTGTGGGCAAAGTGAGCGTGATCTGGCTATTTCACCATTCCCGTTAAGACATGGGAAAGGCTGTAGGTCGGCGTGGGGCGGTAGATTGGGGCCAAGACGGATGGCCGCTTGACCTCGCCAACCGTCCCTGGAGCGTAGGCTTCGAGAACTCGACCATTGCCCCAGCACATGGTGAGCAGGTAATCGCAGTGAGGACATTCCGTTGTGGCCACCCGTTGATCGGAGCAGCCTTGGCACGCCGTTCCCTCGTCATAAAAGTGACGCTGGGCCAAGTGGCCACAGTTAGGACAATGAATCTCTAAGGAGGTAGGCATGATCAACCTTCGCCATGGGTAAGGGGGCCGAACTCGAAGCAACTTGCCGTCGCCCAATCAGAGATGCTTCTCGACAGCGGCGGTAAAGTCCTCATAGGGTTTCACCCCAATCAGGGTTTCGAGGTGTTTCCCATCCTTAAACAACATCACCGCTGGAATGCTGCGAATCCCGAACCGCTTAGCGATAGTAGGGTTGGTGTCGAGATCCAACTTAAAGACCCGGGCTCGATGCTCAAAGTCTTGGGCAAGCTTGTCCATGAGGGGAGCAACGACCTTGCAGGGGCCGCACCAGACAGCGGTGCAATCTACAACCAATAGGGAACCATCGGTTAATAGGGTGTCGAACTCGTGTTCGCTAGCAATCGAAGAGGCAGTAATCATGACCAAGTAAAGTCTCAATAAATGACCGGACAAAAGACTGAGAAAACCGTAAAACCCGCTTTGGCAAGGCCGAGCCATGGGCTAAAATAGCAAGCACCACTGTTCGTCATGGCCACGCTACTGTGATGGTTGATCCTGCCGCTTACCAATCTCCTACGCCCTGGGAACGATTAGAACAAGGGCGACAAGCGAAGGCGGCAAGGGGAGGCTATGCGGGCTATGGATCCCCCGCCTTTGGGCAACAGGCCGTGAATGGTGAATTGATCGCCAACCCCCAAGAAGCGGAAGTTGCTGACCTGATTCGGCGGCATCATCGGTCGGGCAAGTCGTTGCAGAAAATTGCGGACTGGCTCAACCAGCGAGGCTACACCACTAAGCGGGGCCATCAGTGGCAGCGGGTTTCGGTCAAACGGGTGCTAGACCGCATCTACGGTAGAACGCCGAGAATTTCTGGAGTTGATGACTCTAATTCCGAGCATTCCTAAACGTAAGGGCAGCTATCCGTCCAAATGGAACCTAATCAAACTTAAAAGCTTTATTCATGGGAGTTTTGGGGAATATTCTGTTACATCCCTAATCATAGCACCAGAGAGGCTTAAGTCAATTGAAATTAGTAGGTTTTACCGATTTTCCTGTTACATCCCTCTTGCGCTGTTCTGTCCCTCTCTGCTGCTAAGCCCAGCGCCTGCGCTCTATGCCCTCTGTCGGAACTTTAGACTACGAGTCCTTCGATAACCCTCTGCGCTGGTTTCCTAATCTGACGGCAGCCATTGAGCGGAATCCCATTATTGTGGCCCCGGATACCCCCCTCATCCAGGTGATCAGCCTCATCAGTCAGGCCCACGACCGTTGTTCCCTAGGCACACTCTCTCCCTTAGATTCAGAGGATCAAGACTGGGCAGGCCCCGAGCGGTTGGCCGGGTGTGTGCTGGTTATGGAGGGATCGGAGCTGCGGGGCATTTTGACCGAGCGCGATGTAGTACGACTCACCGCTGCGGCCATCGACTGTCGCACCGTGACGGTGGCAACCGTAATGACATCTCCGGTGGTCACGCTGGCAGAACAGTCGATACAGGACGTTTTTGCTGCGCTCTTCCTACTGCGGCGTTACCGGATTCGTCACCTGCCCGTTTTAGATGCCGACGGGGCCGTGGTGGGGGTCATCTCCCATGCAAGTCTTCGCCGAGTGCTCAAGCCGGCCAATCTGCTGCGGTTTCGGCGAGTTGTGGATGTGATGTCTACCCAGGTGGTGCAGGCCTCGCTGACGACACCGGTCTTGACCCTGGCTCGGCTCATGGCCAACCATCAAGTGAGTTGTGTGGTGATCACCCAAATGGATGATGAGGGCTATGCGCGTCCGGTGGGCATTATGACCGAGCGTGACATTGTTCAATTTCAATCCTTGCAAATTGAACTGGTGAACACCCCAGCCTATGACCTGATGAGCACGCCCTTGTTTTTGCTGAGTCCCCAAGATTCCCTATGGGTGGCCCAACAGGAAATGCAACGACGCCATGTAGGACGACTGGTCGTGTCCTGGGACTGGGGCCGGGGCATGGGCATTGTGACCCAAACCAGTTTATTGCGGGTGTTTGACCCCATGGAAATGTATAGCGTGATTGAGAATCTCCAGCAAACGATTCAGGAACTCCAAGGCCAGTCGTCCCCCCTGTTCTCCCAAGCCCTAGAGGATCCACAGGATCCTTCCGCCCTTTCCCTAGATTCTCCCACCCTCACCTCGCTGACGGCTGGCCCTGGAGCCTACCCTTCCTCCACCAGCCAGGATGCCGCTACTCTGCAAGATCTGCTGACCCATGTCGTTTCTACCCTCGATGCCCTGATCGCCGAGCCCAACACGTCATCGCAGACGATGAAAGCTCAACTGATTCATCTGCTTAATCAGATCAATAAAGACATAGCGTGAAACGGGTTGAAGGAGTTCTCATCCGACGGTCTGGGCATGGCCTGACGCACCACAATACTAAGGTAAGGCCCAGCCCGCCTTTAATCAGACCTTATATAGCGGTTCTCAATAGAGTGAGCTACACTCTCACTAAGTTCTAGATCCCCCCAGATCCTAGCGGTCTAAGTCTCACTCTGTACCCCCCTTGATAAGGGGGGCAGGGGGGATCATCGCAATGTACTTCACCCGAGTGAAATCCGCTATAGTCATTCCAATTAAGCTTGAGAACCTGGAAAACCTACTAGAGTGAGGTTTTCAGCGTCTAGCTTGTCTCATTTTTATGAGGAACAACTATAACGATACGGCAAAACATTTTGCCTCTGCCAAAACGCAGGTTTCCGCAAAAACTGCCCCTAACACTACCCTGGCGATGCTCCAGGGGTGCCCCCTTTAGCCTGAATTTTCAACACCTCTTCTGCCCCCGTCACCATCAAAGTTTGGATCGTGTCATAGGCCTCGCCCCAGGCTTGCTTCTAGTTCCAACTTATTTTGTGTCGGCCTCCTTGGGCAAGGGCCTTCTGCCATTCAACGATGAAGCAATCAGCAGATTGCGCACCCAGTTATCGTGATAGCGGAAACCGTTGAGTTGTTCAAAGGGGC
>QLAH01000562.1_pt1 | contig 17355 bp, 14 predicted proteins | sample 4693081 | NCBI WGS metagenome assembly QLAH01 (sample SAMN09425401, study PRJNA476045) | Lake water metagenome, whole genome shotgun sequencing project.
GTTTCTAAGCTATGTAGTTGTCGAGGTTCTCTTGCAGTTCCCTCAGGAGCAGCGCGTTTAGCGCGTTTCCCTCAGGCGCTTTATCAATATAGCGACTTCGCTAAAGTCTGTCAACAGTTTGAAGAAAAAAGATTCTAGGACTCCGAAACTACCGCGCTGCAAGGGTTTTGGGCTATCGGGAGGCTATGAAACAGCCTGAAAGCAAAAATCTTTTCTGAATTTTTCTCTAAAAATCCCCTGAGGAGGAACCTAGGAAAGTCTCTAAGCCCTTGGTGGATAAGGGTTCTCGCCCCTAGGAGTTTTGATCGGTGAAGCCGAAGCAATTCCCAAGGGCGTGGGGGAGGACTAGACCCACCCGGTGGCCGAGGTGCTCTCTACTCGTCTGAGGTCGGGAGTGATCTCGATGAAGTAGGGGAAGGGAGAGCTATCGGGCGTGGTGGGGTCGTTGTCTAGGGTGAGGGGCTGGCCGTTGGGCCGACGGGGCGCGAAGAAGGATCGGGCACTGATCAGCAGGTTGCCGTTGGGCCGCACCTCGAGTCCGGTGATGGTGAGCGTGTTGCTGTTGCCATTGCTAAGAACGGCTGAGAGATAGGCAGCGGAAATGAGTTCTCCGGTGGTGGGGTTAATTTGGCCGATGACGGATACGCTAGGGCCACCGCCTTGGCCATAGCTTCTGAGCCAAGCCTGTTCGGCAGCGGTGCTGGCTCGGCGGAAGTCTTGGTCGGGGGTGCCTTGGGTGCCATCTACAGAGAAGAAGGCGTAGACGTTGCCGTTAGGGGTGACAGCGATGCCGTTGCCACGGCCATCGGCTCCGGTGACTTCGTAGTCAGAGCGAACCCAGCTGTTGGCAGGGTTCGCAGAGTCAAAGCTGGCCAGAATTGGATTTTGGTTGATGGCAGAGGCTTGATTGGTTCCGATGTAGATGGTTTGGCTACCGAGGGGGATGCGAGCGGCCCCGTTGGCAATCAGTTGCGCTTCGGTAACGCCAGAGCTGAACTTGACTACGTCGGAGTTGATAGACACCGACAGGCCGCTGGTCGGTGGGGTTGGAATGCCAGGGTTGACCGGATTAACGGGATTAACGGGATTAACGGGATTAACGGGATTAACGGGATTGGCCGGAATGATACTGAAAAGGCTCTGTCCTAGGGGGCTGCTGAGCCATGCCTGGCGGCTTTGGATGAGACTGTCGAGGGCAGGGAGTTGGCCTGTGATCCCTTCGAGTTTGAGGATGACATCGTTGAAGTCGCCGTCGGATCGGCCATCAAAGCGAATATCTTCGATACCCATGACGAGGCCGTTAGCATTGGTGGTCATGGCTCCATAATGGTTGCGGCCTAGGGGATTTGCGGCGGCAATGGAGAAGAGGGGACGGAGATCGCCCTGGGCTGCGGGATTGTTGGTTAAGCTTTGGAGGGTGCCATTGGGGACGAGCAGCAGGACTAGGGTATCGTTAGGCTGAAAGGTAAAGGGTTTTGGCCCTAGGGGAGTGCCTGCGTTGTAGCTGCGTTCGCCCAACTCGCCGCTGAGGCGGGCTCCTTCGGCGGTTTCGCTCATAACGAGATAGCCCCGGGGCGAGTTGCTGAGGGCACGCTGAACGGCGGCGGTGATAAATTCGGGGGATCCGGGGGTAAGGGTTTCTAGGCCTGCCATGCTGAACAGGCCCACTTCGCCACGGTAGCCTCCGCTGTCGAACAAAAATTCAACCTTTACTTGGCCCGATGCGCCGACGGTAAAGAGACCGGGAGCAGCGGCTTGTTCAACCTCCAAAGACTGTCCTTGCCAAACTAGGGTGGCCCAGTCGTTTTCGGAGTGAAGATCTGCAAGTTCCGCTTGGGAACGGGCATTTTGCTGAACTAGAGACCTGAAGATCGCGCCTTCGTCACCGGGGGAATCGGCAAGGTTGAGGCGATGATCCAACCAATGCCCCACTTCTTCTAGCAAGACATCCACCATCAGCGTGTTGAGGGTAGGGGAATGGATTAGCTCTTGGGCTAGAAAAATACGATCTAAATCAGAGGCATAGGCTCCATGAGCTTGGAGTTCGGCCCAAGAGAGTGGAGTAATGGTGGGCCAGGATTGTGGATTGAGCAACGTATCCAGCCATGGCTGGGCATCATCAACGGTCCACCCATCACCAAAGGCGAGGGCCATATCGTCGGCCCAGGTCTCGGACTGGCGAAACTGACGAAGCTGGGCAATGGCCTCCTGGACAGCCGTAGGTATCAGCGGATTTGTCAGTTCGTCTGGTGCTGAGGAGAGCAGCGGTGAACTCAGCCCATCGACTTGCGGTGCGGCCTCCGGCAGAGAAGATAAAGGACTCAACCGATGGTAGAAGGCATCACCAAAGAGAGCATCGTAGGCGAACCGATCTGAAGGCGCAACTGGAATCAGATCCTCGACCGCTAAGCTTGACGCCCCAAGATTAGCGCCTGGGGGAAATTCTGGGAAAGCCTCGGCCATTGCAGGATGGTTAGCGATCCGATAAGTCCCTACGGAAATCATTGGGGACAAGGAAGCCGAGGACTGGATTTCTGAAACACTGAGATCGGGATGAGACATAACTGCACCTTTCCTGAGAGCTGAATAGAACGGTAGACGCATATTCTGGAGCTAGAGTTCTCAAGAACACTAGGCACTTAGGCTTGAGACGCTCAATCGGCAGCAACCCGTTACAACCAAACCCTAAGCCTACTCAGCTAAGGTATGCAGAGGCTGATCTCAGAAATCAGGGAAACCGCGATTTTTGTCAGGGCACTTCACCCACCGCAAGATTGGGGCTAGGCGTTGTGAGAATCTGAGGGCCACCGTTGCCATCGGCTAAAGTTGAGCAGTGAATAGCATTAGGAGTCATACCATTGGCCTCACAGTGGGATCGGTTGCTAAAAAATCAGGGCGTGTGGGTGGGTTCATTTACCCAGATCTCTCCCACGGGAGAAATTCAGGCGGATGTGCCGACGGAGGTGGCGTTGCTGCCCCAGGATGGGGGCAACCTGATGCGCCAAGAAATTCGCCGGTGGACACCCACACAACCCGTGCAGGAAACGGTTCTGGAGTACCGATCTCTGGGGCGGGGTGTTCTGTTTTGTGAGGATGGCGCTTTTTCCCAGGGGGCCATTCAGTGGAGCCCGGTGAGTGAATTTGGGGCGGAACTGGGGCTGATCTACGGCCATGAGCGGCTGCGCCTGGCGCTGGTATTTCCCCGGCAGGCCAACCTAGGACAGTTGACGCTGATTCGGGAGCACTTAAAAGGTGAGCGTCCTAGCTTGCGCTCTCCCCTCTCAGTGGATCAACTCTTGGGCACCTGGGCAGTACGAGGCACCACCGTCTACCCGGACTATCAGCCGGAAACGGCGGTTTCCAGTCGCCTCGAGATCACGGCAGCCACCCCCGACAGCCTCACGCAAACCCTAAGCCTTATCCCTGGCCCCACGCTAGCCAGTCACGGTCAGCGGGTCGGATCGACCATTCAATTTGGTCAGGGGCGGCAACCTGTCACAGTGCTGTTACTGCCCAGCGGAGCTTCGGCCACCTTTCCAACGGCAATTGTGCCGGGGCAATCGTTTTTCCTAGAGGTGGGCTGGCTGATTACCCCCACCCTCCGCCAACGGCTGATTCGCACCTATGACGAACGGGGCACCTGGGTTAGTTTGACGCATGTGATTGAGGAAAAGGTCGGGACTGAGCACCAGAGTTGAGATTAAATCTCTAGAGTGTAATCCGCCCATTACCCGGTTCTGAGGTGCTGCCAAAGCTGGGTGTATTGACCATTGGCAGCGGCGGTAAGGGGAAGCAGGAATTCGCCGTTGGCTAACCCCGTCAAATCCATAAGCACCCCCGTCGATGGCTGGAAGACACTCGGGAGGTCGAGGCCGGAGGCTCCCCAATGCCGGGGGGTTAACCCTTGGCCGTAAATGGCCATTTGTTGAGTAAAGGAGTCGCTAAGGCAGAAGTTGAGCCAATCGATGGCAAGGGGGCTAGGTGCTGGGGCCGCGCTGGGCTGCACCCAAAGATCGGCACTGGCGAGGGTGCCCTCGGGAGGAATCACCACACTGAGATGCCGATAGCGTTGGGCAATGGGCAGCAAGGCATCTAGCCAGCCCACCAGGACGGCGGCATCCCCGACAATGAGAGCCTTAAGGCTATGGGTGGAGTCATACCAACGCACCTGACGATGGAGTTGGTCAAGAAAGTCTTCTAAATCGTGGATTACAGCGAGATCCGAGGCATTAGCAGAGGCGTTTAAAGCCTTGAGGGCCAGCCCAATCACCACCCGTTTATCATCGGGTAGCATCAGGCGCTGGTTCCACTCTGGGCGCAGCAGATCGGCCCAAGTCTGCACTGGGCCGGCCTGGGCCCCTAGGGTGCGGCGGTCGTAAAGAATAGCCAGGGGTGTCCAGCGGTAGGGAATGCCCCACACCTGCCCAGCTTCGTCGGGCATTCCTTGGGCATTGCGCCGCACCAAGGAATGCCAAGGATCGCCTAGATCGGCCCAGCGATCTAGGGCTTCGGTATCTATGGGCCGGATCAGACCCTGCTGAATGACGGGGGCCAACCAGGTATCGGCCTGGGTTAGCCATTGGGCCGTTTGGGGCAACGTTGTCGAATCGGCTCCGTCAGTTTGGGTTTTCCCATGCCAAGTTGCCAGTAGGCGATAGAGTTCAATCAGGGAATCCTTAGCGACCACGGAGACCCGCTCTGACGGAGACGTCTGGGCCTGCTGAAAAGCTTGAACCAACTGCCCCGGCAGGGTTCCAGCGAGGATGGCCAAACCTAAATCTCCTGCCCCCGCGCGCTGACAGCCAGCGGCTAAGCTGGTGAGAGTCAGTCCCAGGGTGCTAGCTAAAAAATTGCGACGATTCATGGGCAAGGGGCAGGCAATGACTCAAAAGACGGGACAATGTCCATTCAGACCATACCAGTTCACCCTAGCCCTTGACCAAGCTTGATGAAGACCCTGCGCGAGATCGTTAGTGTAGCCACAGCCATTATTTTGATGGCGTTTATTGGCCTCAGTTTGGCCCGATTAGTCTATTTTTTCCTCCACAGCCAAAACCTGCTGTAGGGCAAAACGGCCAGCGCTACCCATCCACTCAACGTTGTTTTGGCCTCTGCCGATCTGGCAGGTCGCATTATAGTCGCCTTAGGCTAGGTCGTTGCAGACCATGGATCAACAGGACGGACGCCTAAATCAGTCCCCTCCAAAGGTGAGGCAGAGGAATTGTCATTAGGAAGTCCCTCGTCTAGCTCCCGCAGGATGGGGGGCGTAGGGGGCGGTTCTTCTCGAAAAATGGCGGACAGCACATCGGCGAGGGTGGGGGCCATGGCGATGCGGTTTTTGTAGACCATGATCACCCGCGTCAGGGTGGGCAGTTGGTTTTGCTCGGCCACCAGGTAGAGGGGTTCCACATAGATCAGGGATTGCTCGATGGGAATCACCAGCAAATTACCCTGCTGCGCCCGCGATCCTTCGGTGTTCCAGAGGGAAATGCGCTGGGAAATTTCCGGGTCTTGGTTGATGCGGGCTTCGATCTGCTCTGTACCAAAGACGAGTTCCTGCTTGGGGAAGCGGTAGAGGAGTCGGCGTCCGTAGCGGTTGCCATCGGAGCGGGCCGCTAGCCAGGCGATCAGGTTGTTGCGCTGGGCCGGGGTGAACAGCCGCAGCAGGATGAATTCTTCGCTCTCCTCCTCCGGTAGTTTCATGATCAGGTAGTAGGGATCCACCAGTTGGGTTTTGCTGGCGTAGATTTCCGTGGGGGCGCGCCACTGGTCTTCTCGGTTGTAGAACACCTGGGGATCGGTCATGTGGTAGGTCATCAGGGAATCGGCCTGCACGGCGAACAAATCCTGGGGGTAGCGGATGTGGATGCGCAGGGCGTCGGGCATGGCCTCTAGGGGCTCGAACATACCGGGGAGGATGCCGCTCCAGGCCCGGATAATTGGGTCGTTGGGTTCCGCGACAAAGAAGCCGACGGATCCGTTGAAGGCATCCACCACCACCTTGACCGAATTGCGAATGTAGTTGAAGGTGTTGTCGCCCGGATCGGAGTAGGGGTAGCGGCTGCTGACGGTGTAGGCGTCGATCACCCAGTAGAGATAGTTTTCTCCGGTTTGGGTGTTAAAGTTGGCCTGGATGAAGCTAGGGTCGCGGTCGGCAAAGCGCTGGAAATCCAACTGTTCGGGCGGGGTGCTGCCCTGGGCCTCTCCGGTACCCCACTGGCTGGATCGGTTGCCGATGTCCACCGTTACCAGGTAGGGGTCGGTATCAAACCGCAGGAAGGGGGCGATGGCCCGCACCCGTTCGGCAATGTTGCGGCGAAACAGCAGGCGGGTGTCGGTCGTGAAATCCTCGGTAAACAGCATCCGCCAGTCTTTGAGGTAGCGGGCAAACAGCAGCCGTCGCCAGAGGCCATCCAAGGGAATCCCCCCCCGCCCGAGGTAGGTGGTGTAGATGTTTTCGTTGCCGCTGGGGTAGTCCAGTTCCAACACCTGGGTATTGGTCATGATGTAGGTGTTGGTGAGTTCGCCAAAATACAGGCGCGGGTCGCCGATGGGGATACTCTGGCGTACCTCCTCGCTGCTGGGGATGTTGTCGATGCCGCGCACAAAGTAGGTAGGCAGGCCATCGGGGCCAGCGGTGTTAACGGGGCTGAGGGTGAATCCAAAGCCGTGGGTGTAGACGAGGTGCTCGTTCACCCAGGTTTTGGCGATGTCGGGCACCCGTTCGTAGTTGAGTTCCCGCGCCGAGATCATCACCTGTCGCCGTTCCGAGCGCCGCTCTTGATTCAGGATGTTGTAGCGGTCGAAGTCGGCGTCTTTAAATTCGTAGTAGAGGCGGATTTGCTGAAGCTGACGGTTACTTTCTAGCAGCGGGCGCGGATCCCACAGGCGAATGTTTTCGAGGGTAAGGTCGTTGCGTTCTAGATCCTCTACCGTTAGGTCGCCGCTGGGGTCAAAGGGTTCCGAATCGACGGCCTCTAGGTCAAAGGCGGCCCGCGTTAGGGCAATGGAGTTGGCGATGTAGGGCCGCTCTCGCTGGAGTTCGTTGGGCTGCACCACCAGCCGCTGCACCACCGCCGGAGCCACAATCAGCCCCACCAAGGCCAACACTAGATATAGACCAATGCCCTGGGCCAGTAGCCGAGTCCCGCCCAGCCGCATCCAGCTATGCCCTAGGGTTTGGCCCAGGGCCACCTGCCGCCTTGCCCCCTTGCCCAGGGGATTGAAATAGGTGGGTCGCCACAGCAGCCCCCGCCACAGAAACACCAGCCCGAACCCCAGGGTCAGCAACGCCAGCCCCCAGTTGGCAGGCAGCAGCGCATGGACATGGGTATAGCCCGCCCCATAGACCACGCCCTCGCGGGAATAGAGAATGTCGTAACGGCCCAGCCAGTGGCTAAAGCTGGTAATCATAAACAACAGACCCGCCAGGGTATAGAGGTGCTGCTGTTGAGAGGGGGAAAAGCCGTAGAACCACCCCCGGCTGAGGGTTCCCCCCCGCAGCAGGTAAACCAGGCAGACGGCTACAAAGGTGAAAAACAGAAAGCCGATCAGCCAAAATTCCAGCAGACGCAGCAGCGGCAACTGAAAAATATAGAAGCCAATGTCTCGCCCAAAAATAGGATCCGCTTCGTTGTAGGACACGGGGTTCAGCGCCAGCAGCACCATGGGCCACTGCTTCGCCGCAATCAGCCCAAAGCCCAGGCTCATCAACGTCGCCGCCAGCCGCCCCAACTGGCGAGGGTAAATCACAAAAGCCACCGTGCTCACCCCTAGGGTTGCAATCAGCCAGGGCTGGGCCAGCAACACTTGCCCCACCCCCTGAAACAGTTGCAGCTTGGGCCAGAGCGATAGGGGCGTGGTGGTTTCGTAGAGCGTGGTGGTTTCTTGCCAAAAATCTGCCGCAATTTGCCCTTGGTAGACCAACTGCACCCCCACCAACAGGCTAAGCAACCCCGCCCCAACCAGCACTCCCCCCAAAGCTAACCCCTGGGTTTTAGCGGCCCGTTCCGAGGGGGGTGGCAGAGGCGTGGTGCGGTCGGCCAAAGCTAGGTTGCCCCAGGTAAAGAGTAGAGTGAGACCAATGGGAATCAGGCCCAACAGCAGTTGAGACCGCAACTGGAGCCAAAACACCTCCAGGTAGTTCACCTCCACAAACCACAGCCGTTCCGCCAGCAGATGAATCACCGCATCGGCAGCTAGCACCCCGGCCAAGGCCAACGCACACCCTAGCCAATGGGCCAACAGCCAGTGTTTGAGGTCTTTGAGCATGGGTACTACGAAAAATGGGGCGAAGTCTGCCCAAATTCTATCGCTCTGGTTCCCGTTCGCTGAGGAAGATGATCCTGGGCTAGGGAGGAAAGCGGCCCTAGAATAAACAAGATCCGCCCTCACCCCCAGCCCCTCTCCCAGGGAGGAGAGGGGGGCCGGAAGTTGCCTGCAACGTTTCTGGCCACAACTATCCTGTCCCTACCGAAGCTGTCCATGACCGTTGTTCCTGCTTTGCCCAACCCCCGCGATACCGCTTGGCCCTTTTGGCCTGTGGTGCCCCTCTATCCCTACGGCCAGCGCCCCACCCTGCGTACCGAGGTGGTCAAAGATACGGTGTGGACCTTTGACCAGTTCCAGGGCATTTTCTATGTGGTGGTGCCCATTCGGATGACGGTGGTGCGGCTGGAGCCCCGTGGATTGCTGGTCTATGCTCCGGTGGCCCCCACGGCGGAATGTGTGCGCCTGCTGCGGGAACTGGAGGAACGCCACGGCCCCGTGCGCCACATCATTTTGTCTACGGTGACGGGGATTGAGCACAAGGTGTTTGTTGGCCCCTTTGCCCGCCGATTCCCCACCGCCCAGGTCTACGTTACCCCCAACCAATGGAGCTTCCCCCTCAATTTGCCCCTGCCCTGGCTGGGCCTGCCTGCGGATCGCACCCAGCTTTTGCCCGATGACAGCTCTCGCCTGCCCTTTGCCGACCAGGTAGACTGCGCCATTCTGCCCCCCATTCCCCTGGGCCTTGGCCCCTTTGGCGAAACCGCCTGCTTCCATCGCCCCAGCCGCACCCTGATGGTGACAGATGCGCTGGTGTCTATCCCCGCCGAGCCGCCCGCCATTGTGCAACTCAACCCCTTCCCCCTGCTGTTCCATGCCAAGGACAGCCCCGCCGATGCCATCGTCGATACCCCAGAAAATCGCCGCAAAGGGTGGCAGCGCATCGCCCTGTTTGCCTTCTACTTTCGGCCCAGCACCTTGGACGTGGCCACCACGGGGGACATGTTCCGCGAGGCCAAACAGGCCCCGGATCGATCTCGCCAAAACTATTTCGGCCTCTACCCCTTTCGCTGGCAACCCAACTGGCCCGCTTCTTTCAACGCCCTGCACAATCAAGGGAAACTCTCCGTGGCCCCCATCCTCAAAACCCTAATTTTTAACCGAGGGCCACAGGAGGTGCTGGACTGGGCCAAACAGGTCGCCACCTGGCAGTTTGAACGGGTCATTCCGGCCCACATGGACGCCCCCATCGCCGCCCATCCGCAACAGTTTCTAGAGGCCTTCGACTTTTTACAGCCCGGAGCCGCCCCCCATTCCCCCATGGGCGACGCCGACACCCAACTCCTGCGCGATATTGATGCGGGCCTCACCCAGCGGGGTATTTCTCGGCCCAGTCAGGTGCTCCAGAGCGATGCGTAGCCTCCACCTTTCCCAGAGTCCACGAGGCCATTTCGTGATACAACCATTGGGCGGATCGATAATGGGCAACGCTAAGGGCACTAGGGTCTAGCGGGCTCAGGCCAAACCGATCCCCAAACGACATGGAGATCTCACACGGACAAGGAGAAAGTTGGCAATGGCAGCAAAACAGCTTGAGGGACAGGTAGCGATAGTGACGGGGGCTTCGCGGGGTATTGGCCGCGCCATTGCCCTAGCTTTGGCTACGGAGGGCGCAAAGGTGGTCGTCAACTACGCCCGTTCCTCCACCGCCGCCGAGGAAATTGTGGCCACAATTACCGCCGACGGTGGCCAAGCCCTCGCCCTACAAGCGGATGTCTCCCATGCCGATCAGGTAGAAAAACTAATTAGCGGCACCCTAGAGGCCTTTGGCCGCATCGATATTCTGGTCAACAACGCTGGCATCACCCGCGATACCCTGCTGCTGCGGATGAAGCTTGAGGACTGGCAGGCGGTGATTGACCTCAACCTCACTGGGGTATTCCTTTGCACCAAGGCCGTGGCCAAGGGGATGCTGAAGCAGCGATCTGGGCGAATTATCAACATCGCTTCGGTTGCAGGGCAAATGGGCAACCCCGGACAGGCCAACTACAGCGCTGCCAAGGCCGGGGTCATCGGCTTCACCAAAACCGTGGCCAAGGAGCTGGCTAGCCGAGGCGTTACTGTCAATGCCGTAGCTCCGGGCTTCATCGCAACCGACATGACCGGAGACCTACCCAACACCGAAGATATCCTCAAGTTCATTCCCCTGGGTCGCTTTGGCAAACCCGAAGACATCGCAGGCATGGTTCGCTTTCTTGCCGCCGACCCCGCCGCTGCCTACATCACAGGGCAGGTCTTCAATGTGGATGGCGGTATGGTGATGGCCTAGGTTTGTTAACGCGCTAGGACGAGATACACCATGGTTGACGCTGCACCGTTGGATCCAAAGCCGGGGCATCTCTACGTGGTGGGGACGCCCCTGGGCAACCTGGAGGACATGACCTTTCGGGCCGTACGTATCCTCCAATCGGTAGATTTGATTGCGGCGGAGGACACCCGCCACACGGGCAAACTGCTGCACCATTTTCAAATCACCACGCCCCAGATTAGCTACCACGAACACAACCGCCAAAGCCGCCTGGGGGAAGTGCTGCACCACCTGCAAGCACGGCAGCATTCCGTGGCGCTGGTGTCCGATGCGGGAATGCCGGGAATTTCTGATCCGGGCTATGAGCTAGTGGCTGCCTGTGTGGCCGCTGATATTCCCGTGGTGCCGATCCCTGGCCCTACTGCGGCCATGACGGCTCTCTGTGTCTCTGGGCAACCGACGGATCGCTTTGTGTTCGAGGGATTTTTGCCCCTCAAGGGCACGGGCCGCACCGCCCGCCTAGAGGCCATCCAGCAGGAGGAGCGCACTGTTATTCTCTACGAAGCCCCCCACAAGCTAGTCAAAACCCTGACGGATTTACAGAACTATCTAGGCGAGGATCGGTCGATTACCCTAGGCCGCGAACTGACCAAACGTTTTGAAGAATTCTGGCGTGGCACCCTGGCCCAAGCCCTTGCCCACTACCAATTCGAGGCCCCCAAGGGGGAATTTACCGTGATTATCCAGGGTGCTCCCCAGGGCAAAATTTCCCTTACCGATGAAGCCCTGGGCACCGAACTCAAGCGCCTAATCCAGCAAGGTCTCTCTCGCGCCGACGCCAGCCGCCAACTGGCCCAAGCCACCGGACAACCCAAAAAACGAATCTATCAGCTTTCCCTGAACATTCAGGGATAACGGTACTGGGCTTGCAGCCCTCGACGGACAGCTTTTAGCCTTGGCCTAGACTCCGCCACAGCCGCTGTTTGCCTAGCCGTCCGTTAACCTCAGTTCGAGTTAGACATAGTGACCAGATCCCCTGGTAGACCTCACCCCCAGCCCCTCTCCCACGAGGAGAGGGGAGCTAGAACGGATCAAAGTCCCTCTCCCTTGGGGAGAGGGATTTAGGGTGAGGTCTAAAGCGCAAGCTGGAAGCAGGTTTCTCAAGATTGCAGCGGCTGGCTTATCCCGAACTCAGGTTCCGTTAGTCGCACAGGTACCTGGCGATCCTGGAGGTAATGCTTCACCTCCGCCACCGTCAACTGACCATAGTGCAGCAGGGAAGCCAGCAGTGCCGCTTCGGCCTTGCCCTCGGTGAGCGCTTCGTAAATGTGCCCACAGTTGCCCGCACCGCCAGAGGCAATCACGGGCACGGGCACGCGGTCGGCGATGGTACGGGTGAGTTCGAGATCGTAGCCCGCCTGGGTGCCGTCAGCGTCCATGCTGGTGACGAGCAATTCTCCAGCCCCTCGGTTCACCATTTCTTCGGCCCAGGCAATGGCGTCTAAGCCTGTATTTTCTCGTCCACCGCGCACATACACGTCCCAACCGGGGTTAGTGGGGTCGGGCCGACGACGGGCATCAATGGCAACAACAATGCACTGGGAGCCAAAGCGACCGCTGGCCTCCTGGACAAACTCTGGCCGCTTCACCGCCGCCGAGTTAATACTGACCTTGTCGGCCCCGGCCCGCAGCAGTTTTTTGATGGTATCCAAATTGCTGATGCCACCACCCACCGTCAGCGGAATGAACACCTGTTCCGCCGTTTGGTAGACCACATCGATGATGATGTCGCGGTCTTCGTGGGTGGCGGTGATGTCCAAAAACACCAGCTCATCGGCCCCAGCTTGGTTGTAGGCCTGGGCTAGTTCCACCGGGTCGCCCGCATCGCGCAGATCCACAAAGTTGACCCCCTTCACCACCCGACCCGCCTTCACATCCAGGCAGGGAAGAATTCGTTTTGCCAGCATTGCCTTTTCCGCCACCGACGCTTTACCCATTCACGATAGATCATTCGGGTGCAAGACGCTGATACACTGTCTCTTGGTTTTATCGTTCAGTATGCAGTTGGAGCCGTTGATTGCTATGGCTTTAGAGATTGGCCAGAAAGTGAAAGTTGCCCGCCTGAGAGACCGTGTTTCCCCTGATGTTGCTGGTCGCCTTGGCAAAAGTGGCACCATTAGCGATTTCAAGATGGTGGATGGCAGCGGTGTGGGCGTTGTGGTGGAATTTGAAGATAAGTACGCCACCTGGTTCTTTGAAGACGAGCTATCTCCCGCCTAGTCAGCGGTATCGACCACATTAGGCATTGTTAGACCCGATCTCACCAAAATTTGGCGGAGGTCTATTTTAGGCAAGGGGCTTAAGCCCCTTGTTTTGTAGGTAGGCAATGCCCCGTTGGTCAGGACTGGATGCGTTACGCTAGCGCTAACACACCCTACAGATACTTTTCTTCAGCAGTTATGGCTAAAATTCTTACCTTCCTCGGCAAAGGCGGTTGCGGCAGTACCACAATGGCCATCGCCACCGCCAAGCAACTAGCGGGTTCTGGCCAGCGTGTCTTGCTGATGATCCAGGATGTGACGCCGGGGCCAGCAATTTTGCTGGGGCAAGATCTCAGTGCCGCGCCGACCGCCATTGGCGCAAACCTGTGGGCGGTGCAAATGCACAGTGCCGCCCAGCTAGAGGCCAGTTGGCAAACCCTGAAGGAACTAGAATCCCAGTACTTGCGGACGCCCTTTTTGAAGGATGTCTATGGCCAAGAATTGGGGGTGTTGCCAGGAATGGATCAGGCCTTGGCCCTCAACGCCCTGCGGGAATACGACGCCAGCGGCAATTACGACGCAATTATTTACGACGGCACCGGGGGTATAGGCACCCTGCGAATGTTTGGCCTGCCGGAAATTTTGGATTGGTACGTGCGCCGTTTTCGGGGGGTGCTGCAACAGTCTGACCTGTGGCGGGCGCTGTCTCCGTTCATTCAGCCCGTGTCGGCGGCGGTGATGGCCACCGATTGGTCGGGGGATATTTTAGATCGGCCCACCGGGGAAATGCGCTCCATGCTGGAACAGGGCCGCGATGCTGTCAGCGATCCCAACCGCACCCTAGCCTTTTTGGTGACCACGCCCGCCGCCGATGCCGTGGCTACCGCTCGCTATTTCTGGGGCAGTGCTCAGCAAATTGGCCTCACCGTCGGCGGTGTGCTGGTCAACCACGGCGATTTGGGGTCTGACCACGAGGGAGCCTTTGCCCCCCTGCCCCACTTCGCCATCCCCAGCCAGCACAACCACGGCTGGGATGCGGTGGTTGCGGCAATTCCCGACATCGGCCAAATCGCGGCCCAGGCCAACCCTGCCACGGTGGTCGATCTGCCCAGCAAAACCGTCAAACTGTTTCTGCCCAGCTTCAACAAAACCCAGGTGAAGCTCACCCAGTACGGCCCAGAAGTGACTGTGGAGGCAGGCGACCAGCGGCGCAACCTGATGTTGCCCCCCGGATTGGCGGGTAAGTCCGTGGCGGGGGCGAAGTTCCAGGATCAGTACCTAGTGCTGACCTTCGGCTAGCCCCCCTAGGGACGTTGGCGGGGCAACGACGGTTGATGGTGGTGCGTCACTGATTGTGTAATACCAAAGCCGAATGGAAAACCCCCTCAACGAATTGAGGCTTCGACCCGCTCAGCCTGAGCGGGATCAGCGTTTGAATCGGGGGTAAGCAACCGGGGTTTGGGATAAGGTCACATTGTGTGAGGCCAAAAGCCCCTGATCCAAGCTTAGATCAGGGGCTTATTGACGATGGAACAAGCTCAGCAGTGACCTAGACCGCCAGGGCTGGCTTTTCCACCTTGAAGGTGCTGAGGATACGCTCGGCCATTTGGGGCGGAGTCAGGCCTAGCGCCGCTTTGGATTGGTCGGGGCTGGCGTGGTCTACCAGAATATCCGGCACCCCAATCCGCAGCACCGAGGCGGGCACCTGGGCATCCAGAATCGACTCGGCTACGGCGGAACCGAAGCCGCCCATCAGGCACCCTTCTTCTAAGGTGACGACCTTGCCGATCTGCTTGGCCAGAGGCAGGATCAGTTCTTCGTCCAGGGGCTTGGCGAAGCGGGCGTTCACCACCGTGGCTTCAATGCCGTGTTCGCTGAGGATTTCGGCGGTTTGCATGGCGGGGTACACCATAGAGCCGTAGCCCAGCAGCAGCACATCGTCGCCTTGGCGCAGCACCTCCGCCTTGCCGATGGGCAGGGGTTCCCAGCCCTCTTCCATCAGCGGTGCGCCGTAGCCGTTGCCCCGTGGGTAGCGCATAGCGATAGCCCCAGCGGTGTAGTTGATCCCAGTGACGAGCATCCGTTGTAGTTCGGCTTCGTCCTTGGGGGCCATCAGCACCATGTTGGGGATGCAGCGCAGGTAGGCGATGTCGTACATGCCTTGGTGGGTGGGGCCATCGGCACCAACAATCCCGGCTCGATCTAGGCAGAAGAAGACGGGCAGCTTTTGGATGCAAACATCGTGGACGATTTGGTCAAAGCCGCGCTGGAGGAAGGTGGAGTAGATCGTCACCACCGGACGCACCCCTTCGCAGGCCAAACCAGCGGCCAGGGTGACGGCGTGCTGCTCGGCAATGCCCACATCAATATATTGATTGGGGAGCGCCTGCTGGAGCTTGTCTAGCCCAGTGCCCGTGGCCATGGCGGCGGTGATACCGATGATTTTGGGGTTGTTCTCCGCCAGGGTAATTAGGGTTTCGGCAAACACCTTGGAATAGCTGGGGGGCTTGGGTTTGGTGGAGGGGATGCCCTTACCCGTGGCCAGGTTGAAGGGAGACTGGGCGTGGTAGCCGACCTGGTCTTTTTCGGCGATGGCATAGCCCTTGCCCTTGGTCGTAGACACATGCACCAACACTGGCCCCGTGTGCTTGTGGGCTTCCTTGAAGGTGGTGATTAGCTCTTGCAGGTTGTGGCCATCCACCGGCCCCATGTAGAGGAAGCCCAGTTCCTCAAACACGGCTCCCACCTTGGGCACCGCGAGGCGCTTCATGCCTTCTTTGACGCGATCCAACTCCGGCGAGAGGGAGTCGCCCAGGAAGGGCAGGTGCTTGAACTGCTCCTCTAGGTTGTCGGTGAGGAACTGCACCGGGGGGCTAATCCGCATTTTGTTGAGGTAGCGGGGAATCGCGCCCACGTTGGGCGAAATCGACATTTCGTTGTCGTTGAGCACCACCAGCAGGTTGGTATTAGGCAGGTGGCCCGCATGGTTGATGGCTTCTAGGGCCATGCCGCCCGTCATCGCTCCATCACCGATGATGGCGGCCACCTTATAGTTGTCGCCAGCCATATCCCGTGCCAGGGCCATCCCCAGGGCGGCGGAAATGCTGGTGGAGGCGTGGCCCGCCCCGAAGTGGTCAAACTTGTTTTCACTGCGCTTGAGGTAGCCCGCCACCCCATCCTTTTGGCGCAGGGTGTGAAAGTCGTGGAAGCGTCCGGTGATCAGTTTGTGGGGATAGGCTTGGTGGCCCACATCCCACACCACCTTATCGCGGTCGAGATCCAGGGTCTGATACAGTGCCAGGGTCAGTTCCACCACCCCCAGCCCCGGCCCCAGATGCCCACCACTCGCGGCCACAGTCTCTAGGTGCTTCTCGCGAATTTGACGGGCAATATCCTCAAGCTGCCGAATCGTAAGACCGTGCAGTTGATTGGGATGAGTTACATCACTCAGGCGCATACTAAATTAACCTCTGGGTCACGCAATGGACTTTTCCTGCTAACCTTCACTTTAGAAGATCTGGCGTCTTGATACCGAATGCATGGGTGACCCCAGCCAGGAAGACTCCCTTGGTGAAGCAATCCCATTTAGTTTATTGATCATTACTCGGTAACCGTCGATTACAACCGTTAACCAAGCGATATAACCCTTAACGTTCTGTTATGGTTCATCATCCTGTGTTTAAGTCCCTCAGCCCGTGCCTTACACTACCGTTTATCCTGTTTAGCGCAGTTCTGACCCCTTTAACCTTGGCATCCCCTGGGGTAGCCATTGACTATAACTATGGCCAATGTGCCGCAGATTTGCTGGCGACGGGTCTTTCCGCCGAAGCCGTCGCCACTGCCTGTGCCCAGGCGCTCCACCCAGAGCAAGTCTCTAGCTGTGTGCTAGATGTGGTAGACACCACGGACCTGAAAGCCGAGGATGCCCTCACCGCCTGTAGCCGAGATCGCCGTCCCCTAGAGGTGGCCACCTGCGTGGTGGACATCCACGAGTTTTTGGATGTGCCCAATTCCGCCGCTGTGCTGAATAACTGCCACCGCAGCATTTTACCTGTGCGCTATTCAGACTCAGTAGATCACAAAGCATCGAGCCAGGGGCTGAATCTGTAGAAAAGGGGTAGGGTCAGGCTAGACGAATTGGATGAAAAGCCATGACAACCTGCCCTTCTTCAGTATCTCCTACGCCAGCGTTGACGGACGAGGCGACCTTGAGTGCGGCCCTAGCGTGCATGAAAGCTCATCTGCCGGTGCCCATGCAAGGGGAGTGCCCGTCGGAGACCCTCTACGCCGTGTTGCTGTGGGCGGCGAGTCATCGTGACAGCATTGAACATGCCGCCCGGCACCTGACTGGAGTGCCCAGCGGCAACGATCTCCGGTACCACCTGAATAACTTTGAGGAGATGACGACCGTCGAGGGGCAAGTGAATGCGGCGCTGCAAAGCCACCTGCCATCGGGCATCGTGAATCACCGTCATCGCTTAGCCATTGACCTGCATTTGTTGCCCTACTATGGTCAAC
>QLAH01000563.1_pt1 | contig 17347 bp, 14 predicted proteins | sample 4693081 | NCBI WGS metagenome assembly QLAH01 (sample SAMN09425401, study PRJNA476045) | Lake water metagenome, whole genome shotgun sequencing project.
AGTTTTTGGGCCGCATCTTTCAGCGTTAATTTGACGGTCTCATCTAGCATCCGCAAGGTTTATCCACAACCGATACATGGAGCTTATCTCAAGATGGCCGTTGGTACTTTATTCTCGAGCACGTCCCCTATGTCTGGGTTCGGCTGCTGGTAGGTGGTTTGCAGCCAGTAGGAACTGATCAGCAGCTTACGTACCAGGGGCGTGATGGCCTCCAGGCGGCTGATGTCGTCGTGGAAGGTGGCGAGGATATCTTCGATGTCGGTGAGAAAGCGGTACAGACGATAGTATTGCCCTGGCTCTGGTATGTGGGGATGGCCAAAGGCACGACATTGACCGTCATCGGTAACTAACCAGTTGTGGTTCATCGGGGGTTCCAAAAAAAGCGGATTGGCCCCTTAGGGTTATGACTACCTTACCCAATGGCGGCGGTCATTCGTAATGGGGCTTTCCCTAGGGGCGGGATGTTTGCCCAAGGCATCAGGCTAAATCCGGCTTATCGCCCCCGTAGAGCTAAAGCGATATCAGCAGACGCAGAGCCTTCATCCCGACCGTTGGCTGGGTTTGGCCTTGGGGTTTTCTGATGCCGCTTGGGGACGAGGCGCGGCTATTGCGGCTCAGGGCTAGGCTCAAGGCGCACGAGACGGCCATTGGGGTCATCGGTGAGAACGTAGATTAGACCATCCGGGCCTTGGCGCACATCTCGCACCCGTTGGCCGATGGGAATACGGGCTTCACCGACTAATTGCCCCTGGTCGTCGAGGGCTAACCGCAGCACCGACTGGGCCACTAGCCCCCCAGCAAACAACTGCCCCTGCCCCTGGGGATAGCGGTCGCCACGATACACCGCCAACCCCGACGGCGCGATGGCGGGAGTCCAGTACAGAATCGGGTCTACCAAGCCAGGGCGAGACACCGCCTCCGAGATGGGGCCACCGGAATATTCTTCGCTGTAGGTGACGAGGGGCCAACCGTAGTTTTCCCCCGCCTGGAGGCGGTTCAGTTCATCGCCCCCCCGTGAGCCATGTTCCGTAGACCACACCTGCCCCGTAGCCGCATCCAGGGCTAGGGCTTGGATGTTGCGGTGGCCGTAGCTCCAGATCGCAGGATCAGCGTCAGTGTCTCCCACAAAGGGATTGTCGTCGGGGATGGTGCCATCGTCCTTGATGCGCACGATGGCACCCAGGTGGCTCTGACGATTTTGGGCCTGGTGACGAATGAGTTCCCCATCTAGCCGCAGGGGCGGGTTGCCGCCATCGCCCACCGCTACCAGCAGGGTGCCATCGGGCAACCACAGCAGCCGCGAACCAAAGTGCTGCCCTTGGGGTTTGTCGCGGTTGGCTTCAAAAATTACCGTCCAGTCGGTGAACCCCTGATCCCCTAACTTGGCCCGTGCCACCCGCAGCCGATTGGCCTCAGCGGTGCCGTGGGCGTAGGCCAAATAAACCCAGCGATTGTCCTCAAACTGAGGATGTAGGGCAATATCTAGCAGCCCCCCCTGACGCTCGGCTAGCACTGGAGCCACCCCCGCCAAAGGTTCTGGCTCCAGTACCCCATCCCGCACCCGCCGCACCCGTCCGGGGCGTTCCGTAATCAACAGCGTGCCATCGGGTAACCAGGCCATGCCCCAGGGGTGCTCCAGCCCCTCCAGCACCGTCACCGGCTGAACCGACGAATCCACCGGAGCATCGGAATTGGCCGCTACAGTCATCGGTAGGCCAGCCGCCGTTTCCGTAGGCTTGCTCCCGGTATTGGCCCCGACCGAGATATTATCTGCGGTCAAATCCGTGGCAGTCGGATCCGGCGTCGCACTTCCATTCCTCTCGTTTTGTGTAGGTGAAGCACACCCCACCAGCAACAACGCCATCGCTAGGGCTTTCACTGTCCACCGCTGACCCACCATACGCCTGCCCCAATCCCCAATCACGAATCCCCCCATTACCGCACCACCATGACCCGAACGATCTCTCCCTGCGGCAAGATTTCCGTTCCCACGGGCACCACCGCCAGGGCATTGGCCCCCGCTAGGTTCACCAAATTGCCGGAACTGTGGCTGCCTCCGGCCAAGGCAAAGTCATAACGGCAAGGGTTTTCGGAATTCGGGGAAAGACGACCCCAGAGATAGATTTCCCGTGGGCCGCCGCCCTTGAGGGCCTGTTGGGTAACGGCTTCAACCCATTGGGGCGACCAGCCCTCCTTCAGCCCCGACCTTTTCCGCAGGGCGGGCTCCACAAAGCGCCAAAAGCTCACCAGGGCCGAAACCGGATTTCCCGGCAGGCCAAAGTACAGCACCGGAGACGACTGGGTCTCCGCAGGGAACGTCGCCACGGTCAGGGGTTTGCCCGGTCGCACCGCCACGGATCGGATATGCAAAGTAGCCCCCAGGTCGGCCAAGATGCGATCTACATAGTCAAAATCGCCCACGGATACGCCACCGGAGGACAGAATCACCTCCGCCTGGGTCAGCGCTGACCGAATTGCCGCCGCCAGGGCTTGCGGTTGGTCGGGCACAATGCCCATCATGACAGGCTCGGCTCCCGCCGCTTGTACCAGGGCCGCTAGGGCGTATTGGTTAGAATCCACAATTTTGCCAGGTTCCAGGGGCGTTTCTGGGTTCACCAATTCATCCCCAGTGGAGAGAATTGCCACCCGCAGCCGCCGAAATACAGGCACCTGCACACATTGAGCCGCCGCCAGCACCGCCAATTCTGGGCCACCCAGGGCCGTTCCCGCTGCCATCAGGGGTTGCCCCGCCTGGTAAAAACTGCCGCGATGGCGCACAAACTGACCGGGCAGGGGCGCTGCTAGAATCAGCACCCGATCCCCCTGAAGCTGAGTATTTTCCTGCATGACTACCGTATCTGCCCCCGTAGGCAGCATCGACCCGGTGAGGATGCGGGACGCTTGCCCTGGGGGCACGGGCTGGGTGGGGGGTTGTCCGGCAGGAATGGTCTCGGTGAGGGAGAGGGCCACGGGTTGGTCGGCGCTGGCCTGTGCCACATCCTCATGGCGCACCGCATAGCCATCCATGGCCGAATTGTCCCAGTGGGGTATGTCTAGGCTTCCGGTGATGGGACGGGCCAAAATTCGCCCTGCCGCCCCTCCCAAGGGGACTGTTTCTAAGGCCTCTAGCCCATCGAGGGGCTGCACAAGGGATAAGATTATGGCCTCCGCCGCCGCCGCTGGTACCATGGCCTTGTCCTGGGTTAACGCTACGTTTCGAGGGTAACGTTCTAGCCCAACCACAGCAAGCCATGGCTTAACCGATCAAAGGGATGACACGCCCTACGACCTAGGCCGGGTGAGCAAACAACTGAGGCCTAACGCCACGGATCCGGCTAGGGTTGCCGCCGTTGAGGCATCGCTGCCGACCACGACGAGACCGCCGTAGAGCAAAATGCCTAGGCTGGCGATTTGACCGAAGGGGGTCGCTAAAAAGTCTAAGAACTCTAGCGATTCTTCCAAGAACTGCAAAAGCTGAAGAAATCGGGCTAAAAGCGTCATGGTCGTTAGCCAGCGGGTAAAACAGCATCGGCCCATCCTAGCGCCCTGGGTTCCCTCAAACCGGATGGGCCCCTTGGCGGTGTCGTGGGTATTTTAACTTACTGCTATTAGCCCATGGCCTCTGTGACCTTGGCTACAGCAGCCTGGCGACCCTCGGCATGATGCCTTCGGGGCCAACCCTAACGTTTACGCCGTCGATAGGCCGCCATATCAATGACGTTGCTAGGGAGAGGCTGCGGTAGTTCCTGACCCTTGGTTGCAGCAGGCGAAACGGGAACCAAGGGCGGTAGGGCGAGGGCCGCTCCGCCAGCAAAGGCAGCGGGGGCAACCGAAGGTGGGTCAGGAACAAACAACTGCGAAAAGCGAACATGAATCGCCGCCTCTGGACTCCAGTTGTGTTGCCGAATCGAGCAGTGGTCGTGTTCCCAGCGAACAACGTAGAAATCTGGCACATGGGCATCTTGGCCCTTCAATCGTACCCGTGCCCCTGGGCGAAGAGTTAAGGAAGCCATAACGCTAAACCTAAGCTAGGCTAGTCATCATCTCGCCTAAAATAGTATATTTGAACTGAACTTGTAAAGGATGAATGGGTAAAGGGATTGGTGGATGTATTGGTGAGTTTAGGAGTATCCTACGCCATCTGGCTAGGCTATGGTGTAGGCCTACACCTAGCTTAAGGTTTTCGTCAAAAAACGTATGCTTACCCCAGGCAACCCAATGGCCATCGTGAACACCATAGATCCATCTCAAGTGTTGCCGGATGCTGGGGAGGACCAGACAGCCTTAGCCCTAGCTTGCTTGGCCCAGCGGCGGGCGGGGTTAGCCCGGCGGTTTTCGTGGCCTGTGGTGCTGAGGGCGGGAGTGCCTGTCTCTCGCAATTTTCCCGCCAATACCTATCCCTTTCGGGCTAGTAGCCACTTTCTCTACTTTGCCGGACGGCCTTTACCCGGTGCCGCCCTGCTGCTAGAAGGAGGAAAAGCCACGCTATTTATGGATGCACCTGCCCCCGGTGCGGCCCTGTGGCATGGCCCCACCCCCACCCCCGCCGACCAGGCCGCCGCCATCGGTGCCCAGGCGGTCTACCCCCTGGCGGAACTATCCCAGCGGGCAAGGGAGGCCGTCACGTTGCCCGTCGTCCAAAACCGGGCTTCTGCCCAGGAGATGGCCCTCATCCAAGCGATAGTGGATTTGCGCCTAGGCCATGACGATTGGGCCTTGGCAGAAATACGTTTCGCTGCCCAGGTTTCCATGCAAGCCCATCGGGCCGGGATGGTGGCCACCCGTCAAGCCACCACCGAGGCCGAGGTGCGTGCCGCCATCGAGCAGGTGATGATGGCCCACCAGTGCCCCTGCGCCTACAACAGCATTGTCACCACCCACGGCGAGGTGCTGCACAACGACCATTACCATCACCCGCTGCAACCGGGCGACCTGCTGCTGGTGGATGCCGGGGCCGAAACCCCCCAGGGCTGGGCCGCAGATATTACCCGTACCTGGCCTGTGTCGGGACAGTTTTTGCCCCCCCAGCGGGATCTGTACGACGTCGTGCTAGCAGCCCACGATGCCTGCATTGCAGCGGCTAAGCCGGGGGTAGAATACCGCGATCTGCATCTGCTGGCTTGTCGCACCCTGGCGGCGGGCTTCGTGGATCTGGGCATTCTGCGCGGACAGCCCGATGATTTGGTAGCGCGTGATGTCCATGCCTTATTTTTCCCCCACGGGGTGGGGCATCTGTTGGGCCTGGATGTGCACGATATGGAAGACCTAGGCGATGTGGCGGGCTATGCACCGGGGCGGCAGCGCAGTCAACGGTTTGGCCTGGGTTTCTTGCGGCTAGATCGGCCCCTAGCCCCCCGCATGGTTGTCACCATCGAGCCAGGGTTTTACCAAGTGCCTGGCATTTTGGCCCCAGCCCGCCAGTCTGGCCAGTATGATGACGCTGTAAACTGGGAACGCCTCGGGGATTTTGCCAGCGTGCGCGGCATCCGCATCGAAGACGACGTGCTGATTACCGACGATGGCTGTGAGGTGTTAACAGCGGCCTTGCCAGTGGGGGTGAAGGAGTTGGAGGGTTGGGAGTAGGGCGGGGGGAGTGAAGCCTATTAATCTTCCAATTTTCTCCTGTAAGTCGGCTGGAACAGACCTGATATGATCTAGAGGAAACCTTCTTCACCCTCCATATGAATTCCGTAGAGCTTTTGTCGCAGACGCAACCCAGTCTTCGCGTAGGATTGGGGCGGGTTCTCATCGTTGAAGACGAAGCCTTGATTCGGGAGACCTTGGCCCTGAGCTTAGCAGAGGAGGGCTTTGAAGTGATGGTCGCTGGGGACGGGCTGACGGCCTTAGATATGCTGGGAGGCACCGCCAGCGCCAGCCGCACCAGCCGCCCAGACATTCACCTGGTGGTGCTAGATCTGATGCTGCCGGGGATGAACGGCCTAGATCTCTGTCGGTTGCTGCGGCACCAGGGCATTGATGTTCCGATTCTAATGCTGAGCGCCAAGGGCACCGAAACCGACCGAGTGGTGGGCCTGGAAATTGGGGCCGATGACTACCTAACGAAGCCCTTTGGGATGCGGGAATTGGTAGCCCGCTGCCGTGCCCTCTTGCGCCGTCGCCAAAGCCTCCCCCAAGCCACCCCAGAGAACGTGCTAGCCTTTGAGGAGATTACCCTCCATCCCCAGGAATGCCGGGTGTTTCTGCGGGGCGAAGAGGTGAACCTATCGCCCAAGGAGTTTCGCATTTTAGAACTGTTTATGGGCCAACCCCGGCGGGTATGGTCTCGCGATCAAATCATCGACCAAGTTTGGGGCCACGATTTTATGGGCGACAACAAAACCGTCGATGTCCATATTCGCTGGATTCGCGAAAAGCTAGAAGCCGATCCCAGTCACCCCGTCTACATTAAAACCGTGCGTGGTTTTGGGTATCGTCTCGGTTAAGTGAGCCCTAGCCCTTTGCTATACCTTTGATCCATCGCCTAGGCGACCCTATCCGCCAAACGAATCCCCTGAATAGGGCCGTCGGTTCCTAGGATGCGAACAGCGAGTCTACCAACCTGAGCCACCGATAGGCCTTAACCTGATGTTCAAGCTACGGACTTGGGAATATCAGCCTTTCCGTAGAAACCCTAAATAAAATGTGATCGATACAACCATTTTTTCTATGATGGGTAAAGATCAGGGTAACCATCGTCAACCTGCACTACCCTTGGTTGTTTTTTCTTAGGGTTAAGTATCTTTTACTTAAGAAGGTTAAAGAACTGTAGCACAGGTCGTCGTTTTTCCCTTGGGATGGGCACACAAAAGAGGACGGGCCGATGGAAATGAGAAATCTTTCCGTCGGGCTTATTTTAGCGAGATCCCTCTCTTCTGTGCTGCTGGGTGATTGTGCCTCAAGGTGATGTCGTGGCTGGTGAGATTGTAGTAATGGATGACCCTACCGTGGTTTCGCCAGGATGCTCAGACGAAGCCATGGTTAATCCTGCGGATAGTGTGGTGGCACTGCGGGCGCAGGTGATGGCTTTAAACCGGGCGAATCAGTCCCTGCGGGAGCAACTGGTGGCGGAACAGGCCATGGTGCGGCGCTGGCGTATGGCCCTAGAAAGCACCGGAGACGGTCTGTGGGACTGGAACCCCATCACCAATGAGGTGTTTTTCTCGGCCCAGTGGAAAACCATGCTGGGCTACGATGACCACGAAATTAGCAACCGCCTAGAGGAATGGGATAGTCGGGTTCATCCCTACGATAAAGCCCAATGCTATGCCGATCTGGAAAAACACCTGCGCGGCGAAACCACCCTCTACCAAAACGAACACCGTATGCGCTGCAAGGACGGCAACTATAAGTGGATTTTAGATCGAGGGCAGGTGATTGAGTGGAACGGGACGGGGCAGCCGCAGCGGGTGATTGGCACCCACACCGACATCAGCGAACGCAAGCGTGAGGAAATGCAGCGGCAGCAGATGGAAATTATTCTGCGCCAGAGCGAAGCGACCAACCAGGCCATTTTGGCAGCCATTCCAGATTTGCTGCTGCGGGTGGGGCGCGATGGCACCTGCTTTATGGTGTTGCCCCCCAAGGAAGACGAGGGGCACTTTCTGCCCATCCAGCGCCACCTGTCGGAGGTATTGCCCCTCGATATCTTGCACTATCAGCTTCAGCGCATTGATCAAGCCCTCACCACGGGGGATCTCCAGGTGTGGGAACAGCAGTTGCCTAAGCATGGTAGAACCTGCTACGAAGAGGTGCGGCTGGTGCCCTGTAGCGACGAGGAATGTTTGGTGATTGTGCGCGACATCACCGAACGTAAGCAGACCGAGCTGGCCCTCAAAACCAAAATTGACGAGCTAGATCGCTTCTTTTCAGTGTCTCCGGATCTGCTCTGCATTGCGGATACCGATGGCTATTTTCACCGCCTCAACGGTGCCTGGGAGCGTGTTTTGGGCTATCCCCTAGACCAGCTAGAGGGAGCAAAGTTTATGGATTACGTCCATCCCGATGACGTCGCCGAGACCCAATCGGTGATGCAAACCCTCACCCAGCACCATGAGATCCTCAACTTTGTAAACCGCTATCGCTGCCGCGATGGATCCTACCGCTGGATTGAATGGCGGTCGGTGCCCGTGGGAACGGTGGTCTACGCAGCGGCTCGGGATATTACCCATCGGCTCCAATCGGAACTGGATTTACAGTCCACGAAAGAACAGTTGGAACTGGTGCTTCAGGCCTCCTCCGAGGGTTTTTCAGACTGGAATTTGCTGACCGACGAGATCTATTTTTCCCCTCGCTGGAAGGCCATCCTCGGCTACGCAGACCACGAGCTTGAGAACTCCTTGGCTATGTGGGAATCGGTGGTGTTTGAGGCGGATCGCCAAACCTCCTACCAACTGACCAAGGACTATAACGAGGGTCGCACGGATCACTTCTCCCTGGTGCAGCGCTACCGCCACAAAAATGGTTCCACCATCCATATGCTGACCCGTATCCTCCATGTGATGAATGATCAGGGACAGGTGGTGCGGATGGTGGGTAGCCACTTGGATATGACGGCTACAGTGGAAATGCAGGCTGCGCTGCAAACCTCCGAAATGCAGCTCAGTGGGGTGCTGAATAGCTCTCTAGATGGCATTATGGCCTTCCGAGCGGTCTACCAGGATGATCTCATCATCGACTTTGAGTGGCTGCTGTGTAATCCAACCGCCGCTAAGTTGCTAGGCTGCACGCCGGATCAACTGCTGGGTCAGCGACTGCTCGATATCCATTCCCATCGCCATGTAGATACCCTGTTTGCCCTTTGCCAGCAAGTGGTGAGTACGAACGAGCCGGTGCAGCAGTCTGTTCACTACCGCCAGCAGCACCTCAACTTTTGGCTGGAGGTGATTGCCGTCAAACTGGGGGACGGACTGGCCGTTACCTGCCGGGACATTAGCCCCTTGAAGCGATCAGAACTGGCCCTGCAACAGTCTAACCAAACCCTGCAAAACCACATTGCCGACCTGCAACAACGGCAGCAGGAAATGCTACACCTGGGCGAAATGAACGAATTTATTCAGGCTTGCCTGACGGTGCAAGAAGCCTACGCCGCCATGGCTACCCTAGTCGCGCCTCTGTTTCCCCAGTGCTGTGGCGGCATTTTCATCATCAATCCCTCCCGCAACTATGCCGAGCCAGTGGCCACCTGGGGCGAAAACCCCACGGCCATGACCGAGTTTCATCCCCAAGACTGCTGGGCGTTGCGGCGGGGGCGCAGTCACCTCGCAGAGGCGGGCCAAGCGGGATTACGCTGCCACCACAGCGGTGCCCCGGCCCTCGCCATGACCCTTTGTTTGCCCATGCAGGCCCAAGGGGAACTGCTGGGATTGTTCTATCTCTGGGCTGAAAGTGAGGCCCAGTTTCCGGTGGTCAAACAGCAACTAGCCCGCACTGTGGCCGAGCAACTGTCCCTAGCCATTGCCAACCTTAACCTGCGCGAAACCCTCCAGCACCAAAGTATTCGCGATCCACTGACGGGCCTGTTCAACCGCCGCTACCTAGAGGAGGCTCTCCAGCAGGAGATCCAGCGTGCCCAGCGCCACGATCACCCCATTGGCGTCATCATGCTGGATATTGACTACTTTAAGAGTGTCAACGATACCTATGGCCACGATGCAGGGGATATGGCCCTCCAGGCGGTGGGCAGAATTCTGCGGGAACGGGTGCGCGGATCGGACATTGCCTGCCGCTATGGAGGCGAGGAAATGACCTTGATTTTGCCCGAATCGACCCTAGCCGTCACCGAGCTACGGGCCGAGGCCATCCGTCTGGAAATCGCACGTCTGCGAGTAGACTACCTGGGCACCACGCTCAAACCCTTTAGCGCCTCCCTAGGGGTAGCCTGTTTCCCAAACCATGGCTACACCACCAGCGCCCTCATCAAAGCCGCCGATGCCGCCCTCTACCAGGCCAAGCGCACGGGGCGCAACCGAGTTGAAACTGCCCCCTAACGCCGACCGATCTACCTCCTCCTCCCAGGGGCACCGAACGCCATCTACTCTGGATAAGGGATGCCTCCATCCCTAGGCCCGTGACTGTAGGTAAACTGTCCTAATCCCCCCATCGACGGGCCATCGGTCAGCGCTATCCTAGCTCTAAATCTCGGCTATCCTGGGCCGAGAGCTTACCGCCAAAACCCATCCTGTCCTCGCATCCCTAACCGCGACCATGGCACACACCGTTTTTACACGCTTTGCTTCGGGTTCCCTAGTCCTGGGAACCCTGCTGACCGGGCTTCCTGGCACCGCCGATAGACCGGTCATGCGCGCCCTTGGCCCCCAGGCCGCCCTCGCCCAGTCCACCCTTGATGAAGCCACGACGGTACGGGTCTACGACCGCGTCAGTCCGGCGGTGGTGGCGATTCAAACCCGCACCGGGGGCGGCAGCGGCAGCATTATCGATGCCAACGGGCTGATCCTCACCAACGCCCATGTGGTCGGCAACGACCGGGTGGTGACGGTGCGGCTGTCCGATGGGCGCACCTTTGAGGGCGATGTGGTGGGCTATGGCGAAAACCGTCTGGACTTGGCTGCCGTGCGGCTGCGGGGCAACCCCAGTAACCTGCCCACCGTCACCCTGGCTCCGCCAAACTCGGTGCGGGTCGGTCAAAGCGCCCTCGCCATCGGCAGTCCCTTCGGTCTCCAGGGCACCCTTACGGTAGGCATCATCAGCCGCATCGACACCGATCGCAACCTCATTCAAACCGATGCCGCTATCAACCCCGGCAACTCTGGGGGGCCACTGCTCAACCGCGAGGGCCAAATGATTGGCGTCAACACCTCCATCTTTACCACCGGAGAATCGGGCGGCAACGTCGGTATCGGCTTTGCCATCCCCACCAACGCCGTAGAGCAGTTTTTGGCCTCGGTGCGGTCGGGGCAAGCCAGCACCACCAACCAGGGAGGCCGCACCGAACAAGACCCGATTCCCCTGGCCCTGAATGGCAACCCGGTGCAGGGCCAGCTCGACAGCCGCAGCAACGTGTTGCCCGACGGCAGCTACTATACCCCCTATAGTTTTGAAGGGCAGGCGGGCCAGCGCATCACCATCGACATGGCCAGCAACGACATCGACTCCTTCCTGATTTTGCTTTCCCCCGACCACGACGACTTCTTTGTGCAAGACGACGACAGTGGCGGTAACCTCAATGCCCGTCTGTCGGTGCAGTTGCCCTACACAGGCACCTACCTCGTTTTTGCCAATGCCTATGCCGAGGGCGAAACCGGACGCTACCAACTGCGAATCAGCGGCAGTGGCGGGTCGGGCAATACCTCCAGCAATCCCCAGGGCGGCGACTCGATTCTGCGCCAACAGGGTACCCTCGGCCCCGGCAATGACACCCTCAGCGATGGATCCTTCTACCAGGAATATCGCTTCCAGGGGCGGGCGGGCCAGGCGGTGCGGATTTCCCTCAGCAGCGATGTGTTTGACACCTACCTGATCCTCCTAGACGAGCAGGGCAACCGCCTTGGCGAAAACGACGACCGCCGATCTGGCGACACCAACTCCGAAATTGCCATTACCCTGCCCTACAGTGGCACCTACCGCGTGATTGTCAATGCCTTTGATAGTCAGGGGCGGGGGCCATTCCTGCTCACGGTAGACTAGAGGGAAACCCATGGGTCACAGGTCAGGAGATGGCATGGCAGCGATACGGTTGGCAGCGATGAGGTCGGTTCTAACGCGATGGTGGTTGATCCTGCCTTTGGCAGGGGCAATGTCTCTGGGGGGAGGGCTGCGTCCCTGGCCCGTGGCCCAGGCCCAAGACACCATCACCCTGCGCTCGGATATCCAAGAAGCCAATACCAATACGGGCATCATCACCGCCCGAGGCAATGTGCAGATTGACTATCCCGCCCAGCAAATTCGGGCTACCTCTGCCCAGGCCGACTACTACAGCAACGAGCGCCGCATCGTTCTCAGCGGTAATGTGCTGGTGAATCAGCAGGGCAACACCCTGCGGGCAGAAGTGGTCACCTACCTGATTGACGAAGGGCGGTTTGTAGCCGCCCCTCGCCCCAATGCCCAGGTGGAAACCATCTACCAAGTTCCTGCCAACCAGCCCAGTGTCGCCCCCGGTGCCGCCCCCGGTGCCGCCCCACAGGGATCTCCAACCCCTCCCGCCGTGCTGGAGGTAAGCCCGGTGGAACCTAGACCCGATGAAGATCCAGCCCGGTCGCCATCCCCCAATAATCTGCCGCTGAATCGCTGAGGGTGCGGTGGCTGAGGTTAGACGCGCTGGGCTAGACCTCCTTTTGGGGGCGGATAGGGATCGCGTGAGTCCGTCGTCGCTAGGGTTTAGCCTTGGCTGTCCCAGTCTTCGATGGCTAGCGGGCATTTGATACAATTTTTTCAGTGTTTTTGCCCTTTATTGGCCCAGGCCCCCTTGAAGATTGTTTTAGACAACGTCCAGAAAATCTACGGCAAGCGCCAGGTGGTCAACCGGGTGAGTTTGTCCGTAGCCCAGGGGGAAATTGTGGGGCTTTTGGGGCCAAACGGAGCCGGAAAAACCACCACCTTCTACATGGCCACCGGGCTAGAGCGGCCCGACCAGGGAAAAGTTTGCCTCGATCAGATCGACATCACCGACCTACCCATGCACCAGCGAGCCCGGTTGGGCATCGGCTACCTGGCCCAGGAGGCCAGCATTTTTCGCAACCTTTCGGTGGCCGACAACATTCGCCTAGTGCTGCAACAAACGCGGGTTCCCGTGGAAGAACACGAAGATCGGCTGCACCACCTGCTGAAGGAATTTCGGTTAGAAAAGGTCGCCAATACCCTGGGCATCCAGGTTTCTGGGGGCGAGCGGCGGCGTACAGAACTGGCCCGTTCCCTAGCCTCAGGGGCGGAGGGGCCAAAGTTTCTCTTTTTAGATGAACCCTTCGCCGGGGTAGACCCGATTGCCGTGGCGGAAATTCAAGACATTGTGGCCAAACTGCGAGATCGAGATATGGGCATTCTGATTACCGATCACAACGTGCGGGAAACTCTGCGTATTATCGACCGCGCCTACATTATGAGCGACGGGCAAATTCTGGCCTCCGGCAACGCCGACGACCTCTACCAAAATCCCCTGGTGCGAGAACATTATCTCGGCCAAGATTTTGCCCTCTAGCTTCCCCTAGACTGACCTGGGCTACGACTTGCCCCAAAGCCCCATCTGCGCTGGGTCTAGCCTTAGTCCCCCCTTTCGATGCTGAGTTTCTGCGTTGCTGTTCCTCCTGCTGGTAGCCCTATGACCACGGTTTCCCCCTCTCCCCAGCGCGCCTTGCAACGGCGACCCTGGTGGCCTCAGATCGCCATCATGGATCGCTACATTGCCAAGGAACTCACCCTACCGTTTCTGTTTGGGGTAGGAGCCTTTTCCTCCATTGGGATTTCCATTGGGGCGCTGTTCGAGCTTATCCGTCGCATTACGGAATCGGGCCTTTCCATCACCCTAGCGGCCCAAATTTTCCTGCTAAAGCTGCCGGAATTCATCGTGCTGGCCTTTCCCATGTCTACCCTGCTGGCCACCATGATGACCTATAGCCGTTTCTCCAGCGACAGCGAACTGATCGCGCTTCAGGGGGTGGGGGTCAGCATTCGGCGGATCATTGCTCCAGCGGTGGTGCTGAGCCTGCTGGTCACGGGGTTAACGTTTGTGTTTAACGAATTGATTACCCCTGCCGCCAACTACCGAGCCGCTATCACCCTAGAGCAGGCCCTCAACTCCGAGCGCCCGCCCTTCCAAGAGCGCAATATCTTTTACCAAGAATTTCAGCCCGCCGCCGATGATCCCGAAGCCCAGGAGCTAAAGCGCCAGTTCTACGCTCGCCGCTTCGACGGCACCGCCATGCACGGCCTCACGATTTTAGACTTTTCCCAGAAGGGGCTTAACCAAGTGGTGAGTGCCGAAAGCGCCACCTGGGATATCCAAAACAATGTCTGGAATTTCTATAACGGCACCGTCTATGTGGTGGCTCCCGATGGCTCTTTCCGCAACATTGTCACCTTCGAGAGCCAGGCGCTACAGCTACCCCGCACCCCCCTAGACCTGGCCAGCCGCACCAAAAACGATACGGAAATGAACATTGCCGAGGCCACCCAGCAGCTCGAACTGGTACGCCAAAGCGGTGACGAAAAGAAAATCCGCCGCTGGCAAATTCGGATTCAACAAAAATACGCACTCCCCTTTGTCTGCGTCGTGTTTGGGTTGGTGGGGTCTTCCATTGGGGTGTTGCCCCAGCGCACCAGCCGCGCCACCAGCTTTGGCATCAGTATTGTCATCATCTTTGGCTATTACCTGCTGTCCTTCATTACCAACGCCATGGGGGAAGTGGGGCTGGTGTCTCCCTTCGCCGCCGCCTGGATTCCCACCTTTTTGGGGCTATCCATTGGCCTCTATCTCCTGATGCGAGCGTCCCGTTAGGGCGGTATGGATGGCTGAACCGCTGAGATTGACCATGCCGCACCACGATGGGCTACCCGTGACGGCATGGTTAATCTCAGCATTCGGTGGCCACCAACCCGTCCCTGGGGAGCCTCCCCCCAGGGACGGGCTTGGGCAATTCAGGGTAATGCAAGTGGTTTTGCGTAAAAGCTCCAGGGAAACCACCCCGGTAACTGCTGACCTCTGACCGTATCGAAATCTCGGAAGATCCCGATTTCTTTGCGGTTTCAACCCTTTAGGATCAGGGCATTGGTGAGCGTTCATCGAGCCGTTTCACACTCCCTCAGGCTCCCTACCAACATTCCCCCCTGCAAGCCCCCTACCTCCGAGGATACGATCATGATTCACAGCCCTACCCTAACCACGGTCTCCCGACCATCTTCATTCTCCGAAGCGGCCTCCATCGTGGATTATGCCTTTACCCGCATGGATCCCACGATTGCAGCCTCCTTCACCGAGGAGCAACGCCATGCTTTGTCGGTGGCTTTAGCGCCCCGTCGTCATGCGGTTAATGTTCGGGTGTCCATCCCCTGGGGGCTAGGGCGTAGCTACCTAGTTGTGCTGGCTGGACGTGAGTGCCGCAACACCCTCCGGCACCCTGAAACGGCCCCCCATCCGATCTGGTCTCCCCTTGCCCTGGCTATTCTCCTGGGTGTGGTTGGGTCGGGAGTTGCGGTTTTCTTAGGGCTTTTGCAGATCAACAGCGCTAAGCTCAGCCTGAACTGGACTCCGTCAGTGGCTCCAGCCGCCATCCCCTTCAAAGCCGATGCCTCAAGCTGTGAAGAGAGTGGGCGAGTTTGGCAAGAGAATCAGTGCCTAGACTACACCCACGACGCTACCTTTTAGGCTGCGCTGTGTTTCCTAACCCTGGCCCCTAGCCGTCCTTCGTTAGGGGCCTTTGTTGTCAGCGCCAAAGGATGTACGCCAGCCCTAGTAGACCGAAAACTCGTGATGGCATCGGTAGACATATAGCCCAGACGAGAGGGAACCGTCGCTCAATGACTTGGCGGATGAAGGGGAGTATGGTTTTGGGCGGAAAATGGGCTTGAAAGACCCGTCGCCCGCCTCGTCGAGTCACGCTGACGGTCTGCCAACCGGGTTCTTGGTCGTGATTCTGTTAAAAATATTTCCTCTTGGATAGGCTATCAGGAAATTGCCATAATCGATGTTTCAAATTGTCGGCACTAGAACTGATAGCCCACATCACTAAAGTTTGTGATAAGTGCCAGATTCGCGTGTTCTAAGCTGGTTATGAGCCAGGGCACCTCCTTGCACAGGTGGCGTTCATGCAGATTGAAAAGGATGGAAAAACGCCGTTCTAGCCAGGGCTTTGCCTTAGAGCAAAACAACACAATTCGCAGTAGTAACCCCATGGTCAGGGCATGGCCAATATCTTCAATTAAGTGACAATAGCGACGAAAAACAGGCCGTTTAGGATTGTCTACAACTAAAAAATTGAGCACTTGGCGGCAGGTTTCCACCAAAATAAAGTCGTTAATGGGCTGATTATCGAACTGAGATAGGGTATCGCGGAGGTGCTGACGCAGGGTGCGGATAAAGTGATTGCTGCGATACTTGGCATCCATTGCCACAATCGGCTCCATCAGGTAATCCACAAACTCATCCTTGAAACTGCCAAAGGAACGGGCGGTTTTGCTGTAGGTAGCAAACCAACGCGCCCAATCCTTGTGGGTGCGGTTGCCGTCTACTTTACCCGTGTAGTAACCCATGGCTTGCTTAAAATCGGCAGGAGACAGCAGCGTTGGGTTGGTGGCCCGCACCGATTCGCCCCCGCTGCCCAAACTACCGTGGTAGCGCGCTAGCCGAATGGCCAGGTTTAGCTCTGCCTTGCGCCGTAGATCGCCTACATTTTTGGCCTGTTCCTGGTCACTATCCTTGGTGAGCAGGCTACCGTCGTACAAAAACGGATAGTGGGAAATTTGATAGCCGAGGGGTTGTTCCTCCACGGCTGCCAGGGCCGTCACCCCACGCTTAGGCTCAGCTAAAATTTGGCGCAAACGCCCCAGGGCGGCATACTGTTCGCTGGCTGTAAATGCCCGCATCAAAGATCGCACACGCCGCACCTCCGGCACCACGGAAGGGGGCAAATCCTGCTCAAACAATCCAATTAGCTCAGGAATCGCCCAGTGATCGCGGGGCTGGGTGTACCACAGGTTAATCAGCGTGTAGCAGCAGCGGTTAAGGACGTACTTCAATTCCCGTTCGGCATTGGTATCCTTCGCTAGGGCAAAAAGTGCCTGGGCAACCGCCCTATCTGGGTAGCTGTCGCCGCGAATCCACAGCCAGCGAAATCGCTCTAGCAACTCTTGGGGAGACTCTTCTCGCCGACAGCGCTGGAAATGCTGGTAAATGATCTCCTCTAGGTTAGCTGTAGGACGGTTGGCATAGTCAGACCAAGAATCGAGGGAGTCCAAGGGGCTCATGGCAATCACCGGAAAGTCATCAGTGGCCGTAATGCGTTGGCATTGAACGCTGCGATCGGCTAGGTCTGTGATCGGTATCGAAAGCCAATCCACTTTTCTAGTCAGTGTTATCCGTCAGGGAGCGGCGAGGGCAGACGAGCGCAGGATTACTTATTTTTCTAACACAAAATCTCAGCTATTCCGTGTTTTTGCTGTGGCAGCAGCCATTCTCATTTTGGTGCGTTTGCCGCTCATCCTATTGACTCCTCTTTGCGTAGTGCCCCCAGAGGGCTAACCTGTCGAAGGCTGCGACGGGCTCAGCCTGAGCGGTATTGAATCAAAGCGGTATTGAATCAACCAGCCTCAGTAGATCACAAACTCTCTTTACTGCCCTCAGCTTGGCCCTCACCCTAAATCCCTCTCCCAAGCTGGGAGAGGGACTTTGAAGGACTTCCGG
>QLAH01000564.1_pt1 | contig 17294 bp, 15 predicted proteins | sample 4693081 | NCBI WGS metagenome assembly QLAH01 (sample SAMN09425401, study PRJNA476045) | Lake water metagenome, whole genome shotgun sequencing project.
CGCTGGGGCCGATCAGATCCGCCCCGGCCCGGGCCTGGGCCACCGCCTGGCGGCAGAGCAGGCTGATGGTCTCGTCGTTGAGCACCACCCCCTCGGCACTCACGATGCCGTCATGGCCGTCGCAGGAGTAGGGATCCAGGGCCACATCGGTCATGATCGCCATCGCCGGATGCTCCTGCTTGAGGCGCCGGATCGCCCGGGGGATCAGGCCACCTTCGTTGAAGCACTCGCTGCCGTCCTCGGTCTTGAGACCATCGGCCACCTTGGGGAACAGCACCACGCAGCGGATGCCCAGATCCCAGGCCCGGCCCACCTCCGCCACCAGGCCCTCCAGACTCCAGCGCTGGGCGCCGGGCATGGCACCGATGGGCTCGTTGGACGCGCCCTCGTGGACGAACAGCGGGTAGATGAAATCGGCGGCGCTGAGCTGGAATTCCCGCACCATGGCCCTCAGGGCCGGCGTGCGACGCAGCCGGCGGGGCCGATAGGTGAGCTCCATGGGGCAGATCTGACTGGCCGGATCCTAGGGAAAGCCCTTCCGGCGCTTGCCGGGCGGGCCCGCCGGGGGGTCAGAGCAGGGCGGAGCTGATCCAGTCCCTGCGGGGGTCGACGCTGCGGGCCTGGCGCAGTTGCTCCAGCAGATCCCGCTCCTGGGGGCTGAGGCTGTCGGGCAGCTTCAGGGTCGGGGTGAACAGCAGATCGCCCCGGCCGTCCTTCACCGGCCAGCCCTTGCCCTTGAGCCGCAGGCTGCGGCCGAGGGTCATGCCGGGGGGCACCTGGATGGTGGCCTCGCCATCGGGGGTGGCCACGCGCACCTCGCCCCCCAGGGCCAGTTCGTCGAGGCTCAAGGGGAGCTCGGCCCGCAGCTGGTCGCCGTCGAGGCGCCAGACGGGATGGGGCTGCAGCTTGAGGGTGAGGTAGAGGTCGCCGCGGCGACCGGTGCCGGGCTGCAGATGGCCCTTGCCCTTGAGCCGCAGGCGGCTGCCGTCCTTCACCCCGGCGGGGATGCGCACCTGCACCCGCTCCTCGTTGACGGCGAGGGTGCGCTCGCAGCCGCGGAAGGCATCGGCCACCGGCAGGGTGATCGTGGCTTCCGCATCCAGCTGCACCTGGGTGGAGCGCTCGGCGCCGCCCCCACCGAAGCCGGAGGGGAATCCCCCAGGAAAGCCGCTGCCGAAGCCGAAGCCCCCGGGGGCACCAGCCGCGGCACCGCCGCCGAAGCGGCCCAGCAGATCGTTGATGAAGTCGTCGAAGTTGCCGTAACGGCCGAAGTCGACGTCGACGCCAGGGGCACCGCCGCCGCCGCCCATCTGGTTCCAGTACTGGCCGAACTGCTCGTAGCGGCGACGCTTTTCCGGATCGGAGAGCACTTCATAGGCCTCGCTGATCTCCTTGAAACGGGCCTCGGCGGAGGCATCGTCAGGATTCACATCCGGGTGGTACTGACGGGCCAGCTTGCGGAAGGCGCGCTTGATGCCATCGGCATCGGTGCCCCTCTCGACTCCAAGCACCTTGAAATAGTCGCGGTACCCGTTCACGCTCATCTCGTCACGCTCATGTCGCCAGGGCGCCCGTCACCGTCCAACCACGGGATTCTCCCAGTCCTGGCGTTGATTTCACAGGCCCCGGCAGGGCGGAAGCCCGTACGGGCCCAGGGGAGGGCGGCCTAGATTTTTGCTGCTGTCCATGCACCGATGCGCTTGTTCTCCCCCTCCAGGAAGGCCATCCGGGCCAGGGCCCTGCGGCCCCTGCTGCTCCTGGGCGGCCTGCCCGCCCTGCTGGGGTGCCTGATCCTCACGGCCCCCGCCCATGGGGGCCAGGCCGGAGGCTCCACCACCCCCACGCTCGGGGAGGCCCTGGCCCCATCCGACAGCGGCCAGCTGGCCCTGATGGAACACCTGCGCAGCATCGGGGCGCAGTTCTATGGCGCCTGGTGGTGCCCGGCCTGCTTCCGCCAGAAAAGCCTGTTCGGCCAGCAGGCGGGCAATCGGCTGCCCTATGTGGAGTGCGACAAAACCAAGGAGGGGCGGGACCGCTGCCAGGAGGCGGGCATCAAGGCCTACCCCACCTGGGTCCTGGGCAGCAAGCGGGTGGAAGGCGTGCAGACGATCGAGGAGTTGAAGCGCTGGAGCGGTTATCCCCAGGCGCCGACCGGAGCCACCCCCTGAAAGGGGCCCCGGCAGGCCTGGCGCCCGCGGAACATGTCACCGAACTGTGGCCCAGACGGGGACTGAGCTGGTGGACGTTCCTGCTGATTTTGGTAGAGTCCCTAAACCCATTTCTGCAGAACACTGAAACCTGTCTGGAGCCAATCTCCTCACCTCAGGGACATGAAGGAATCAACACTTCCAGCCCGTGAACCCAAGTTTTCAGCGCCCTTTTTTCAGATCCTCATAAAAGTCGAGGTATTTTTTCAGGATGATTGTTATTCAGGACACCTCTGGGATGTGAGCCGCTCGGGGGCCTGCATTCGCAGCTTCCAGCAGGTGCCCATGGGGACGCCGGCCCAGATCCGCTTCCACGACCCCTCCGATGAGGAAGTCATTGAAGCCAGGGGAGAACTGATCTGGATGAACCAACTGAGGGGAGCCCATTACTCCGGGTTGCGGTTTGAAGAGGATTTCGACATTTCCAAGACGTTTCTCAGGTTGCTGATCAAGGCCGATCCGTCCTGAGCCCCGGGGGCCGCAGGCCAGGGGAAAGCCGAACTTGTTTCCAGCCATGACTGGTTGTCGCTCCGGTCACATCCGGTCAGACAGCCTGCAGGGCACCGGGAACGAACGCCCATAGCCTTTGCCGGTCCCCTCCAGCTTCACGAACAGCTGCCATGAACGTTCGCCAATCCGCCCTCGCCGCCTCCCTCTGTCTTGGCCTGGTCGCCACGCCAGCGCTGGCTGGATCCCTGGAAGGCAGGATCCAGTCGGTCAGCCCCAACAACCGCTCCTTCGTTGTCAAGGGTCAGACGATCTACACCGACGGCGCCACGGACTACGACGATGGCCTCCAGGGCTTCGCCGATCTCAAGCCCGGACTGATGGTGAAGGTGGACCCCACCAATCGCGGCGGCAGGAGTTTTGCCAAGGAGGTCGAGCTCGAGGATTGAGTCCCCGGATCCCCGCAGCCCCCTGTTCGGCCCGCCAGGGTCAACGGCGATACAAACCCGCCCCGGGGGCCCCATAGCCCATGCCGGGGCGCACCCCGGCTCCCGAAGCGGGCCCACCGGCGCCGCCGGGGTTGGCCACCGGCCGCCGTTCCAGGCCGGGGCCAGCCTCACCGAAACCGGCCCCCGGCAACACCCCGGCCCCGGAGGCGGGTCCGCCCACACCTCCGGCACCGACCCCGGGTTCCCGATCAAGGCCGGGCCCAGCGGCCCCGAAGCCGGCGCCGGGCGCCACCCCCGCACCCGAGGCCGGCCCGCCGAGCCCTCCCGGGTTGGGCCGGGCGTCACTGTCACCGGGGATGGCCACGGCCACGGCCAGCGCCGCGACCGCCAGCAGCATGAACTCCTTGCAGCGTTTCATGGTCGGGGTCGCAGGGGAGAACCTCGTCCTAGCAGGGTCCTGCGCCGGGCCAGGGTCGGCTCTCCCCGGGGCGATTCGCTGCCCGTAGAGTTAGTCACAAGGCACCGAGCAAAGGGGTGAAGGTCGCCACCTCCGAGGCGACCCATGGCCTGCCCAGGGAGTGAAGGCCTCCCGGGGCGATCGCCCAAGCCTGAAGACCGTCCGGATCGCGGCCCCACCCATCGAGCATGGACATCGCGCCCCCGAGCCTTCATCGCCCTTCCCCCGCCGTGGCCACCCGGCCATCGGTGCGGCACCCGTGGCTCCGATGAGGGCGGCCCGGTCGCTCCTGCTGCTGACACTGCCCCTGGCCCTGCTGTCCGGCTGCGACCTCGGCGCCACGGAGCTGAGCGGAACGGCCTACCTCGCCATCAGCGTCGAAGGGGACCAGCCCCTCACCAAAGCGATCCTGCAGGAGGAGGTGCTTCAGGCCCAGACGATCGTCGAGGCCTTTCGCAAACTGCACCCGCACGTGGCGATCCAGACGAACCTGTTCCGCGAAAGCGATTTCATCGCGGAGGTGCGCCGCCGCCAGGAGGCGGGCCTGGGGCCCGATCTGATGCTGTTGCCAGGCTCCACCGCCCGCACCCTGGTGGACGCCGATCTGGCCCGGGGCCTCAGCATCCCGGAGGTCACACGCCATCAGCTGGACCCGGACTCCCTGGCGCGGCTGGAGATCAAGCCCGGGACCCTGGCGGGCCTGCCGATCCTGAGGCGACCCCAGCTCGCCTGCTACAACCGCAGCCAGCTGGCCACCAGCCCCGCCACCACAATCGCCCTGATCGACCAGGCCCGCCAGGGGCTGCGGGTGGGACTGGCGGTGGAATCCCGCAGCCTCTTCTGGAGCACCGGCCCGCTGGGGGCCGACCGGGCGCTCATCGCCGCCGCCGCCGGCCGCCCCCTCGGCAGCCGGGAACGCCAGGGCCTGCAGCGCTGGCTGGAGTGGCTGTCGGCCGCCAACTTCAACCAGCAGGTGTTCATCGAACCCGACCAGGAAGCGCTGGTGCAGGGCCTGCTGGAGCGGCGCCTCGACTGGATCCCCTGCAACAGCGGCAACCTCAGCCGGCTGCGCGAGGCCCTGGGGCCGGCCCTCGGGGTGAGCCCCCTGCCCAGCGGCCCGTTTGGACCGCCCACACCGATCACGCGCCTGCGGGTGCTGGCCTTCGGCACAGGTTCCACCCCCCGGCAGCGGCGCGTGGCGGAAGCCCTGGCCGTCTTTGCCCTGAATCCCTGGATCCAGAGCACCCTGACCTCGGACAACCAGGACATGCTGCCCACCAATCGCTTCGTCCCGCCCTCGGCGCTGCACACCCCCGTGCTCAAGGCGATGCAGCGCTCCGTTGAGCAGGCGGACTCCAGCGATGCCATCTCGAGGCTCATGCCCGCCGGGGACCCGCGCGACCGGGCCCTGAACGGCCTCGTGACGGCCGTGGCCTTCGGAGAACTGACGGCGAGGGAGGCCACCGATGCGGTGATCAAGGCCCTGGCCCCAGCGCCATGAACGACCTGCTCGGGCAGATCCTGGGCTGGTTGCCGCTGCTGAGCCGGCCCCAGATCCTGCTCCAGCTGGCCCTGGTGGGCCTGGTCGTGGTGGGCGGCCGGCTGGTGTCCCACCGCTTCGGGCGCGCGGCCCCGCCCGGGCTGCGCCAACTGGCCGGCACGGTGGTGCTGGCAGGCCTGGGCTGCGGCCTGCTGGCCATCACCCGTCAGCCGGCGATGCTGGCGGTGCTGCTGCTCGCTTTCGTGGCCAGCCTGCAGCTGTCGGAGCTGGTGCTGCGGCGGTGCGAGGGCTGGTTGCCCGCCGATCAGATGCAGCCGCTGCGCTTCCTGCTCGTCCGCCCGTTCCTGTTCGGCGGCCTGCTGTGGTCGTTGATCGAGCTGCTGGACACCCGGGCCGAACTGGCGCTGATCCCCCTGGGCCGGTGGATGGGGGCGAATGTCAACGTCGGCGACCTGACGCGGCTGCTGGTGGTGCTGTACCTGCTGATGGTCTCCTCGGGGCCACCCTCGCTGGGGGTGGCCTGGCTGCTGAAACGGGTCTTCGCCCTGGACCGGGTGAGCGTGCGGGCCATGGGGTTGATGGTGCGGTACGCGGTGATCACCCTCGGCACCGTGGCCGTGATGGAGACGGTCGGCTTCAACAGCACCGCCATGCTGGCCATCGCCGGGGGGCTGTCAGTGGGCCTCGGCTTCGGCGTCAAAGAGGTCTTCGGCAACTTCGTGAGCGGGCTGTGGTTGCTGTTCGAAGGCTCCCTGCGCCCCGGGGACATCGTCTCCCTCGATGGCGACTTCTGCGAAGTGCGGCGCCTGGGCCTGCGGGCGACACGGCTCTGGCGCGACCGGGACAATGCCGAGCTGGTGATCCCCAACCAGACCTTCTTCAACAGCAGCACCGTGGAGTTCAGCGTCGGCCGCACCCGCTTTCGCACCCAGATCGCCCTCAGCGTCGATGCCAATGAGCCCATCGGCAGGATCCTGGGCCTGCTCGAGGAGATCGCCACCACGGTGCCGGGCGTGGACAGCCATCGGCCCCCGAAGGCCTACCTGGATGGGGTGGGGGACTGCGGGGCGGACTACGTGCTGAAGTTCTGGATTGCCAGTCCGTTCCAGAACCGCAGCCTCTGCAGCGCCGTCGTGCAGGCAGTGGTGGAGCGGTTCCAGGCCCTGGGTATTGAGCTGCCCTACCCCCACATCGTGATCGAGCGTTCCCCCGTCCAGCCGATCGCTGCGCCCACCGATCAGTCCAGCGACTGAGCCTGCAGCTCGCCGTCCGCGATCGCCGCCACCAGGCGCTGGTGATCGGCGCGGCTCTGGTCGGCGTAGGCCCCGGCGAAGTCGGCCAGGAGTCCATCGGGGTCCCCCATGGCCTCCAGGTGGGCGGCGATGGCCTCGCCGTCGCCGGAACGGGCATGGGCCTTGGCCAGCACCGCCGCACAGAGCTCGCCGTAGTCGGCGAGGGCGTCCTGGTCGAGGTTCTCCAGCTGCACCATGGCCTTCCAGTCGCGGAACTGACGCCAGTAGCTGGCCACACCGCCGGGAGAGGCCTCCACCCAGCCAAGGAAGCTGTCGCTCACCGTCTGGATCAGCCGCTGGCCGCGCACCACGCGCTCGCCCGGGGAGCCCGCCGTGCTCGGCCCCAGATGGGCCTCCAGCACCGAGGCCCCCGCCTCCTTGCTCTGCAGGATCAGCAGGTCGTCATCATCGCGGCCCTGCAGCAGGGCGATGGCACAGCGGGTGCCCACCGATCCGACGCCGACGGTCTTGAGGGCGAAGTCGAGCACCTGGTAGCGCCCGACCAGCCACTGCATCTCCGGCCGCAGGGAGGCGCGGTAGTGCGCGATCGACTGCTCCACGGACCGACGCAGCGCCACGGGGTCGGCGCCCTGGCTGGCCAGCGACTCCAGGCTCCAGAGCAGGGGCGGGTCATGGCGGAAGCGGAGCACGCCGTCGGCGTCCCGCTGGCAGAGCTTGCGGGCCGCCCGGCGGTTGTCGTTGTGCTGGGCCTGTTCAGCGATGGCATCCAGCGACTCCCGCAGGGGCTTGTGCTTCACCCCCTCGCGGTAGGCCGCCACATCGACGCGGTGGTACCAGAGGTCGAGGTGGCCGAGCTTGATCAGCTCCCGGTGGGTCTGCCGGTAGCGACGGGCACACTGGCGCACGATCGAACGGGCCTCGTCCACACCGATCCCGAGGCTGTCTGCGGCCAGCATCACGCTGGCCAGAAGCCGTTTGAGGTCCCATTCGTAGGGGCCCGGCAAGGTCTCGTCGAAGTCGTTGACGCCGAACACCAGCGTGCGCTCCGGGGAGGCATAGAAGCCGAAGTTCATCAGGTGGGCATCCCCGCAGAGCTGGACCATCACCCCGGAATGGGGCTGCCAGGCCAGGTCGATGGCCATCTGGGCCGCGGCGCCACGGAAGAAGGCCAAGGGGCTCTCGGCCATGCGCCCATGGCGGATCGGCAGCAGCCAGGGCAGTCGATGGGCCTCCTGCTCCCGCAGGACGGCGATGGGGTCGGGGCGCTGGCTGGTCATTCGAATCCCCTGCAGGTGGCCACAGCTCAAGGCTGACAGGGGGTTGATGCGCTGCGACCCAGATGCAGGGTTGACGCTTCAGGTGAGCGGTTGCCGTGGCTGGATCAGGGGCGGGTCTCCGGGGTTGATGGACTGAGGATCAACGTCTGGCCCCGCTTGGCGTTGGGGATCGCCAGCACCAGCGGTCGTTCGCTGTGTTCGGCGGAGGCGGGCAGCGTGCGGATCAGGTAGAGCCAGCCGAGGGTTTCGTTGGCCAGCAGCCGCCACACCTGCTGGTTGTCGGGGTCGGAAAGGCTGGTGTCGCGGATCTGCCGGGGAAGCACCCGGTCGCCGATGAACACGTTGTTCGCCAGCGGTGGATCGGGAATGGCCTCACCGGAATCGTCGAGGTAGCGCAGATCCTGACCCAGGACCCCCTCCGCCTTCGGCAGGACCAGGGTGACCACCGGGAGGGTGGAGCTGCTCTCCAGGGCATCCCGGCGGGCATCGACCTGCCCCTGGTGCTGGGACAACCAGAACAGCAGGACCAACACCCAGCCGACGACCACCAGCTCATCGAGCAGGGAGGCCCCGAAACGCCTGGCCGCCGGTTGCAGGCCTGATGGCTTCCACGCCAGTGGCCGCAAGGAGCGGATCCAGGGCACCCGGCGGATCGCCAACGCCAGGAGGGCGGGCAGCCGGTGCAGCATCCAGAGGGTGCCGACGATCAGCAGCGGCAGCGCCGAGAGGACAATCAGGGTTTTGAAGAAATTAGCGACACTGCCGACAAAGATCTGAATCGGAACGATCAGGAACGACTGGGCGGGAAAGGACTGGGCATTGACGTCCAGGTTGAAGTAGGCGAAGTAGGACCAGCGATAGATCCAGCCGGAGAAGAACAGGGTGATCCCCAGCAGGCTGAGGATGCTGGCGAATCCGCCCAGGAAGGGAAGCTTCTCGGTGCCTGGCTCATTCGCCATGGAGAGTCACCTGCTGGATGAGGGGGCGCATGACGATTCGTGGAGTTGGCGGGCCCACCGGCGCCTGCCCTTAAGCTCTTCCCAGTCGGCCATGCTAGTTGGCGGATCCATGCCTAGCAGACGCAGGGAATGTCTCGTAGCCATCGCTACGTCTGCGACTGCACTTCTTTCTGTCGTCTCTCATCAGCTGTCTGCCATGGCCGCAGAGCCGGTGCGCCTTCAGCTGCCGCCGGTCGTCACCATACTCAAGGCCGATGGCGACTCGTTCTCGGGGGTGCGGCTGGTCACGGTCGGTCCCACGAATGTGGTCTTCTCGAAAGGGGGTGATCGGACGGTGCCCTTGGCCCAGGTGGCGAGCATCACCTTTCAGGGGGCGGTGAAGCCGAGGGAGGATCGCAATCCTGAAATGCGCGGAGAGCCCCTCAAGGATTGCCTTCCACAACCGGAGGTGCGGCTGGCCTCCGCGGCGCTGGCGATCCAATCTGAAGGTTCCACCCTTGCCCTGAAGCCAGACGCTCTGCAGGATCTTGTTCGGAAGGACTTGCGCCAGGTCGGGAGGCTCCGCACCCTCGTGGTTAATTCCATGCGCTTTGCTCCAGGTGGCTTGGTGAACTTGGCCTACAAGGCGTGCGCCCCAGGGGGGTCTCGATGACGCGGAGGGGATTGGGCTGATGGGTCGCTGGCTGGCCTCTGGACTGGCCCTCAGCCTGGGCCTGCTGCCTGTGGGAGGGCTGGCGGTGCCGGCGGTGATGGCGGAGGAGGCGGTGGATGGGCAACTCCAGAAACTTTTGGATCTTGCGGATTGGCAGAGGGAGCAGGGTCAGTTGGAGGCGGCCCTGGCCACCTATGCCAAAGCACTGGCGATGACTCGCAAACTGAACGACCGCAGCGAAGAGGGAACCGCCCTTCACAACATCGGAGGGCTGCACAGAGAGCTTGGCAAGCCGGAGGAGGCGCTGAAGAGCTTCCAGCAGGCACTAGCGATTGCTCGGGAGTTGAAGGACCGCAGAAGAGAGGAACTCACCCTCAACTACATCGGATTGGTGTATAGCAGTCTTGGCAAGCCACATGCAGCCCTGAAGAGCTATCAGCAGGCACTGGAGATCCTAAGGGAGGTGAAAGATCGCCTCGGAGAGGGAATCACCCTTCACAACATTGGAGGGTTGTACAGAGATCTTGGCAAGCCGGAGGAGGCACTGAAGAGCTTTCAGCAGGCACTGGCAATCGCTCGGGAGATGGAGGACCGCCGCGGAGAGGGAACCACCCTCAACAACATCGGATTGGTGTATCGCGATCTTGGCAAGCCGGAGGAGGCGCTGAAGAGATTCCAGCAGGCGCTGGAGATCCAAAGGAAGGTGAAGGACCGCAGCGGAGAGGCAGTAACTCTATCCAATTTGGCGATTCTACAGCGAGATCAACAGCAACCCAAGCCAGCGATCGAAACCTTCGAGAAGGGGCTGAAGATCCAATTGGAGATCCGGCGTGGCCTGCAACGCAGCGATCGGCAGAGCTTCCTCAGCCAGAGTCAATGGGCAGCCGCCTCACTGGTGGAATTGCTGATCGAGCAGAAGCGGCCTGGGGAAGCCTTCACATGGGTCAATCAGTTCGCCACCGCCGATTTGGCCGATTACAGCCGGCTGATCGAGGCTCAGGTGAGCAATCCTGAGGCGCAACGGGCGCTTGAGCAGTGGCGGCTGCGGCAGGTCGAGCTGCAGGGGCAACAGCAGCGGTTGGAGCGTGAGCCGAATCCGCGGACGATGCAGTTGCTGGTGGAGCAGGAGGCGGCGCAGTTCCGCGCGGCGGAGGATTTGATCGGGCGGTATCCAGAGATTGCCGAGCTGCTGGAAACCCTGCCGGCGGATCTGCAGCGGCTGCAGGCGGGAATCCCGGCGGGCACGGTGGTGCTGCAGCCGGCGCCGCTCACCGGCGTACCGAAACGGGCCGACACGATGGCGTTGTTCGCACTCTCCCGCACGGATCTGCAGGTGGTCACGGTGCCCCTACCGCAGGATTTCCCCGCACTGGTGGAGACCTACAGGCGGGAGTTGGAGAAGGCGGGATCCTATCTGGAGCGGAGCCAGCAGCTGTACGACCTGTTGATCCGGCCCCTGGAGGACCGGGGGCTGCTGCAAGCGGGTGGGCGGCTGGCAGTGATCTCCACCGGCAAGCTGCGGGAGATCCCGCTGGAAACGCTCTACGACGGCCGCACCAAGACGTATCTGCTGGAGAAGTACCCGATCCACTACCTGACACGGCTGAGCCGCAACGGCGCCCCAGCCGCCCAGCCCGCTGGTGGCGGCAGCGCGCAGCGGGCGCTGGTGCTGGCCAATCCCACCCCCACGGCCAAGGCGCTGCCGGGTACGGAAGCGGAGGCCGACTATCTGGTTGGTGCTTATCCCGGCAGCCGCGATCTGCGTCGAGCCCAGGCGACGCTGGAGCAGTTTCAGCAGCAGGCAAGTCGCTATCCGATCCTGCACCTCGGCACCCACGGCTGTTTTGTGGCAACGGGCTGCCCGGATCTGGGGATGAAGGCGAACACCCTGCTGTTCGCCAACAGCCAGCAGTACCCGATCGCCCAAGCGGCCCAGCTGGGATTGTCGAACACCGAGCTGCTGGTGCTGGGGGCCTGCCAGACGGCTCAGATCACCAGCGACAACGACGTGGGGCTGAGCGGCCTGGCCTACGTGTGGGAACGGGCCGGCGCCAGGGCGGTGGTGGCGAGCCTGTGGAGTGCGGTGGATGCGGAGAGCGCCCAGATCACCAAGGCGTTCTACGGGAACCTCAAGTCGGGGATGGACAAGGCCGAAGCGATGCGGCAGGCGAAGCTGGCACTGCTGCGGAGCGATCCGGACGGCCTGCACCCCTATCTGTGGGCCCCGTTCATCGTGATCGGCGATGCGGCGCCACTCCCGGGGCCACCGCAGTCCAGAAAACCGTCGCCATGACTTGGGGCCGATCCCTGCCCCGGAAACGTGAAAGGGCCCTTCCAGGCCCCATGGGTCATTTGGGTGACAAGGCTGACCTCACCCCGTCTCCGTTAAGAGTGTCAGGCAGCCACAGGGGCGGCTTGACGGGAGAAACGAACGATGTTGTTCGCTGTTACGGGTTCGCTCTTACCGAGCAGGCTTCAGTCACCCTCCTCATGCCCCGTCGAAACCATTGCAGCCCCGCGCTTGGGTTGGGGGGAATGGAGCTGAGCGGAATCGAACCGCTGTCCGAGACACTGGTGTGGACCACCTAGTTCGTCCGAAGACGAGCTTGTTCATCTTGCCACCTCCGGGTCGCCGGCCGGCAAGCAGCATGGGGGGATGGCCACCCCCTCCCCGTTCGACGTCATCGCCGTGGTTCCGCCGGGGCTGGAGGAACCGGCGGCGGCGGAGCTGGCGGCCCTCGGCGCCCTTGAGGTGCGCCCCCTGCGGCGGGCCGTGGGCCTGCGGGCCGATGCGGCCACCTTCTACCGGCTGCATCTGCAGGCCCGGCTTCCGTTCCGCTTCCTGCGCCAGCTGGCCCGCTTCCCCTGCCGCGGCCGCGAGGAGCTCTACGACGGCGTGCAGCACGCCGCCGACTGGGAGCGCTGGCTGCCGCCCCAGCTGAGCTTCCGGGTGGAGGCCAGCGGCAGCGTGCCGGGCCTCAACCACAGCCACTACAGCGCCCTGCAGGTCAAGAACGCCCTGGTCGACCGGCAGCGCCAGGTGTGGGGATCGCGCTCCTCGGTGGACCTGGACGATCCCGACCTGGTGCTGCACCTCCACCTCAGCCCCGGCCGCCCCGGCGGCAGCGGCCCCGAGGCGGTGCTGAGCCTCGATGGCGGCGGCGCCAGCCTGCATCGACGTGGCTACCGGGCCGCCATGGGCCTGGCCCCCCTCAAGGAGAACCTGGCCGCCGGACTGATCGCCCACACCGGCTGGGACGGGACGGTGCCCCTGGCCGATCCCTTCTGCGGCTCGGGCACCCTGCTGATCGAGGCCGCCTGCCACGCCCTCGGCCGCGCCCCCGGCCTGGAGCGCGCCTTCAGCCTGGAGCGCTGGCCGGATTTCGACGCCGCCCTGTGGCAACGGGAGCGGGCCGCCGCCCAGGACCTGGCCCGCAACGGCCTCCCCGGTGGGGCACCCCTGGCAGCTGTGGTCGGCATGGAGCGGGATCCGGCCGTGCTGGCCATGGCCCGCAGCAACGCTTCGGCGGCCGGCGTGGCCGGCTGGATCGAGCTGCAGGAGGGGGACTGCCGCGATTTCCAGCCCCCCGAGGCACCCGGGGTGCTGGTGTGCAACCCGCCCTACGGGGACCGGCTCGGAGCGGACGACGACCTGGAGGCGCTCTACGGCGACCTGGGGCGGATGGTGAAGGAGCGTTGCAGCGGCTGGACCCTGTGGCTGCTGAGCGGCAACCCCGCGCTCACGGGGGCCCTGCGGATGAAGGCCAGCCGCCGGGTGCCGGTGAGCAACGGCGGCATCGACTGCCGCTGGCTCCGCTACGACATCCGCTGAAGCGCACCGCAACTCCGTTGCATCCGCAGCCCTGCGGCAGTTCTGCAGCGGAGCAGCCGAAAGCAGGCCGCGCTGCTAGCGGTGGGTCCTGCCTCCACCGCCGCCAGCCCGATGGCCTCACTCTTCGAAGCGCTCAAGCAGGAGGTGCTCACCGTCGAGAGGGACCCGGCCCTCGACACCGGCGCGGCGGCGGTGGCGTTGCTGCAGGACTGGCTGGCCAGCCACGAAGCCGAGATCAGCGCCCGCAAGCTGGCGGCACCGACGGAATTCAACGGCACGTTGATGCAGTGGTTCCACTGGTACAGCGATGGCGACGGCGGCCACTGGCGGCGGCTGCGCCAGGAGGCGCCGGCCCTGGCCCGGGCGGGCATCACCGCCCTGTGGCTGCCGCCGGCGGGCAAGGGGGGGAGCGTATGGGACGTGGGCTACGGCACCTACGACCTGTTCGACCTGGGCGAATTCGACCAGAAGGGCACGGTGCGCACCAAGTACGGCACCAAGCAGGAGTATCTGGAGGCCATCGAGGCCTGCCACGGCGCCGGGATGCAGGTGTACGCCGATGTGGTGTTCAACCACAAGATGAATGCCGACGAGCAGGAGCAGTACCGGGCCACGCCCTGCGACCCCTCCGACCGCAACCGGCCCCTCGGGGAGGAACGCACGATCAGCGCCTGGACCCGCTTCCGCTTCGATGGCCGCGGCGACCGCTATTCGTCGATGCAGTGGCACTGGTACCACTTCGACGCGGTGGATCACAACACGCTCGATCCGGGATTCCGGGCCGTCTGGCGCACCCAGGGGGCCGGCTTCGAGGGCAACGTCGATCTGGAGAAGGGCAACTACGACTACCTGATGGGCAGCGACCTCAACGTGAACCATCCGGAGGTGCGCGGTGAGCTCAAGCACTGGGGCCGCTGGAGCCTCGACCACGTGGGGGCGGACGGCTTCCGGCTGGATGCGATCAAGCACATCGCCAGCGATTTCTTCCTCGACTGGATCAGCGACCTGGAGACCCACGCCCAGCGTGATCTGTTCGTGGTGGGCGAGTACTGGACCTACAACATCGAAAGCCTGCACTGGTATGCGGCCAACACCGGCGGCCACATGAGCCTGTTCGATGCGCCGCTGCACATGAACTTCCACCAGGCCAGCCGCAGCGGCGGCCAGTACGACATGCGCCGGCTGCTCGATGGCACCCTGATGCAGCAGCTGCCGCTGCTGGCGGTGACCCTGGTGGAGAACCACGACACCCAGCCGCTGCAGGCCCTGGAATCGGTGGTGGAGGCCTGGTTCAAGCCCCTCGCCTACGCCGTGATCCTGCTGCGCGACCAGGGCTATCCCTGCATCTTCGGTGCCGATTACTACGGCGCCGAGTACACCGACAGGAAAGACGGCCAGGAGTACCGGATCGTGCTGCCCAGCCACCGCTTCCTGATCGACCGCTTCCTGCTGGCCCGCGGCCACTGCGCCTACGGGCCCCAGTACGACTACCTCGACCACGTCAACACCATCGGCTGGACGCGCCTGGGCACCCCGGGCCACCCCGGGGCGATGGCGGTGCTGATGAGCGACGGGGCGGCCGGCCACAAGTGGATGGAGGTGGGGAAGCGCCACACCACCTTCCGCGACCTGACCGGGCACATCCAGACACCGATCACCACCAACGGCGACGGCTGGGCGGAATGGCACTGCCCGGGGGGCTCGGTGTCGGTGTGGGTGGAGGAGAGGGCCCTGGCGGCGATGGGTCTCCAGCCCCCCGATCAACGGCCATGACCGAGAGACGCCCGACGCGATTCCTTTCCCCGTTCTGAACACCGATGGCCCGCATCAACATCGCCCGATGGCAGCAGCGCATCGATCACTACCTCTTCCATCCGGTGACCGACGACCGGGGCGAGGTCCACAAGGTTCCGTCCATCGCCTGTCACTGTCTCGTCACCGGATCGATCCTCGGGCTGTCCATGGCGTTCTACGCCCTGACGTACGTGTTGATCACGTTCAAGGCGGACGAGTGGAATGTCTGCAGGGGAGCGCGGATGGACAGCGAGAAGGCCGCCGCCTCGACGATCTCAGCCAGCCTCGCCAAGCTCGGAATCCCAGCCAAAGACGGGGTCGGGATGGCGCCAGAGTCCGTGCGACCAGAGCAGAAGAACCGCCTCAGGGAGCAACTCAAGGAGCTGGAAAAGAGCCTGCAGACGGCCTGCAGGGTCGGCATCTTCTACTACACCAACCGCAGTGCCACCCTCACCATCGGCACGGCGGCGGGAATCGTGGCGCTCGGATCGCTGGCCTTGATCAGCAAACAGGGCTGGGAGAAATCCAGCAACGTGCTGATCAACATCGGCATCACCTCCGGGCTGGTCCTGTCGAGCTCATGGACCTTCGGCCAGCTCTACGGCCATTCCCAGAATCTGGAAACGTTCAGCACCAAATATGTGGTCGCCTATTCCCTGCTCAACACGGTCGCCACCTCCCTGGCCAATGCCACCGCTCCCGCGTTGCCCGCGCAGGCCACCTCCGCCCCGGGCGTGGCCCTGGACCTGAACACGCAGGCCGGCATGGCGGCCCTGAGCCAGTCGCTCGATGAGCAACTGGCGATCCTCCACAGGCCCACGTTCCAGATCGACGACAGCTTCGCCCGAAACTCCTCCCAGAAACTGAACCAGTTGCTCAACGCCCAGCCCATCGCGCCCGTGGAGCCCGGCGCCACCCAGACGCCGTCGGCGGCAGGCGGCGGCGCGGGCCTCCGCCCCGGACCGGACCGCTAGCGAGGCACGCTCTGCATCAGCAGTTGCGGCTCGACGTTCGCGACCTCGGCCAGGCCCCGTAGCCTGGCCACACAGCCCAGGGCCTCGGCGATGCTGCCGGAACGGGCCCGCAGCCAGGCGGCCTCGGGCGCATGGTCGAGCTCCCTGGCGATGACACAGCCCGTCCGCTCCAGCTCAGCACGCACATCGGCCACGACCAACCCCTGCCGCAACCGGATAAACAGCTGACCGGTGGGAACGGCCAGAGCATCACTTCCCGCCGCGGCATAGACCGGGCTGACGGTCTGGTTCGGGTCCAGGGGCAACGGCGGTGCCCCGGACAGCACGGCGATCCGCTCCGGCGCAAACTCCAGGACAACCGGCCGTGACGCCGGCGGTGACTCCCCATGGAGCGCGAAAAAGCCGGCCTTCCGGATCAGGACCACGGGCGTCGCACCGCCGACGACGATCTCCTCAGGGAACCCCTCCAACCATCCCTGGCGCTGGCCCATCCCCTGACGTTGGCTCATCGCCCAGGCCCGCGGATGCTGGAGTGAGCCATGGGCCCTGACACTTGAAGAATCATCAAGAATCCACCGTGCTGTGAAGGCTGATCACATCCTGTTCCGTTCGCTTGTCATGACGGTCCCAGGGGCGGAGGGTGGCGGGGAGCCAGGCGGCCGGCCGAAGGCTCCCTTCCTGATACCCACAGAGATCGTCCCATGGTTCAGGTTCGCTATGGCGGCAAGGATGGTGTGCCCTATGCACTCGATGTCAGCGACAATCACCTCGTCGTCCGCACCCTGAGTCGCCAGGCGGTGATGCCGGAGCGGCCGTTTGAGGCGTCGCCGGTCAGCGCCGAGGCGCACCGGATTCTCGACCAGTTCGAAACCCTCACCCGCTTCCGCGAGGCGGGGGTTGAGCTGTTGAGCACCCGAACCCCCCAGGCCGATGGGGCCCTGCGCGACGCCGCCCGCAGCCTGCTCAAGGCGGAACCGGCGGTCGACTTCGCCGGCCGTGTGCTGGTGGATGCCCAGGGCCGGCCCGTGGTCTACACGGAAAACCTGTTCGTCAAGTTCGAGGATGACGAAGAAGCCGAGGCCTGCGAGGCTGTGCTGCAGCGCCACGGCCTCAGCCTCAAGCGCAGCCTCAGCTATGCGCGCAACGCCTATTTCGTGGCGGCTCCCGACAACAGCGGGCTGGACGTGTTCGCGATCGCGGACACCCTGCTGGGGGAAGCGAACGTGGTGTTCTGCCACCCGGAACTGGTGAGCCCCAGCCGCCAGCGGCGCCAGGCCTTCCCCCCCCAATGGCATCTCAAGGCCACCGCCATCAACGGCCGGCTCGTCGACGCCCACGCCGAGGTGGAAGCGGCCTGGGCCCTCAGCGACGGCACCGGGGCGATCATCGCCGTGGTCGACGACGGCGTCGACATCGACCACGAGGAGTTCCGCTCCTCCGGCAAGGTCGTCGCCCCGCGGGATGTGACCCGCCAGAGCGGTGATCCCCGCCC
>QLAH01000565.1_pt1 | contig 17193 bp, 31 predicted proteins | sample 4693081 | NCBI WGS metagenome assembly QLAH01 (sample SAMN09425401, study PRJNA476045) | Lake water metagenome, whole genome shotgun sequencing project.
CTGAATCCTGAACGAAAGCTTGGATCCGGGCCGATCTATCTACCGTAAGCCGCTGGTCAATCGCGATAAAGGGCTAGTCCAACAACTGGATAAGATCGCGGCTTACGCGCGATCTATCCTTGTTCGTTGGACGAATGGCTACGAGGACGTTATCTGGAGCTGGTCAACAGCAGGCGAAGAATGTGACGAGCAAGCGGCTCCTTGATTTCTCGATGTCTGGGGATTGGCTGGGAAACGCCAGTTTCCGGATTGCGATACCAATCGTGCTTGCCGCCATGGCGTATCAAGATGCAGCCAGCCTGCTCGATCGACCTGATCAGGTCGACCCTCTTCATGGCATGACCAATTCTGAAACCTTGCGGGCACCTGGGATGTAGCTACCTGAGAGATCGTGGTAAAGATCCTTGAGGTGCTCAACCAGATCAGCCTGAGTTTCTGCTTGCGTCCAGTAATCAGGATAGTCTTCAAGATAGCCGAACCAGGATTCACCTTCCTGCCAGTGAACGTACTTGATGGTCTGCATGGGATCTTCCGCTTTGCGTGTTGGCAAGATGTTCCAGCGAAGTTTAGTATGACTCGCCCACAACGGCTTGACCTACGCCGCCTGGACGCGCGCCCTGAGCTCCGCGAGACAGGGGCCGTAATCCGATGGCAGGGGCACGATGTCCGGCATGGTCAACCGTGCGGCGCTGATTCGCGCTGGCGATCCGCAAGCAGCCGGCGGTGGAGCCACCAGAGCCGGAGTGAGGCGGGTGCCTTTTATTGGACAGTTCCGGCCCCTGACATCGTTAACTCCGGGCGGGAGGAACAGGGTTCCATCTCAGTATAGACCTCATGGGGCTCCGAAAGGCGGAGATGGGATCGCCACGCTCAGGCGACGGGACCATGCGAGGGATGGGGAGCCGCAGACGGGTGGAGAGGAAGCCAGCCATGCGGTCAACGCATAACCTGACGATGCCACCATCCCAGCGGCTGGCAGGGTGGTGGCGCATCAGAATCCCGGCCGCCGCAGTTAGCTCTAGCTCGCTGATCGAGAGTCGTGGGTGGCCATGACAGCCAAGCAGCCACCCAGCACGCCCGACCATCGGGCAGCAGAGCAGGGAACTGCTGCGGAGCAACGGGAGAGCGCCTCTGCCCTGGCCCGCCTGGGCGGCAGTGACCCCGCGATGGAGGCAATCTCAAGACGACAAAGCGAGATCAACCCGATCGGAGTTGCCTGGTGTTCCAACCCACCTGAGGCCACCCGTTGATTGGATCCGCCAACGCCGGGCCGTTGCCCTTGCACAGCTCCATAGAGAAACTCAGGCGCCAGATCGGCTCCATGGGGCCAGACGACCGTTTCCAGCTCGGGATCGACCCTCACCTGATCGAAGACATTCGGATTGGTCAGGGGCTCAAACATGGAGCCCCACAGCTCATGGGATAGATCCACTGTGCCCGAGCTGCCATCCAGAAAGCGCACCCAGAGGCGAAAGATCGGGAGGGGTTGGATTTCGACAACCTGCGGGATCATGGGGATCAGTTCAGGGAGTCGGCTACATCAGGCAGGACGTTTGCGGTTGCGCTGGGGTCGGGCAGTGCCTCGACGTCGATCTGGCCGGAGAGCAGGCGGGGGAGGAGCAGGTCGCGAGTGCGGCGGAGGTTTTCATTTTGCAGGCTGTGAGTGCGAGCTTGCGAGAGCAATGCCCCAGCGACCTGTTGAAAGTGATGTTGCAGAGATCGCGGAGGAATAAGTGCGTTTAGTCCATGTATATCGTTGCGATTGAGAGTGGGCACAGCCGCACCTGAATTAAACTGTTCTAGATCAAGAGACGAAAGCAAGAAATAAGCATAGAGAGGCTCAGATCTGGGAAAATCCTTGACCCAAAGAGCCGTATTTAACGGCCAAAAGTCTTCTTGAACATAGGCCACCTCACCGATCGACCCGGATCGACCAGTTACCACTCCTGGCGCCTGGACCTTCGCTGTATCATGAAAACCCGCAATGCCAGTAGCCGCACAAATCGGCACTGGCCCTTCGGCTCGCTCTGCTTTAGGTAAATCGAATCCACGCTGAAGAACCATTACATCGTCGAGGCGGCCCATCTCCCACCCCTCCGGAATCTCCCCCAGCGGCGACTCCACAAACCGGCAGCCCTCATGGCCGGGGAAGCGGAAGTGGACGAACCACTCGCGGTAGAGCCGGCGGGCCATCTCCTTCAGGATCTTGATGCGCCGCTGGCTGTTCTCGATCAGGTCGTCGTAGGCGGAGAGGATGCCGGCGATGCGGCGTTGGCCCGAGAGAGGGGGAACAAGGAAGTCAAAAGACAGCAGCTTGTCAAGACTCAAGTTGTCCTGTGTAGCTCCATGAGAAATGCTCTGCATTCGGAGTTTGAGAATCTCAAGGTAATATTTAACAAATCGGACGTCTGCCTTGGACGGATCCGCGACAAAACCAACGACGCTATCGGGGAAGCATCCTTCGATGCCAAGAATTGCACTTTCGGCAATGTTGGCCGCGATTGTGATGCACAGAGTACCGGGCTTCCAGAGCTTGCTTTGAGCCAGACCGGCTTCGCTGTAGGTCTGGGAGTATTCAGACAAATAGTGGTTGGCAGCCTTGATGTCACCCGTTTGAAAGAACGGGTATGGACCACCGTAGAGGAATGGAGCGTTTCTAGGCCTGTGTCGTGACCTACCTCGACCAACATATCCGAGTTCATCTAGCTTTGCTGAACGCCATTCAGAAGTGGCCATCATCACAGCTCCAGAATCCCCGCCACATTCGCGGCAATCGCCCCCTCCAGCTCCCTGGCCTGAACGCTCAGCCCCTCCAGCTCCACCTGCCACCAACCGCTCCAAGCACTCATCTCACCCCTCCCCGATCCCACGCCAAGCACCCTCTCGCAACTCCTCAATCGCCTCAAGAATCCCAACACGACTCGCCGGCAACGGAAACGGCCCCGCTTCATAGCGCGCCTCCACGGCATAGGGCTGCAACGCCAGCAGCACCGGATCCAGATCCACCCCCGCCAGCTCCGCCAACACGTGGAGCATATGGGTGAACGGCGGCCGTTCATCGTGAACCACAATCCGCACCTTGAGCAGCTTCTCCACCGCCTGCTGGGCCGTGAAGCCCCATTCCTCATCCGGGTAGGCGGGGTCCAGGTTCAGCCGCAGGGCGCGCAGGTGGCGGTCCACCAGGGCGAGAAGCACGCGGGCGTCCTCCTGGGGCGTCATGGCCGCACCACCAGCACCTGCCCATGGCGGGCCGCTTCGCTGATCACATGCCAGCGGGAGCCGGCCAGGCGGGCGGCGTCGGCGCTGCCGCTCACGATCAGGTCCACCGGCAGCCGCAGAGGCTTCAGCCGTGCGAAGTGGCGCCACCAGCTGGCCACCTTCGCCTCGCCCTCCAGGTGGGGGGTGCGCTCCACCACCAGCAGGTCCACATCGGAATCGGGCCGGGCGCTGCCCGTGGCGCGGGAGCCGAACAGCACCAGGGCCTGCACGGTGGGGTCGGCGGCGATGGTCTGCAGCGCCCCCGCCAACGCCACGCACTGCTCAGGCCCGATCCCCGGGCCCAGATCGGGCAGGGCGAAGGGCCGGGGCGTGGTCCAGTCGGCGAGGGTGGCGGGGGTCATGGGGGCAGTATGACCTCGCCACCGCAGCCTTGATCGCTCTGTCGGTTGCTGTCAGTGGTCAAGGATTCCTTGACAACTGATCTCAAGGTTTCTGGGTCTGTTGCAGGAAGAATGGTTCGATTCCCTGCATCAGCAAAGCATTTCTACCTTATTTCGCAAGCAGACGTCCGCGAAGTCCTTGACATTGTACGTAGCCAGATAGTTGAGGCCAAGACTCAACTCATCAACCACCACGCGCAGCAGGCAGTCGGTGAGACTGAGCGGACGCCCCAGTCGCAGGGAGGAATCCAGTGCGTGCTTGAGGGCATGCTCGCGATAAGGGAAGACAGGGTCTCATAGGTGATCGGCCAGGGAATGATGGCAGTCATGCTTTGGATCGTCTCCGCATGATTGGCAACAGTGGCTCGATCGCGTGTTGAGTCCGTCGGATCGAAAATAGCGAGCCAGACACCAGTATCAACAAGAATGCGCGTCAATCAGGACACCTCCTCGTCAACGACCTCTGCCTCAGACGAAGAGTATCCCGTCCAAGGCGCCTCTCGTCTGCCGCCAAACAAGAAAACACCTTTGTTCCGGCCTGTATCCTCGTCACGATAGACCATATAAATCCGTGTTTTCTTGTCAATCTCGACTGAACGCGCAAGCTCTTCCTTGAGATCATCTTTGAGGGAGTCGGCGTAGTCGACATTGACAAGCGCCATTGAATCGCCACATTCCTTGGCGCCATGGGCATCCAGCCATTGATACAACGACGCGTAATCGCCTTGCAGTCCCAGGTCGTACGACAACCAGATGGATCGTTTGGGCATCTTCGCTGCTGCGTCGATCTCAGCAAGTTTAGGTAGGCCGCACCACCAGCGCCTGCACGGTGGGGTCGGCGGCGATGGTCTGCAGGGCTGTCTTCAAGGCCTCGCGCTGCTCAGGCCCGATCCCCGGGCCCAGATTGGGCAAGGCGAAGGCCCGGGGTGTGGTCCAGTCGGCGAGGGTGGCGGGGGTCATGGTGAGGCTGGGGGTGGGAGCAGCGCTTCGATCGCGGTCACCAGGGCATCCTCTTCAGCCATCAAGACCCGCCCATGGGTGTAGGCCTGATGCACCACACTGCTGAGTAACTGCCGACGGTGCTCCACCTGCGAGCGTGAGAACGGCAGCAGATCCACCGGTCGGCGTGGCTCGCTCAGGCGCCAGCGCAGACGGTCGAGCACCTCGAAACGGTTGTGATCGGCAAGCCAATCGTCCGTCACCGTGATCAGCAGATCGATATCGGAATCCGGCCTCGCCTCGCCACGGGCACGCGAGCCGTAGCCGCAGGCTTCTCCGCAGGAGTACAGTCGCACCTCGGCTTTGGGGATCTCCTTGCGGATCTCGTCAGCCAGCTGACGCAGCAGGGCTTCATCGACGTTGCCGCGGCGGAGTGGAGATCCCATGGCCTCAACTACGCACCAACGGCTGGATCCGTTCCAGCTCCTCCTCCAGCTCTGCACTGGCGACCTCCGTGTCGTGGGCGGCCTGCGCACGTAACCAATATCCCGGACTGAGCCCCAGCACACGACAGAGGCGCAGATCGGTGTCGGCCGTGATCGCCCGCTGGCCGCTGACGATCTCGCTGATGCGGGAGGCGGGCACGTCGATGGCCTTGGCCAGGCGGTACTGACTGATGCCCAACGGCTCGAGGAACTCTTCCTGGAGCAGTTCACCGGGGGTGATGGGAGCGAGACGGTTCATGGGGCAGGCTCAGTGGTAATCGACGATTTCAACGTCTTCCGGGCCGCTGTCGCTCCAGCGAAAGCAGAGCCGGAACTGGTCATTGATGCGGATACTGTGCTGGCCGGCCCGATCTCCCTGCAGCAGTTCGAGACGGTTGCCGGGCGGCACGCGCAGATCCTCCAGCCGTTGGGCGATCTCCAGTTGCCGAAGTTTGCGCCGCGCCACCCGCTCGAACGCCTGGAAGCGTGGCACCTCCCAACCCTTGGCCAGCGCTTCGGTGTCGGCGCATCGGAACGACCGGATCATGCTCCCACCATAGTTCCGTCACGCAGAATGGTGCCAGTCGCTCACGCCTCCAGGATCCCCGCCACATTGGCGGCAATCGTTGCCTCCAACTCCCTGGCCTGGGCATTCAACCCCTCCAGTTCCTCCTGCAGCTTCTCCAGCTGCTCCTTGAAGTCCTCATCGCTGAGGTCTTCCCCCGCCGCCACGCCCACATAGCGGCCAGGATTGAGGCTCCAGCCCTGGGCTTCGATCGCCTCCAGCGTGGCCGCCTTGCACAGGCCGGCGATGTCGCGATAGGCAGGCGCCCCGCCTGAGTACGAACCGAAATACGCCTCGATCCAGCGCTGCGCCTCCTCGCCGCCGAGGGTCACGTCCACCGCTTCGCCGCGGTAGAGGCGCACGATGTTGGCCAGGAAGCCGATCTGGGCTTCGCTCCAGTCGCGATGGGCCCGGTCGATCTGGCGGTAGATGTGGCGGGCATCCACGAACAGCACCGTGTTCTCCCGCTCCGTGCCGAGCTTGCCGCGATCGAAGAACCACAAGGTGCACGGCAGCGTCACCGTGTAGAACATGTTCGGCCCCACCGCCACCATCACATCCACCGCCTTGGCTTCGATCAGCTGCTGGCGGATCGCCTGCTCCGAACCCCGTGCATCGGAGGCGGAGTTGGCCATCACGAAGCCGGCCCTGCCCTTCTCGTTCAGCGACGAATAGAAGAGCTGGATCTACAGATAGTTGGCGTTGTCCACGCTCGGCGTGCCGAACGGGAAGCGTCGGCCGGGGCCGGTGGATGCGCTCAGCTTGGCCATGTCCACCGCGTTCACGTTGAACGGCGGATTGGCCATCACATAGTCGAAGGCCCCGACGGAATTATGCGGATCGACGTAGTAGCTGTTGTTGTCGCCGCCGTGATAGATCTTGCCCTCCAGGCCATGCACCGCCAGGTTCATGCGGCACAGCCGGCCTGTGTCATCGGTTTTCTCCACACCGCAGATTGCCAGGTCGCCGGCCGGGTTGCCCCGGTGGGCCTTCACGAAGCGGGCACTCTGCACGTACATGCCCCCGGAGCCGCTGGCCGGATCCAGCAGACGCCCGGCGAAGGGCTCCACGATCTCGGTGATCAGCATCACCTGCGAGGTGGGCGTGAAGAACTCACCGCCTTTCTGGCCCTCCGTGCGGGCGAACTCCCGCAGGAAGTATTCGTAGATCCGCCCGAAGGCATCGAACTCCAGATCCGTGGGGATCTCGGAGATGCGCTTGAGCAGTTCCTTCAGCAGCTGCGGCGAGAACAGGTTGTAGCTGCGCGGCAGCACCCCGGCGAGCTTGCTGTTGTGTTGCTCGATCAGGCCCATCGCCTCGTTCAGGCGGGCGCCCACATCCGCCCCCTCGGGCAGTTCCAGCAGCTCCCGGTAGCGGGATCCGGGGGGCAGGTAGAGCAGTCCTTCGCTCTGGTAGGCGTTGGGGTCCTCCTCGCGGCTGCCGCGCCGTTCGCTGCCGCCGGCGGCCTTGAGCTTGTGCCACTGCGGCATGAAGCGCGCATCGGCGAAGCGCAGGAAGATCAGCCCCAGGATCGGGGCGGAATACTCCTGGGCCTTGAGGCCGGAGTTGGCGCGGAACTGATCGGCCGCCTCCCAGAGGCTCTTCTCCATCGCCGCCTTGCCCAGGTCGCGCTCGGGCGGGGCTACCCAGCCCGTGAAGCCGCGGCTGGGGTCGCCGGGCTCGGGGGGAGGACTGGCGGGTGGAGCAGCGTCAGACGCCTGTCGCCCCTTGGCGGAGCCGCCATTGCCATTGCGTGCGCGTGCCGCCGCCCTCGGTGGGGGCTCAACGCCTGGAGCCTTCAGGCCACCGCCGGGCCCTCGCGCCTTCTCTGCCGTCCCCATCGCCACCACCAGGTTTTTGGCTTCCTCCACCTGGGCGTCGCTGAGCGGCTCTCCCACCTCCTGCTCCAGCGCAGCCTTGATCTCACCGTTGCTGATCCGGCTGCCGTCCTCCGGGATCAGGGCGATCAGGGCGTCGGTGAGGTCTTCGCGACTGGGCATCGGGGCGGCATGGGGACGCTGGGGCCAGGGAAGCAGATCAGGGGACTGGTGAGAGCGCTTGAACCCCGGTGGGCTCAGGTGGACCGGCTGGGCAGGAGCGGGGTTGGTCTCCAGGTGAAGGGCGAAGCAGGGCACGCCTTGCCCTCCGACTCCATCGACCGGCACCAGTCTGTGTCGTTCTGCAGCCGGAATGAAGCAAACGCCGTGCGAAGACCATCCGCATGGCGGCGTACCTATGCACTTAGCGCATAGTTTCACGATGCGCCCTCTGCTGGGCCTGCCTGACAGGACTCCTGGGCGAACGGGTCGTTCTCGTCTTCCGTCAACTCGCCCTCACCCCTTAGCGCCGCCTCCGCCTACTCCACCCTCTTCTTTGCCCCCATGCCCCGGCGCTCCACACCCGGTGACTCCCGAGGCGATGAGCAGCTGAAGCGTCAGTTGCCGCAGTTGCTGCGGGAGCACCGGCCCGACCTGATGGTCGGCGAGCGCCTATACCGCTCACCGGCAGGGTTCACCAGCTGGAGCGCCCACTGGGCCAAGGCCGTCGCGGTGGAGCTGGCCCAGCAGGAATCCGAGCAGATCCAGGATCATGTGGGCATCTGGGGGGCCATGGTCTGCCGGTGGGCCCGGGAGATCGGCGCCGAGCCCCGCTTCCTCTCGCCGGCCCTGGCCCAGGCGTTCCTGCAGAGCGAAAAGCCCATGCTCACGCTCCATCTACCCCGCGACATCGCCTGCTTCCGGCTGCTGCTGCCCAAGGGCACCCTCTTCAGTGAGGAGGGCCCGGAAATCTGCTCGGTGGTGGTGGCCGAGGTGCGGGCGATGGAAGGGTGGCTGCCGGACAACTTCGAGCTGGCCGGTGGTGGCCTGGCCTGTATCGGCCTCGGGGAAGACGGTTCCACCTACCTGGCCAGCAGCCTGCTCGACCCGTCGGCCAAAGCGCAGCAGCCGGAGCACACCGACTTCAGCCCGGCGGTCTGGGAGTGGGATGCCGATGGCGTCAAAGGGACCGCCGCTCGGATGGAGCAACTATCCGTCCATGCCCTTCTGGTGCAGCTCTATGCCAAGAGCCTCGTCAGTGAGGGTGAGATCCCGCCGCCGCCTGGCGCCAAGGGATTCGGGGGCGGCGCCAAAAAGGCCCGCCCCTCCTCCGACGACGTGAAGCCCCCAGTCTGGCTGGGCAGGGACTACCAGCTGCAGCGTCAGCCGGGAGACGCTGGCACCGTGACCGGCTGGCAACGGGGGCACTGGCGCGCACTATCGCCGCTGGCAAGCCCGGTGGCTGCACCGCTGGAGTGGGTGGAGCCGGTGCTGGTGGGGTGAACGTTGAGGCCGATCTTCAAGATGACCAGCAGGGGCAAGTCCACGACTCCATGAAGAAGGGCCCCCCGTGTGGAGGGCCCTTGCGCCGGTTGCGGGGTGTTGGTGGTGTCCCCGGTCGGGCGTTTACCTATGTGATAGCCGCTGGCTCTCGCCCAGTCAGTACGGGGAACTCCCCGGCGTTTCTACCCAGCCCGTTTTGCCCATTGCTCAGTCCGCCTCCGGCGCCCATCCCCGCTGTCTACCCATAACGCCCGAGCCAACGCTCCTGGAGTTGTGCAGCTACGGCTGCTCTCAGCTCCATCCACCCAGCCGGATCAGCGCCCCCACCACCACGAAGGCAATCGCCAGGGCCGTGATGCCGCGGATGTGCCAGGCCAGGCCACTGAGATTGTCGTCGCTGAGGTTGGGGATCAGCCGCAGGCGTGCATGCAGGGCGAGGACGGCGGTGGCGGCGAGCAGCAGCAGCTTCACGCCCACCAGCATCCCCATCGGGTTGGCCGGGCTGAACAGTCCCTGGAGGCCCGGCAGGTAGATCCAGCCCATCCGCAGGCCGGTGATCACCTGAAGGGCCAGGGACGTCAGGCCCAGTGGCTCAAAGACCTCCTCGAAGGCGCGGATCTGCGCCGCGTCCTGTGCCCGCAGGGCCCTGGGCAGCACCCCTAGATCCAGCACCAGATGCCCGCCGGTCCACACCGTGGCGGCCAGGGCATGGACGATCACCAGCAAGGGGAAGACGGACACGCCAGCGCCTGGGCAACTGCTCCCACGATGGGTGCAAACCGGCGGGGGTGACCGTGAAGGTGATCGTGGATCTGTGCGTGGTGCCGATCGGCGTGGGCGTGCACCTGGCGCCCTACATCGCCGCCTTTCGGCCCAGAGCGTGATCGCCTGCTCGCGGGTCAACTCCCTGCGCCTCTTGAGCAGCGGCGGCTTACCGCCGGGCACCACCTCGCCGAAGGTCACCTCGAGGTTCTGGCTCCAGCGGCCGTAGCGGCGGGGCCGGAAGTGAAGCACTTGACGGCCATCGCTCATCCAGGCCTCGCGCGGCGACAGCGGCGGGCGGTTGCTGGCACCCGTGCTCAAGCCACCTCCGGTGCCCAGCCCCGCTGCCGCACCATGTCGTCAGTCCAGCCCTGGCAGCGGTGGGTGAGGTGCTCCCCCTGGGCGATCATCCCCTGATGCAGCTGGCAGGTGATCAGGGGGATGCAGTTCACCCCGGCGTGGTGGCGGAACCAGTGGCAGGTCATGCAGACCTTGCGGCTGCGGGTCGTCAGCAGCACCTCCTGGTCCAGGTAGGGCCACTCCTCGACCGGGAGGCCTCGATCCCCCTCGACCAGCCCCGTGGTGCGGCGCAGATGCATCCCCATGACCCCTTCCCATGCGTACACCTGTACTAGCACGAGTGGGCGGGTTCCTGGCTGCAACCGAGAATGGAGGTGTGCCTGCCGCCGCCGCCCTGGTCCCACCGAGCGATCACTACCGCAGGATTTGCGGTCAGATGGGCGCCTGGCCCATGGACGACCACCCTCCGACCGAGACGGGCCGGTACCGATGCCTGGTCTGTGGGGCCGAGTGCCGCACCTCCGAGCGGTGGCTGTTCCGGCTGGGGCTTCGCTGCGACTGCCAGGGTGAGTTCAAGGGCCAAACCCGGCTATGCCCATGGCCCAGGCCCATTGGGAAATACCGGTACTGAGGGGATCAATGGGCTGATCATTTTCAGTACCTGAGCACACTCAACGCGTCAGCCTCCAATCGACTGGGATTGGAGGCTTGCGCTGGGTTTCGCTGAGCCTTACTCCTCCTCGTCCACCCCGCCAACCGGCACCAGCCGGATCTGCTTCTTGCCCAGCTTGATCTCGAACTCATCGCCGGGCTTGAGCCCCAGCTGGGCGGTGTAGGCCTTGCCCACCAGCAGGTTGCCGTTGAACTGGATCCTGGTGACGTAGCCGATCTGACGGCCGGGGCGCTTGCCATTGCCACCACCGCCGATGGTCATGCCCTTGGCTTCCAGCAGCGCCTCATAGAAGGCGGTGAAGTTGAGGCGTTCGCTGCCGTCCTTCTTGGTGCTCACGTAGCCGCAGCTGCGCACCAGATCCGATTTGGAGGCATCGCCGAGGTCCCTGACCTTCGCGAGCAGTTCAGAGCCTGTGAGCATGATTTTTTCCCCTTTCACTCACGCCAGCCTATCGCGTGACAGGTCCTGAAAGACAGCATTGAGCGTCACCACCTCCTGGAAGGAGTCCTCCAGCTGCTGGAAACGACCGGGGTCGAACACGTGATTGAGATCAAAAGTTCAGGATCGGCCGGATCGTTTCCGGCACGCTCAGGAAGTCGTTCAGCTTGCGCAGCATCGAAATCGACTCCTTCAGATAGCCGTTGAGCCGCTCTTTCTCCTCCTAGAAGGCCGACAGGGCCTGCTGCAACTGGGGAATCGAGGGTTCCAGCAGTTCATTGCCCTTGGCCATGGCCAGGGTGCTCTGGGCTGATCGCACCATCTCCTGCAGTGTGGCCCCCCCTGGGTAGGGGGGCAGAAACCTCGTGCCGGGGTGGGGCACCGATGGCGGGGCCCTGCTGCGTCAGCAGCTGTAGGCCGGCGATTGACGCCCAGGCCCTGGTGGCGATGATCCGCGTCCGCCGACTCGCCCGATGTGCCCGACGCTGTGCGACTGGCTGAGCTGATCGACAAGTTTCCGATCAGTCGCGGGTCGATCAACGTCACGGCAGCCGTGTGAGCGACCTACCGGCGGTAATGGCCGCGATGAATCAACTCAAGACGCCTGGTCCTCTTCCTCTACAGGGCCTGCCAGATGGGATGGGTGCATCAGAGCGAGCATCTGCCGTTAAAATGGACTATCGGGCTCCTTGTACAGCAAGGGTAGCAGTCAGTCATCTGCTTCAGAACTACTGACTCTGGATCCATACAGATGCCAGGCCTCGCTATCGCGGGGGAACAGAGCATTAGCAGTCTCCCAGGTGAGCCGGCAGATGGAGATCTCCTCCTCCTCAACGATGCGTCTCCAGTTGGGAGGAGGCTTGTCACTGGGACCAACCTTCTGCCCTTCAGGTAGCCGCCTGTTGAGAAGCCAAAGTTCCTCCTCGGACGGACCAGGAGGATCTGTAAAGCACACCCAGAGCATGTAGAGAGGCAGTGACAACGAGATCAGGCCCAGCAGGGGTGGGATCGCGGCTGGAACCGCGACTGCCAGGCCGACCACGAGGCCAGCGATGATCCATCCCTTTTTCATTGGTCCATTCTCCTCAGGTTGGTTGGTGCCCCATGACTGGCGTCACCAACACGCGGCACCGGAAGGCCGAGCTGCAGGTTGTTGGCGTGCTGCGTCCGCCGACTCAGCGGATGCTGGCCGGGGTAGTGGCGCAAGTAACTGGAGGCCAGCCGTTGACTCCAGTGGCCGCCGCCCGTCAGTTCGGAATTCGGCCTGGATGCCGAGGCTGCGAAGGGCCTTGATCTGAGCGCTGGCGTCCGTCGTGTCGCCTCTTGGCGACGTCCGCAGCGGCACCTCCTCAGATCGCGCCGCTGAGCACCATCGGCCCCCGGGGCTTCTGACCGTCCGGCACGGTCTCGACGCTGACGCTCACGCTGCTGGCCTGGCTGGTGGGCGAGGTGGGAATCGGCATCGCCACATGGCCATCGTTGTCCGGTACGAAAGGCACGCAGCCCACCTCCCGCCCGTTCACCTTCGCCCAGAGCCGGTAGGTCTTGTCGGGGGGCAGCGGCGGCAGATCGTCGAGCACCAGCAGGTTGTGGCTGGAGTTGCCTGTCACCAGTACCTCTCCAGCGATCCGGCCGCCGGAATCCATGGCCCGAAGCGGCAGCCGCCGGTTGACGGCCCGCAGGTTGGGCTCGATCGGCTGCAACCGTTGCTGCAACTGGGCCACCTGCTGACGGGTCTGCTGCAGCTGCACCCCCAGTACCAACAGTGCGGCCCCCATCAGGGCCGGGATCAGCCAGCTGCCCGCGCGAATCCGGCTGACACCCTGGTTCGGGCTGGCAGCGCTGGATCGCTCCAGCAGCCGCTGCCTCAGGCGCGCGGGCGGCGCCTCCGTGGCCGGCAGGGCAAGAGGCAGCAGCTCCAGGGTGGTGCTGAATTCCTCCAGCCGCGTGCGCAGCTCCGGTCGTTGCCGCAGCAGATCGGCCAGCTCTTCCCGCTCCTCGGCATCGAGGTCGCCGAGCGCATGGCCTGCCAGCAGGAAGTCGATCCGGCTCTGCGATGGGGAGGGTTCGGCGGTCATGGTTCGCTCCGGTAATCGATCAGCAACGCGCGCAGGCGGATCAACCCCTGCCTCGCGCGGGTCTTGATGGTGCCCAGGGGTACTCCGAGCCGTTCCCCGATCGCTGCCTGGCTCAGACCCTCGTAGTAGGCCAGCTCCAGCACCTGCCTCTGCTTGGTGGGGATGCTGTCCAGGGCCCGGCGCACCCGCGCCGTCAGCTCGTCCTCCTGGGCAGCCTCGTGGGGGCTGCGCCCGGCCGATGGCACCAGCTGGGCAGACCAGCGTTGGAGCAGCTGCCAGCGGTTCTTGCGCTGATTGAGGCGGTTGATCGCCATCGACCGGGTCATCAACAACAGATAGGCGAGCACCGGTCCCCGCGAGGGCTCATAGCGGCCCTGCTGCCAGTAGCGCAGGAACACGTCGTGACAGAGGTCCTCGGCCTCCTGGCTGGAGCGGCTGAGCCGCAACGCAAGCCGGTAGACCTGACCACCGCAGGCGTCGTACAGCTCCTCAAGGGAGGCGTAGGGGGGGCTGGTCTCCGTCAGGGGGCCCCTCGCCGAATGTTCAGCCGGCAGCTCGGGTGGTTCGGAGGAGCGCAGGAATGAACCCACATCGATGAGGCAGAAGGTCAGAAAGGTGCTTCAGGGGGTTCTACCGCCCAGGTGGCCGATCGGATTGGACCTGGTCGTTGCCTCTTGCCCCGTACCGGAAGATCCCGATCAGGACAAGCAGCAGACCGGCCAGGATCAAGGACAGGCTGACCCAGAAGCCCATCGGCAGAACCAGCGCGAACAGGAGGGCTGAGAGACCCACGATCGCCTCCGACACGAAGAACACGTTGCAGAAGCTGATCGGGTTCTCACCGTTCACGGCATGGGCGGCTCCGTTGAGTTGGAGTCACTTGGGCACCGTGGCATCGAGCCCTCGGAGCAGGACGTAGAGGAGCAACGGCAACCGGATCAAGGTGCGGAGATCCCGGCCCGGGGCCGATCCAATCCCTTCGCTCATCGGTATTCCCCTGGAGCGAGTACCGCTCCCATTCGGATCACGGTGTTCAATCTCTTCACTCAACCCCATCAACCATGAACGCTCGTCCCTCCACAGGACCCCGCTTCGCTGCCCTTGCCCTGGCCGGTGCATCCATCCTTTTCGGCACTGCTCTTCATGCTCAGAGTCAGTCCCAGCTCGTGGCTGAGGCCATGACCGCTCCGGCCGGATTCAGCGCCAAAGGAACGTTCCAGAAAGCAGAAGCTCCCGTCACCGGTGGTTTTGTGATCAAGAAAGAAGGCGGTCGCCAGGTGCTCGTCCTCAGCAGGGACTTCAAGACCAATGACATGGCTCCGGATCTGAAAGTTGCCTTCAGCCCCTCCAGGACTCCCTTGGCGGCGACCAAGCCCCCCGCATATCCTTTGAAGCCTGGCAGCTACACGATCCTCGCCCCGCTCAAGTCGTCTGCCGGCGGCCAGATTTACATCATCCCCGCATCGATCGATCTCAGCAAGCAGGGATCGGTACTGATCTGGTGCCAGAAGTTCAACGCCACCATGGCCTGGGCCCCGCTGAAGCCGTGAACCAGGCAACCGACCGAATGGCTGTGGCTCCTCCATCCGGTTCTGGCGGTGGTACTGGTCTACCCCCTGCGGGGGATGGTGCTGCGGCTGGCTCAGCAGCACCTGAACCGTCAACTGAACCAGGCCAAGCAACCTTCCCGTGTGGGACGTGATCATGCCGACATCGGCAAGGGGCTCATGGCGGCGGTGAACGAAGTGTTCCGCTTCGGCGACAACCCCTTCAAGCCGGCCTTCTGGCACTTGCGTTTCTGGGGCGGCAACGGGCTTACCGGCCTGGTGCCCTGAGGTGAGCGTCAGTGCCAATCCCGTCTCCGGAGGCAGGCCCACCGACACCAGCCAAGCCAGACTCGTGCACACATTCCGGCAAGGACGATGGGAGTCATCGGCATGAGCGGTGGCCGACTGCCGCTGGGCACCGGATGCCTGAGGCGGCTTGTGGTGCTCCAACGCCGTGAACGTCTCCGGGGGCGCCGTATTCAGCCTCGCTTCCACCTGAGCCAGATCGGCGTGACCTCCCTCGGTGGTCTTACGGCCGTAGGCCTGATGGGCCATGCTCACGGTCTGGAGCAGCCAGGTGCTGATCGTGGCACCATTGGGAGCATCCTGTGTGCTGCTCTTCGGCTACCCACGCAGCCCACTGGCGCAGCCGCGCAACGTGGTGCTCGGCAACGCCCTGGGAGGATTCATCGGGATCGCTCTGGTCAGCCTTCTCGGCCAGGGGCCCCTGGTGCTGGCGCTGGCCGTGGCGCTCACGATCCTGCTGGGCCAACAGCTGCGCTGCCTCCATCCCCCCGCAGGAGGCATGGCCTTTCTGTCGGCGTTTCTCGGAATGTCCTGGCATTTTCTGCTGTTCCCGGTGCTCAGCGGTTCGCTGCTGCTGGTAGTCGATCGGGCCCAGGCAACCTTTCCTTGCTTGGCTCAGTTCTGCAAGAACCAGATCAGACCCTGGAAGATGTAGTAAAGCCCAGCCGCCAGCAGAACCAAAGCGCTGACACGGGTCAACGTTGCGCCCCTGCACAGCAGCTGCCTTGTGGCGCTGATCAGGCCGACCCAAAGGCTGGTCGCGGCAATCACAACGGTGTAACCCAGGGCATAGCTCACCATGGTGATCACGGACAACAAGGTGGAGCCGGTACTGGCCGCAGCGGCGAGTACCGAAAACAACACCGGACTGGCGCAGGGGGAACTGACCAGAGCGAACCCCACCCCCACCAGGAATGGGCCACCTGCAGGCGGCAATTCGGGCAGCCGGGGCAAGGTCAGAGGCAGCCACCCCCCCAAATTCAGGCCCATCACCAAGATGAGCAGTCCTACAACCAGATGAACCGGGCCGCGGTGATCCACCACGATGGCCGAAGCGAACGAGGCGATCAGTCCGAACAGACTCAAAACCACGACAGTGCCGGCCACAAAGCCCCCCACCCTGACGATGGCCTGAAGCCGGCTGAGTGGCCCGAGAGTGCCGATGTAACTGAGGTTCAAGGGCAGCATCGCCAGCACGCACGGCGACACGCTCGCCAGGACCCCTCCACCGAATGCGACGAGCGGAAGCAGAAGGGCGGGTCCAGCTGGACTGGCCTCGAATCGCTCGGAGTAGGCCTGTGATGCTGACAGGATCGCCAGATCCAGCTGAGTGCTGATTCCAGGCAGCCCGTGCACCACAAGCACCCCAAGCAGTGCCAGCGCTCCCAGGAGCACAAGAGCGGCCAGTCCTTTCTTGGGCAAAGCTGAGATGCTCAAGGTTTCAGCATCAACTGAGCTTTCTTGATCGCCGCGATGTAGGCGCTCTCGTTGGTGTTGGCCCGGAAGGTCTGCACCGTGGTGCCAGTTGCTGGGTCGATCACGGCCACGAGCGAGGTCTGGCTGCGGTTCGCCTCCAGGAAGGCACCAAGGCCGAGGCTCTTGGCCCGTTCGCGCGACTTCTTCAATTGGTCGGCATCGGAAACATCGAACGTCACAAAGCTGACCTTGCCGGCCTTCTGCTGTTTGAGTGAACGCAGGGTCGGCTCGATCGTGCGGCAGGCCGGGCACCAGCTGGCATAGATGTCGACCACAACGGGTTTGCCCTGCAGGGAAGGGGCGAGGGCAGCGCCCTGCCTTTGGGCGACCCAGTGGCTTGCGCCGATGGCTGTAGGTGTGATCTCGGCCTGAACGGATCCAGGAATGAAGAGGGGCTGGGGCCCCCCAAGTGCGAGCAGCAGGGCAGTGAGAGGGAATGGCATCGCAGCAGCGAGGGCGAATGCCCTAACGAACAAGGATAGATCGCGCGTAAGCCGCGATCTTATCCAGTTGTTGGACTAGGAGTTTGTTGCCGATAGAGCAGCAGCCCGGCTGACACGGCGAACTCCACCCCTGAGCTGAACTGCTGCGGCTTTTTTCTTCTGGTGAGCATGCCCGTCGTCGTAGGGCTGAATCAGCCCTGGC
>QLAH01000566.1_pt1 | contig 17158 bp, 30 predicted proteins | sample 4693081 | NCBI WGS metagenome assembly QLAH01 (sample SAMN09425401, study PRJNA476045) | Lake water metagenome, whole genome shotgun sequencing project.
TTTCGTTGTAAACATTAAGTAATTCTTTTTCCAATTCATTTAAGGAATTCGGGTCAGGTCTTTTTGCATCAACCAAAACACTTCTTTTCTCAATCAGAGCGTCAATTTTTTTCTGAATTGTATATCTCAAATTATCATGCTTTCGAATAATATAATCCTTCTCGCAAGTATTGGTAACCATTACTTTTGCCGGAGCAATATGAAGCATTTCTCCATTTAAGAAAAAGCATGTTTGCCCGGTAGCCGGCATGTACTGAACTAAATCAGCCGTAATAATCTCATGTATTCCGTTGGAATAAACTTTGTAGTTTTTTGGTTCCATAATTTTAATTTTGTGGAGAAGGGTCGATTCGAACAACCTTCTACTAAACAAACCTCTTCTCTACGAAGCACCCTGTACACAAGCCTTAGATTTATTTAGTCGCTCTAACCAACTGAGCTACTTCCCCGAATTTTTAAAATATTGTATCTCTAGTTGAGTTTTTAAAATTATAAACCCTTTCGATATTGTTTAGATAGCTTTTTAAATCTCCCTGTTTGTCCATCATCATAGGAGCTTGATTAATTTTTTGTGCTAATCGTTCAAAATCACATTTACCAACTGAAAGCAATTTTATTACAGCCCCAACCAAATACCTATCAAAACAAAATCGATATCTTCCAAATACTGATTTTACCAATTCAAGTAAATCTACTGTCTCGCTGTAAAAATTTGTTTTAAAATTTCCGTCCTGAAATAATTCAGATGTTGGGGCTCCGCCATGGTGTTTGTAGTCATAAAGCAAGTCAACAGCTAATTTAATATTGACTTGATATTTACTCATAATATCTTTAACATCCTGATAGTCTTTAATACCTAGCTTTATGTAGCAATTTAAAAAATCAGTTGCTTTCCATTTTTCTCCCCTAGAATTTAGTATAGCTATTTGTTTTAAAGAAATATTTTCGCAAATTACATAATAAACCGGATTGTTTGTTTTCTTTGAGACTTCAAAACGGTGTTGGCCGTCAATGATTTTGTGATTTTTATCATCGTCCAAATAAACAATAATTGGGTAATATGGCAGCATATTAAATCCACCAACTACATCATTACAGATTTTTTCGATTTTTGATGCGTTTAAATTTCTGTTTCCGATTATTGGAGAAAACAGATTGTAATCATTTGTGGATAATATTATATTTACGCTCATAATTTATTTATTAAACTTCACTTTTAATTAAACCATTTCAATACGGTTTCTCCTTTGAATCCTTTCTCCCATATAAACCAACAATAACAAACCGCAGACGATTCTTTTGATTTGAAATTTCCGTTTTTAGCACACATAATTCTTGAAGAACTTACCCATACTCTAACCGGTGGATTTTCTTTAAAAAACTCTTTTCTATCTTTTGTTTCAAGAAATTGTATTTTTAAAAACATCGCTACTTTATTTCCTTCTGGAATTATTTGCAACGATTTTTCTACAAATTCTTTTGCTAAAGAATAAGGAGGATTTGTAACCACATCACCATCAAAAAACAAGTTATCAATAGTCAAAAAATCATACCCCCCCCTACCAAATCCACGGTCTATCAGGTCATAACTATCAACTAAATATCCTTTTTTACTCAATACATTTGAAATATGTCCTTCACCACAGGCCGGCTCCAATATTCGACTATTAAAATTCTCCAACTTCATTAACCATTCAGTAGCTTTTGGATCAGTTGCATAATAATCCTGAGTATGACGGTCTTCTTTCGAATGACTACTCGAACCAAGAGTTGAAAAAATAGAGGTCTGATTTCCTGACCAATCTTTATTTTTTGTCATACTTCACGTTTTTTTGTATCAACATCCACTCAGGAGCAGTTAAATAATACTCAAGAATTGGTTTTTGAATCTTTTCCAAACTACACAAGCTTTTTGGGAACCACTCTGTTCTACTTCCGCCGGTGTAAGCTCCATTTTCATTAAACTTTAAATCTACCAAACAACAGTAGCTTCTATCACTTTCTGACCACAAAGAAACCCGAACACGAATCATTCCGATTTTGTGAGCATCCTCTGTACCGGATATGTAATCAGTTTTTGGCATTTAAATCAATTTCTTTAGAAGTAAATCCATCTTTAAAACCTTCTTCGTAAGCAGTATTTATATAGCTTTTTTCAACTTCTTCAAGTTTTAATTGATAAGCATCGCTATAACCTTTTTTATATTCAGTTGTTTTGTAATGGTATGCAATACATAATAACATAAGCCCAAAGAATAACATTGACAAGCCCCAAAAAGGTTCTTCAAATTTTAAAGAAAAAGGTTTTAATTTAATAATAGGCCTTGTTGAGTAGATTAAAAAAATCACATACAGAATTATTAAAATAGTTGTCTTCATAACTTAGTCTTTTTTAGTATCTAATTTCATAATCTCAACTGCATCCGGTGTAAAAGCCTCCGGATTCTCAATACACATATCAATCGCTTTCTCAAAGTACATAAACTCGTGAGGAAGACGGCTAGATAGTTTCTTACCTACTCTCTGAATACTTTCCAAAAATGTAAACAAAACTTCTGCGTTGGCTCCATACATTTTAGTCATATTCTCGTTGATGATACGAGTGCATTGCTTTTCACTTCGCTCCAAAATACCACGGAAATATTTGTCATCGTGAAAATCCTTTTTAAGCTCGTCATCAATCTCTAAAAGCAACTGAGCAAATAGTACGCGGTTAACTAATTTGCATCTTAACTCAAGCATGTACTGGTCTTCTTTTTTAATAAAAGAACGAATTTCGTGCTCATTCGGATCAATCCAATTTCCAAAAACAATTCCTTGATTAATTGTAGCGGTTTTAAATTTCTGATAACTATTACCGCTTCTTAAAAAACAGAAGTTCGGATCTTTCTTATGAGTCAACAACTCATACAGATACCCTGTTTCAGCATTTTTAATAAAAACACGTTTAACAACCGGTTTAATATTTGAATCGTTTGTGCTTTCGCTTGTGTTGGCCGTGCTCCGGTCCTTTGATTTTTTTCCCATTTCTTTTTGGTATTTTTTTACTTTTTTTATCCGGATTTCCTATATGAAAGCTTTCACAATACTTACACTTGTAAATCCCGGCATTTGTAGAAGAGTGCTCATGATGTAACACATATTCAGCAGCTATGTATGTAGTGTATTTTACCTTACCGGCACAACCGCTTCTGTAACTCATGTCATTAGTTTTCTTCTATTTAGATATTCATCATGTTCTATTTCAAATTTTAAAATTAATAAATCACTTTCTTTTAATGAGTTAAAAACTTCATGACCACTAGTTACAGAAATAAAAATTTGATGAATTTCAGATTTAACAACAATCGCGTCAAATCTTTGAAATGGATTTTCTCTAAAACAAGTAATTTCATTACCGTTTTCCAATCCATGACCAGAAATAAGTTGCAAATAAGGTTTTATTTTATCTTTTAAAAAACATCGAACATTTACAAAAGTTATAACATGAATATGTGAAAAAACACATTTAGGAAACATATTAGTTTCTTGAATAGGCTTATATCCATGATTAATCATTTCTTTATTTACAAAATCAGAAACATTAATACTTTCTTTGTATTCTTTAATACTAACATTATCCCAATCCACATCAATATTATTAACCACAGCAGCAGGCAACATAACAACCTTACCACTCATTAACGAATGATACAAATCAGAAGGACTGATTAACTGTACACCATCCACATAACCAAAATCCAAATCCCAACAGTAACGCTCAATCTCACAAACCCCATCACGAGGCGGAAACTGCTCCTGCAACAACTTAAACAAATGATTCACCAACTTACTGTTATCATAAGCCGGAACACCCTCTGCCGATAAAACCTTAGAAAATAATTCTGAATAACTCGCATCAAATTCATATTGCTCCCGCAATACATTGATAGTCGCAACAAACGTAGATTCGTTAAATAACATATTTTTCCCAGTGTTATATTTAGTATGGAACAAATATAAACAACTTTATATCTAATATCCAAATAATATCACACGAAATAGCACACTATCCGACATTTAATAGCAGTATACGGGAAACTATTTTTTTGTAAAATATTGATATACAATTATTTAACCCTAAAAAAACCTATAGTAATTACTTTGAGTAAAAAACTGTTTTTAAAAAAAACAAATTTATTTTACATTTTAACAATTTATTTAACATACACGAAAACATAATTATTTCATTATCATTTTATTATACCAAAATCAAAAAAAAAAAAAAAAAAAAAAAAAAAAAAACGAAACCAATCCCGAAAAACATAAACATGTAAAACAAATACACCTTCTCTATACACTTTAACCAAATTATGTACAAATAATGACAGCTATCTATACACTTACTATTGCTACTATAATCATTTACTGTCATCATAATTACCATATAAATACCATTACACTTTATATAAAACCTATGCTATGAGTATACTGTCTCTCTTTTCTATATTCAATTATAAAAATGCTCTATGGTAGTACTGTTGGGAGGGATAGGTAGGTTCGCAAGGTCCGGTCGCTCTGGGAAAGTCGTTTGTTTTTACCCACCGGGGTTGCCGTTTCGTTCGAACCTTCAAATGTTTTAGCTTTTTTATATCGGTGAATCTTACTCGTTTTCAATTCCTACTGTTTTGCAATCTTGGTATGGTCACAACTGACAGCCGTCAAACCTTGATTTTATTAAGGAAATTTCATTTTACTACTTCATTTGCACAACATTTGAACAACATCAATCCGGAAAGCTTGATTTTATTGGATTGTACTGCGGTTGAATAACTCTCAATTATCTTTTAATTTAGTTTAATTTATCGTTGTAACTGTTTGACTGTCTTTACGTTACACCCTCTTCCCTATTTTTTTACACTTGAAACGATGTTTTTGATTGATTTTTTTTGATTGTGTTGATGTTTTGGGCGGTTATAAGTAGTTGAATGATATTGAATTTGGTTGTTTTATTGGTTGGTTCCGGTGTGTAATTGATTGAATTGCAGTGATTTGTATTAGGTATAAATAAAATCTATATTTAAATGATATTTGATATAAAAATAGTATAGATAAAGTTTATATTTAGTATAAATTATTTAAAATACGGTTGTATATTTGTACAACCAATAAAGAAGGAGTTCATTTAATTTTCTTACTGGTTACGCGGGACAACAGCGGGCAAAGTTGCGGAAGTGGAAAACACTATAAAGCGGGTGTGGTTACTCTGGGAAGGCGTTAAGCATGTACCGAAACCCAACGGAAATACAAATAGTATTTCGGTTGAAGCTGTCAGGCGGTGTGTGCCGTCTCTGATGATGATTGAAAACAATCGAAACAGTAATTTAATACTATTATGTTATGAATCAAATTATTTTAAACAAAGTCAGTGATTTAAAAAATGCTCTATTGAATCGTTCAAAAACACTTAATCAGGTTATTGATGAATTATATGTTATTGAATCTGATTTAAAGGTTGATTTTTCAATTCTTTATAATATGCTTTACAGTTCAGAGCCTGAAATTTATTTGTCATGAATATAATCTACAAATATAAAGGCGGTGATTTATGTATCGAGCATAACGCACGCTACAGCCCACAAATAGGTTGGAAATTCAAGGCATACGGGAAAGCTTTTGTAATTGATAGTATAACGGTTGATTTTGATGATGTAAATCAAAAATTGATAGTTGATGTACTTGAACAGACTGAAACGGCAAATAAGACGGTTAAAAATGTTTTATGCGTTCAGGTTTGGGAGCAATGTTTTAACCGACTAACTAAAGATAAATATTACGGCATCATTCAGGAGGATGAAACATACTTCTACATTTTTGACGACAACGGAGAACGACGACGATTTAAACACAATAATTCACAATTTAAAATAATACCATCATGAAAAAGACTTTTTATTTATTCGGTTCTGATGCTTGTATAGAGTATCGAGAAAACGGCATTGATGGACTTATTCAAGCTTATGAGAGTAACGAAATAACCGTTTCTACTTTTGTATTTATCCATGGTGAGACGCATCCAAATGAATTGTTATCCCAATTTGACGGCTGGAATGATTGGGAAGAGCTAACAGAAGAAGAATATAACAAACTTTAATTTTTTAACTATGAAAAATACGGTTTTAAACACAGTAAATAATTTAAGTTTTGACACTATAAACAATAAAAAAGAAAGCTGGTTTATTTTATATAAAAATTTTATTTATGGTAATAAAATTACTAGCATAAATCAAAAAATAAACAATAAAGTTATAATTGATAAAATACACATTCAAGGAAATTATAAAAAAAATAAAATTATAAAACATCATGAAAAATACAGTATTAAGCACGGCAAACGATTTGTTTTTAGTTGAGTTCCACCAAACAGGGCACGGATTTATTTTTAACAGTGGAGAGCCTGAAACATTAGGCAATCTAACAGAGCAACACGGCAGAAGCGGAGTTTTTAGAATTAGCCGTTATAATGCTGCTAAAATGCGTTTCGAAAAATGCAGCACTAAGTTAGTGGCTCAACTATTCAGTTGGGACACACACAGCATCGAGCAGTTAAAACGAGTTAATTATATTAAATAATATTATCATGCGAAAATTTGATTTATACATCCCAGAAAACAATGTAATAATCGAACAAAACATTTATTTAAGTAGAAATGAATTTGTTGATTTATTACGAAAATATAAAGCTAATCCGGAAGCTATTCAGTTTCTGGCTGACATGTTAGAATTTTAAAAACAATTTAAATAAAACAACTGCAACGGCGACAGGTTTAAAACTGAAGATTTTAATATTATGAGAATAGCAACTAAAGAACAACGTTTAAAACTTCAAAATTATCAATTTAACCAACTAATTGAAAAAGGTTATAAAAGAGAAGATTATAACGGAATAATCATTTTTAAAAAGGTGGATTCTGATAGTACTTGGTTAAAGATTTTCAAAGGCACATCAACAAAAGAGCTTTTATATAAGCGATACAGAAAAGAAGAGCAGGCCAACGACCAAATAAAACAGAGTAAAGCCAACGCAGACAGACGGCAAGCATATAAAGCAGAATTAAAAGCAAATCCAACTAAATCGAGTGCCGCCAATTGTGCCACGGCAATACGTGAGGAATTAAAAAAACACTTTCCAAATATTAAATTTGCGGTTAAGTCTTCTAATTTTTCAATGGGTGATAGTGTGCATATTTCATGGAATGATGGACCGACTGAAAAACAAGTACAAGAATTCACAAACAAATATCAATACGGAAGTTTTAACGGCATGGAAGATATTTACGAGTATACAAATACTCGTGAAGACATTCCGCAATCTAAATACGTGCAACAACACAGAACCATAAGTGACTATATACACGCTGTAGTTATCGATAAATTAACCACTATTTACTCTGAAGAATCAGATTACGAAGTAAAAAGAATGGCAAACAGAATTATTTATAGTACTTCTATTCCTGCTGGTGCGGTTGTAATTGGTTTAAAAGAGTTAAAAGATTGTGGACTAATTGAGGACGTTTATACGCTTGATTTTGATTTAAGCGAGGTTAAGACATCAACCACAGCAGAAAAGCCAAATTTCGAAGCCGTAGAAGTTCCAGAGGGAGAAATACAGATTATCGACTACAGCGAAAAGAGTTTCGCAGTAATCGGAGAGACAAAACCAATAAAAGACACCCTTAAGGAGTTAGGCGGAAGTTTTAATTTTCGATTATCATGCGGTCCGGGCTGGATTTTTCCTAAAACTAAACTAGAAGCAGTACAGGAGTTTTTAACCTCAAAAGCCGCATAACAAAAACCAATTTATTAACCAAGACCGGAGCCGACAAACTCCGGTTTTTTTATTTTTTATATCATGGATAACGCCTATAAAAAAACCATAGTACTAGAGCAAATCAAAGAAATTTTTGCTTTGAACCCTATTAACATAAACGAGAAAGTAAATAAAATTTTTGCTTCTGGTTGCATTGATTCCGATTCAGTAAAAGAAGACGACTACAGAACAGCAAAAAATATAGTTATTGCCATCTTAGAAGATGCAGCAGAGAAATTTAAACCTTTACCTAGTCCGATAAAAAACAGAAAAGAAATTAATAATATAAAAATTCATTTGTAATGAATTCAACAATCAAAAAAACCACAGTAAGAGGATTTTTAAACAAGGTTTTGAGAATCCCACAGCGAACCACATCCACGCAATTAAGCACAGGAGTAACGACGGTATTAAACACGTATAAAAATAAAGTTTTAATACATGTTTTTTCTGAAAAAGATAATCGCTTTAACTACAAAATTTAACCCAATGGAAAAAGTAATTTTATTGTTTTTAGTAGCTGTTTTGGCCGCTTGCAGTTTGTTTGTCGTTGGCTTTGTTACGTTGTTACTTATGCATTTAAGACAATTAGTAAATAATTGGATTGAAAGTCTAGAGCCCGACGAGGATTGAAAAATATTAAATACCACCACCCCAACCCCCTTATTTAGATAGTTACTAATTTATTCGGAGCGAAACCGAAATAAGGGGCTAATTTTTAAATTTAAACATCATGTACACAGCATCCGAAATTAAAAACCTAGACACAAAAAAAATATACTCAATTACTCAAAGAGTAGGAGTATTAGCGACATCTACTATTTTAAAGCTATACATCCACACATTGGGAGAAAAAAAATATTTTGTCGTTACACGAACAGGTATTTTGAATTATTTAGGAGACGCACAAAGAGCGGTTATATATGGAAAAAAAGGGATCGACTACAAAGAATTCAAAACCGCATCCGCAACAGCTAATTTTTTAATGAAAGAAACTGAAAAATTTAAAAACTAAGACCATGTACACAAACGAAGTAACACTAATGAACGGGCAAATAGTTGACAGTTCACAAATAGAAATTGAACTTTTACCGGACGGTACAAACGACCATCTAATAAAATGCTTCTGCAGAAAATGTAATATAGCATATACAGAACGCCCTTTAATTTGTAAATGTAGAGCAAATGTGTTTTTGATTAACATTGAAAACGGTCAAATTGTTGAATAATCATGCGAACAACATCCCCCGAAGAAAAGCAGTTGAATTTTCAGATTGAAAACCAATTGAAACACATAGAGACATTGCGTAAAAGTTTAAAGGCAAAAACCAAAGAACTAGACACGGCAATTTTAAACGACAATGAAAACCTATTCGGAGAACGTAAGAGCGAACCCGAAAACGTGGTTTTTTTGTTTTCTGAGAGAGTAAAACCGTCAGAGCGAGACAAAATATTACAGCCTTTAAAAAACGCTCTTAAAACGGCTGAAAATGAGTTAATCAATTTACAGAGTAAAAAAAATAATTTAGCAACAACAGGAACGCTTTTTTAATTTTAAATATATTTACATCAAAATCCGAAGTAAAGTAGAAATGAAACAAGTAATAACAACTTTAAATTTTTAACATTATGGCAACTTTAATTTTTAAAACAGTAAAAGACTTAAAATCAAGATTTGGAAATTCTGAAAAAATAGAATTTGTAAAAGAAGGTAATTTTTTAGACGCAATGAGTCATTTTGACGACCAATATAACTATTTTGAACAAACACCGGAAAATGAAGGTTTTGATAGTTCAATAGACGAAAAAGGCTACTACACCGATTCAAATGGTGATGTTATAGTAACTTTTACCGAACTTAAAGAGCGTGTTAATCACACTTGTGAAGTTGATGGGAGTTATTTTAAAAACTATTACACCACATCTTCTGATTCTTTAACCGATGATGAATTAGTGGCTTTGTCAAATCAATACAATGCTGAGGATTATTTCATTGAAAATGGATATTCAAAATTACAATTTAGATTAGCCGAATATTTCGAAGAATTTGATAAGTTGATTGAAAATGGTGATTTTTATGTTAAGGACTATTTCGATTGCTTAGATAAGGAGCCGGAAGATGGTAGCTATTTTGAATTTGAAGAAAAATTTTATGTGAAAAACTAATGAAATTGGATTTAAACAAGTCTAGTCAAAAATTAAACCCGCTATTTGTAGCGGTTTTTTTATTGTAAAATTTAAAATCACAACATCATGGAACTAACAAACGAAAATAACAAGCTAATAGCTAAATTTATGGGTGAAGATAGCAACTACTATCAAAATCACTACTATTCTAAAACTGATTTAGCAATTCCACCGAATCAAATTGAATGGAATTGGTTAATGGAAGTGGTTGAGAAAATTGAAAGCTTATATTTTGAAGTTTTAATAGGTAGAATCTCCTGCCAAATAAACGAAATTTTAAACCGAAAAAATCCAATTTCTGTTTTTGTTTGTGGAGATATCACAAGTAAAAAAGAAATTGTTTACATGTCAGTTATTCAATTTATCAAATGGTATAACCAAAATAAATAATCATGAATAAAATACTATTCGGAGCCGTTTTGACTTTACTGTCAACGGCTCATTTTGTTTTTAACCAAACGCATTTCGAAGCTTGTTTAATTGCTTCATGTATCGGGATTGCTTTTTTAATATCCGGGAGTATTCAAATAATTTTAGAAACTAAAAAATCATAAACTTATGATAAATTCAGACTTTTATCCAACACCTCAAGACGTAATATTTACAATGCTTGAAGGAATCAATATCAATGACAAAAAAATTTTAGAACCTTCAGCCGGAAAGGGTGATATAATCGACTTTTTGAACGACAACGGAGCGAGGGAGGTTTTATTTTGTGAGATAGAGCCCGAACTAAAACTAATCAGCCAAACCAAAGGAAGGTTTTTAAAATCTGACTTTTTAGAGGTTGAGAGCTCCGAAGTATCACATGTTGATTTAATTGTGATGAATCCACCATTTAGCAAAGACACTCAACACATTTTACATGCTTTCAATATAGCACCTCCGGGATGTAAAGTAGTAGCTTTGTGTAATGCTCAAACTATTTTAAACACCTACACCAGTACACGCAAGGAGTTAAAGCAAATAATAGATACATATGGCATTTTTCAAAATTTAGGGAACTGTTTTGCTGAAGCTGAAAGAAGCACCAACGTAGAAATTGGATTAATTATTATAAATAAAGCCGGTAGTAGTTATTCTACTGAATTTGAGGGCTTTTTTCTAGAAGATGAAGAAGAGCCACAAGGAGAAGCTGGAATCATGAGTTATAACGTTGTTCGGGATTTGGTAAACCGTTACGTTGAAAGTATTAAAATTTTCGATAGACAACTAGAGGAGGCCCAAAAAATGAACGCTTTAACATCCGGTTATTTTTCTGTAAATATTGGTATGAATATCACCAACGAAAAAGCACCCATCACCAGAGGAGAATTTAAAAAGGAAATGCAGAAAAGCGGTTGGCATTTCATTTTTAATAAAATGAATATGCAAAAATACGCAACCAAAGGCCTCCGGGAAGATATAAATAAATTCGTTGAGGAGCAGACAAATATTCCCTTCACAATGCGAAATATTTATAAAATGCTTGAATTGGTAGTAGGCACCACCGGCCAACGCATGGACAAAGCTATTGAAGAAGTTTTCGACAAGGTTACACTTCATTATCACGAAAACCGCCACAATGTAGAAGGTTGGAAGTCGAACAGTCATTATCTACTAAATCAAAAATTTATATTTCCTCATTTGGTAGATCAAAGCAAATGGAGTTGGAACAAATACACGGCAAGACCTGCAAGCGGAGGTTATTTTGAAAATATTGAAGATTTAGTAAAAGCATTGTGTTACATCACTGGAGATAATTACGATGATTTTGAAAGCTTGTATCAATTTTTACAAAGAGACAAAGCGGAGTACGGCCAATTGGTAGATTGGGCTTATTTTAAAATACGTTGTTTCAAAAAAGGTACTATTCATTTCGAGTTTAAAGACCGTGATGTTTGGGCTATGTTTAACCAAAGAGTAGCAAAAATAAAAGGTTTCCCGTTATTCGAGAAGGCACCGGACAAACGCACAGAGAGACAAAAAGCGAAAGCCACAGCACCAAAACCAAATTTTCAACCAAAACGCAAGCCGGAAGTTATCGGATCGTTTAAATTAAATTTATAGTTTATGCAATTAACTATATTCGACCAACTAGAGCCAATACAAGACCCTAGCGACATTATAACGCAGAAAGCGAATGATTTGCTTTTTGCGTTAAATGACGGTCGTAAAAAGAAGGATTTGTATTTACCACAATACTACTGGCATGAAAACGGAAATATTGTACTTATGGCGTGCAACAGAGAAAAACACGTTGTATTCAATATCATAGACGGAACCACCGGAGAGACACCGGCAAACTTTTCTTCTTGTTGGAGAAATTTAGAACATATTAAAAACGACCTTAACGAATAGAAATTATGAAAAAATACAACATTTTTCAAGGAAGAAACGGAATAACTGAAGTTATTTATGAAGTATTGGGTTATGAAAAAACAGAACGTTTAGACAATACAATAACGAGAGATATATATTTTGAAACATATTTTTATCTTTGCAACCGCTTCGGAAACCCAATAATCGTTGATGATTACAAAAAAATAATGATTTGGAAATTTGAAGTAAAAAAATATCACATTCAAATTCAATTAAATTCAAGTTGGGTAACTTTTATAATCTTTGGACAAGGTTCAAACAAAAGAATTCTTTCAAAAAATAATTTTAGAGATTACTCAATGAGAAGTCCTTATTGGGTTAGATATTGGAGAGAACAAGAAAGAAATAAGAGGAAACTCATAAATCTTTATTCGGAAAAAAAATCTAAAAGAGAGCAAAAAATAATAAGCAAGTTGTGGGATGTTTTTTTTGATAAAAATGGTTTAGAATCAGATGAATGGACTGACGAAAGATTTAAAAGTGAACGACAAGAAAATGGAAAAACTAAATTAGACGAATGGTTTAAAGTTTTAGAAAAATACAATACTGATATTATTAATACCGAAAACTTTAAACATTATGAATCAAGAGGTTATTCTAATTCAAAAACTAAACACGCTTTGAGAACCTTGAGACAATTTTTGAATAATATGTTAACCCCCATCTATGTAAGAGACTGTCCGTTTAATATTAAAGGCAGAATTACAGATAAAGAATCTTTAAATTATTCAAGATTTGTGGATAATATAAAAATTCAATATGTGATACCTAAAAAATCTCGTAAAAATGCCAACTAAATCCAACACTTCAAGCAAAATTATAATTATCATACTTTTGCTATTACTAATAATCGTTAATTCAATTTAAAATATCATGCACGATACAGAAACAACCACAGAACGCACCACTTTGCAACAGAAATTCGCAAAGTTTGTTAAAGACAAAAGAACCTCATTAGGTTGGAGCCAAGCACTATTGGCCGAAAAAGTTTTCGGTGATCCATCATACAAAAACTACATTTCTAAGATTGAAAACGGAGTAAAAAAATCAATGAACATTGAAACCGTTGACCGGATTTTAGAAGCTTTTGATTCTGATATAGAATTCATTGAATAAAAAAAACAGGGTGCCTACATAGCACCCTGTTTTTCTTTTAAAATTTCTGATAAAATTTCGTTTGTCTTTCTTTGCTCCTCCAGCAACTTATCAAGCAAATCCGGAAATTTCATCCATTGAACAATATCAATCATAGATGAACCTTTTGGAATCGGAATATTCATCATATTCGCTTGATTAATTTTTTCGCTTTCAGTTAAAAGCGGCTCTCCTTCTTCTCCTCGACTTTTCATGTAATTATAATTTACATCTGGAAAAGTCATTACAATCCGTTTCATCATTCCATCACTTAAATCATTAATTCCATTAATGACATGATAAACTGATGCAGCAGACTTGTATTCCATTTTTACCGCAAATGAATTGGCACTTTCCTGAAGTGCTTCAATTACGTTTTTAATTACTTCACTGTCTGTCAATTTTCCCATTTAGTTTATTTATAAATTAATTATTTATATTATACTTAATTTGCCAAGTATCTCGCAAAATTTCAGCATGCTCACGTTTTGTTTTCTTAATGTAGTGCAACATCATTTCTTCTGTTTTCCACGCTCCTACATTTTGAATTACTTCATTAGGTACTAATCCATATAAATTAGTAGCAAAACTTCGCCTGCAAATATGCGAAGAAACAAGTAAATATTTATAATAAAAACCAATTTTATTTCTTTTAGTCTTGACATCGAACACTTTACCATGAATAACGGTGTTTATACCTACTTTTTTACAAATCGTTTTTATACGCTTATTAAAAGTATTATCATGCTCTTTGTGGGGAAGATTGCCAAATCTTTTATTTAGAATAGCTTTAACCATCGGATGAAGCGGTATAGTTGTCCACTTTCCGGTTTTGGTTGTTTTTATATTAATAAAATCGTTTTTTATATTGGTAATATCTAGCTTATTATTAAAATCGCTCACACGTAAACCGGTCCATAAACCAATAATAAAATTATCCCTAGCATGATCCAGCTTCCAATCGTAACTAAAGTCATAATTGAAAATTTTTTCTATTTCTTCCTCGGTCAAATATGGCTCGGTAACTTCTTCCTTTTCAGTAACAAAAACCCTCTCTTTAAATTTTTTGTTTATGGTTAATCCGTCCGATTCAGCTCTATTCAAAAAAAATCTCAACCTCCCAACGTGGCGTTTTACAGTACTTTGCTCATAGTTTTCAACCTCTTCCATGAATGTAATAAAATCATTTATTAAATCATTATCGATATCTTTAAGTTTAATATTTTCTTTTTTGCTTTTCTCGAATGAGACAAATATTTTTAAAAAACTTTCATACTGATGAATAGCACGTTGATCAAGATATTTGTTTTTTGCGGTTTTCCAAAGATTGGCTTTTTCTTTTACCCAATTATCAGCATACGCAGAATAGTATATATTTTGCTCTAGATTGATTTTTTTATCTTCACCGGCAGGACGATTAAAAAATTCTGCAATCTTTAAACTAAGCCATTTAGAATCGATAATTTCACCGGAAGTAAAATCCGTATTAAATTCGTCTAATATATGAATTTTAAGTTTTAGCAGTTTAGAATTTAAAACATCCCGGTTCTTAACTTCAATCACCTTTTTAATCTGCTGCCGTTCCTTATCCCAATTCAAAGGATTTATAAAAACATTGGTAGGTACAAAAAAATCCATATTCCGTCCGTTGGAGAATCGGATGTTTATATTTGCCGGATTTTTAGTGCTTCTTACAAGCAAGTTGACTGTTGCCATAGGCGAAAATTTTATATTGGTAAATTCATTGATTGTAAAATATGCGTGCTAACATGTGTGTAAATTTCAGTTATGCCCCATGCCGAGAGACCGCTCCGATTGCAGAGAAAATCTCATGAGCGACTTGCGGCACAATGGCGTTTCCTAATCCTTTAAGTCTGTCCATCCTGTCGGGTATCCCATAAGCCACTCTACCCAATTCGGGTTCAGTTGCCCATTGTCCATTGAAACCATTTGCGAAAGCATTATTTGCTTCCCTTTCTCCATTCTCCGTTGAACTGAACCCGATGCTGCACTCCCCCTGTCCCGATTGTCCTGAGCTTGTGGTGTTGGGAAAAACAGAACTTGATTTGCCAGTCTCCCGCATTGCTGCTTCCCCCTGCCTTGTTTCTCAATCGTATCGTTCCCGTTTCTGTTAGATACAGATTTTCCGTTTTCTTTTTGCTCATCTTGCCGTCCGATGCTGTTGGCGTAAGCCACAATCCAGACCCTATCTCTCCTGTGCCAGGCGTTTTTACTGCAAGCTGGAATAATAAACGTTTCTGTGGTGTAGCCCTGTGCTTCCAAGTCAGATAGCACCGTGTCGAGTGCCAAGCCGATGATGCCAGTAACATTTTCGCCAACAACATAGGTCGGTTTAATCGTTCTAATAACTCTAAGCATTTCTTCCCAGAGATAACGGTCATCGTCTTTGCCTTTTCGCTGCCCGGCAACGGAGAATGGTTGGCAGGGAAATCCTCCTGAAATAACGTCAATTCGGTTTGTGTATTCATATCCTGTAAAGTCTTTAATGTCTGCAAATCGTTCTGTTTTTGGAAAGTTTTTAGCCAATACTTTTCTGCACCAATCGTCCTTTTCCACTTGAAAAATATTGTTCCATCCCATCCATTGTGCCGCAAGGTCAAACCCACCTATGCCCGAAAAAAGTGAGCCGTGAGAAAGGCACGAGGGCATAACATGCGTTTGGCGCAATGGCGGGTGAAGTGCATCTATGTTACTGTTGTGGTTCATTGAAGTTCTGTTTTTCTATTGAGCTTTGGTGCTGATAAGCCGCCACATGCGCCAAGCGCAGGAACGTTATCTTCAATTGCTACGTTTACGTTATTAAGGAACTATTTCCCCATTAATTCTAAAACATCCACCACCTTCAGCTCTTCTTTTTTTGTATTGGTAGATTTTATCTTCTTGAATTTTTTTAAAATCTTCAACATCCGCCTTTTCTGAAAGCATAACATCCATAGTTTGTGTTGTGTTATAATCAAGAGAACCGCTTTTTACAGCAACATCTAAACTTGCAAGTTTAAAATTATCTCCTATTTTTATAGGCTCAAAAGTTAAATGACACATTGGAACACAACCACCAATACAAAATTCTTGATAAAGTTCTGCTGTCATTTTAATAATTTCATCTGATTTAATGTCTTTTACTTTCATAGTAAATTTAGTTTTGAATAACCGCAACTGAAAGATAACAGCGTGTATAAAAAATGGCTGCTATCGGCAGTTTTGTATTGGTTGTTGTTTAATTTATAATTCGTTAATTTTTGTTATGTTTTAGCATGTTCTACGCCACTTCTTATACACGCATAACGTTATAACTCATTTTAAAAACGAGCTACAAACTGACTGAATTTTACATTTAAAATAGTGTCTTTGCACAACATTTGCACAACCGTTATTATCTTTAATAAAACTTAATCGAACACAAATATATAATAAAATATACAAAATACAAATTTTATATTCATTTTTATTTATATTGATTTATATTTTTATATAAACACGAATCCAGTCGAGGTCACTAACCGTAAATAAAAAACCCTAGTAAAATAGGGTTTTTTTGTTTTTTATACTTTAATCTTGCACAACTTTTGCACAGCAAAAAAACTTTTTAATCTCCAACTATTAAGT
>QLAH01000567.1_pt1 | contig 17110 bp, 15 predicted proteins | sample 4693081 | NCBI WGS metagenome assembly QLAH01 (sample SAMN09425401, study PRJNA476045) | Lake water metagenome, whole genome shotgun sequencing project.
GGCAAACCCAAAAAGCTTGTCCTCGTTGCCCTCATGCGAAAGCTCATCGAAGCCGCAAACATCGTCCTCAAACGCAACGCACCATGGGTGATCAAACAACCAAACTGACATGGTTGCTCCCCCGCTGCGCAGGGGAGGACCCCCGGCACTGTCGGTGCCTCCAACTCTAGAGAGGGACGTGCATCCCACTTCAGGTCATCGGCCAGACCAGTTGCAGGAGCGGCACGGAGATGATGAGGACGAGGATCGAGAGCGGCAGGCCGAGGCGCCAGTAGTCGCCGAAGCGGTAGCCGCCGGGGCCCATCACGAGGGTGTTGCACTGGTGGCCGATGGGGGTGAGGAAGTCGCTGCCGGCGCCGATGGCCACCGCCATGAGGAAGGCTTCGGGCGCCAGCCCCAGGTCGGTGGCGAAGGTGGCGGCAATCGGCGCCATCACCAGCACGGTGGCGGCATTGTTGAGGAACGGCGTCACCGCCATGGCGGCGATCATGATGAGCGCCAGCGCGGCCCAGGGCGGCAGGCCCATCGCCACCTGCGACAGGCCGTTGGCGATAACGTCGGTGGCGCCGGTGGCCTGTAGTGATTCAGAGACCGGGATCAGCGCAGCGAGCATGATGAGGATGGGACCATCGAGCTTGCCGTAGACCTCGCGAGCCGGCAGGCCGCCGGTGGCGACGATCAGCACGGCTGCCGCAAAGAACGCGATGGGGACCGGGACCCAGCCGAGCGCGGTGACGACCATGGCCACGAGGAGGATGGCGATGGGGGTCAGCCGGTCGCGGACGCTGCCCAGCTGCAGGTTGCGCTCGGCGAGCGGCAGGAGATCGAGGTCGCGGAGCTGGTTGCCCATCTCGGCACGGCCGCCGCGGACCAGGATAACGTCGCCCGGCTCAAGGCGGATATCGCGCAGGCGCTCGGAGAAGCGGCGCTCGCGGCGGGAGACGGCGAGAAGGTCGAGGCGGGTGCGCTCGAACAGCGAATAGTCGCGCGCCGTGGTGCCGATGAGCGGCGAAGCGGGGCCGATGATGGCCTCGATGGTGGCGAGATCGCGGCTGCGGTGGGCGCGTTCGGAGAGGGTCAGGCGGCCCTGCTCGATCATGCGGTCGAGCGCCTCGGGCTCGCCCTCGATGCTCAGCCGGTCGCCCTGGCGCAGCACGGCATCGGGGAACGGGATGCGGCGCGTGCCCTTGCCGCCGACGATCGAGGTGACCATCGCCCGGCCATCGGCGAGCCGCTGCAGGTCGCCGACGCTCTTGTCGATGACCGAGGCCCCCTCCCCGACAGTTGCCTCGGTGGTGTAGTTCTTGATTTCGACGGCATCGCCGACGGCGAGCCCCTCGCGCTTGCGGACCGGCAGTAGCCAGTAGAACAGGGTGAGGAACACCACCCCGGCCAAGAGCAGCGGCAGGCCGACGGCGGTGAAATCGAACATCTGGAAGCTGGTGCCCGTCAGGTCGGCGCGCAGCCGCGAGACGATGATGTTGGGCGAGGTGCCGATCTGCGTCATCAGGCCGCCCAGCAGCGCGGCAAAGCTCATCGGCATGAGGAACATCGAGGGCGAGACGTTGGAGCGCCGGGCCATCTGGAAGGCGATGGGGATCATGATGGCGAGGGCGCCGATGTTCTTCACGAAGGCCGACAGCACCCCGACGATGACGACGAGGATCAGCAACTGGATGCGCGGCTGGGTGACCCTTGGCGCCAGACGGCCGAGCAGCGCCTCCATGACGCCCGAGCGCGACACCGCCGCACTCACCACCAGGGCCGCACCGACGATGATGACGATGTCGTCGGCGAAGCCCGAGAAGGCGTCCTGCGCCGGCACGATGCCGACCAGAACGGCCAGAAGCAGCGACCCGGCGGCGACCAGATCGTAGCGGATCTTCCCCCATATGAAGGCTGCCATCATCAGGGCAATGACGGCGAACGAGAGAATCTGCGGCATGGTCATGGGTGGCCCTCCAGCGCGACAACGTTGGTAGAGGGCGGCGGGTGCGGGCGCAAAACGAAAAAATACGGCTGGCGAACGGCAGACGACCAACCAGCCCTTGCCATTCGTGACAGGCCTGGCCGCCGGGGACGCAGGGACATCCGGCCGACAAGGACGTGATCCTGCGCTTCATGCGGCCGGACGGAACCGAAACGCGGGACGTGGTGGGGTTCAACGGCGGCCAGGGCACGATCAACGTCAACTCGTGGTCACCGGACAACCGGCACTTCGGGTATGTGGCGTATCCGATCGGCTGACGGCGCAGAGGCGTTCGGGCATAGTCGATGCTGGCAGCGCGACTCGCTGCAAGCACCGCGCCCGGAGCATCAGCGTGAACCTCGTCAAACTGGTCGTCTACAACGCAAGGCGGCATGAGCAGAACCCGGCGGTGGCCTCGCCAACGGGGGTCGCGACCTACCGGACGCTGATGGGATCGGTGGCCGCGGCCGTCCGCGCCATCGGGACGCTGGGGCTGGCGCCGCGCGCGCTGGTGCTGCTCGATATCCGCAACCCGGTGCACCATATCGCCATGCTCTACGCGCTGGCGCTGTGCGGCATCCGCTCCGCCTCGGTGGGTACGGCCTATGTGACCGAGCGGGCGGGGCCACTGCCGGCGCTGTTTCTCACCGACCGGCCGAAGACGGCGCCCAACGACGTGCCGGTCCGGCAGGTGGAGGCGAGTTGGTTCGCCCATGACGAAAGGCGGCCAGTGGACTACGCGGCGCTGCTGCGGCTGCCGGGGTTCGAGGACCCCGACGAGGTGTTCCGCTTCATGTATTCGTCGGGGACGACGGGGCGCCCCAAGTGCGTCGGGCTAGCGGGCCGGACGCTGGCGGCGCGTGCGGCGCGCTCGGCATTCGAGATGCCATTCCAGGCCAAGGCCGGGCCGACCATGAGCACGATGGGTTTTTCGACCGTCCTGGGGACGCTGATCCCGTTCATGACGCACACCAATGGCGGGCTGCTCTGCCTCGCGAACGGCGGGCCGGTGGCGTTGCAGATGATCCGCGCGTTCGGCGTCACGTATCTGGCGGGAAGCGTGGCGCAGTTGCAGGACACGGTGCGGGCGCTGCGGGGTGCGCCACCACCGCCGACGCTGCGAACGATCTTCCCGGCCGGATCGGCGATACCGCGTGCGCTGATGCTGGAACTGCGGGCGCGGCTCGCGAGCCATGTCTACGGCATGTACAACTCGACCGAGATGGGGCGGATCACGGTGTTCGAGGCTGAGGACATGGGACGCGGTGCCGGGGCAGTCGGCTACGTGGCGCCGTCCGTGACGCTTGAGATCGTCGATGGCGACGGACGCCCCCTGCCCCCCGGCCAGGATGGTGCCGTTCGCGTGCGGTCGCCGGAGCTCGCGGTTTATGTGGGGGACGACGGCGCAGTGATACCGGCAGCGGACGCGGAGGGGTGGTTCTATCCCGGCGACGCCGGACGGCTGGAGCCCGACGGGATGCTGATGATTACCGGCCGGACCAGCGAGGTGTTCAACCTCGGCGGCACGACGCTGTCGCCGGATGCGGTGGAAGAGGTGCTGCGGCTCGATGGCCGGTTCTCCGACCTGGCGGTAACGGGGGTGCCTTCGCCCAGCGGGATCGACCAGGTGTGGGCGGCAGTGGTGTCCGCTGATCCGGTCGACGAGGCGGCGGTGCTGGCGGCGGCGCGGGTGCGGCTCAACGAGCGGACGCCGAGCCGGATCATCGTGGTCGAGAAGATTCCGCGCAACGAGAACGGCAAGGTGATGCGCAACGTGCTGCGCGACGAACTGGTGCGGCTGACACGGAGCTGAGCCGGGGCGATCCGGGACGGCCCCCTCCCGGCCTCCCCCATGATGGGGGAGGTGAAGAGGCGGTGCGCTGCGCCGGAGAGTTCTGCCTCAAACGTCCAGTGGGGCGTTGTCGATGACTTCCTTCATGACGAAGAAGGTGCGGGTCTGGCGGACGCCGGGGAGCGCGATCAGGGCGGTGCCGTGCAGGCGGTTGAAATCGGCGATGTCGCGGACGCGGATCTTCAGGAAGTAGTCGAAGTCGCCAGCCACGAGGTGGCAGTCGATGACGATCTTCAGCTTTTTGGCGGCGGCTTCGAAGATGGCGAAGCTCTCGGGCGTCGAGCGATCGAGGACGACGCCGACGATGACGAGGGTGCCGAGGTCGAGCTTGTGCGGGGCAAGTTCGGCGCGGAAGCCGGTGACGTAGCCGGCCTCGACGAGGCGCTGGGTGCGGCGGTGACAGGTGGCAGCCGAGACGCCGACTTTCGCTGCAAGGTCGGCGTTGGTGAGGCGCGCGTCCTTCTGGAGGAGACGCAGCATCCTCAAGTCGATGCGGTCGAGGCCGGCGGAAGAGTCTTCCGAATTTTCTGGCATTTTCCGAACCTTCCGTCACTATTGTCGCCCTGACCTCGCTTCTGTAGCGCAAAGCGGGGCAAGTCTGAAAGCACCTTCGGGGCAAGCACTGGTAGCTTTGGGCATCATTCCAACAGGGGTTTTGCCATGCTCGAGAAGTTCGCCCGTTATCCGCTCACCTTCGGGGCCACGCCGATCGAGAAACTGTCGCGGCTGACGGAGCACCTCGGCGGGGGCGTGGAGCTCTATGCCAAGCGCGAGGACTGCAACTCGGGGCTGGCGTTTGGCGGCAACAAGCTGCGGAAGCTCGAATACATCATCCCCGATGCGATTGCGTCGGGGGCGGATACACTGGTGTCGATCGGCGGGGTGCAGTCGAACCATACGCGCATGGTGGCGGCGGTGGCGGCCAAGATCGGCTTCAAGTGCCGGCTGGTGCAGGAAAGCTGGGTGCCGCACGAGGATGCCGTCTACGACCGCGTCGGCAACATCATGCTGAGCCGGATCATGGGCGCCGACGTGCGGGTGGTGGATGACGGGTTCGATATCGGCATCCGCGACAGCTGGAAGAATGCCATCGCCGAGGTGGAAGCGGCGGGCGGCAAGCCCTACCCGATCCCGGCGGGCGCATCGGTGCACAAGTTCGGAGGGCTCGGCTATGTCGGGTTTGCCGAGGAGGTGCGGCAGCAGGAGGCAGAACTCGGGTTCAAGTTCGACTACGTCGTGGTGTGCACGGTGACCGGCTCGACCCATGCGGGCATGGTGGTGGGCTTTGCTGCCGACGGGCGGGCCGACAAGGTGATCGGCATCGATGCCTCGTGCACCCCGGCGCGGACTCGCGAGCAGGTGCTGTCGATCGCCCAGAGCACGGCGGAACTAGTGGAACTGGGGCGGCCGATCACGGCCGAAGACATCGTCCTGAACGAGGACTACGCCTACCCGATCTACGGCGTGCCGTCGGAGGAAACCAAGGAGGCGATCCGGCTCGTCGGGCGGCTCGAGGGGATGATCACCGACCCGGTCTACGAGGGCAAATCGATGCAGGGGATGATCGACCTGGTGCAGAAGGGCTTCTTCCCCAAGGGCTCGAAGGTGCTTTACGCGCACCTGGGCGGGGCGCCGGCGCTCAACGGCTACGGCTACACCTTCCGCAATGGCTGAGCCGGGCGGCGGGCGCAGGGCTCCCATCCACCGCTACGACCAAGGAGACGTTGACGGGCGGTGGCGCGAGGAGGAAGCATCGGGCGTTCCACACAGGAGACTACCCGAATGACTATCGCCAGGGCCGGAATGGCCATGCTGCTTGCCTCCACCTGCGCCCTTGCGGCCAGTGCCGCGCTGGCCGAGACGGTGACCGAGGTGACGGTGATGAACGGCGCGCGCGCCGTGCCGGCCACCGTCGTCGTGCCGGATGGGGAAGGCCCCTTCCCCGCCGTGGTGATGAACCACGGCCATGGCGGCGGACGGCAGGAAGGCGGCGGGTTCGGCAAGCTAGCCTCGGCGCTGGCCGAGGCGGGGATCATGTCTATCCGCATGGATTTTCCGGGCACCGGCGACAGCAAGGAGCCCTTCACCGAGGGCACGCTGACCAACATGATCTCGGATTCGAACGCCAGCCTGGTGTTCATGCTGGCGAACTTCCCGGCCGATCCGAGCAAGCTGGGCATCCTCGGCTATTCGATGGGTGGGCGCATCGCGCTGACCATCGCGCAGCAGCCGAACAGCCCGTACGAGGCGGTGGGGCTGCTGGCGCCCTCGGCCAACCCCGGCAAGGGGCTGCTTCTGTTCTTCGCGGGCGGTTCGGAAGCTGAGTATGAGCGGCTCTACGCAGAAGCTTCGACGGACAAGGGCTATGCCGACTACACCACGCAGTACGGCCAGCAGCAGCAGCTGAGCAAGGTGTGGTTCGACGAGATGCTGGCCTCGAGCCCGCTCGACGGGATCGGTGCCTACACCGGCGCGATGCTGGTGGTGCATGGCGACAAGGACACGGTGATCACGCCCGAGGAAAACCAGGCGGTGGTGGCGGCCTATCCGGCCGCGAGCATCGTTACGGTGCCCGAGGCGGACCATGGGTATGGGTTCTACTCGGACCAGCCCGAGGTGACGAAGCTGGTGCAGGACTCGTTCGCGACGTTCTTCAGCGAGAACCTGAAGTAGATGAGAGTTGGCGGGGCGGGCTTACCCGCCCCGTTTCACCGTACTAACTTGGCCATTCCATTTCTGCCAAAGTGCGCAGATTCCGCCTCATATCGTGGCGCTGCTCGGAACTTTGATGGCGAAAACCCCAACCTATATCGACAATATCTTCGACTATCCGCGCAGTTAGTTTCGCGATCTCTGGAATTCCTGACATTTCGATAGACCACCCAACCGGTTCGAAATGTGTGAACTGGTTCCGAATACCATTGTGAAAATTGACCAACCAACTCAACTCAGAATCGCTGATCGTCACCTCAACAGCATTGCTTCCATCTCCTGCGGAATGTGGCTTTCTGACAGATTTCAGCAAATCTGAGAAACCCATCAAGTATGTTTTGGGCGGTTTGGCCTTTCGATCTGCGCTAATTTTCTCGAAGTAGTTCAACCATTCAACCGCATTGCGCTCGGTAACTGCACCAACTGGGGTAGCAGTTGTGGTCAGGTGGCATACGCACGCACCTTGCAGCGCCGAATGCAGGGCCAAAACGATCCACTTCCATGCCTGTGGATCCTGGCTAACAAAGTCGGCAGTGCGAATGACGTGTCGAATTGATCCAGCCACATCTTCCATCTCGTCAGTGCGAACCCAGTTCTCCATAGCCCCCTCACATTGCAACTCTAGCATCGCTTGCCAAAGCTGCTTGGCAAGGCACCTGTGGACTAGCTTGCTCTATTTTACTGCCCGATGCCCTCGTCCAGCAGCCACTTCGCGATGGGCCAGGTGTTGGCGTAGTGCTCGAGGCAGAGGTCGGTGAAGCCGGGCTCGCGGGCGACCTCTACCGGCAGGTCGATGCTGGTGTAGAGGCCTTCGTGCAGGAGGTAGTCGAGACGGTCGGGGTCGGTGGTGAAGCCCTTGGGGAGGCGTTTTCGGGTTTTGCCTTCGATCTGGTAGGGGCCCTGTGACGTCACGGCGGCGACGGCGGCAAGGAGGGACTTGCCGGAGCGGGGGTGGAGGACGGACTGGCGGTAGTCGTCGAGCATCGGCTTGTCGAAGCCGTAGAGGCCGACGCCGAGCTGGACGGACTGCGCCGTGAGGCCGAACCAGAAGCCGGGCTGCTGCCAGCCTTTCTTGTCGCCGTGCCAGAACCAGAGGCCGAGGTGATCCTTGTAGGGGCGCTTGTCCTTGGAAAAGCGGATGTCGCGGTTCACCCGGCCGATCGAGCCGTTGACCCTGGGGTCGAACTGCACGCCGGGCGAGATGGCGCGGAGGCGCGGGCCGAGTTCGGTGACGAACGCCTTGCCCGCCTCGACATAGCCCTTCTCGTAGAGGGCGCGGTTGGCGTCGAACCAGGCTTTCTCGTTATGGGCAGCGATGCCTTCGAGGAAGGCGAAGGTTTCGGCGGGGAAGACGAATCCGGACATAGGCTTGGGTGAGATCCCTGAAGTGCGGTGGGAGTTGGCTCAGCGCCTACTTGAACTCGGTCACGCGCTTGATGCGGTAGGCCTGCTTTTCCTCGAGGCCATCGAGCCAGGCGTCGGCCCAGCGCGGGTGCTCGGAGAACTGCTCGGGCGTGATCGGCTCGAGCTCGAAGCGTTCGCGGACGAAGGTGTCCTTGGCGGCCTCTTTGGCGACGGTATCGAGGAAGGCCGGATCGAACACCAGCGCGCCATCGAAATCGACGCTGGCGAGGTTGGCGCCGCTGAAATCGACCTCGCCGAAAATCGAGGTGCGGAAGGTCGAGCCGGCCATCTCGGCGTCGGTGAACTGCACCTTGTGGATGACGGCGCGATCGAAGTTGATGCCGAAACCGCGGGCCTTGGCGAAGCCGGTATCCTTGATGATGGCGCCCGAAAAATCGGTGCCGGACAGCTGGGTGCCGCGCTCGAAGCCGATGCCCTCGCCGGTGATGGAGGGCAGCGAGCCGATGCCGAACTGGCTGCCGTTGATCGAGGCGTTGCGGAACCGTGCGTGCTCGAGATAGGCGCCGCTGAAATTGGCGCCTATCAGCAGTTGCCGGTCGAAGCTGGCAAAGCGGAGGGCGGCGAAGGTGAGGACCAGCGAACTGCCCATGCTGGCGGCGCGCACTTCGGCGAAGCTGAAATCGGCGCCGATGAGCGTCGAGAAGTCGGTGAGGCGGTTGTAGATCAGGATGGCCATGATCTGGCCGCGCTCGGGCGACAGCGGGCGGTCGGTCATGACGCCGGTCTGCTCGCCGGAGAACTGGACGTTGCCGCTCTGGGCCGCGTCGAGCTGCGCCTGCACCTTGGCCGAGGCGGCAAGATCGGTGCGGCGGAGCAGGCCGGACGACATCAGCAACTGGTCGTCGATGTCGTCGAGCGGGGTGCGGAGGTAGCGATACGGGCGCGAGGCGGTGCTGGCAGCGACGATGCGGGCCCGCAGCGAGGGGCTGAGGTCGGAGATGGCCGGGGCGCCGTTGCCGCTGGCGCGCAGTTCATCGACCTCGCGGGCGACTTCGGCGCCGATGTTCAGGATCTCGGGAACGATGGAGGTGGAGCGCTGCGCCTCGCCCAGTTCGATCTGGCTCTGGATGAAGCGGTTCTGCTCCTCGATGCGGGCGTTCTGGTCGCCCATCAGGCCGATCTGGGTGCGCAGCAGGTTGTTCTGCTGGAACAACAGAGCCGAGCCGGCGAGCGCGGCGATGGCGGCGATCAGCGCGGTGATGGAGGCGAGCAGCCAACGGCGCGTCGACACCCAGGCGTAGCGGGCGAGCGCCATCTCGGCGAGGTCGCGCGCCGCCTCTGTGGCCTCGGCGACGCGCTGCTCGGCGGCAAACTTCGCCACCTCGGCCAGCGGGCGGGCGAAGCGCTCCATCTCGAACTCGGCGCGCTTGAAGACGACGCCCCAGATCCGACGCCGGAACAGCGCCACGAGGCTGGCGATGATCACCACGACGAGGAAGACGCCGAACAGCACGCCGAACACCTGGCCGGCATATTCGACCAGCACATCGGCGCCAAAGTTGGCGATGGGAACGCCGACGACGACGCCGATCAGGAACACCATGATCGACAGGCCGACAATGCCGATATTGTGCGGAGAGGACTTTCCCGCCGGCTTCGGTTCGTCGGTGATACCGGACTCTTCGCTCACGGCAGACCCCCTGCAACAACAGGACGTTAGCCGAGTGCGTGGCTTTCCGACAGGGGGATTACGTCTGGACCGGGAAGCAGGCGTTGGCCCGCAGCGTCGGTCCGAGCACCATGGCGGTGACGACCTGCGGCGCGGCGGAGACGAACAGGTAGCTGATCGCCACGGTGGCGAAGCCGGAGACGCCCTGGCAGGTGGTGCTGGCATTGACGGTGATGTTGGCGGCCTGCAGCGGCACGCCGAGCTTGGCGGCTTCGCCGATGACCCAGGTGCTGGTCTTGGCCGTGTTGTAGACGCCGGAATTGGTACACTGCGTCTGTTGGACGCCGATGCAGCGGGCAGCCGAGATGGCGAGGGACTGCATGGCCTGCTGGGTCCACAGTGCGCGGCCGTATTCGACCGTACCGACGATGATGAGCAGCAGCGGCATGGAGACCAGCGCGAACTCGAGTGCACTGGCGCCGCCGTCGTGGCGGAGGAAGCGGCGGAGCGGCCTCACTGGACCTGCACCAGGGCGTTGGCGCTGATCCAGCCGGTGCGCGAGATGCCGAGGAGGCCGAACATCGGCGTATACATCTGCTTGCCGGTGATCGCGACATACTTGCCGGCAAAGCCGCCACCGCTGGCGCAGGTGGAGCCGCAGGTGACGGAGCTGCCCCAACTCACGACGCCACCGGCGACCGAGGGGCAGTAGCAGCGGTCGGCATTGGAGGCAGTGCCCGAACTGCTGGAGGCGCCCGAGGTTCGGGTCACCTTCGGGCCATCGTTGATGGTCACCACGGCATCGATGGCGGTGGGCACGAGGGTAACGAGGTTCTGCGCCAGCGTGGCCCCACCGGTCGAGGAGACGCTGGCGCCGTTGACGACGGCGTAGTTGGCCGAGGCGGAGACGGCCTGGGTGACCGAAAAGCGCATCACGAGGTTGAAGCCGAAATCCAGCATGACGCCGAGGATCAGCAGCATGATGGGGACGAGCAGCGCGAACTCGACGGCGGAGGCGCCGGATTCGGAGCTGAGGAAGCGGCGCCTGCTCATTGCACGAGCCTCGGGCGGGCGCCGCCGCCACCGGCGGGTGCGATGCATTCGGAGGCGGCAGTGGTGCCGCCCGACAGAGAGATCAGCGAGCCAATCAGTTGCAGGCAGTTGGTGCCGCCGGCCACCCCCGCTCCGCCGCTCATGGTGATGGCGCCGACCGGAAAGTAGAAGGCGCCGCTGATCTTGCCGCCACTGCCGCCTTCGGCAAACGTCGCACCGGCGGTGATGGCCGCGGGGCCGATGACGGCGAGTTTCGCGAGGGTGCCGGAACTCGGCGCGGTGATCTCGATGTTGCTGTAGCCGGCGGCGACGCAGAAGGCGGTGTTGGCACACGAGCCCGAGGCCGGCACGGATTTGCCGGAGAGTACGATGGTGACGTTCGTCGCCTTCACCGACACGGTGTAGCCGGTGCAGGGCGAGCCGCCGCCACCGCTGGCGCCGAGCGCAAAGTAGCCATCGATGGTGTAGACCCCTGCCCCCATCACCACGGCGCCCGCGGCGTTGAAGTTGCCGCGGATATCGTGCTGGTTCGCGGCGCTGATGACGAGGCAGGAGCCACCGCCGCTCGGGGCCCAGAGGTTGCCGCCGAGCTCGAAGGTACTCGCATCGGCGAGGTAGGTCTTGGAGCCGCCGCCGACGTTGATGGCGTCGCCCGCGCCGCTGGGGCCAACCTGGAAGATATTGGTGGTGCCCGAGCCCATGGTCAGCGTCGAGCCGCCGCCATTGGCGATGCCGCCCTGGAACCGGAAGGTGCTCGGCCCGGCGAAGGTGGTGGCGCCGCTCGAGTTGTTGCAAAGGCTGAAGGTGGAGCTGTTGCAGGTGCTGGCGCTGCGACCCATGTTGAAAGTACCGGCGCCGAAGCTGGTGACGACGCTGCCGGCGGTGGTCATGCCCTTGGCGAGATTGAAAGTACCGGCGCCGAAGGTGACGGTGCCGCTGCCGCCGGTCGCAAAGGTCTGCGCGAAGTGGAAGGTGCCCGCCCCGAAGGTCGTGCTGCCGTAGGAGGTGGCGCTGACCGCGCCGCCAAAATTGTAGGTGCCCGGGCCGAAGATCGTGGTGGCCTGGAGGGTGAGCGGGCCGGAGAAGTTGTAGGTCGTGCCGGCGGTACCGGACGGGTTGAAGCTGAAGTTGATGCCGCCGCCGAAGGTGAGGTTGGCGAAGTTGTAGACCGCGCCGGACGTCTGCGGACAGGTCAGTGTCCAGGTGCTGCCGGACTTGGCGGCGCTGCAGCCGGCCGCCGTCGCCTGCGCCTTGGTGGACGTTTCGTTGTAGGCGAAATCGATCGAGGTGCCGCCGGTGGGTGTCGGCACCAAGGGGGCGGCCGGCGAGGACTGCGCGGCCAGCGTGGCGAAACGGGCGCGGGCCGTGGCGATTGCCGCGTTGCCGGCGAGCGGGTCGGACGTCGTGGCCTTGGTTATCGCCGACGCGGTGATGCCGGTGCAGGGCTGGCTGACGGTTGTATCGTAGGTGACGGTCTTGGCGGTGATCCTTGTGCCGCAGGGTACTTCGACGCGGGCGTTGGAGGAGACTGCACAGGTTGAGGCGGAGATGCTCGTACCACCCGACAGGGTGATGCCGGTCTTCGTCGCATCGAGCGCGATGATGCAGCCGGAGACGCCAGCACCGAGCTCCGCATAGGACAAGGTGACGACGCGCACCGTGTTTGACACGCCAAGGATGGGGGCGAGGAACAGCGGGTTGTCGACCGTGATGACAGCGCGCACGGCCTGGTTGGCAGAGTTTCGGGGCGAGGTGACGAGATCGACCGCCACGTTTGCCGGGGCGACGCCGTTCAGTTCCCCCACCCGCTTGGCAGCGCTCGCCATCAGCACGGTAGAACTGCCCGAACTGTAGGCCAGCGCGCCGGCATAGGCGGCGAGATCGGCGGTGCGCTGGTTATTGGCCTGAACGGAGAGAGAGTGTCCATACTCGGCAACCAGCCCAGCAACGCCGAGGAGGATCGGCAGGGTCAGCGCGAAGATGACAGCGACATTGGCCCGTGCATCCACACGGAAGCGGGCAAGCAGTCCCTGCCCTTGAAGCGGCAATGATTGGCGTCGAAAGGAAACCACTCGGCAGAAACCCGATAAATATGGGAATCTGAATGCCGCATAAGGACTTAACGAAACTTAACCCGGGCGATCACGAATAAAAAAATGAGGCCAGCCAAGTGCCTTTAGTGCTCGATCCATACCGGCACCGACTTGAAGGCCGGGGTGTGCGAGCGCGGGTCGACCGCGGTGCCGCAGAGCACGTTGGCCTCGGGGTAGTAGGCAAGCGCCGAACCGCGCGGCAGATCGAAGGCGGTTGCCGAGCCCGCCATGCGGCCACGGTCGGAGCACAGGGTGATGCGGGCACCCTCGGTGAGACCGAGCTTCGCCATGTCCTCGCGGTTGAGAAAGATGGCGTCACGGCCGGCCTTCTGGCGATAGCTGTCCTGCTCCTCGTAGATGATGGTGTTGAACTTGATGCCGCTATCCGACAGGCGGACATAGTTGAACATCGACTCCTGCGTGGTGGGCGACCATTCCTCGTCGCGGGCAGTGACCGGCAGGATCAGCACTTCCGCGGGTATCGCCACGGAAACGCGTCAAACTCTTGTGTGCCCTAGTCAGAAATGCTTGAGGAAATTGGCGAAAACAATCCCCGCCAGTTCCCCGTCGGTCGATAAAAACCTATACCGCACAAGGACTTAACGAAATTCCACCAGACCTGCGCAATTTGGCGGCAGACACGAAGATTGGCGCTGCCACGCTGCCTTGACCGCTGCAGCGGCGCGCACAGGCAATCCCACCTATCAGGCTCGGGCGAGTTGGCTGACTCGATAGGCCGCCTTGCGGGCGCGCATGATTTCGCCGAGCGGCCGGTGAGCGGCAAGACCACTCCAGGGATCAAAGCCGATGCCCTCGACCTCGAGCGGACGCAGCAGCGTCAAGCGGGCCACGGTCTGCGGCACGGACGTCCAGACGGCGCGATGGTCCTCGATCGGGGTGGCAAGCGGGTCCGCGTAGAACTGTAGTTGCAAGCTGTAGGAGATCGGCCCCGCCGCGAGCCGGCTGGCAATGTCGGCGGCCGGGTCGCGACCAGCCATAGGCGCGGGAGCGTCCGGCACGAGTAGTATCTTCGCCGCATAGCGGCCAACGGCGTGCGGGACAACGGTGTTGAAGGTTTCGGCGGCATAGCCGGCAAACTTCTTGCCGAGCGTCTGCTGCAAGTCCTTGAGCCGGCTCATCAGGCCGGAAAGGCCATGGCGGCGGAACAGCGTCCACAGCGCCTTGAGCTGCCCGCCGGCCGCCAGAGTGGCGAACTCGACGAACGCATCGCTGTCGATGGCGTTGAAGCGGTCGTGGTTGATCAGCAGGAAGTCCTGATGATCGGCCCGGCCGCCGAGCGCCGCCTCGCCGTCGAGCCCAAGGATGCGCAGGGCGAACCCATGAATATCCGGCACCGTATTGGCCTGGAGATCAAAACTGCCGTTGGAGAGCCGCACCAGAGCCTCGCGCGGGCCCGGCGCCGCAAAGGCCCCGAAGCGGGCCTCAGCCGGCAAATCAGGGAGCACGTCGAGGCGGGCAGCAGCCCCGAGCAGAACCTTGCGATGGAGGAACCTTCCCTTGCCGTGGCGGGCCGTGGTGAGGCGATGCGCGGACCTGATCGCTTCCGCCTGACGCGCGAATTTCTCGCTCTCGTCTGAGCCGATGGTTTCCGCCCAGTCTGTCGATGCAGTAGTCACACGCGCCCCCGATTCTCCGGGACAGAGATTGCCATTGCCACCGCCAGGGGACAATCGGCCTCGGCCCTGCCATGCAATTTAGCTACCGCTCGATCCAGACCGGTACGGACTTGAAGGCTGGGGTGTGGGAGCGTGGGTCGACGGCGGTGCCGCAGAGGACGTTGGCCTCGGGATAGTAGGCGAGGGCAGAGCCGCGCGGCAGGTCGAAGGCGGTCGCCGTGCCTTCCATGCGGCCGTGGTCGGACGCTAAGGTGATGCGGGCGCCATCGGTGAGGCCCAGGCGAGACATGTCCTCGGCGTTGAAGAAGATGGCGTCGCGGCCGGCTTTCTGACGGTAGCTGTCCTGTTCTTCGTAGATGATGGTGTTGAACTGGCCCTCGGAGCGGACGGTGGCGAGGGTGAGTTCGGTGCCGGGCAGCGGCGTCGGCGTGACGACGAAATGCGCCCGGTTGTCGGGCGTCCCGAACTTGGGGGCGTGTAGCACGCGGTTGCCGATGTGGAACTCGCGCTTTGCCACATCGATATCGGCCAGTTGCTCCAGGCCGGGGACGATCTTGGCGATGGCTTGCCGGACTTTGCTGTGCTGCTTGAAGGCGGAAAAGTCGATCGGGCTGTCGGGGACGAGCTGGGCCGCGAGGTCGCAGAGGATCACCGTTTCGGGGCGGACATTGTCGAGCCGCTTGATGCCGCCATCGCTGAGACGGACGTAGTTGAACATCGACTCCTGCGTGGTGGGCGACCATTCCTCGTCGCGGGCGGTGACCGGCAGGATCAGTACCTCGCCGTCGCCGAGGCCGTGGACGTGGCCGCGGTTCAGCGTGGTGGTGAGGAAGACCTTGAGCCCGATCTGTCCCATGGCGCGGGTGGCGAAGGCGGTGTCGGGCGTCGCGCCCCAGAGGTTGCCGCCCATGATGACGGCAGCGTCGATCTCGCCGCGCTCGGCGGCCTGGAGGCCGGCCATGGTGTCGAGGCCCTTGTCGCGGCCGAGGGTGACGCCGAAGGCGGTCTCCATCGCCGCGAAAACCTGCTCGGAGACGACCGGCTTGACGCCGATGGTGCCGATGCCCTGGACGTTGGAGTGGCCGCGCAGCGGCAGCAGGCCGGCGTAGCGCTTGCCGACCATGCCGCGGATCAGCGCCAGATTGGCGATGGCTTCGACGTTGGCGGTGCCGTGCAGGTGGTGCGTCATCCCCATGCCCCATGCAAAGACGACGTTCTGGCGGCTGGCGTAGCGGGTGGCGACGCGCTCTATCTCGGCACGGGAGAGGCCGCAGGTGGCTTCGATCGTCTCCCAGCTCAGGGCGGCGAGGTCGGCCTCGACGGCATCGAAGCCGAAGGCGTGCGCTGCGATGAAGGCGCGATCCTCGGCGCCGATGGCGAGGATGGCCTTCATCAGGCCCTTGAACAGGGCGATGTCGGAGCCGATGCGGGGCTGCAGGTAGTCGGACGCGATCTCGGTGCCGCCCGAAAGCATGGAGCCGGGGCTTTTCGGCACGGCGAACTTCACCAGCCCGGGCTCTTTCGCCGGGTTGATGACGATGACGTCGCCGCCCCGGTCGCGGCAGTGCTTCAGCATGTGGATGAAGCGCGGGTGGTTCGACGAGGGGTTGGCGCCGATGACGAAGATCAGGTCGGCGCCGGTCAGATCCTCGAGTTCGACGGTGGAGGTGCCCTTGCCGATGGTGGTGGCGAGGCCCTCTGAGGTCGCCTGGTGGCAGTAGTAGGAGCAGTTGTTGACGTTGTTGGTGCCCCAGACCCGGGCCAGCAGCTGGAAGACGAAGCCGGCCTCGTTGGAGGAGCGGCCGGACGAATAGAAGAAGCTGCGGTTGGGGTCGGTGGTCTTGAGGTGTGCTGCGGCGTGGGCGATGGCGAAATCCCAGCTCACCGGCTCGTAGCGGTCGCCGCCCTGCTTGCGGAACAGAGGGGTGTTGAGGCGGCCGAGTTTTTCCATCTCGCGGCCCGAAAGCTGCTGCAGATCGCTGAGCGGGTGGAGGAAGGCCTCGGCGGGGATGGCGGGCTGGATGTCGGTGGATTGTGCCTGCACGGACTTGTTGCAGACCGAGGGGAACTCGCCGAGCTCGTTGGTCATGCCGCCGCGCTGCCCGCCCATGCCATATGCGCAGGCCTTGCAGGTGTTGTGTGAGGTCAGCGCCTTGGCGGCCTTGCCGACGCCCATCCGGCGGATGGTATCGACGGTATAGAGCAGCTTGCTGGGGCCGCCACCGACAATGCGGGGCTTCTCGTCGGTGGTCATCGCAGTCTCCTGAGCGACTTCTATCACAAGCCCGGCGCGTGCCTCCACCTGCTTTGCCTCCCGGCAAGCGCACCCGGGGAACGGGTGCGTGAATGCGACGTTGGATCGACAGGAGGACAGATATGCTGGACCAAGATTCCTGGCGACCGAGACCGCAGGCACCGTGGGCCTTGCGACCGCTTCAAGCTTCCGCACGACGAGGGTCGCAACCCTCGCCGTTCAGTTGCCCATGGTCGAACGGTGCGCCCAGCCGGTGGAGCGTTTCTCGATCCAGGCCATCACGGCGTACATGGCGATGCCTTCGACCGCGAGGGCCAGCAGGCCGGCGAAGACCAGCGGGACGTTGAACTGGCTCTGGGCCTGGCTCATCATCTGGCCGAGCCCGTTGTTCGAGGCAACCGTCTCCGACACCACCGAGCCGACGAAGGCGAGGGTGATGGCGACCTTCAGCGAGCCGAAGAAGTAGGGCATCGAGCGCGGAATGCCGACCTTCAGCATGATGTCGA
>QLAH01000568.1_pt1 | contig 17082 bp, 18 predicted proteins | sample 4693081 | NCBI WGS metagenome assembly QLAH01 (sample SAMN09425401, study PRJNA476045) | Lake water metagenome, whole genome shotgun sequencing project.
GGACCTGCGCCGGCGCCAGGGGCGGGGTGCTGACGGCCGCCGGGGGCCGCGGCGGCGGCTCCTGCCACAGGGCGGCGGCCGCCGCCCGCAGGCGCCGTGCCAGCCATTGCCTGACGTTGGTTGCAAGGCGTGCCATGGACCTGGACCACTGAGTGGCTTCAATCTGCCCCTCACGCACCGGCGGGGATGACGGCAAACTCACCCGCGCAGCGACGGATTGCCGGCCCAGCCGGGGATCAGCGCGCCAGCACCTGGCCCTTCACGATCCATCGCACCGGATTTTGAAGGTACCGCTTGCCAAAGTCTGGGGGGATTGCAGCCGACGCCCCCCCGATGACCCGAGCTCTGCATCCCCTGCGCGCCGCACGCCAGGGCCCTTCGGCGGCGCTGGGGGGACTGGCACGGAGAACCCTGGCCCTGCTTCTGGCCCTGGGCCTGGCTCTGACCATCTCCCTGGCGGTGCTCCAGCCCCACCCCACGGCCGCAGCGACAGCCGCCGCGGAGGCCCCCGCCCTGGGCGGCCACGGCCCCGCCCCGGTGGACACCGGCAACGCCGGCAGCTTCCGCCTCGGCACGGTGCGGATCCTGGGGGTGCCCGTCATCACCGTGGCCTCATCGGCGGTGGGCTCCGGCAGCGACACCGGGCCGGAGGCCGCCGAACGGGCCCGGGTGATCGAGGGCAACCTGAGCCAGCTCTACGAACCCCGCAATCCCTGCACGCCGGGGGAACGGCTCGGTGAGGCGCTGCTGGATCACCTCAGCGTCGAGGGGACGAAGGCCGCCTGTGATCCCAACCATCTGGGGCTGCAGGGGCCACCGGAGGCCCTGCGGGTGGTGGTGGTGCGGGAGCCCGGTGGCGGGCAGCGGCTTGAGGCGCTGGTGCCGGGCCGCGCCAGGCCCTTCCCCCTGCTGACGGTCACCGAGCAGGACGCCGCGTTCAACGGCCTGCCTGCTGATGCGCTGGCCAAACAGTGGCGCGGTCTGCTGGAACGCCGCCTGCGCAGCGCCCGGGGCGTGTTCGGGAAGGAGCAGCTCGACGGGCGCCTGCGGACCGCCCTGGTGTCCCTGGCCGGACTGGCCCTGCTGATGGCCCTGGCGGTGGCGCTGTGGCACTTCAGCCAGCGCTCGCTGCCCCGCCTGCAACGGCGACTCGCCGAGCGGTCGGGACGCTTCGATCGCCTGCTGCTCCAGCTCACCCACACCTTCAGCCGGCTGCTGACGGCGTTGGTGCTGCTGCTGGGGGTGGCGATGGGCGCCGTGCTGCTGCTGGCCTGGCCCGGCCAGATCCCGGCCGCCATCGATGTGCTGCTGCAGCCGCTGGTGGTGCTGATGAAAGCGCTGTCGCTGGCGGCCGTGGCCGTGGTGGTGCGGGGCCTGGTGGGGCTGCTGCTGACCCAGTGGGCCAGCCATCTGGCCGTGAACGCCGACCACCGGGCCCGACGCCGGCAGCGCTACCTGAGCCTGCTGCGGGTGCTGGGCCGGCTGGTGAACCTGGTCTGCCTGCTGCTGTTCGCGATCTGGACGGTGCTCGGGATCCCCGTGTTGCGGGATCTCTCCAGCAATGCCGTCCTGGCCAGTGGGGCTGTGCTCGGCGCCCTGGCACTGGTGTTCCAGGGGTTGCTGCGGGATTTCGTCGCCGGGCTGGTGCTGCTGCTCGACGACCGCTACGCCATCGGCGATGTGGTCGAGATCGGTGGTCGCTCCGGCGAGGTGGTGGATGTGGGGGTGCTGAGCACGGAACTGCGCTGCGCCGATCAGCGGGTGGTGGTGGTGCCCAACAGCCACTGCGAGCAGGTGGTGAACCACACCAAGCTGCGCTCAGGGGCGGAGGTGACCGTGCTGCTGTCGCGCAGCCTCACCGATCTGGCGGGCGCCATGGCCCTGATCGCCGAGGAACTGGCCGCCTTCGGCGCCGATCCGCGCTGGGCCCCGAAGCTGCTGGAGCCACCCCGCCTGCTGGGCATCGACGCGATGACGGAGGACGACCTGCAGGTGAAGGCCCTGCTGATCACCGAGGCGGGCCAGCAGGGCGAAGCACGGCGGGCCCTGCTGGGGCGCCTGGTGCAGCGGCTGCAGGGCTGGCCCTGAGGGATCCCGTTTCTAGGCTGAGGGACCCCCACAGGCCCATGGACCCGTTCCCCTCCCGTTCCGGCCCGGATCTCCGCCTCGGCCGACGGGACCTGCTGCTGGGAGGCGCGGCCGCCGGCTTCGCCCTGGCGGTGCGGCCCGTGGCCGCCTCCACCATCACCACCCCCGATCGGGGGCTGACGGCCGGCTGGGTGTCGGTGCCGGCGGCCGGTGGCGCCGTGCGGGCCTACCGGGCCCGCCCCGCCAAGGGCGTGGGCCTGCCGGTGGTGCTGGTGGTGCAGGAGATCTTCGGGGTCCACACCTACATCCAGGACGTCTGCCGCCGCCTCGCCCGGCTGGGGTATCTGGCCATCGCCCCGAGCCTTTTCGATCGCCAGGGTGATGTGACCCGACTGCCCGACATCCCCGCAATCCTGCCGCTGGTGGCGACGGTGCCCGATGCCCAGGTGATGGCCGATCTGGATGCCACCGCCGCCTGGGCGGCCGCCAGCGGCGGCGGCGACGGGTCGCGGCTCGGCATCACCGGCTTCTGCTGGGGCGGGCGGATCACCTGGCTCTATGCCGCCCACAACCCGAAGCTGAAGGCCGGGGTGGCCTGGTACGGGCGGCTGGTGGGCACGGCCAACGATCTCCAGCCCCTCTATCCGATCGACGTGATTCCCCGGCTCAAGGCGCCGGTGCTGGGGCTCTATGCCGGCCAGGACGATGGCATTCCGATGGCGTCGGTGCAACGGATGCAGGCGGCCCTGAAGGCGGCCGGCAGCCCCAGCCGCATCGAGGTGTTCCCCGGCGTCCCCCACGGCTTCCACGCCGACTACCGCCCCACCTACCGCGAGGCCGCCGCCGCCGCCGGCTGGACGCGGATGCGGGCCTGGTTCCGCGCCAACGGGGTGGTCTGAGGATGGGCGGGCCGGGTTTCAGGCCCGGTTGAGCCGCCTCAGGCCTGGTTGAGGTGCCGCTCCGCCTCGGCCGCCAGGCGGTCGGTCCAGTGGTCGACCTGGCTCTGCTCGGCCGCCTCCACCATCACCCGCAGCAGCGGTTCGGTGCCGCTGGCCCGCACCAGCACCCGGCCGTGGCCCGCCATGGCCGCCTCCGCCTCGGCCACCGCCAGCCGGAGGGGTTCGCAGTCCTGCCACTGCTGGCGCCGCTGCCGGTCGGGCACGGTCACGTTCACCAGCCGCTGGGGGTAGGGCTGGAAGCTGCCGTCCATCCATTCGTCCAGCTTCAGGCCGGCGCCATGGATCAGGGTGGCCACCTGCAGGGCGCTGAGCAGGCCGTCGCCGCTCATGCCATGGCGGGCCGAGAGGATGTGCCCCGACTGCTCGCCCCCAAGGCCGGCCCCCAGGGCCTCCATGGCGGCGTGGACGTGCTGGTCGCCCACGTCGGTGCGCTCCAGCACGCCGCCGCTGGCCTGCCAGGCCCGCTCGAAGCCCAGGTTCGACATCACCGTGGCCACCAGGCGGTCGTCCGGGAGTTGGCCCGCGCGGCGCAGGGCGGAGCCCCACAGATACAGCGTGTGGTCGCCGTCCACCACCCGGCCGCGGCCGTCCACCGCCAGCATCCGGTCGGCGTCGCCGTCGAAGGCGAAGCCCATGTCGGCGCCGCTCTCCAGCACCGCCCGCTTCAGGGGCTCCAGGTGGGTGCTGCCGCAGCCCTGGTTGATGCGCTCACCGTCCGGTTCGCCGTGCAGCACCAGCACCTCGGCCCCCAGGGAGCGGAACAGCTCCTCGCCGCAGGCGGTGGCCGATCCCCAGCAGAGGTCGAGCACCACCCGACAGCCATCGAGGCGCTGGCCGCCGGTGCTGGCCCGCAGCGAATCGACATAGGCCGCCAGCAGGTCGGGCCGCGGCACCTCCCGGCCGTTGCCCGCCAGCGGCGGCGGGGCGGTGCGGCCCTGGAGTCCCGCCTCGATCGCCCGCTGGCGGGCGGCCACGAGCTTGGCGCCGCTGGCGCCGAACACCTTGATGCCGTTGTCGTGGGGTGGGTTGTGGCTGGCCGACACCATCAGTCCGCCGGCGGCCCCCTGGCGCCGGATCGTGCCCGGCACCGCCGGCGTGGGGCACAGCCCCAGCTGCCACACCTCCCGGCCGGCGGCCATCAGGCCGGCGCTGAGGGCCGCCACCAGCATCGGCCCGCTGCGGCGCGAGTCGGTGCCGATCACCACCGGCCCGTCGGCCTGGAGCACCACGCCGGTCCAGTAGCCCACCTGCAGGGCCAGGGCGGGGGTGACGCTGGTGCCGACACGGCCGCGGATGCCGTCGGTGCCGAAGCGGGCCACGCCCTCGGCCAGGGGCACCCCGAGGGGAAAGACCTCCGGATGCGAAGCCGCTTCACCCATGCCGCTGCCATCACTGGGAAGCAGGCTACGTGCCGTGCCAGGAGGGGCTCAGCGCCAGCGGGGCGGCCACCAGCGCCAGCGCAGCAGCTCCAGGGTGGCCCAGAGCAGCAGCAGGCCCACGCACCAGCCCGGCAGCAGCCGCAGGGGCCAGAGCGGCCGCAGCAGCAGGGTGAGCACGGCCACCGCGCTCACCACCACGGCGCGGCGGCGCTGGGACGCCCCGGGCAGGCGGTCGAACAGCGGCGGCAGGGCGGGAAGGGAGGGCAGTCGCACCGGGGGCGGCGCAGGCGGATGCCCAGAATGCCCCGGACGCCGTCCCCCGGCCATTGGCCCGACTCCCGCTGCTGCTGTCCCTCTCCTGTCTGGGCACCGGCCTGGCACTGGTGGGGGGCCGGGCCCTGCTGGCGCGCCAGCCGGCGCTCACCCCCGCCACCGCCACCGACCGGCTCGAGTGGTTGCAGCACTGGGATGCCGATCCCTGGCGGCGCCGGGAGGCGAGCCTGCTGCTGGCGGCCCGCAGCAAGGATCCCCAGGCGCAGCGCCAGTGGCTGCGGGGCCAGGGCTGGGGTCCCGATCCCCTGGCCGCCCTGGTGCTGAAGCAGGACGCCCTGGCCGCCGCGGCCCTCGGACGCCCTGAAACAGCCCAGGCCCTGTGGCGCCAGCTGCAGCGGCGCTTCCCCGGCGATCCGGCCAGCGCCGATGCCCTTTACGCCCTCGGCGGCGACAATCCGGCCAAGCGAAATCAGTTGCTGCAGCGCTTCCCGGCCCACCCCGCAGCTCTTGCCGCCGCCCTTGCCGCGGGCCCGGAGGCGGCCGAACGGCGACGCGGCGCCCTGCACCTGGCCCGCTGGGGCGCCCGCTGGCCCGGCGCCGAAGCCCGCCTGCGGCAGGTCTGCCGGGAGGACGGCCCGGACCTGAGCGCCCAGCAGCGGGGGCAGCTGGCCGAGGGCCTGGCCGAGCTGGGCGATGCCGAAGGGGCCCTGCGCTGCCTGGGCTCCACCCTCAACGGCCTGGGGGCCAGCGGCCGGCTGAGCCTGGGCCGGGCCCTGCTGGCGGGAAACGAACAGCAGCAGGGCCAGGCGGAGCGGCTGCTGCTGGATCTGGTGCGCAGCGCCCCCACCACGCCGGAGGCCGAGGCGGCCGTGCGCCTGCTGGCCCAGCAGGGCAGCCCCGCCGCCGCCGCGGCCCTGGCCCGGCTGCCGCCCCGCTGGCGCGACAGCGCCCCGGTGCTGGCCCGGCGGATCCTGGAGGCCGAACCCAAGGGGGACGGCCACCATCCGGCCAGCGACGCCGCCGCCCTCAAGCTGCTGCGCCGCTGGCCCCTCGACCCCGCCAGCCGCACGCTGCAGTGGGATCTCGTGCGGGAGCGGCTGCTGGCCGGCCGCTGGCGGGCGGCCATGGCCCTGCTGGAGGCCATCCCGACAGACCAACTGCCGCCGCCGCTGGCTGCCCGCCAGAGCTTCTGGATCGGCTTCATTCAGCAGCAGCTCGGTGAAGGGGCCGCCGCCCGGGCCACCTGGGAGGCGCTGCTGCGGCGCCATCCCGGCGGCTACTACGGCTGGCGCGCCGCCGTGCGCCTGGGCCAGGGGGATCTGCAGCTGGACGCCGGCCCCCACACGCCGGACGGGCGCAGCGACTGGCGGCCCCTGGCCAGCGGCGACGGGACCCTGGATCGGCTCTGGCGGCTGGACCAGCGCACCGAGGCCTGGGAGACCTGGCGCCACCGCCGCGGGCGCCGCGCGCCGGAAGGGGGCCGGGAGCTGCTGCTGGAGGGGCGGCTGCGCCAGGGGGTCGGCGACGACTGGACCGGCTTCGGCCTGCTGGAGCAGGCCAGCCTGAAACTCGACGGCAACCAGTGCGCCCTGGAGCGGGAGCTGGAGCGCAGCCTGCATCCGTTGCGCTTCGAGGCGGCCTTCCGGGCGGCCGCCACCCAGGGCGGGCTGCCGATGGAGCTGCTGCTGGGGGTGGCCAAGCAGGAATCGCGCTTCACCCCCGCGGTGCGCTCGCCGGTGGGGGCCACGGGCCTGATGCAGCTGATGCCGGCCACCGCCGCCGAACTGGCCGGCGGGCCGGTGCCGGAGACGGTGCTGGAGGACCCGGCCGGCAACGTCAGCCTCGGCGCCCGCTACCTGGCCAAAATGCTGCGCCAGTGGAACGGGGACCCGCTGCTGGCGGTGGCCAGCTACAACGCCGGGCCCGGTGCGGTGGCCGGCTGGGTGAACCCCCAGCTGCGCAGCGATCCGGAGCTGTGGGTGGAGGCGATCCCCTACCCCGAAACACGGCTCTACGTGAAGAAGGTGCTGGGCAACGTCTGGAGCTACCAGCAGGGCAGCGAACCGGGCTGCTGATCAGCGCACCAGCAGGCGGCCGAAGTTGGCCCCACCCAGCACCAGCAGGGTGAGCACCCCGGCCAGCACCAGGGGCGGCGGCACCACCCGCACCCGCAGCAGATCCAGCCGGGCCAGCAGCACCGCCGAGCCCATGATCAGCACGTTGGCCAGCACGTTGAGGTGGAGCAGATAGAGGCCACCGACGGTGACCAGCAGCAGGGTCACCACCAGGCTCACCACGCGGCTGGCGGCCATCACGATCGACACCTGGCGAATCACCAGATCGGGCATGGTGCAGACGAACACGATCAACATCGCCTGCAGGCACTCGGCCGACCAGATCAAGGTGGTGAGTTCCTGCATCTGTGAGCCGTCGGTCTCCAGGGCATGGCTCCAGTGCATGCCCTGGTAGGTGCTCACCCCCATCAGCACCAGCAGCATCGGCGCCTGCAGCGGCAGCAGCATGAGCCGGAAGATGTCCTTCATGGCTGCAGCACCAGGGTGATGGCCTCCAGCGGGCAGCTGGGGATGCACTGCTCGCACACCAGGCAGCGGGAGGCCTCGAACTGCAGCCGCTGGGTGGCCGGCGTGTAGTGGAGGGCGCCGCTGGGGCAGACGCTGGAGCAGATGCCGCAGTCGACGCAGAGCAGCGGATCGATGCGGATTTCGCCGGGGGCACGGTTGAGTCCGAGCCCCTGGCCCTCCAGCCAGTCTTCGGCGGCATCCAGCTCGTCGATGTCGCCGGAGAGCTCCACCACCATGGTGCCGCTCTGGTTGGGGGCGATCTGGGCCCGCAGGATCTTGGCGGCGATGTCGAAGTCGACGGCGAGGCGATAGGTGATCGGCTGGTGCACCGCCTCCGAGGGGAAATGGAGAGTGAGGCGCCGTTTCACCGCTCCTGCCCGGGAAGCCTGACGCTAGCAACGATGTCCGGAGCCAGCCCCCGTCCGCAGGTTCCCTGCCCGAGGGTCGACGCTGCCAGAGTGGGCGCCTGTTCATGTCGTTCCCGTCCATGGCCCCGTCGGGCAGTTCTCCCCCCTCAGGCCTCGGCCGCACCGAGCGCATGGTGCTGGCGGCGGTGGCCGCCGTGCTGGTGGTGCTGATGCTGTGGCTGCGGGGCGGCCTGCATCCGGAAGCCCCCCTGGAGCGCCTCGCCCGCCAGTCGCCCGAGTTCAACGTGGCCCTGGCCGATGGCCGGCCCACGGTGGTGGAGTTCTACGCCGACTGGTGCGAGGCCTGCCGTTCGATGGCGCCGGCGATGGAGCGGATCGAGCGCCAGCAGCGCGGCCGGATGGATGTGGTGCTGCTCAATGTCGACAACCCCCGCTGGCAGCCGGAACTGGAGCGCTACGACGTCAACGGCATCCCCCAGCTGGAGTTCTTCGATGCCACCGGCGCCGCCGTGGGGCGCTCCATCGGCGCCCGCAGCGGGCCCGAACTGGACGCCCTCAGCAGCGCCCTGGTGGACGGCACCCCCCTGCCCCGGCTCGCGGGGGTGGGGGCCGTGAGTGCCCTGCCCGACAGCGACGCCGCCGCTGCGGACGAGGGCGCCGGCCCCCAAGCCCTGGCCACCCCCCAGGCCGGCCCCCGCAGCCACGGCTGATCCTCCGCCGCCCCGTTCCCTTCCCCCGCACCCCCGCCCATGGATCCCCGCTTCCGGGTCGAGCTGATCGCCGCCACGCCGAACCCGCAGCAGTGCGTCTACGCCGGGATGCACCAGGACTACAGCGAGGGGTTCGTGGCCGCCGACCGGGCCGAGTGGCCTGAGGAGACCAAGGCCGGGGAGATCTGCGTCAAGCGGCTGCTGGCCGGCGAGCGCGGCCACTACGGCCCCCTGGAGCACGCCCAGATCGTGCTCAACGTCGGCTGGTTCCCCCATTCGGTGATGCAGCAGGCCCGCACCCACCGGGTGGGGGTGAGTTTCGATGTGCAGTCGATGCGGTACACCGGCGACCGCATCCGCCGGGCCGCCAACGGCGAGCTCGACCTGGAGGAGGTGTTCTACCTGCGGCCGGTGGGGCCCTACAGCGACCGCCAGGGCAAGAAGTACCTCTACGACGAAGGCCAGCGGGCCATCGATCTGAAGCTCTGCCGGACGGCGGCCGAGCGCTACCGCGACCTGCTCGATGCGGGCTTCGCCGAGGAGCATGCCCGCGGCATCCTGCCATTCGATTACCGCCAGCACTTCGTGGTGAGCTTCACCCTGCGGGCCTTCCTGCACTTCCTCGACCTGCGGGCCAAGCTCGATGCCCAGCAGGAGATCCGGGAGCTGTGCGACCTGATGTGGCCCCACCTGCAGCAGTGGGTGCCGGAATTCGCCGACTGGTACGAGAAGAGCCGCCTGCACCGGGCGCGGCTGGCGCCCTGATGAAGCGCCTCAGCTGGGCCCTCGCCCCCGGCCTGGCCCTTGTTCTGGCCCTGGGCCTGCCGGGAGCGGCGGCGGCGGCACCGGTGCTGCGGGTGGGCCTGGTGGATGGCTCGCAGCCCTGCAGCTACCGCGAGGCGGGGGTCTGGCGGGGGCTGGGCGTCGACCTGTGGAACCGGGTGGCCACGCTTGAGGAGATCCCGTACGTCGTCTCCCAGTGGCCGTCGGTGCGGCAGATGCTGGAGGCCAGCCGCGAGGGCAAGGTGGATGTGGCGGTGGGCTGCATCAACGTCTCGCCCGACCGCCTGAAGCGCTACCGCTTCAGCCTCCCCTTCCAGGAGGACGGCCTGGCGGTGATGGTGGTGAAGAGCCGGCTGGATCTGGGGCGCTCCTTCCTGAGCGCCCTGCTGACGCCGACGTTGCTGCAGCTGCTGGGCGGCTACCTGCTGGCGATCGCCCTGCTCACCGGGCTCACCCTGCGCCTGGAGGCCCGTACCCATCCCGCTCCGGTCAGCCGGAAGAGCGGCCTGCGCCATGCCAGCAAGGTGTTCCAGGTGCTGGCCACCGGGCCGGGCAGCAACATGATCGTGACCACCATCCGCGGCAACGGGGTCGTGATCCTGGCCTACCTGGTGCGGATCGTCTCGGCGTCGCTGCTGGTGGGCTATCTCACCGTGAACGTGGCCGGGGAGATCCAGGACAAGGCCAGCGGCGCGATCCGGTCACCGGCGGATCTGCGGGGCCTGCGGGTGGGGGTTCGCAGCGGCACCGTCAGCGAGTCGCTGCTGAAGGAACTGAACGCCTCCAGCCCCGGCCCCAAGGCCACGATCGTGCGGCTGGCCAGCATCAGCGAGGGGGCTGAACTCCTGGCCGAACGCCGGATCGACGCCCTGGTGGGGGACAACCTGCAGCTCAGCTATCTGCTGCTCCAGGAGGAGGCCAAAGGGTTTTTCCCCAGCCTGGCGCTGGAGGGAATCCGGCCCGAATCCCAGGCGTTCGCCTACGCGCCGACGCTGCCGGAGGCCACCACCAACCGCATCGACCAGGCGATCAGCGCCCTCAAGCGCAGCGGCGTGGTCAGTGAGCTGCGCCAGCAGGCGACGTCCCGGGGGAACCCCCGGGAGCGCTGAGGACAGCACTCCACCAGCGCTCCACCACCGCGGGGCTGCCGTACCAGGAGGGGCCGAAGGCGCCCCCATGGGCCACCCCCGGCAGCACCACGGGAGTGGAGCCTTCCAGCAGGGCCGAGGCCACCGGCACCAGGCCGTCGCCCCGGTCGAGGGGATCACCGGTGCTGTTGCGGTAGGCGGTGGGGGCCAGGCGCTGGGCCATCGGGGAGGCCGCCTGCAGATCCAGGTCGCCGGCCACCGAGACGTACCGCACCCGGTCGGCGAAGGGGGAGCCCGGCAGCCGCTCCGCCACCATCCGGCGCAGCACCGTGGCCTTGAGGGCCGTGTGGGGGCTGCCCAGCATCACCAGGGTGTCGGCCAGGGCCTGGCCGTCGTAGCGGCGCCCCTGGAACGGGGCGTCATCGAGAAACAGCCGCAGCATGATGCCGCCGGAGCTGTGGCCGATCAGCGTCACCTTGCCGGTGGGGGAGCGCCGGGCCAGCTCGGCCGCGGTGGCATGCACCCGATCCAGGATCCCGGCCCAGGCGAAGGCGAACACGGTGAGCAGCCACTCGGGCTTGCCCACCGGCACCAGCTGCACCGGCTGGCCGCTGAGCTGCTCCAGCCGCGCCACCATCGGCCCATAGGCCTCCGGGCTGATCAGGAAACCCCCGAGGATCAGGATCGGCTGGCTGGTCATGGGTGAGGACTGGCGGCGCCGCCGGGGACCCTACCCGCGGCGGGCCGCCTCGATCGCCGCGATGTCGATCCTGGTCATCTGCATCATCGCCTCGAAGGCACGCCGGGCCGCGGCCCGGTCGGGGTCGGCGAGGGCCGCGGTGAGGGCGCGCGGGGTGATCTGCCACGACAGTCCCCACCGGTCCCGGCACCAGCCACAGGCACTTTCCACGCCGCCGTTGGCCACAATCGCGTTCCAGAGTCGATCGGTCTCGGCCTGGTCGTCGGTGGCGATCTGGAACGAGAACGCCTCGCTGTGCTTGAACGCCGGCCCCCCATTGAGGCCCAGGCAGGGAAGACCGGCCACGGTGAACAGCACCGTCAGGACATCACCCTGCTGGCCGGACGGATAATCGGCGGGAGCCCGAAAGATCTCTCCCACCGCACTGTCCGGGAAAGTTTCGGCGTAGAACGTGGCCGCCTCCAGGGCGGTGCCGTCGTACCAGAGGCAGATCGTGTTCCGGGGCACCATCCGCGCTCTCCATCGATCGGCGCCGCGATCCTAGGCGGCGGTTACGGTGAGCCATCAACGAACGATTCCGGAGTGATGAAGTCCTTCCATGGGTGGGCTCTGGCCTGGCGCGAATCCAACGCCACCCGACACCAGCGCGCAGGGCATCCGAACAGTGCCATGGCTGAATCTGTACAGCCTGTACAGATCCATTCAGCTGCTCGTGGCCCCCTGCCCATCCATCTCTCCCACCTGCCGGGAATGGATGGCGTCGGCCAGGATTGAATCGTCCGCCGGTCCCGGCGTTACATCCGCCTGGCTGGATACAGCCAGCCCCTGAAGAGCTTCGTCATGCGGGGCATGGCCACATAGGTCATGACAACAACCACAACCCCCGTCACCACCAAAGTCCGAAGAAAGACCGGGAGAGGGCCGATCAGTGGCACCAGGACGACATTGATCAGATTGATCAGCACATAGATCGTGATCCAAGTGACCACCATCATCTTGTGGCGCGGCGGGGCAGGCAGCCCGGGTCGGTTGGGCAGGGTGAACCAGGTTTCCAGTCCCGTGAGCATCGAATACTGGCCCGTGCCCTCCGTGAACTGACGGGCGCGGTTCAACAGGCGTTGGCGAACCGGAGACTCCTCCCATTGCTTGAGCCTGCTGATGCGATCGAACTTGAACACAATGCGGTACTCCGGATGGGCCGGATCGGATGGACGAAACACGTTGACGCCCAGGTGCCCCTCACAGGCCATGGCCGCCTCAATCAGCTCCGCGAGAACCGCTTCGAAGGCCGCTTCACATCCCGGCTTGATCCGCTGCAGCACATCCACCGTTGTGGGCGGATCAGAATCCAGGCGTTCAGGAGCGCTCATTGCGGCAGGATTGGGTGCCCGGCGATGCCGATGTCCAGGCGCACAACTCTGGCAGGGTCCAGACCCGACGGCAGCGGATACGACAGGCCTCCATTGGTGACGACGTAAAGACTCGTGCGATCGCTGGCTCCGGCGCCAAAGGCCAGCGCCGTGCTCCCGGCCATCCCCTGCCCTGCCTCGGCCATGGTGGTGATCCGTCGATCGGGAGTGATCCTGACCACACTGTTGTAGATGTGGGTGGTGCCATAGAGGTTCCCCTCCCGGTCAAAGGCAAAGTCATCGAGATTGACGGGTTCGACAAAGATCTCTGGTTCACCAGGCTGCCCATTGGGCTGAATCGGTATCCTGATCAACTGCATCCTTTCCGTGTTGGAGGCGTAGAGCATCTGCCCATAGATCTTGAGTCCGTTAACCGCCGGAAACGCCCTGTCCTCGGAACGGCGCGCCAGCAGAGGATGTTCCAGCCACACACCGACCGACTGATCCGCCAGATTCAGTTGCCAGATGGCACCGCGATAGGAGTCAGCAATCAGATAGGTGGATGGCGAGAGGGATGTCAATCCATTCAGGAAGATGGCCTCGGGCAGGGTCACGAGCAACGTCACAACGCCCTGGGGGGAAATCGTATAGATGACAGGAAGGCCGTCAGCATCCCAGGCTGTCAGCAACAGGTCTCCGGCAGGGGTGAGGGCCAGCCCCGTGGCTTTGCCAGCGATGGCCGCCTGCACCACAGGCACCCCATCGGCTCCAATCCGTAACACCTTGCCATCCAGATGGCTGCTGACGAACAACGTGCCATCGGAGCTGACCGCAATGCTTTCCAGGAATGTGCCGGGTGGAAACTCCGCAACCAGATGCGATGGAGCGATCGCCACAGGCACATCAGCGAAAATCGGCGGAAGTCCGGCTGGGGTAGACATTCAGGATCCTCGGAACGCGAGCCATTGGGATGCATTCGAGGGCAGGCTAGCCATTAACCCTGGAGGGATCTTTCCAAATCTTTGGAAAGATGGCACATTCTTTTGATCTGGAATGGAGGTGTGGGCTATGTCACGGACATTCGATAGGCCCTGGGGGTCGTGCCCAGGTGCTTTCGAAACACGCGCGTCAGATGGCTCTGGCTGGAGAAGCCACATTGAAGGGCAATCTCGGCGATGGCGGCATCCGAGCGCGCCAGCAGATGCTGCGATCGCTGCAGCCGGCACTGCACAATGAACTGGTGGGGCGACGTTCCCGTGGATTGCTTGAATAAGGTGGCGAAGTAACAGGCACTCATTCCCACCAAGGTCGCCAGGTCCGCCAACGAAAGCGACTGGTCGAGATGGTCCTGGATGTAACCGGTCACCAGGCCAAGCGTGGACGAGGGCAACGGTCCCGCGGCAGGGAATCGGGGTGGTACCGTCGAGTGAGTCTTCAGCAGATGCACGGCCAGACAATTCACGAGCGTTTCCACGTACAGGTGATCGCGTCCTCCGTTCAGCTCCAACTCCGAGCGAAGGGCTAGCCCCAACTGCCGAACCAATGGATCTGCCCGGGGCAGATCCGGCGCCAGGTCAACCCGATCGGGGGCGATCGCCTCATAGGCAACCTGGCGGAGAACATCGGGCTTGAGGGTGAGGATCAGGAACTCCGAGTCCTGATCCCACTGAACCTGATGCGTCACCTCGGCAGGCACCACGATCACCTGCTCTGCAACAACCTGCTCAACCTGCACCCGTCCATTCAACTTCCGCTTGACCTGGAGATCTTCCGGGATGCGGGTATGGATGGCAATCTTGTGGTCGGGATAGGAATACTCCGGGGTTTCGAACGGAGGGCAGCGGAACTGCTCCAGTGTGATCCCCTGCCAGCCAGCCCCAGCACTCGAAAGCAAGGGAACGTTCGGCAGAAGGGGCGCCAGATTCTCGGTTCTGGTTGTGCGTGAATCAGCCATATCCAGACCTGAGCCGTCTGCCAATGTCACGGCTGCGAGTCTATGGACGGGGCCCATCCGTCACTGTGTCTGATCTCACCCGAGCGCCGTTGAGCCGTGCCGTTGCGGCCGAGCCCGCAGTTCGAGAGGGTCCACCGGCTAACGGTTGTGGAGGAATCCCAGGCTGGCCTCTTCCAACCTGATGGCCGGCAGGAACAGCTGATACTCCCAGCCGTCGCCAGCGGGACGGTCGCGCCGGGTGATGAAGTCCTGCCGTGGGGGCCCCTTCCCTTCCGGGCCGCCGTAACGCTCCACGGCGTGGAAGATGGACACCCGGGCCACGCCGTAGGCCAGCACATAGGCGCCCAGGAGGCCAGCCAGGAGGGGACGGAGATGCCTGACCAATTGGCCCAGCTCCCTGCGCAGAACTGGGGCCCATCCAACACCAAACCCATGGCTTCGGGCGAACAACCTTCCGGGACTTCCAGGGCTCCGGGCTTCCGGGGGGCGGCAGGGGCTCAACAAGGCAGCGCACAAAGCTGTACAGCCTGTACAGATCTGCTCCGAGCTCCGAGAGAGACATCAAGGTCGCCGATCAAGCGCCAGAGCCCTTCAGCACAACGGCCCCTCGGCAACGGCCCTTCGGCGAGGCCCCCCCATCAACGGGCTGGGCCCGGCGCCGGCGCCGGCACGGTGATCGGCTGGCCCTTGACCCCCGCGTAGACCACCACGATCTCGGCGGGTTCGGTGCCGTTGTTGGTGCCGTAATGGGGCTGGTTCACCATCTCGATCAACCCCTGACCCGCCCGGAGCTGCACGCTGGCGCCGGCCGCACTGGTCACCAGCAGCTGGCCGCGGATCAGCATGCCGGCGTTGATCACCGGGTGCTGGTGCATCGGCAGCGCCACCCCGGGCGGGATGGTGATGTGCAGCACGGTGACTTCCGGCTGGCCGCTGGGGTAGGCGGGCAGGGGGGTGCCGTTCCACGACCGGGTGGATTGCACCAGCGTCCGCACCGTGACGCCGGCCGGTTCCCCTTCGGCCAGGGCCGGCCGCACGGTCAGCAGCAGGCCGCCGGCGAGCAGCAACGGCGCCAGAGCGCGCCGCCGGCTCCGAAATGTCGCCCCGAATCGGTCCATCCCCATAGCCTGCCCCCAGAACCCGCCGGTCTCCGTGGATTTCACCGCCGATCTGCCCGTCGTCCAGGTCCGGCGGGCGGTGATGCGCCGGGCCCTGATCGCCACCGATGTGCCACCGCGGGTGGCGCTGGCGATGGGCGAGGAGCCGCTGCTGCTGCGCTACACGGTGGGGCTGTTCGGCTACGGCCTGATCGGCTGTGCCGTCACCGACGCTGAGAGCTGCCTGCGCCGTCTGGCGGAGCAGCCCCACGGGCTGCTGGTCTGCTCCGACAGCCTCGAGGGCGGCGACGTGCTCAGCCTCACGGCCACGGTGAAGGAGCGCCATCCCCAGCTGAAGGTGATCGTGATCGGCACCGCCCCGGTCCAGGACCCGGCGCTGGTGCGGGCGGCCTGGGTGGACGGGCTGGTGGCGGAGCGCGACATGACCTTCCACAGCGGCGCCCTGCAGGCGGCGGTGCTGGCGGCGCTGGGCGGGCACCACTTCCGCAGCGCCTCGATGCGCGGCCTGCCGGTACCGGCGCCGATCAGCGAACTCAGCCCGCGCGACTACGAGATCCTCGAGGGCCTGGCCGACGGTCTCACCGACCGGGAGATCGCCGAGCGGCTGATGATCAGCCCGAGCACGGCCAAGTCGTACACCAAGCGGCTGCTGCAGAACATGGGCGCCCGCAACCGGCTGCAGGCGCTGGTGATGGCGCTGCGGCAGGGCCTGATCCGGCTGCGCTGAGCCGCGCGCCCCCGCGCCCCTGCGGCCGATCACCCTCCGGCGCGCCGCCAACCACCCTCCGAAGGGGGTCGCCCCGGCCAGGGGGGGCGCCGTAAACCGTTGGGGGTGATCTGTTCTGAGCGATGGCGTCCGTCGATCCGCTGACCGGGGTGGGGCTCAACTACGCCCAGGCCCTGCAGAAAAGCTTCCTCTTCTATGAGGCCCAACGCTCCGGCGACCTCGATGAGGCCCGCAAGCGGATCGACTGGCGCGGCGATTCCGGCCTGCGGGACGGGGCCGACGGGGTGTACTTCGGTGGGCGCACGGCGGCCAACCTGCAGAGCGGCCTGACGCTCAACCTCAGCGGCGGCTACCACGATGCCGGCGATCACGTGAAGTTCGGGCTGCCGCTGGCCTCCACCCTCGCCACCCTCGCCTGGGGCGGGATCGAGTTCTCCGATGGCTATGCCGTCACGGGGCAGACCGATGAGCTGCTCGATGCGGTCCGCTGGGGCACCGACTACCTGCTCAAGGCCCACGGCGTCGACGCCGCCGGCACCACGCTCTATTTCGTGGCCCAGGTGGGCGATGCCGGGGCCGACCACTCCCTGTGGAGTGCGCCCGAAAGCCAGACGATCGCCCGGCCGGCGATGGCGGTGACGCCCAGCAAGCCCGGCTCCGATGTGGCGGCGGGCTCGGCGGCGGCGCTGGCCTCGGCGTCGGTGCTGTTCCGCCAGAACGGCGATGCCGCCTACGCCGACGTGCTGCTCAACCGCGCCGTCTCGCTCTACGACTTCGCCGACCGCTACCGGGGCAGCTACGCCGATGCGATCCCCGAGGTGCGCTCCTTCTACAACTCCTGGAGCGGCTACAACGACGAGCTGGCCTACGGCGCCGCCTGGCTGTCGCGGGCGGTGAACGCGGCGGGGGGCAACGGCACGGCCTACCGCGACAAGGCGCTGTCGATCTACACCGGCAGCATCGGCGGCCTCTCGCGCGGCTGGACGGGCAACTGGGACGACGCC
>QLAH01000569.1_pt1 | contig 17003 bp, 12 predicted proteins | sample 4693081 | NCBI WGS metagenome assembly QLAH01 (sample SAMN09425401, study PRJNA476045) | Lake water metagenome, whole genome shotgun sequencing project.
AAGCTCTCGGCCAGCGCGGCAGCCGTCCATTCCGGCACGTCGGCCCGGACATGGTCGGGCGCATCCGGAACCGCGCCGACAAGGCGCTCGATTTCCTCGACCGACAGGATTTCCGGCGCATGACTGTCGGCAGCGAAGGCGTCATTGAGTGCTTCGGGCGTCAAAGCCCACTCGCGCACCACGACGCTTAGCACCAGCGCCCGTGGCGCGTCCGAGCCCATGGCGGCGGCGTGCGACGCCTTCCGGCGCAGCGCGCCCAGCGGCTCCCGCGGTGTCGCGAGCGGTCTCCTCGCCTGCGTCAGCCTCCGACTCCTCCGAGATCCCGAGCTCCCGCTCGCGCCGCAGCGCGCAACGCTCGATCGAGAGGACGAGTCCGAGCGATCCGCCGATCAGGAGCCAGCCCGTTCCGCCGCTCGAGAGGAGCGGCAGCGCGATTCCCTTCGTCGGCGCAAGGCCCGTCACGACGAGCAGGTTGATCAGCGCCTGCAGCCCGACCATCAGCAGCACGCCGATCCCCACCAGACGCGAGAAGGGCGGCACGATTCGGTCCGCCTCGGCGCGGTGCGCGCCCCTGTTCACGATCGCGAGGCCGAACAGGAGGATTCCCGCGTAGAGCAGCGTCACGAGAAGCGCGCCCGCGATCCCCTGCTCCTCGCAGATGATGGCGTAGATGAAGTCGGTGGTGTCCTCGGGGAGGTAGCCGAACTTCTGCAGGCTGTTCCCGAGCCCGCGGCCCGTGAGGCCGCCGCCCGCGATCGCGCTCATCGACTGGATGATGTGGTAGCCGATCCCTTCTGGGTCCTGCCACGGATCGCGCCACGCGAGAAGCCGGTTCACGCGATACGGGCTGGCGACGACCGCCGCCGCAAAGAGCGCGACGCCGACGGGAATCAGCAGTGCGAAGTGAACCCAGCGCATGCCGCCCACGAGAAGTAGCAGCGTGCAGGTCGCGAAGACAAGCGCGGCGGTGCCGAGGTCCTCGACCCCGATCAGGCAGCACACGAGCGTCACGACGGCCAGCGCGGGAACGAAGCCGCGCGTGAACGAGCGCAGCCTGTCGGCGTGGCGCACGCAGAACCACGCGACCACGACGATCATGCCCCACTTGGCGATCTCGCTCGGCTGGAATCCATAGCTCGGCGGCCCGATCCAGCGCGAGCTGTTGTTCACCTCGCGTCCGATTCCCGGGACATGGACGAGAAGCAGCGTCACGACCGTGATGGCGAGGATCCACGGAACGGGCGACGCGATCCCGCGCAGGGTGAAGAGCCGCTCGACGTCGAGACGCGACGCGACGAACATCGCGACGAGCGCGAGCGCCGCCAGGATCGTCGTGCGTCCGAGAAAGACCTGCTCGAACGAGATCGGGCGGTACGACGCCTCGAGCCGCGCGAACTGCGCCTCGGTCATCGCGCCCGAGAGGACAAGCGAGTGGTCGGGCGGCACCGAGAGCCCTGCGGAGTTCACCATGACGACCCCCATCACGAGAAGGGTCAGCGCACAGAGGGCCACGCCGTGGGACATCCGAAGCATGGGTGCATGATCGGCTTTTTTCGCGATCGTGGTGGAGAATCCGCCTCGCCGCGTCGTCGGCTACGCTCCCCTCCATGTCCGTTGGGCCGACCGTCTACCTCGAGACCTTCGGGTGCCAGATGAACGAGCTCGACAGCGAGCTCGTGCGGGGCCACCTGCGCAGCCTCGGCTACCGCTTCATCGACGACGCCGCGCGCGCCGACATCGTGCTCTACAACACCTGCTCCGTGCGGGAACAGGCGGAAAACAAGGCTTATTCGCGCCTCGGACTGGTCGGACTGCGCAAGAAGGCGGGCGAGAGCGTCATCCTCGGCGTGCTCGGCTGCATGGCCGAGCGCGACGGCGCCGACATGCTCCGCCGCTTCCCGCAGGTCGACCTCCTCTGCGGGCCCGGTGAACTTGACCGTCTGCCGGCGCTCATCGACAACGTCCGCCGCACCGAGGGCGCAAGCCGTGAGGAGCGGATCGCGCTCGCGGGAAGCAAGTCGCGCCGCTCCACCACGCTCGCGGCGGCCGAGGACCAGCTCGAGCTCCTCGACCTCTCGCGGGCGTTCGATCCCTCGTCTCCGGGCGCCGAGCGGCGCTCGGCCTATGTGCGCATCACCCGCGGCTGCAACAAGTTCTGCACCTACTGCGTCGTCCCGAACACCCGCGGCGCGGAGGTCCATCGACCGCCCGACTCGATCGTCGACGAGTGCAAGCGCCTCGTCGACGCCGGCGTCGTCGAGATCACGCTGCTCGGGCAGACGGTCAACCACTACCGCTACTCCCACGGAAAGGCCGTCGGGACGGACGGCACAGAGCTCCCCCAGGTCGGCCCGGGGCTCTCGGCCTTCCGACAGCCGATCCCAGCGGGCGAGCGGGTCACGACCTTCGCAGAGCTCCTCCGCCGCATCCATGACGAGGTGCCTGGCCTCGCCCGCCTGCGATTCGTCACGAGCTACCCCCGCGACTTCGGCGACGACATCCTCGATGTCATGGCGGCCTGCCCAAGGATCTGCCGGTACATCCACGCCCCCGCTCAGTCGGGCTCGGACCGCATCCTGAAGCTGATGAACCGCGGCTACACGCGCGGCGAGTACCTGGAGTTCGTGGCTCGGGTCACGGAGAGACTCCCCGACTGCACGATCGCGGGCGACATCATCGTTGGATTCCCCACGGAAACCGACGCGGACTTCGAGGAGACCGTCTCCCTCGTTCGCACGGTCCCCTTCAAGAACAACTTCATCTTCAAGTACTCGCCGCGGCCAGGCACCGTGGCCATCGACCGCTTCGAGGACGACGTCCCGAACGAGGTGAAGCGCCTCCGCAACAACCTCCTGCTCGACATCCAGACCGAGGTCAGCGCGCGCGTCCATGCGGCGTGGGTCGGAAAGCGTGTGGAAGTGCTTGTCGAGGACATCCGCGACGATGCGGACGAGTCTGTTGGAGAGCCGTCGTCATCCGAGCCGGCGATGACGACGGGAACGACGAACCCCTCGGCGATCGACAACGGAAGTACCATCCGCAGCAGGACTTCCATCTCGCTTCCACTGGCCGGGCAAGGCGCAGGCACCCCCGCGCGCGAGGGGGCGCGTCGGGCGAGTCGCCCCACCTCCGCACGCCCAGCGCGTCAGGCGATCGGGCGGACTCGGGGGGATCTCATCGTCTCGATCCCGCTCGAGCGCGGGTCGCCCGCTCCCGATCGCGGTGAGATCCTCGAAGTCGAGGTTCTTGGTTCGGCTCCCCTGATCCTCCAAGCGGGCTCGGTAAAAAGCGCCCTCAGATGCTAAAAAGCCGCCTGTGCAAAGGGTTCGTAAGGCCCGCGTGATCCCGTGCAGCCCTTTCAAGATCTTCATCCCAAGTTGCTTGACAGGGTGTGTTCCTGATCTATGGTTGGCGTCGAGGTCAGGGTCAGCGGTAAGGGCCGCCGATCCAGAGGTCTTTGAAGGTCAGGTCCATCCTCAACGGACGCTGGCAAGGAATCGGGAGTGACATCAATGAAGATTGGAATGATTGCGGCCCTCGCTGGCCTCGCTGTGTCGGGTGCTGCCTCGGCGGCTTTCACTGGGTACCAGACGGTTCGCACCGTCGACGGAACCTTCGTGAAGTACGAGGTCTTTGCCCAGTTCAACAACCCGGCTGACTATCTCCTCAGCGTCATCAACATCCAGCTCGTCTCGGGCACCGCGAACTTCTTCCACCGCGACGCCCTCAACGGCGGCATGAGCAGCAATGCCCTCGGCAGCTGGAGCGCGGGCCTCATGCTCGCCCCGGGCGCGCTTGACTCCTACCTCACGGTCGGCGTCAACGGCCTCCCGAGCGGCGGCGAGAGCTTCGGTGGCAACAACCTCACCGGCTTCGATCCGAACTGGGGCGCCTCTGGCGCGAACCAGGCTCAGATCCCCTTCGCGACGAACCCCGGCATCTTCACCCAGAACCCGACCAACGGTCAGGGTGGCCAGGGTGGAACGGGCCGCGTCAAGATCGGTCAGTTCGTGATCGCCGCCGCTGACGAGGCTACCGGCCCCACGATCCGTGCGACCGTCGGCTTCAACCAGGGCCTCGGCACCCCCGCGACCGAGACCACCAGCACCTTCTCGCTCCCCGCTCCCGGAGCGGTTGCGCTCCTCGGTCTCGCTGGCCTCGCTGGCCGTCGTCGCCGCTGAGTGATCAGAGCAGCGCCTCGGCCCGAGGCTCAGCCTCGGCCACCGCGAATGCGCAATCTTTCTGCACCCGCCGCAGGTTCTCCTGCGGCGGGTGTCTTTTTGTGGCGGATTTTCCATGATCCGCACCCTTGCATGCAACAGCTATTGGCGGGCGCGCGACATCTCGGAACCGTTTGCATGTACCCCGCCTTCGCCTGCGTACGCAGGAGAGCGAGACTGCCCAAGATGTGGAAAAGAGGCGCAAGCGACTCGTCCCTTGAAACTCCTGAGGGTATCTTGAATCCTTGAGGTCCCAAAGGCCGTTTCAGGCGAGCTCCAGTCAGACCCCATGTTCCGACGGCTTGACCGTCGATCCGAAACCAGAGGCGCGCATGCGCGCCGATTGAGGAGAACCAGAGTGAAGACAACCCTGACGCTTGGCGGTGTGCTGCTCGGCAGCGTGGCCGTGTTCCTCGGACAGTTCAATGCGTCCGCGCTTCCAGGTGGAGGCGATGATGGAGCCCCCGCCAACGGACCCGATGTGATCGTTGGCGCGATTCCGGATGTCTCGCGCTACGCACCCGGCACCTACCAAGGCGTTCAGTATGCCTCGTATGCCCTCGGCTCTACCAGCTGCAACATCGGCAACCAGCAACTGCTTTGGCAGCCGAATCCCGACCCTGACCACCCCGTCATCCCCCAGAACATGTTCCGCGTCAAGGACGGCGCCATCGAGCAGATCGGCATGTCCTGGGTGAAGCACGGGTTCTGCGCGCTGCAGCAGACGCTCTGCGGATCCTGCCAGTCCGCCGGCCCGGGTTGCCCGACTGTCCTCGGCATCGGCTGCTCCGACCCGTACACCGCGTCGCTCAATGGAAACCAGAGCGACCTCAAGAGCCGCGGTCCAATCAATGCAGCGACTGGAATCTTCTCGGGAACGTACTCCGATCCCACGGCCCCGACCGGCCTCCCCCTCTCGCTCCGCGAGCGCGTGATGGTGGCACGATCGGATCTCGACCCCGCGCAGAACGCGGGCGCCGTCTACATCGCAGAAGCGCAGTACATCCACCCGCAGGACGCAGCAGCCGGCAACGCGGCCAACAATGCCTCGTACCGCCGCTTCACGGTGGGCAGCACCTGGTCGAGCAGCCAGGGCTACCCGCTCACCCTGACGGGCCCGACCGTGCAGCAGCTCCCTGCGATCTACGGCTGGCAGTCCGTCCACGCGGACGTTGTCGTCAAGCCGTTCGATGTCATCGGCGATGGCCGCATGCTGCTTGGGTCGCGCGCCATCGACCTCGGGAACGGAATGTGGCGCTACGAGTACGCCATCCAGAACATCACCTCCGACCGCAACGCGGGCAGCCTGTCGATCCCCGTCCCGAATGGCGCCACCATCACGAACATCGGCTTCAAGTCGCCGGCCTACATGAACGGCGAGTCCTACACGAACGCTCCGTGGACGGCGACCGTCGCAAACGGCATGCTGACCTGGACCTGCGAACCGAACACGAACGCGAACGCGAACGCGGTCCGCTGGGCGACGCTCTACAACTTCCGCTTCGAGACGAACGTGCCCCCGGCCACCGAGAATGGATCTGCGACCGTCGGCCTGTGGAAGGCTCCGACTGCGAGCAGCCCCGAGACTTCGCTCGGAATCACCGCCCGCATCCCGGGGGCGCTCCCGTCGAAGCCCGGCGACTTCAACAACGACGGTGTCGTCGACGCGTCCGATCTCACGCTTCTCCTCGCGGCATGGGGCGGCACGGGCGGCGACCTGAACAACGACGGCGTCACCAACGCGTCGGACATCACCATCCTTCTCGCCAACTGGGGCTGACGCGGAAGCCGCCAGAGCCTGCGCCCGGAGATTCGTTCGACGGCCCCGCCCTGCCAATCCGCACATCCCTTCCAGACACACTCACGGGGCGAGGACTCGCACAGTCCCCGCCCCGCTTCCTTGAAAGTCCGCTCCGTTCCCGTTGAACCCAGGGCGCTGCGAGCCGATGGAGGACGGAAGCGTTTCCATCGGGACCGCCTCAGACTCCATGTTCTCCCGCTTTCGTTCCTTCCGCTTTTTGGGCGTCGCACGCAACGGGCGCAGCCAGCGGATCGAATCGTCCGTCACCTCCCGAGATGAAGGGCGTCCTGCCGTGCGACTCCCCCGCTGAACCTGACCGAGAGACCATCATGCGATTCAAGATCCAAGACAGCGCAGCCCGTTCCCTCGCTCTCGCCGCAACCGTCGGACTGGGCCTTCTGAGCGCCGGAAGCGCGCTTGGGTCGGAAGCAACGCCCGGATCGACGAGGAGCGAGCTCTCGTCTGCCCGCGCCATGATGCTGGCGTCTGCGCAAGCGCAGCGCTCGGCGCAAGTGGCGAAGGGCCAGACGCTTCGTCCATCGGGTGCGAGGACGGCGCAGGACGCACGGCAGGCGAAGGTCGTCGAGGCGCTGCCTGCGATCGAGTTCATGCCGGTCTACCAGTCCGCGCGTCTGGCAGTGCCCCAGGGAATCGTGGAAGAGGTCGAGATCGACTTCCCGATCGACGGCGGCTTCGACACCCTTCGACTGTTCAGGACCTCGCTGCGGAGCCCCGACGCGAAGCTCTACCTCGATGTCGGTGGCGGAGAGCTCGTCGAGGCCGAGCTTCCGCCCTACCGCACCTACCGTGGCTCGGTGCTTTCCACGGGCATGCCCGTGAGCGCCACGATCGTCGACGGCGAACTGTGGGCGATGATTCCGCTCGTCGATGGCGACCTGCTCTGGATCCAGCCCATGAGCGACTTCGCCGTCGGCCGCGCTGCCAGCGAGCATGTCATCTACCGCCGCTCGACGCTGCAGCAGCCCGACCAGCTGCGCTGCGGCGTCGACGAGGCGGGGCTCGCCCTCCCGGACTGGATGTACGGCGTTCCATCCGATCCTGCGGATTCCGGCCTCGTCGGGTTCGTGCCCGAGGCGGGCGGTGCGGATGAAGCAGGCGACGCGGGATCGGGAGACGGCGGGTCCGATGACGCCGATGGTGGCTCCGGCGGCAACTCCGGCGGGGACTCCAGCGGTGGCCTCGGCGGCAGCGCGAACTTCAGCGACGGCGGCGACGGCGAAGGCGGGGTCGCGGGCGCCTCTCCGTTCGTCACGCGCATCGCCTTCGACGCCGACTTCGAGTTCTTCCAGCGGAACGGCTCGAGCGCGAACTCGACGGTGATCGACATCGAGAACGTGATGAACAACGTGTCGCTCGTCTACGACCGCGATGTCGACATCACCTACGAGTACACCACGATCGTGGTGCGCACGACCTCGAGCGACCCGTACACCTCGAGCAACATGGTGACGCTGCTCTGCGAGTTCCGCAACACCTGGAACACGGCGCCCGAGGTCGACATCTCGCGAAGCGTCGCGCAGCTCTTCACGGGGAAGACCATCCAGGGAAGCGTCATCGGGCTCGCGTGGCTCGGCGTCGTCTGCAACCAGTCGGGCAACGACTGCGGCAGCGTCGGAAACCTGGCCTACTCGTCGGTCGAGAGCCGATTCTCGACGATCTCCGACTTCCGCACGGCGCTCTCCGCGCACGAACTCGGCCACAACTGGCAGGCCGAGCACTGCGATGCGGCTGCGGTCTGCAACATCATGTGCGCGGCACTCAACGGCTGCGAGGGCACGACGGGCGCCAACCTGAAGTTCTCGCCCACCGAACAGAACCAGATCATCGCCTTCCGCAACTCCGTCGCCTGCGACATCGCGCTTCCTGCGCCGCTTTCGCTGCCCTTCTTCGAGGGCTTCGACGCCTCGAGCTCGATCAACACAGGCCGCTGGATCTACAACAAGGGCGGCGTCACGAGCACCGCCGCCGTGAACGAGCCGAGCCCCACGCGCTCGCTCAATCTCGACGCGACGGGCTCGGGCCTCTACGCGGACGACGACATCCGAACCAACTTCATGCTGCTGAGCGGCCTGACCAACGCCACGCTGAGCTACGCCGTGCAGCACTCGGGAGTCGAGGCGGGCGAGCAGCTCATCGTCGAGTTCCTCAACTCGTCGCGCCGCTGGGTGCTCCTCAACACGATCACCTCGGACGGAACCAACCAGACTTCGTTCGTCGCGTACTCGCATCAGCTTCCGTCGGTCGCGTTCCATGACCGCTTCCGCGTGCGCTTCCGCACCCAGGTCGACGAGACCAACGACGAGTGGTACATCGACGACGTGAGCGTGGTGACGGCCGTTCCGCCCGCGAACGACGAATGCGCGAACGCGACGGTGATCGGCGTCGGGGTCACAGAGTTCGACAACACGAACGCATCGAACAGCTCCAGCTCGCTTCCCTCCGGGTGCAGCGGCGGAGTGGGAACGACCATGGCGAAGGACGTCTGGTTCCAGTACACGGCGACCTGCGCGGGAACCGTGACGATCTCGACCTGCGGAACGACCGCAACGGACACGCGCCTTGCCGTCTACAGCGGGGCCTGCCCGCCCTCCGCCCCGTTCATCGCGTGCAACAACGACTCGGGCTGCGCGGGCGGAGGCGCGACGGTCCAGTTCGCAGCGACGCAAGGCGCGGTCTACGTCATCCGCGTCGGGTCGAACTCGACGGGCGGCGCCGGGCTCCTGAGCGTCGAGTGCGTCGTTCCCTGCCCGTCGGACCTCAACGGCGACGGAAGCGTCAATGGCAGCGACCTCACGGTCCTTCTCGGGGCATGGGGTACTGCGAACGCGGCGGCGGACCTGAACAGCGACGGAAGCGTCAACGGCAGCGACCTGACGATCCTCCTCAGCGCCTGGGGCGGGTGCCCCTGAGACCGTCCGACAGGTCACGGATGGATCGTCACGCGCGCCCGGCACGGACGGCGCGAGCGATCCCCGCTATAACCCGCCGCGATGGATGACGGAACGAACTCCTCGCCGAGCACGGCGGCTCCGCCCGCGATCAAGCCGAAGCGCAGCGCGCTGGCGCGCGCATCGCTCATCCTCGGAAGCGTGTCGCTGGGCATGTTCTGCTGCACGATCGGCCTTGGAGCGGCCGTCGCGCTTCTCTTCGCGATGACGGCCGTGATGCTCGGGACGATCGCGCTCGAGCGGATCCGCGCGTCGGGCGGAACCCTCGGAGGGCGGCCTTCCGCCTGGACGGGCATCGGGCTTGGCCTGGCTGCTTTCACGCTCTCGCTGGCGGCGCAGTTCCTCTACTCCTCCGTGCAGCAGCAGTGGAACGACGACATCGACGCCGCGCTTCACGCGACCTTCGCGGCGGTGGACGATGCGGGGGCCGAGGCAGCGAAGCAACGGTGGACTCCCGCTGCGCGGCGGGCGCTCGAGGAGGATGGGATCAAGCGCTTTGCGCTCGTTTCGCAGGAGCGCTTCGGTTCGTTCCGCAGCTTCAAGGTGCTCTCCGAGGTCCCTGAGCCGAGCCTGACGGGGGTCCACACGCTGACCCTCGCGGTCGCCTTCGAGTTCGACCGCGAGCGCGTGACGGGATCCGTCGTCGCGGAGATGTCCGCGATCCCCGGGCGCTTGGTACCTGTCGTTCGCCTGCGGTCGGTGACGCTGAACCAACTGGAGGCCGAGCCGCTGGCGGTGGGTGTGGCCGGGCCATCGCCAGAGCCCACGCCTGCGGCTGAGCTTGATTCCGAGCTTGGTTCAGAGCCTGCGTCCGACCCAAAGCCTGAGCCCGGGCCCGCCGACGAGTTCGTGGAGGCGGTGCCATGATCGGGCCGGTCGCACAGCTGCTTCCAGCGCTTCTGGGCAGGCGCGTGACGGTGATGGGCCTCGGTCAGTTCGGTGGCGGGGCGGGCGTCGCGCGCTACCTCGCGCAACGGGGCGCACGGGTGACGGTCACCGACCGAGATGGCGCGGAGAAACTCGCATCGTCGATCGAGTCGATCGCGGATCTCGTCGCAGCGGGCGCCGTTGAACTTGTCCTCGGCGAGCATCGCGAGCGCGACTTCACCGACACGGACCTCGTCGTCGTGAACCCAGCGGTGCCTCGGCCGTGGTCGAACGCGCTCCTCGGAGCGGCCCGCGCCGCGGGCGTGCCGCTCGAGACGGAGATCGGGCTGACGGTCGCAGAGCTCTCCACGCGTGGAGTCGCGGACATCGTGGGCGTCACTGGCAGCGCGGGCAAGAGCACGACCAGCGCGATGCTGCACGCCGCGCTCGACGCACCGCACGATTTTGGCGGTCGACGCGCGCACCTCGGCGGAAACATCGGAGGATCGCTTCTCGGATCGCTCGAGGCGATCGCCCCAGGCGACTTCGTCGTGCTTGAGCTCTCGAGCGCGATGCTGTGGTGGCTCTCCGAGACGCGGCGATGGTCGCCACCGGTCGCCGTCTTCACGAACATCCTCGAGAACCACATCGACTGGCACGGGGATTTCGGGCACTACGCCCGCTCCAAGGCGGCGATCCGCAGCTTCGCCCCGACGGGATCGGCCTTCGTGAGCGATTTCGAGGTATCGGCGGCCGCGCGCGATGCGCTTCGGCTCGGAGCGGAACCATGGTGGCGCGACGCGAACCCTCCCGTCTGCGGCCTCCCGTCCGCACGGGAGATGCGCCCCGCGATTCCAGGCGAGCACAACAGGGAGAACGCCCGGCTTGCGCTCGCAGCCGCAGCGGCGGTCGTGGCGCGGGCCGGCTTCGACGCGGCGGAGGCGCTGGGCGGTCTCCGCGCGCGCATCGAGGCCTTCGCTGGACTGCCGCACAGGCTTTCCTTCGTGTGCGAGGCCAAGGGCGTGCGCTTCTACAACGACTCGAAGTCGACGACTGCGGAAGCGACCTTGCGCGCGGTCGGCGCCTTCGAAGAGCGCGGCCGCATCCATCTCATCGCCGGCGGCTACGACAAGGGCGCCGACCTGACCCCGATCCAGCGTCTCGGCGACGAACTCGCGGGGCTTTACGCCGTGGGCACGACGGGTCCGCGCCTCCTCGGCGGAGCACGCTCCACGCTGAGTAGAACCATCGAGGCAGCGGTGCGTGACGCCCTTGCCGCTGCGAAGGCGGGCGACATCGTGCTTCTTTCCCCAGGCTGCGCCAGTTGGGACCAGTTCACGAACTACGAGGCGCGCGGAGAGGCGTTCGCCCGGCTCGCGCGCTCGGCGGGCGAAGTTCACTCGTAGAAGCGCTTCTCGCGGGGCAGTTCCCCGCCCGCAGGCGTCCACCACGCGGGTCGGCCCTTCACGGCATCGATGCGCTGCTCATAGTCGACAGGCATCTCGCGGGCTTCGGGCGCCGCGCGCAGCGCGTAGTCGATGCGACGAGAGCCGCGCGGCGGGCAGGTCAGCTGGTTGGTGAGCCGGCCGGTCGAAGTTCCCGCGTCCATGATCGCGTAGACCATGCGGTCGGGGCGCTCGACGGGATCGTCGCCCTTCCCCTCGAGGAAGTTCAGCGTCAGCTGCTTTCCGACGGGGATCTCCATCTTGAAGAACGGCTCCTCCGTGCGGGTGTCGACGAGCGTCACCGTGACGGGTTGCATCTCGCTCGAGACATAGGTGTAGCCGCTGCCGCTGTAGGGGTAGATCGCGCCTCGGGGGCCATAGCACCCTGCGAGGGCGAGCGTGGCGGCGACGAGGACGATCGGAGCAAGTCGTGTCATGGCGTTCCTGTCGTGAAGTCGATGGGGGCATGCGCCCGACGGGCGCACCCGACCACGCGTGATATCGGTCGACGGTTCGCCCGCCCTTCGGGATTTTGCCGCGAACGGCCAAGCCCGCTTTCGGGCAGAATGCGGCGGTGATGCCCGAGTTCGATCCCAGCTTCCTCCGCATCGGACATGGCTACGACCTCCATCGGCTCGAGGCGCTGGCGCCCGAGGGCCGAGGGCGCCCCTTCATCCTGGCAGGCGTCCGATTCGACCACCCCGTCGGCCCCGTCGGGCACTCCGATGGCGATGCGGTCTACCACGCCATCTATGACGCGGTGACAGGTGCGCTTGGGCTTACAGATATCGGACAGGCGTTCCCAGACACGGATCCCGCGTTCGAGGGGCACGACTCTGCGCGCTTCCTGCGGGCGCTGCGGGATGATCTCGCGCGGAGCGGCGATGCGATCGTGAACCTCGATGTCACCGTGGTCTGCGAGCGGCCGAAGCTCTCGCCCCGCAAAGGCGAGATGATTGCGAACATCGCCCGCGAACTCGGGATCGAGCCCGTCCGCGTCAACCTGAAGGGGAAGACGCACGAGAAGGTCGACGCAGTCGGCGAGGGCCGCGCGGTCGAGGTGCATGCCGTGGCGCTCGTGTCGCGTGCGAAGCGCGTGGCGCACGCCCCGTAGGCTGCGACCGCTCGGCCTCTCCTGTTACCTTGGCAGATCGGCCGCCCGTCCGCGGGGTGCGCGGCCCAGCACAGGAGAACGCATGCGAGCCATCGTGACAGGCCAGATCGGCGTCGACAAGAAGCCCTACCTCAAGGCCGTCAAGGACGCCGCAGAGCTGCGCGGCGAGCCGCTCTCGCTCTTCAACCTCGGCGACATGATGTACCGCGAGGCGCCAGACGTGCGCCCGGGGCGGATCCTCGACCTTCCGATCTCGCGGCTCGCGACGCTCCGCCGCGCCGCGTTCAAGGACGTGATCGCGGCGACGCTGCCCGCGCGCGAGCACCGCAACGTGATTCTGAACACCCACGCCACCTTCCGCTGGCGGCACGGGCTCTTCTCCGCGTTCGACTTCGACCAGGTCGCGAAGTTCGAGCCGAACATGTTCATCTGCCTCGTCGACAACGTGGAGGTCGTGCACCAGCGCCTGCACGCCGAGCACGAGATCGACGCGACGCTGAAGGACTGCATGGTGTGGCGCGAGGAGGAAATCCTCGCGACCGAGCTTCTCGCGCAGGCGATGGGATGTTCGAACGACTTCTACATCCTTTCGCGCGGGCGCCTGCAGGACACGGTCGAGACAGCGACGCGGCTCGTGACGCGCCCCGAGATGCGCAAGGTCTACCCGAGCTTCCCGATGAGCCATGTGGTCGACATGCCCGATGTCCTCGCGGAGATCGACCACTTCCGCGCGGAACTCGCGAAGCACTTCATCACCTTCGACCCGGGCGATGTCGACGAAAAGCTGCTGCTCGACCGAGCGCTCGCCGCCGCGCGCGAGGGCAAGGACTGGATCGAGACGGAGGCGCACAGCTTCGGCGGCCGCGCGGGGCGCAACCTGCGCGTGTCGGTGCGCGAGGTGCTCGACATCGCGGGCGACATCGACGGCCAGATCTACATGCGCGACTTCAAGCTGATCGACCAGAGCGACATGATCGTGTCGCTCGTGCCAGAGCTTCCGAACGGGACGCCCGGCCTCTCGAGCGGCGTGGAGCGCGAGCTCCAGCATGCGTGGGAGCACACCAAGGAGGTGTACGTCGTGTGGAAGCCGCGCAAGGCGCCGAGTCCGTTCATCACCGAGACCGCGACGAAGATCTTCCGCTCGGTCGACGAGGCGCTCGCCCATTTCGAGTCGAAGGGCATGTTCCACCCGGGCAATCTGTTCGCCCACTGAACGACGGGAAGGCGCGATGCCGCGATTCAGGCTCAGGATCGCCTACGACGGCACCGACTTCCACGGCTGGCAGCGGCAGGAGCCGGCGGACGCGCCGGCCTTGCGCACGGTGCAGGGTGTTCTTCAGGAGGCGGTCTCGGACCTGATCGGCGCGAAGGTCGATGTCGTCGGCGCAAGCCGAACCGACTCGGGCGTGCATGCGGTCGGACAGGTCGCCGCGTTCACCGCCGATGTGCGGGTTCCCGTCGAGCGGCTCGCGATGGCGATCACCGCGCGCCTTCCACGCGACGTGGTGGTGCTCTCCGCCGAGCGCGTGCACGATGCGTTCAACCCGATCGGCGACGCGCGAAGCAAGTGCTACCGCTACACGATCGAGCACGCGAGCCACCCGCACCACCCGCGTCCGCTGTTCGACCGCAACATGGTGTTCGCGACCCCCTACGCGCTTGACGCCGCGCGCATGCAGCGCGCCGCGGCGGGGTTCGTCGGAACCTACGACTGCGTGAGCTTCGCGCAGATCGACCATGGGCGCGCCACCACGGTTCGGTCGATCTACGACTGCACGGTGCGGACGCCCGCCCCAAGGCGGGTCGAGATCGAGATCGCGGCGAGCGGATTCCTCTACAACATGGTCCGCATCGTCGCGGGCACGCTGCTCGAGGTCGGGCGCGGTCGGATCGAGCCCGACGCGATTGGAGAAATCGCGGCCGCGCGCGATCGCCGACGCGCAGGACCGACACTTCCGCCGCAAGGACTCTGCCTGCGCTGGATCTGGTACGGCGCCCCGCGTACATCACCTGTGGAGAGTGCGCCATGCCCGGACTGAGCACCCAACGGACCATCGCGCTTGTCTTCGCGCTTGTCTTCCCGCTTGTCTTCGCGCTCGCTGCCGCGGCGTTTCTCGGGGTGACGACGCCCGCGACCGCGCAGACCCTCGACCTCGACGGTGTTCGGGCGGGGCCCTCGCTTCCTGCGGAGAACGGCGCCCTCGACCTCGCCGCGGCGCTCGAGGAGGAACGGGCGCAACTCGAAGTGGCCACGCGCACGCTGCGGGGCGAAGCCCTTGTCTCGGCGCAGGCGCGCATGAAGCTCAGGCAGATCGCGATCTCGCTCCTCCAGTCGGGTGCGAATCGCCCTTGGACGGAGAGCGCTCCAGTCGTGCTCGGGCTCCGAGCGGCCAATCTCCTTCGCTCGGCGGACGCCGCGATCGAGGCCGCGGCAGCCGGGCGGCGGCTCTCGGACGGTCGTCCGCTCGCCGCAGACGATGCGCGGCGCGCGCTCGAGGCGCTGCGAGCGCTTGGCGCGGTTCCGCTCGACAGGCTGCAGGGCTCCATGCGACGCGATGCTGCGAACCCGGCGCGCATCGTGGAGGTGCTGGCGCAGACGCTTGCACCCCTCGCGACCGTGGCGCGTCTCGTCGAGGAGACGGAGACACCCGATCCATGGCCTGCGCTTGCGGAGGCTATCGCGACAGGACAGGCGGCCGCGGCAACCCGCGAGTCGCTCGACGCGCTCCGCGCGAGGCTGGCAGCGGTCAAGGCGATGCGCGCGGCCGACTCGTCCGAAGGGACTTCAGGCGGGGCCGCTGTGGCGCCGCGCGAGGTGCCTCCCGTCGACCCCGCGCTGCTGGCGAGGCTCGAGGCGGTCCTGTCGCGGGCCGAGGCCGATCCGCTCCTCGATCGCACGCTGCTGCACGCGCTCTCCTCCGCCGTGCGAGCGGCAGAGTGGGTCGCATCCCTGCGATCGTTGCCGCTCCCCCGCCCGGTCGACGAGTCCGTCGCGGCGCGCGTGGAGCTCGAGGTGGCGCGGGCGCTCGATCTGCTAGCGGCGACTCCGATGGACGCGGAGGGCGCGGAGAATGCCGCGGCGTCGCACGAGGCGGGCCTCGGCGACCGAAGCGCCGCCCTTGCGGATCTGACGACGCTTGAGACCATCATCGACGCCTGCGATGCCATGTTGAAGCTGAGGGAGGCGCAGGGCTCGAGCGATCTCTCGCGCCGTGCGCTCTCGGAGGCCGTCGCCGCGCTCGTTGCGGCAACCGAGCGCGGTGCGTCCTCTGCACGAAGCGCATCGCGGGCAGCGGCGCGCATCTCCGAGGCGTGCCTCGCCGCGACTCGGCTTGAACACGGTGCTGCGAGCGAGGCGCCTCGGGAGTTCAGGGAGGTCGTTCGCGCCCTCGACCGGGAGGCGCGCATCGCCGCCCGCGCGCTTGCCGATGCGTGCAGGGAGCTTGCGCTCGACCCCGCCCTCGCCTCCGACCCCGGTGCGCTTGCTCCACTGACGCGCGTACTGACGCTTGACGCCGACCGCACGCGGATCGTGGCGCTGCACGGGCTCACCGCACGCGTTGGCGCCGTCCGTCCCAAGGCGCTACAGGGAGTCCACGGAGCGACGCGACGCTTGGCGCGCACGCTCCTCGACCCGATCAAGCGCCCCGATGCGCAGCGCGGATTCACCGCGGTCGAGGGCATGGTCGAGGCGGCATTCCCGCTTCCCTTCGAGGATGACCTGCTGCGGCGGACCGAGCGCGCGATGACACTCACGGGTGGGGAGCCCGAGCGGGTGCTTGAGGTAGCCGCGCAGGCGCGGGTCGCGTGGGCCGAGGCAGTCGGCCGCGGCGATCTCGGCGGCCCCGATGCAGTCTGGCTCGACGAGGTTGCGCGCTTTTTCGCAGCCATGCGCGATCTGTCCTCGATCGCTGCCCCCGTGACGCGGGGCGATGCCGACAGGCTTGCGCTCTGGGGAGGTTGGACGGCGCGCCGCGCGCTTGTCGCACCCGCCACGATCGATCTGGAGGCACGCGCAATCCTTGCAGCGAGGTCCCTCGTCGCCTCTGCGCGGTCGGGCGATCGGAGCGCGTTCCGTCGCGACCTCGAGGTGCTCGAACGGGCCATTCCGCTGGTGCGGCTGGTCGCGCGGCTCGAGCGGACCGTCACGCCGCTCCTCGCCGGCGATGCAGCCACGATGGCCTCCATGCTCGCTCCACTTGTCCACCTCCCGCGCAGCAATGCCGCGTTCGTCGCGCAGTGGCCACGCCTGATGATGCTCGATCGCGCGCTGCTCGAGTCGGAGTTCGCGCGTCGCAAGGGCGTGTCCGGCATGCAGCGGGATCTCGCCGCCTTCATGTCTGACCTCGCTCGAGACATCGAAGTCGGCGCATTCGGCGCGCCCGCCGCCATCGGCGCGGTCCCCGGATTCGATGGGACTTCCGCCGACGACGCATCGGGGCGACGGGGCGCCGATGCGCCCGCACCCCGTCGCCGCTAGGTTCTGTCTGACGGATCCCCGAAGACCAAAGATCCGCGCGGCGCCCGGCTGGCAAGGAGGCGAAACGAAGCTGTATCCGCAGCGATACAGCGAGTTGAAGCCGACGC
>QLAH01000570.1_pt1 | contig 16953 bp, 18 predicted proteins | sample 4693081 | NCBI WGS metagenome assembly QLAH01 (sample SAMN09425401, study PRJNA476045) | Lake water metagenome, whole genome shotgun sequencing project.
CGCAGAGGTCTCGCAGGCGGGGGAGGCGCCGGCAGGCGGAGTGGGGGCAACAAGCTCCATTCCCCATGCCACGGACTTTTGAGTGTCCTGGCCTTGCATGACAGAGCGATTGATCGACCAGGCCGCCCCCTACTCCCGCGCGCGCTCCAGCATGCGCTTGCAGTCGAGCAGTTCGCGTAGCACGTCGGAGAGCTTGTCCTTGTCCGCTGCCGTCAGCCCGGCCGGCCGTGGGGCGGCCTTTGGCATCAGGCTCGCCAGCTGGAAGCCACGCTTCTCGGCCCCGCCGGCAGGCTCCTCACCAGCATCGACCACCGGCTGGTCGGCCTCGGAATACTCGCCGTACTCCGCCTCGTCCGGCTCCACCGGATCGTCCACCGCCAGTGCCGTCGGGGGCAATTGCTCCACCGGCCGGCCTTCGCCGACGGCGATCACGTAGCGCGGCCCCTGCTCTTTCAGGATGCGCTGCACACCCTTGATGGTAAAACCCTGGTCGTAGAGCAGCCGGCGGATGCCCTTGAGCAGCAGCACGTCCTCGGGGCGGTAGTAGCGCCGGCCGCCACCGCGTTTCAGCGGCTTGATGGTGGCGAACCGCGTCTCCCAGAAACGCAGCACGTGCTGCGGCAGGTCGAGCTCGTCGGCCGCTTCAGATATCGTGCGAAAGGCGTCTGGAGACTTGTCCAAAAGGACTCACCGAAGCTGGAAGTTTCTTATTTTCCAGCCCGGACCATAGATTTGTTGATCTTGGACTTCAACACGTTGCTGGGTTTGAACACCAGCACCTGTCGCGGCAGGATCGGGACTTCCTCGCCAGTCTTGGGATTCCGGCCGATTCGCTCGTTCTTGGAGCGCACCTGGAACGAGCCGAAGGAACTGAGCTTCACGTTCTGTCCGGCCACCAGAGCTTCGGCCACCAGGTCGAGCACGCGCTCCACCAGTTCGGCCGACTCCGTTCGCGACAAGCCGACCGCCTCGTAGACAGCCTCCGCCAGGTCCGCACGCGTCACAGTCTTCTGTGCCATATTGCCCCTCCGATTGCCCTTGCGGACTTCTCCCGTGAGGCGCCCCCACCTACGGATGCCGAAACCTTAACGCGATGACCGGGCACTGGCAATCTGACTTAACAATCAACGGCTAGGGCAGATTACGAAGGGCAGATGACGGTAACCGCCCTGAAACCGGGCGCTTCCAGTCGCAATCCATCTATACGCACAATTGCGTAGCACTTTGAACAAATGCGTATGGTATCCACCCAGCGGTGGACGACAGGACCGACTCCCGACCGGATAAACCACGCGCCCCATGGGCACCGTACACGTACGATCGGGATTCGGGTCCTTCGGTCGAACGTAAGGAGGCGGCTTCCTTGTGGAGGGGGGCCGCCTCACCCTTACCAGCGGATCAGCGACGCGCCCCATGTGAAGCCGCCGCCCATCGCCTCGATCATCACCAGGTCACCGCGCTTGATGCGCCCGTCGGCGACGGCGGTGTTGAGCGCCAGCGGCACCGATGCTGCGGACGTGTTGGCGTGCCGGTCCACCGTTATCACCACCTTCTCCGGCGGCAGCCCCAGCTTCACCCCTGCCCCGTCGATGATGCGCTTGTTGGCCTGGTGCGGCACGAACCAGTCGAGGTCGGCGATGGTGTTGCCGGTGTCGTCGAGCACCTTGTAGACCACGTCGGTGATCATCCCCACGGCGTGCTTGAAGACTTCCTTGCCCTCCATCCGCACGTGGCCGACGGTCCGGGTCGAACTGACGCCGCCATCGACATAGAGCTTGTTCCAGTGCTGCCCGTCCGAGCGCAGCGCCGTCGCCAGCACGCCGCGATCCTCGCCGGGCTTGCCCATCTCCATCACCACCGCGCCAGCGCCATCGCCGAACAGCACGCAGGTGGTGCGGTCGGTCCAGTCGAGCAGCCGGCTCGCCGTTTCGGCGCCGATCACCAGCGCCCGCTTGCCCAGCCCGTTCTTGAGATACGAATCGGCCGTCGCCACCGCGTAGACGAAGCCCGAGCACACCGCCTGGATGTCGAACGCCGCGCCGTGGTGCATGCCGAGCTTCTGCTGCACCACCGCCGCCGTCGCTGGAAACGTCATATCCGGGGTCGTCGTCGCCACGATGATGAGGTCGATGTCGGCAATGGTGATGCCGGCGTTCTCCATCGCCTTGCGGGCCGCCGCGGCCGCGAGGTCCGAGGTGTTCTCGCCCTCGGCCGCGATGTGGCGCTGCTTGATGCCGGTACGCTGCTGGATCCACTCGTCCGTCGTGTCGACGATCTTGGACAGGTCGTCATTGGTCATGACTTGCGCCGGCAGGTAGGCGCCGACGCTGCGGATGATGGTTCTGCGGTCAGTCACGCGGGTTTCGCCTCTATCTCTTGCGCCGGCAGTTCGACCGGCGCGGCGTTCAGTGTGGGAAAGCGGCGCATACCCTCGGCGATCTTGTCCATCACCTTGTTGCGGGCAATCTCGTAGCCGAGTCCGAGGGCTCCCTTGAAGCCCACCTCGTCGGTGCCGCCATGCGACTTGATCACCGGGCCGTTGAGCCCGAGGAACACGCCGCCATTGATGTTCCGCGGGTCGAGCTTGCGCTTCAGCGCCTGCAGCGCCTGCCCGGCGATCGCCGCGCCCAGCATCGACACGAGGTCGGCCTTGAGCGCGTCGCGAATATAGCTGCCGACCTGCCGGGCCGTGCCTTCGGCGGTCTTGAGCGCAATGTTGCCGGCAAAGCCCTCGGTCACCACCACGTCGACAGTACCCTTGCCGATATCATCGCCCTCGACGAAGCCGTGGTAGATGAAGCCCGAGCCGGAAGCGGCGGTCAGGATCTGCCCGGCCTCCTTCACGGCATCCAGCCCCTTCATCTCCTCGGTGCCCACGTTGAGCAGCCCGACGGTCGGCAGTTCCTGGTCGAACAGGGCCCGCGCCAGCGCCGCGCCGAGAATCGAGAAATCCGTCAGTTGCTTGGCGTCGCCGCCAATCGTCGCGCCCACGTCGAGCACCACGATATCGGTCCTGAGCGTCGGCCATATCGCCGCGATGCCCGGCCGCGAAATCCCCTCGATCGGCCTGAGGCAGAAAGTGGCCATCGCCATCAGCGCGCCGGTATTGCCGCCCGAAATGGCGAAGTCCGCCTCGCCGTCCTTCACCGACTGCAGCGCCGCCCACATCGAGGAGGTGCCGCGCCCCTTGCGCAGCGCCTGACTGGGCTTGTCCTGCATCGAGATGACGGTATCGGCATTTACGATCCGGCTCAGCGGCCGGATTTCCGGGCAAGCGTCGAGCAGCGGTTCGATTTCCGCCTGGCGGCCATGGAAGATGTAGCTGACGTTCTTGCGTTCCTTCCAGAACAGCCTGGCGCCCTCGACCGCCACACGGGGCCCCTTGTCGCCGCCCATGGCGTCGACAGAGATACGGATAACGTCACTCATTGCCGTTCCAGCGCCCCGGAAGGGAGCGCCGCCAATCTAACTGTTCGGTGTTGCCAGACAAGCCGTGGCGCATCGCGGCTTCCTGCTGGGATCGCATACAGGGACGCCGGAATCGTGGCGCCCTAGCCCTTGTCCCCATCGATCTTCAGAGCCTTCAGCCCGGCGAACGGCGAGTCGTCCTCGTCGTCCGGGTCGCCGGCGATCCCGACGCTTTCACCGTCGAGCCGCGGATAGGGGTCGATGCCCAGCGCCAGCGTCTCGATGATCAGGTCGCTGAGATCAGCCTCGTTGCCCTCGAAATGGTCCGGGACATCATCGCCCTCGAGGTCGACGAACACTTCGGCATCCGCCTTGCCAGCGAACGCCTTCTCCACACCCGGCAGGAAGATGCGATCGATGGCTTCCTCGATGTCCTCGGTCACCGGCTCGAGCGACACGACGCTCGGCTGCGTCACCAGCGCGCGAAGCTGCCCGGTCACCCGCATGCCGCCGCGGAACCGCACCGCCTGCAGCTTCACCTGCAGCCGGTCTACCGCCGTGACCCCAACCTGCGCAGCGATCGCCTCGCGGGCCTCGCGCTCCACCGTGATGTCGAGGCTTCGCCCGGTTGTCGGCATCGAATCGAGCCGGATCGACGCGTCGGGAACCACGACCCTGTCGCTGCCGCTCTTCATGTTGCCTCGCCCAGCAGCACCCGGCCACCGATGATCGCCTCGACCGCCTGCGTGCTCAGTTTCGCGTACTCCGCTTCGAGATAGTCGGCGAGCACCCCCACGTCGGCGTCCTCGCGGTCGGCGAACAGGTTGCGCTTCAGCACCGATTCCACCTCCGCGCGATCGCCCCGCCGCATCGCCTCGTTCAGCTTGGTGGTGAGGCCGTAGAACAGGTTGCCCATGTCGCGAATCTTCTTGGGCACGCTCAGGTCACCCGCCCCCATCTCGCGCAGGTTCCGATCCATGTCCTTGAAAAACAGGTCGAAAAGCGCCTGTGAGAAGTCGGTGGCCGGTTTTCCCTGCCCGCCCAGGCGCCGGAAAACCAGCCCCATATGCAGGCTCAGCACGTCGAACCGGCCGGTCACCGTGTCGGGCACGCCCCACTGGGCATAGAAAACCGGTTGCCGGGATTGCGCCACAATGGCGCGATAGACGGCATGGACTGCGTCGGGGTCAGGGGATTTCTTGAACAGATTCAACATCGTTGTCCGGCCTCCGGCACAGTTCGGAGCAAGGCTTGGCGACGGCGTTGATCGGTTGCGCGGGATTGTCCTGCGCTTGCCAGATCAAGCTCGGGGCAGGTATTAGTCCCCGGCCGGGCCAAGGCCGTGGTAATAGTCGACAGACATCGGGAAAGTCAAACTTATGAGCCTTAGCGCCGCAATCCGTTTCGCCTCCCCGATCGCGGCGGCCCTCGTCCTGTCGCTGACCCTGTCGGCCTGCTCGTCGGGCCTCAGCGTGGTGCAGAACAAGCAGCGCGGCTACGACATCTCCGAAGACGACGTGAAGCAGATCCGCCCCGGCCAGTCCGCGGCACTGGTCACCGCCGTGCTCGGCTCGCCGCAGTCGGTCAATAGCTTCGCCAGCGAGACGGCGTGGATCTATGTCGGCGAGAAGGTGCAGCAGACCGCCTTCGGCATGGAACTGTCCAAGGAGCGCACCGTGCTGGTCATCTACTTCGACAAGGGCGGCAAGGTCACCGACTTCGAGCGCCTCGGCGTAGCCGACGGCAAGTCGTTCCAGATCGAATCGCGCCGCACCCCGTCCTTCGGTCAGGACCGCAGCTTCCTCGAATCGATCCTCAGCTCCATCTGACGCAACACCGGGCGGGAAGCCGTATCGGGAGCCCGCCCGTCAGGCGGGTTCGGCCGACCGGTTCGGCGTAAGGCTGCCCCAGGCCAGCGCGACGATCGCTATGGTCGCCACCACGATGGCGATCAGGTTGATCGCCTGCCAGCCGACCACCTGCAGCAGCACCCCCGAAGCGATGGACGCGACAGCCATCACGCCGAACACGACCTGCTCGTTCAGCCCCTGCACGCGCGCCGCCTCTTCAGGCTTGTAGGCCACGGCCAGCATCGCCGTGGACGCGATGAACCCGAAGTTCCAGCCGACGCCCAGCAGGATCAGCCCGATATCGAAATGCAGCGTGGTGATGCCATTGAGGCCGACCGCCGCCGCTCCGATGATCAGCAGCAAGCCGATCGCCGCCGTGATCGGGGCGCCCAGCCGCTGGATCACCGCGCCGGTGATGAAGCTCGGCGCGAACATCGAAACGATGTGCCACTGAATGGCGAACGCCGCCTCTTCGCTGGTGTGCCCGCAGACGTAGACCATGGCCAGCGGCGCCGCGACCATCACCAGCACCATCAGCGAGTAGGCCGCCGCCGCTGCCAGCATCGGCACCCAGATGGCACGATCCGCAAGCAGCTTAGCCAGCGATCGGCCGGCCCTGCGCTCGGCGGCGTTCCGCACCGTCGGCGCCAGCCGGGTCATCCACAGCGCCACGATGGCAACCACGGCGAGCAGCGCCATGAACAGGTAGGTCGCGGTGAACTCGTGCCCTGGCACGAGGTCCTTGGTGTAGGCGCTGATCTGCGGTCCGACGAACCCGGCCACCACGCCGCCGAGCAGCACCCATGAGATCGCGCTGGACTTCAGCGCCGGCGGCACGCTGTCGGCCGCCGAGAAGCGATACTGGTTGGCAAAGGCAGCGGGCAACCCGAGCGCCATCAACGCCACGCAGAACAGCCAGAACCAGCCCATCCACGCGGCAAATGCCGCCAGCAGCGCACCGGGGATGGCAATGGCCGCGCCGAACGCCAGCCCGTTGCGTCGTCCCCACGAATGGATCAGCCACGCCGCCGGACCGGTGGCGAGCGCAGTGCCGATGATCATCAGCGTCACGGGAACGGTGGCGAAGGCCTTGTCCGTGACCATGCCCGCCGCCGTGAGGGCGGCGATCGACATCAGGATCGCCTGGTTGGAGCCCATCGTCGCCTGGGCTGCAGCGAGCAGCGCAATGTTGCGAACCGGCGACCCAACAGGCTCCGCGCCCTCGCTCATCGCCTACTTCCCCGGCTTGGTCTGCTCGTTGTCACGACCGGCTGCCTTGGCGATCTGGTCGAGCACGCCGTTCACCATCTTGGGCGCATCGTCCTCGTAGAACGCCTTGGCCACATCGACATATTCGGTGATGACCACCCGCGACGGGATGTCCTTGCGCCGCAGCAGTTCGAACGCCGCCGCCCGCAGGATGGCACGCAGCGTCGCGTCGATCCGGCCCATCGGCCAGCTGTCCGACAGCGCTTTGTCCACCGCCGGATCGATCTCGAGCTGCGCCTTGATCACCCCGGAGACGATCTGCCGGAAGAAGTCGGCATCGGCCGGCAGATACTCCTCGCCCTCGATCTCGCGGCCAAGATGCACCGCCGAGAACTGGCTGAGGGTGTCTTCCAGCGTCTGCCGGCCCACATCCATCTGGTACAGCGCCTGCACCGCAGCGAGCCGTGCAGCGCCCCGCTGGTTGGCGGGACGTGTCGAAGAAGGATCGCGCGGATTGGCCTGGGTCATCAGAAGTCGTTTCGTCTCTGGGTAAGGTGGGGAGAGTAGCCGTTTCACCGGTGCCTTAGCCAGCCGGGAAACACGGCCTCTCAAGTCATTCGTCGTCGGTCGTCCCGCCCTCGTCCTCACGCAGTTCGGTGAGGAAGGAGCGAAAATCGTCGGGTGTCGAGAAGTTCATGTAGACCGAGGCGAAGCGCACGAACGCCACATGGTCGAGGCTCTTCAGCCCCTCCATCACGAACTTGCCGATCTTTTCGGAGGTGATTTCCCCATCGCCTAGGCTCTCGAGCTGGCGCACCACGCCCGAGATCATCCGCTCGACCCGCTCCGGCTCCACGTCGCGCTTGCGCAGCGCCGTGATTACCGAGCGCTCGAGTTTGTCGCGGTCGAACGGCACCCGCCGGCCGGACTTCTTCACCACCACCAGCTCGCGCAGTTGTACGCGCTCGAACGTAGTGAACCGGCCGCCGCAACTGGGACAGATGCGGCGGCGGCGGATGGCATTGGAATCCTCGGTCGGCCGGCTGTCCTTCACCTGCGTATCGTCATTGCCGCAATAGGGACAGCGCATGCCGTCTTCTCCAACTGCGCTTCGCGAGGACGCGAAGCTATGCCTTACTGGTAGATCGGGAAGCGCGCCGTCAGCGCCTTCACCTTCTCACGCACCGCGCCCTCGACGACGGCATTGCCCTCGTCCGAGTTCGCTTCGCGCAAGCCATCCAGCACCTCGACGATCAGCTTGCCGATCTCGCGATACTCGGCGACGCCGAAGCCGCGCGTCGTGCCGGCCGGAGTGCCGAGACGCACGCCCGAGGTCACGAACGGCTTCTCGGGGTCGAACGGAATGCCGTTCTTGTTGCAGGTGATATAAGCGCGGCCCAGCGCCTGCTCTGCCCGCTTGCCGGTGGCATTCTTGGGACGGAGGTCAACCAGCATAAGATGGTTGTCGGTGCCGCCGGACACCACCTGCAGCCCCTCTTCGATCAGCGAAGCCGACAGCGCCTTGGCGTTGGCCACCACCTGGTGGGCATAGGCCTTGAACTCGGGCTGCAGCGCTTCCTTGAAAGCCACGGCCTTTGCCGCGATCACATGCATCAGCGGCCCGCCCTGCAGGCCCGGGAACACCGCCGAGTTGATCTTCTTGGCGAGGTCCTCGTCATTGGTCAGGATCATGCCGCCGCGCGGGCCGCGCAGGCTCTTGTGCGTCGTCGTTGTCGTCACATGCGCATGCGGGATCGGCGAGGGATGCGCGCCGCCGGCGACGAGGCCCGCGATATGCGCCATGTCGACCATCAGGTAAGCGCCGACTTCATCGGCGATATCGCGGAACCGCGCCCAGTCCCAGACGCGCGAATAGGCCGTGCCGCCCGCAACGATCAGCTTGGGCTTATGCTCGCGCGCCAGCCGCGCCACCTCGTCCATGTCGAGCAGGTGGTCGTCCTTGCGCACGCCGTAGCTGACGACGTTGAACCACTTGCCGCTCATGTTCACCGGCGAGCCGTGCGTCAGGTGACCGCCCGAATTGAGGTCGAGGCCCATGAACGTGTCACCCGGCGACAGCAGCGCCAGGAACACCGCCTGGTTCATCTGGCTGCCCGAGTTCGGCTGCACGTTGGCGAAGTTCGAGCCGAACAACTGCTTGGCCCGCTCGATCGCCAGCGTCTCGGCAATATCCACATACTGGCAGCCGCCATAGTAGCGCTTGCCCGGATAGCCCTCGGCATACTTGTTGGTCATGATCGAGCCCTGGGCTTCGAGCACGGCCTTCGACACGATGTTTTCCGACGCGATCAGTTCGATCTCGTGCTGCTGCCGACCGAGTTCCAGCTGGATCGCCTCGGCGATCTCGGGGTCGGATTCAGCCAGCGTGCTGGAAAAGAAACGGGGGAACAGCGGCAGGTTGGAAACGGCGCTCATGAGCGTCTCCCGGGGCAGATGGTGTGGATGAAGTTGGTGCTGGCGTGCGTGTAGCACGCGGGCTCAGGCGATTCCAAGCCGACGACGGCCGTGGCTTGGGCATGGATCATCGGGTTCATGCGGGCTCCCATGTTGCTTCGGGTGCCCAGGCGAGCGGCAGGTCATCGTTCGCGTTCCCCGATGGTGCCCCATCTGATCTCGCCAGTCGCGCGAACCTGTTCCTTATCGCAGAACCGGGCGGACGAGGAAAGCCCTGTGCGATGGCAACCATCCCCTGGACGGTGCGTTCCTGCAGCCAAGCGTCCATTCAACAAAGAATACTTGGAGAGCCCACATGCGCAACATCGCTACCGCTGCAATCACCCTCGCCGTCGCCGGTGCCATGGCAATTCCCCTGGCCACGCCGGCCGCTGCCCAGTCATTCAGCTTCCAGTACGGACAGCAGGACCGCTTCGTCTCCGACCGCTGTGAACGCAACCCGCGCCTGCGCGGCTGCGACGATTGGCGCAACAACCGTCAGAGCTGGGGCAAGTCCGACTATCAGCGCTGGTATCGCTGGAACCAGCCGTCGATCGGCAGTGTGGGTGCAGGCCTGTTCGGCTTCTTCGTGGGCGCGGCCATCGCCAACGGCATCGGTAATTCGAACAGCAGCAACTGGAACGGCAACGGTTCGTGGAGCAGCCACGTGGCTCGCTGTGAGGCGCGTTTCCGCTCCTACAACGCCAACACCGACACCTATCTCGGCTACGACGGCAACTACCACCGCTGCACCCTCTGATCTGAGGGGCAGCAGAAAACCGGGGCGTCTGCGGACGCCCCGGCTTTTCTTTTGGCGCAACGCTGTTCTGGGGACTGGTTCCCCTTTCGTCCCACATCACTGGCGCGGCCGCTATAGTCGGCAAAATGATTCGCCGGATGCCTGACCATGAGTGACGATCCCGATACCACCCTGCCCCCCGGCGGCGGCGATGACCGGCGGATCGTCGATCTTCGCGAGGCGCTCGAAGAGCGCTACCTCTCCTACGCGCTCTCCACCATCACCCAGCGCGCCCTGCCCGACGCGCGCGACGGGCTGAAGCCGGTGCACCGCCGCATCCTGCACGGCATGCGCCTGCTCCGCCTCGATCCAGATGGTGCCTACAAGAAATCCGCCAAGATCGTCGGCGACGTGATGGGTTCGTTCCACCCGCACGGCGACCAGTCGATCTACGACGCCCTCGTCCGCCTCGCGCAGGATTTTTCCATGCGCTACCCGCTGGCCGACGGCCAGGGCAATTTCGGCAACATCGATGGCGATGGCGCCGCCGCCATGCGCTACACCGAAACCCGCATGACCGACGTCTCGGTGCGCCTCATGGAGGGCATCAACGAGAACGCCGTCGACTTCAAGGTCAACTACGACGGCTCGACCGAGGAGCCGGTCGTCCTCCCGTCGAACTTCCCGAACCTCCTCGCCAACGGCACCACTGGCATCGCGGTGGGCATGGCCACGTCGGTGCCGCCGCACAACGTCATCGAGCTGTGCAACGCCTCGCTCAAGCTGATCCACAACCCCGACGCCTCGGTAAACGACCTCATCCACGCCGACGAGACTTCGGCCTGGACCCCCGACGACCTGGTGCGCGGTCCGGATTTCCCCACCGGCGGCGAACTGGTCGAGGGCCGCTCCGCCATCGTCAACGCCTACGAAACCGGCCGCGGCTCGTTCCGCCTGCGCTCGCGCTACATCCGCGAGGACAAGGGGCGCGGCGTCTACCAGATCGTCGTCACCGAGATCCCGTACGGCGTGCAGAAGTCGAAGCTGGTCGAGAAGATCGCCGAACTGCTGCTGGCCAAGAAGCTGCCGCTGCTCAAGGACATCCGCGACGAGAGCGCCGACGACATCCGCCTCGTCATCGAACCGCGCGCCGGCACCGTCGACCCGGTGATCCTGATGGAGCAGCTGTTCAAGCTCACCGAGCTCGAACTGCGCATCCCGCTCAACATGAACGTGCTCGACCGTGGCACCATCCCCAAGGTGATGAGCCTCAAGGAGGCACTGCGGGCCTGGCTCGAGCATCGCAAGGACGTGCTGGTCCGCCGCACCACCCACCGCCTCGCCGAGATCGCCCACCGCCTCGAAGTGCTCGATGGCTACATCATCGCCTTCCTCAACCTCGACGAGGTGATCCGCATCATCCGCGAGGAGGACGACGCCAAGGCCTCGCTGATGTCGACCTTCGACCTGTCCGACGTGCAGGCCGAAGCCATTCTCAACATGCGCCTTCGCTCGCTGCGCAAGCTCGAGGAAATCGAGCTTAGGACCGAGCACAAGAAGCTCACCGAGGAGGAAACCCACCTCGAGGCGCTGCTGGCGTCCGAGAAACGGCAATGGGGCGAGATCACCCGGCAGGTCGGCGACCTGCGCGCCGTCTATCTCAAGCACGCCAAGCTCGGCCCCCGGCGCACCACGTTCGCCACCGCAGCCGATGTGGATCTCGACGAAGTCGCCTCGGCGATGATCGAGAAGGAGCCGATCACCGTCATCCTCTCCGAAAAGGGCTGGATCCGCTCGATGCGCGGCCACACCTCGGACATCGACGAGAAGAGCTTCAAGGCCGGTGACCGGCTGAAGCTGTTCATCCACGCCCAGACCACCGACAAGCTGCTGCTGCTCTCCACCGGCGGCAAGGTGTTCACCCTCGCCGGCGACCGTCTCCCCGGCGGCCGCAGCCAGGGCGAGCCGGTGCGCCTCATGGTCGACATGGAAGAGGGGCAGGATATCGTCGAACTTTTCGTCCACCGCCCCGGCCGCAAGCGCGTCATCGCGTCGAAGAAAGGTGACGGGTTCCTCGTTTCCGAGGACGAGCTGATCGCCAACACCCGCAAGGGCAAGCAGGTGCTCAACGTCACCGGCACCGAGGAAGCACGGCTCATCGTGCCGGTCGATGGCGACATGGTCGCCATCATCGGCGACAACCGCAAGTTGCTGGTCTTCCCGCTCGATGCGCTGCCCGAAATGACGCGCGGCAAGGGTGTCCGCCTGCAGAAATACAAGGATGGCGGCCTGTCCGACCTCAAGACCTTCGCCAGCACCACCGGCCTCAACTGGACCGATTCCTCGGGTCGCAGCTTCACCCGCAGCATGGCCGAACTCGCCGAGTGGCTCGGCAACCGCGCCGAAGCCGGCCGCCAGCCCCCAACGGGCTTCCCCCGCAACAACCGCTTCTTTGGCTAATGGACGCCCGATGCCTCGCGACTGCCTAATCCTCCTGACCCATATCTGGTCGCCGGGCCTGGCACGACATGTCGAGCGGCTGAAGCGGGAGGCGGCGGGCACCATCGACGTGTTCCTCGTCCTCCACACCGAGCCGGGCCGGCCCTTTCCGGCGGGAATCGCTCCCGATTTCACGGTCTCCATGAGCGATGCCCAGCGAATCTTCCCCGCCCGCAGCGCGCACTTTCGGGAGCATTCGAGAAAGGGGAGCTGGAGCACCTACATCGACACGCTCTGGTTTGCCGCGTTTCTGCAGGATCGGCTCGCCGGGTATGACCGCTTCTGGTTCATGGAGTACGACGTCGATCTCAAGGGGCACTGGGGTCGTTTTTTCGCAACCGCGTCGGCGTACGAGGGCGACCTGCTCGCCACCCGCCTCCGCAGGTTGAACAGCAGCCCACCCTGGGCGCACACCTCGAAGCTGCGCATGCCTGCGGGCATCACCGATCCGGTAGCGGGCCTGCTCTGTATCTCCCGCCTCAGCCGGCCACTTGTCGAGGCCTATGTCGCGGCCATGGCCGGACCGGAGTGGGACGGGCACCTCGAAGCACTGATCCCGACGCTGGCCGAGTTCGCCGGGTTCTCGGTGGCCGAAATCGGCGGCGAGGGTTCCTTCACCCCGCCCGAGCGCCTCAACCGGCACTACAGGGGCGGGCCGCACGAGGGTTCCTCGTTCCGCACCACCTTCAGCTTCCGGCCACCACACGCCTACCGCTACTTCGCCGAACGGCCCTTCAGGGCCGGCAAGCGCGACACGCTCTACCACCCCGTCAAGACGGACGTCCCGCTGCGCCAACGCCTGCGCTTCCTTGAGCAGGATTTCCGGTTCCTGATCCACCCGCCAGGCCCCTGAGGCCGGGGGACCTACTCCAGCCGCCGCCAGCCGAGCGGGCCGCGCTGCACTTCGAGCGGCCGGTAGCGGCCCTTGTAGGCCATCTTGGGCGAGTCCTTCACCCAGTAACCGAGATACACGTAGGTCAGCCCGGCGAGCTTCACCTGCTCGATATGGTCGAGGATCAGCAGGTTGCCGAGCCCGCGCGACGCCAGGTCAGGGTCGAAGAACGAGTAGACCATCGAGAGCCCGTCGGGCATCACGTCGGTCAGCGCCACCGCCACCAGTGGACGGCCCGGCACCGAGTTCAGCCGATACTCCACCAGCACCGTCTGCACCGGGGTATCCTCGACCATATACTCGTAGTCGACGAAGCTCATCTGCGTCATGCCGCCGCCCGAATGGCGGGCATCGAGGTAGCGCTTGAACAGGGCAAACTGCTCGGCGGTAGCGCGCGGCTGGCACACCTCCACCGCCACGTCGGCATTGGCCTTGCTTATGCGCCGGTAGCGCTGCGACGGCACGAACTCCTGCGCCACGATCCGCACCGACTGGCACGCCGCGCACCCGTCGCAGGCCGGCCGGTAGATCAGGTTCTGGCTGCGGCGAAAGCCGTTGTCGCTCAACAGGTGGTGGAGCGTCGTCGCGCGCCGCCCCGTCAGGTGCGTGAACAGCTTCCGCTCCTGCCGCCCCGGCAGATAAGGACAGGGCATCGCAGCCGTGAGGAAGAGCTGCGTGTTCTCGGGCGTCTGGTCGGTCATTGTGGCCCTGTAATCGACCACGCCACTCTAGACCCCGGAGTGGCCCGCCCGCAATGGCCGTCGGAGGGGTCAGGCCGCGGTGGGCCGCGCGGTGCGCCAGTGCCGCTCCATCGGCGAACGCCGCACCATCAGCGTACCGGTGACGAGGTCGTGCAGCAGCTGCTGCCGCGGCGTGAACAGCGCGAAGAGGATGGTGAACGGCCACGAGATCCAGATCGTCAGCCAGAACACGATCGGATGAACGAGGATCGCCCAGCCGTCGAGCGGCCGCCCACGCGCCGGCGTCAGCACGATATCCATCGCCTGCATGCCCACGGTCGCACGCCTTTCTGACCCCAGCGTTCCCGCGTAGTAGCCCAGCGTCCCAAGCACCATCGCCACCGGGATCGCCAGCCACATCAGCCCGAGCGTGAAAATCCCCAGGATCAGGCCGATCAGCGAAATCGCCACCAGCATCACCGCAAGAATGGCGATGTCGATCAGGTAGGCAACCGCGCGCCGCGGCAGCAGGCCGTCGAAAAGCTCGGGATTGGAAACCGGATCGGGCAGGACACGCATGGCAACCCCCTTGTTGTTACCGATCAAATGGGGATTACGCTGGCTGACACAAGCGGCAATGAACGATTATTGGCCACGTCTGCACACATCCCCGACGCCCAACCACAGGCGAGGGTCGGCCGTGGCGGGGCCGCCCCACATCCCAACCTCTCCCGCTCGCGGGGGAGGTGCCGGCAGGCGGAGGGGGGAGCAACAATCTCGATGCCCCCACGCCCTCTCACTGAATCCACGTACAGGGTGGGGCGCGGCTGCTCACGCGGGACAGTCCCCATCCGCTACGATCTCTGGCGACTTGGCCTGCATCGCCGCTTGCATCACCGTAAGCTCGCCGCATATCGTCCACTCCAGCACGACCCAGACACTCCGCCAATCCGCGGCCCAACTTGAGCCAAATGTTCTGACGACGGACAGATGCCTGGATACGGCGAAAAGCCACATCCTGAGCCAGAGATCGACCCAATTCCTCACACAGGAAACCTGCGACATGAAACAATGGGTTCTGATGCTGGCTGTGCTGTTGATCGGCATTCTCCCCACGTTCGCGCAGGATGAAAGGGCGCCCTATTTCGAAGAGAGCGCCTGCATTTTCGCCGAACTGGAGGGGGTGATCTGTGGTTACCTCACTGTGCTGGAAGACCGCGCTGATCCTGACAGTGCCAAGATCTATCTTGCGGTTGCTATCATCGGCGCACGCAACGGCGACCCTCTGCCTGACCCGGTGATTTATCTGGATGGCGGACCCGGTAGCGGAGCCATCTTCGCGATAGAGGATTTCCTGACGCATCCCCTCGCAGAAAACCGGGATCTGATCCTGCTCGATCAGCGCGGGACCGGCTTCAGTGAACCAAGTTTAAATTGTTACGAGGTCGAAGGGGCCGAAAATGCCGACGCGACCACTCAATGTTATGAACGTCTGCTGAAAGATGGCATTAACCTGAACGCCTACACCAGCTCAGATAATGCCGCCGATGTGGCAGATCTGCGGGTGGCGTTGGGCTATGAAAAGGTCAATCTGTATGGTGTGTCTTATGGAACACGCCTCGCGCTGTCAGTCATGCGTGACCACCCAGAAGGTATTCGTTCAACATTCCTAGACTCGGTCTTTCCGCCGGAGGTGAACGCCATTGGGAGTGGTTCTTTGGATACAGTACGAGCCTTTACTTATATGTTCAATGCATGTGCCAATGATCTCGAATGCAACGCCGCCTATCCTGATTTGGAGGCGAATTTTTACGCGATGATTGAGGATTTCAACCTGAGCCCGCCGACGTTTCTCTATGATGAAGGCGAAGGAGAAGCTGATTACGAATTGCGCGGTGATGCCGTGCTGGAGGGCCTCCATAAAGCGCTATACAGCACCGAGGCGATCCCGATGATCCCCTATGGCATAAATCTGATGATGAACGCGAATGATGATGCGGATTATGCCGACGCCTACGATATTCTGCGTGGTCTCTGGACACCGGAAGCATGGAAAAACGGTGACAGCCAGGATACGGATTCGGTGATGGATTCCGCTGAAGTGAAAACCTATCTGGATAGGATTGGCGACATCACCGACAGCGAAGGAATGTATAGCTCGGTGACCTGCGCTGAGGAAGTACCGTTTGAGGATCTGAATATTGCTTACGCCGCCATCGACAGAATGCCCATTGTCCTACAGGATTATCTGTTCCAGAGCACTGAAAGTGCTGTGCTTGATTGTGAGTTGTGGCCAGTTGATGCAGCAGACCGCATCGAAGCGGAGCGTGTCGTCAGCGATATTCCTACTCTGCTGATTTCCGGCGGGTTTGATCCTGTCACACCGCCTGACAATGGTGACAGCGCCCTGGAGGGACTGAGCAAGGGTCAGCATCTGGTATTCGCGAACGGCGGTCACGGAATCAGCGGTTCGCCCGGATGCGCGGCAAATATCGCCCGGGCTTTCGTGGATGACCCGGACGCACCGCTGGATACCGATTGTATGGACACAGAAGCATTCGTGGACTGGTACATCGAAGAGTAGCCAGGGCCGAATTGCGCAGAAGGGGAAGAGAGTGCGGCTCGCCAGCCGCCGGCCTCAGCGATTGAGCAATCGCGCCGCCTCGAGCGCGAAATACGTCAGCACCCCATCGCACCCGGCCCGCTTGAAGGCCCACAGGCTCTCCATCATCGCCGCCTCGCCGTTGATCGCGCCCGCCGCGCCCGCCAGCTTCAGCATCGTGTATTCGCCCGACACCTGGTAGGCGAACACCGGCACGTCGAACTCGTCGCGCACCCGCCGCACGATATCGAGATACGGCATCCCCGGCTTCACCATCACCATGTCGGCGCCCTCGGCGATGTCCTGCTCCACCTCGCGCATCGCCTCGTCGGTATTGGCGAAATCGAGCTGGTAGGTGCGCTTGTCGCCCTTGAGCCGGCTCCCCGACCCCACCGCATCGCGGAACGGCCCGTAGAAGCTCGAGGCGTACTTGGCCGAATAGGCCATGATCGCCACCTGCTCGAAGCCCTCGCCGTCGAGCGCCGCGCGGATCGCCGCCACGCGCCCGTCCATCATGTCGGACGGCGCGATGATATCGGCCCCGGCCCGCGCCTGCATCAGCGCCGCCTTCACCATCACCTCGACCGTCTCGTCGTTGAGTATCTCGCCGTCGCGCACCA
>QLAH01000571.1_pt1 | contig 16928 bp, 12 predicted proteins | sample 4693081 | NCBI WGS metagenome assembly QLAH01 (sample SAMN09425401, study PRJNA476045) | Lake water metagenome, whole genome shotgun sequencing project.
ACAGCGATATGCCAATTTCAAATGGAGCACCTGCTGGAAAATATACTGTAGTGGTTTCGTTTTTAGTTGATAAAACTGGCGCCATTAGTGATGTGGTTGCTGAGAATGATCCAGGCTATGGTACAAAGGCAGAAGCGGTCAGAGTGATTGCCAAAGGCCCACATTGGAAACCTGCCATGCAAAACGGGAGTAAAGTGATTTATCGGCATAAGCAGTCAATTACCTTTTTAGTTGCAGAGGAGTAATCTGCAACTAAAAAACCGTCTATCTTTACTTTATGAATACGGCACTTCAAGGTTGGGATGATACAATTGTTGCATTGGCAACTGCACCAGGAATAGGAGCTATAGCAGTGATTAGAATAAGTGGTCTAGCAACATTTGAAGTAATCAATCAACTATTTCCAAAGAAAGACTTATTAGCACAAGCTTCTCATACTATTCATGTTGGGTTGCTAAAAGATGGAGATACGGTTTTAGACGAAGTAGTATTGTCCTTATACAGAGGTCCTAAGTCTTATACAGGTGAAGATGTGATAGAAATAAGCTGTCATGGCTCACCCTATATACAAGAACAAATTTTACAAGCCATTACCAAAAGTGGGGTAAGAATGGCCAAGCCAGGTGAGTTTACGCAGCGAGCGTTCTTAAAAGGCAAAATGGATTTGGCCCAAGCAGAAGCAGTTGCTGATTTGATTGCGAGCAATACAGAAGCCAGTAAGAAAGCAGCTTTGCATACTATGCGTGGAGGTTTTTCTTCAGACTTAACACAGTTGCGGGAAGCCCTCATTAGTTTTTCAGCATTAATTGAATTGGAGTTAGACTTTTCTCAGGAAGATGTAGAGTTTGCAGACCGAACACAGTTTAAAAATTTGATAAGCCAGTTAAAAGAAGCTACTGCAGCTTTGATAGGTTCTTTTAAATTGGGCAACGTTATCAAGAATGGTGTACAAGTTGCCATCATTGGCAAGCCCAACGCGGGCAAGTCTACATTGCTCAATACATTATTAAATGAAAATAGAGCCATAGTAAGCGATATTGCAGGTACTACGCGTGACACGATTGAAGAAGTATTAAATATTGAAGGGGTATTATTTAGGTTGATTGATACCGCCGGCATACGCGAACACACTGATGATGCAATTGAACAGATTGGTGTAAGTAAGAGCAAAGAAAAAATGCGTGCTGCACAAGTGGTAGTGTATTTGTATGATCTCTTAAATATTAGCGCCGCAGAATTACAGCAAATTGTAAATGAATTTGAACAAGAGCAGATCAAATATATTTTAGTAGGTAATAAAGCCGACTTGGCAAATGCAGAAACTGTTAAACAATTTGCTGCATTTAAAAACAGTTTGTTTATCTCCGCAAAAAATAATGAACAAATAGATGCGCTAAAAAAATCCTTAGTAAATAATACAATTCACGGGAATATTAATACGGAGTCTACCATTGTTACAAATGCTAGACATTATGAAGCATTGGTAGGATTAATGCAATCATTAGAAGAAGTAGAACAAGGATTACATAATAGACTACCAGGCGATTTATTAGCATTAGATATTCGTCAGTGCTTGCATTATTTAGGGACTATCACAGGAAGCATCACCCACGAAGATCAGTTGGATTATATTTTTAGTAAGTTTTGTATTGGGAAGTAAGCACAATACAATTAATTACAGGTTCTGTACACTTTACTTGCCTTCTTAATTGCTTGTTCTCATTGTTGTTATTTCTTTTGAAATTTCTTCAAGTGTTTCAATGAATTCATCTAATCTATTGTTGTTATTTATGTAGACATCATAGACCATTTTTCCAATTTCATAATGAATTAAACAGCGCCAACGACTGGCTCCAGTGTAGCACTCAATCATAAAACCAGATCTTGTAAAAAAGCGAAATTCCGTATATCGCTCAGTATTAGGGTCTTTCTTCTTAATTTCATCTCTCACCATTTTTAGATGGGCAACTACTGAGTCTATTTCATCTTCATCAATATACTCAACATTGGTCATAGGGGCATCTGTAAAAAGATTCCGGCTACCTCTTTGATCTATTCTTATGCCATAAAGTTTATGCCCAGTTACTAAATCTTCTACGGAAGCTAAATAGACGATTAGTTCACGAATTCTTCCTCTTTCTTCTATATGGTATTTTACATGGTTGCGATAATTGTATAACTTTCTATGTATTAAACTTTCGAAAGTAGAGTCAGCTCTTATCACTACGGTATCTATATGTTTTTTTTGTTGGGCTTTAACAGTAACACTACAAAAAAGTAGAACTAAAATTACAAGTATTCGCATATGATTTTTTTTAAATAACTACAAAATATATGCCAAAGCTGATCAGTTCTATGTTCTCAAACATATAAAAGTGCTTTTTGATTTCAAATATGCTGTATGATTAATTGAACATTATAAAGCTTTTAATTCTAACATAGCTTCTTTACATGCGGGGTTCAATTTGAGGGCTTCTTGGTAAGCCAGCTTTGCTTCAGTTTTCTTATTTAGTTTTGATAGTAAATATCCTTTTAATGAAAAAATGATATAATCAGATTTATATGACTCCCCAGTGAGATAGCGAATAGAGCCTTTTGCTAGATTCAGAAATTGAGGCGCCATTAATTTATAAAAATTGTTTAAATGAAGTAGTGCGTTTTCATAATTCTTATTGTTTAAATCATTCAATAAACAGTGATAAAAATAAAAATAACTGTATTCTACTTCTTCTTGATTAATTCTCTCACAAAAATTACTACTCTCTCCTTTCATGTACATTGGAAATTCTTTTAATAGTATATTGCCTTTTTCACTTTTTGTATCTGGAATGAAAGAAAAAGTGGTATTGCTTGTAATTAACTTATAGGCAGGTTCGAAATCTCTTTTAGCAATATATGCTGAAATATAATCGAAAAAATATCTTACTGCAAGAATGGGATATTCACCTGCAAAGCGCGTATCAGCATTTTTTTTGACGAATAATTCCCGATTCATTATTTGTAGAATACTATCGTATTCACCAACAATAGCATATAAATCTATCAAATCTGTGTTAGTTCTTTTATAGAAGTTGTTAAAGATTATTTTTTGATAACTCTTTAATGCATCTTGATATTTTTGGGAATCTCCAAAATTTTCAGCTTCTTCTGTGTATAGCCCATTTAGTTTATTAATAACAATATTGTTGTTTTTAAACTTTGAATAGTCAGGTTTAGTGCCACTGGAATCTGTATAAAGACGAACTAACTTTTTGATATAATGCCCAGTTGAATCAAATTGTTTTTTTTCATAAAACACCCTCCTTTTTTCTTCATAAATTTTTTCAAGTAATTCAAGGGAACAAAAAAACTCTTCTTTCTTTATATTATAAATATGCTCATAATCACATGCGCATAGCTTATTCTCTAACAAATACATAGCAACGTTTAAATCAATCATTCCCAATTCCTTATCTGCATATGAAAGATTAAAGAAGCCACTTTCCGCATAAATGACTGCATTTGTAGGTTCTTTAGCCATCAACAGATTATATATATTCTGTGCTTCTTGATTTCTAATTTTATTTGATCCTCTCAAAAAACTAGCTTTATGAAGCAGTTTATTGGTTTCACTTAATTGCCCAATTGATATTGCTGGTTTAGTTAAAAACAATAAGCTGGATGCTATAAATACTATATATTGTTTCATCATCTTTTATTCAATGAATTAATATTATTGTGGCCCACGTAAATAGAAAAAATCTTCTACTTTTTCTAGTATACTCTTAATTAAAGAGTGCTTTAGTAAAACAATATGAGGCCAAAGTTCATTATTATATAATTCATAAAAATTATCACAACTTTTTTTATAACCTGCATAATCAGACATAAAACTGAGTGCATTTGAGATGCAGAACTCATTGTTAGATTGTAAAGCTGTTTTAAGTGCTGAAACCCTTGTCCAGCTTTCTTTATTTTGCTCCCACCAAATAGTTGCCTTTTCAGCAAGTACTTTTCTATTTTGAATAATTTGTGTTTCTGTTTGCCTATTTTGCCAATTTACTGTATAAATTCTTTCATTCGCTTCTATACGATTATTTAGTTTGATTTCTTCTAATGTAGGATTAGCAATGGCAGTGGATCTAAATCCAAAATCTTTGAATGTAAGCTCTTCTAGTAACCAACCTGCTCTAATAGAAATCCAGTCTATTTCATAGGGAATAATTTTTTCATTTTCCGAAATGAACCGTTTGGTACCTGGATACATAAGTGACGGTGAATAGTATAATTTTACATATTCAGTACTTTCTAGTAATTGAATCAAAGCTGGGATTACTTCTTTCTGTTTACTCTCTAAGACTGTTTTAGCATTTATTACTACTTCATCAAAGTCTTTACTTTTGAAAGCATTTAAAAGACTATCAAGATTGTTCGTTTGAGAAAAACCAAGTACTGTCGTTTTTAACAGTACTGCTATCAAAATAATTTTAAGTTTCATTGTTGTATGGAGAGTATAATTTTTTAATTTCTATAGCTGAATGTAAAACGCTTTTCATATTTACCAACTGCTCTTCCATCTCTAGTAAACTCTTTGTGAATAAGTGCGATGCATTCAATGGGCAAATTAAATTGGTTATAGGTATAGGAAAGATGTATAATGTCTTTAAATGGGGAATCTGTATCACCTCTTGTAATTGTATAGGTTAAAATATTGTTTTGATTTAAATAGTACCATTTGAAAACACTATAATCATTATTAAATATTTCTTGATCTTCAATGCCAATAAGCCCATCTGTATCATAGGAAAAAGAAATGTTTTCATGTGGAAAAATGCTAGATATATTTAAATAACCTAGTGGATTGATTGCTTTATCAAATTTAGAATATGTAAAATAAGGAGGATTTGAAGAGCTATGGCTTTTCATAAATGGTTCTTCGGCTTCTTTTGCAATATTTTGTTGGCTGTTGATTAACAATTCTGTTGTTTCCCCTTGTGCATAATCATATTTTCGTCTTGTTAGATAATTGGTATTTAATATATACTTCAATGCTTTATTTGAATATTCAAGCCTGCCTTTCCAATAATATGGTTTATCGTTGTCAATATGATCCTCTTCCAAACGCAACCTGTTTACTTTATTTGTGATACTATCTTGTATATGTTTGCCTTCTTTATAAATGAAAACTTGTTTTTGGATGAAAGTCCAATATGATACTTGATCTACTGGGTCAAATTCATAATTGGTAATCTTTCTTGAAATAGGACTCTTGCTTTTTCCGACATAGTTGAATTGTTGAATGGTTACAGTGTCAATTAATGGAAAAACATCATTCGGGGATGTCTTTGTAGTTTTGCAATTGGTTTTTATGATATCTGTTACTCTGTCAAAACGATCATAGATGAAAGTAATCTGCTGGTATTTTCCATACAAAGTGTCGCTTGTGATACTTTGAATTAAAGGAAGTTTTTTTTGAGCAAACAAAAACAGCGGCAGGATTGCTATAATTAATAAACTTTTTTTCATGCTAAAGAGTTTGTGCTTGCTAAGGACTCATGGGTTATGGTAAGGAAGATAAATAAAACAGTTTAGAACAAGTAAAATTATTTTTAATGAGTTAACAATATATTTATGGGCATGGAAAGAAAGATTGTTCTATATATAGCTATGAGTTTAGATGGTTATATAGCTAAATTAAATGATGACTTAAGTTTTTTAGATTTGGTTGAAAAAGACGGTGAAGATTATGGCTATGCAGACTTTATTTCAAACACAGATACTGTTATCATTGGCCGAAAAACCTATGATTGGATAACTAGTAGAGTTGATTTTCCGTATACTGATAAGACAACTTATGTGATTACACGAACACCTAAACCGAATCATCAAGGTAAAATAGTTTATACGAATGATATAGTCAAGCTAGTTGTTAAATTAAAAGCAGCCGATGGTAAACAAATATTTTGTGTTGGTGGATCAGAAATTGTTGATATGCTCTTAAATGAAAATCTAATTGATGAGATGATTATATCGATCATTCCTATATTACTCGGTGATGGAATAAAACTGTTTAAGAATGGAATTCCAGAGCAAAAACTTACGCAATTATCAACAAAGTATTTTGTCACTGGCTTAGTTCAATTACATTATGAATTTGAAAGCTAATAATTAACATGTTTATACTACTCCAAAGACTTATAATTATACCCTTGACATACAATCAATTGGTTAAGTATGTTAAGTGTGATGGTACTTTAGAAAAAGAATTCAATTTAAATCCAAATTCAAGAATAATTTCTGACGAACTAAAAGAGGCATTAGAAAATACTATTCTCCCCAATGTTGCTGATACAACTAAAAATTATTTATTCTCCACACTTTGGACCGCAATTTCAATTGCCGAAAACTCGATGGTGGGAGATTTATGTATAGTTGGCGAACCAAATAAATTAGGTGAAATTGAAATAGGATACGGTACTTATGAAGAATATCAAGGAAGAGGTTATATGACAGAAATTGTAGGAGGAATAATTGAATGGGCAAAGACTCAAGCATCAGTAAAATCTATTATTGCTTCTACCCTGAAATCCAATTTAGCTTCATTTAAAGTGCTAGAAAAAAATAAATTCATAAAGATTAAGGAAAATCAATTATTATCAAATTGGAAATTAGAACTTTAAATCAATGAAATGAAAACCAAACTAGAACAGATTGAACAACATTAAATTGATTTTTAAAAAAGTAGCTCGACCTATTTCTTGCATTTTGCTATTGTTTAGCTGTAACAACAGTAATCATAACACGAAAGTAGAAGCTCAAAAAGATACTGCTCATGCTTGCATGCAAGTGCCTCAAAGATTTGGTACCAACACTGATTCATCTACTTCTTTTGGTGGGGACAGTTCCTATGATAATATGGTATTGATTCCCGGGGGGAGTTTTGAGATTGGAGGAGACAATGACCAAGCGGCAGAAGATGAATTCCCAAAACATAAAGTAACGATAGCTCCATTTTATATGGATATCACTGAAGTAACAAATGCCCAATTTCAAAAATTTGTGGTTGCCACTGGTTATATCACTACAGCAGAACGTAAACCTGATTGGGACGAATTAAAAAAATCAGTTCCACCTGGCACACCAAAACCAGCAGATAGTTTATTAGTTGCTGCTTCTTTAGTGTTTAAGCAAAGCAATGGACCAGTTAACTTAAATGACTATAGTCAATGGTGGAGTTGGGTAAACGGTGCTAATTGGAAACATCCCCAAGGGCCAGGCAGTTCTATAAAAGGGAAAGAAAATTATCCAGTTGTACATGTAAGCTGGGATGATGCAATGGCATATTGTAAATGGGCTGGAAAAAGGTTGCCAACAGAAGCAGAGTGGGAATTTGCAGCAAGGGGTGGACGTATCAATCAAATTTATCCATGGGGCAACGAGCCCGTTAATCAAGGCAATCCTAAAACAAATAGCTGGGAAGGAAATTTCCCATACTACAATGAACAGAAAGATGGGTTTCTTAAATATGCGCCGGTAAAAATGTTTTCTTGTAATAATTACGGGTTATTTGACATGGCTGGTAATGTATGGGAATGGTGTAGCGATTGGTACCATCATGACTATTATAAAACTGTTGCTAAAACCAACAGCCTTAATCCTTCAGGACCAAATAAAAGTTATGACCCACAAGACCCATATACACCAAAAAGAGTTTTACGTGGTGGAAGCTTTTTGTGTAATGATTCATATTGCAGTGGTTATAGAGTTGCAAGAAGAATGAAGAGTAGTCCTGATACAGGCTTAGAGCATACAGGCTTTAGATGTGTGCGTGATGTTGTAAAGTCAAAATAGTTTTTTAAATTAGTTATAATGTTTACTAAAATATTGATTTCTTTTTTTTTAATTTTTTCTTTGTTTGAGGTAGTTGCACAAAAAAGCAAGCCCAATATTATTTTTATTTTAGCAGACGATTTGGGTTTTGGAGATTTAGGCTGCTATGGATCTACACAAATAAGTACACCTAATATAGATGGGTTAGCGAAATCAGGAACAAAGTTCACGCAGTTTTATGCTGGTAGTACTGTTTGTGCTCCATCTAGGGCCTCATTAATGACTGGATTGCATACAGGTCATGTTTCTATTCGAGGCAATGGAGAAGTACCATTAGCTGCATCGGATAGTATACTTCCACAGTATTTACATCATGCAGGATATAAAAATGGAATAGTGGGTAAGTGGGGATTAGGACTGGCTGGAACTACAGGAGCCCCTGAAAATAAAGGTTGGGATTTTTTTGCTGGATTGCTGCATCATGTTGAAGGGCACAACCAAAAACCAGATTCTGCTTGGCAAATCATGAACGGGAAAAGTACCAAAGTGAAAATTCCAGAAAATCAATATAGCAACGAGTGGTTCACAAATCAAGCGAAAACATTTATAAAAGAGCAACAATCCAATCCCTTTTTTTTATACATAGCATATACATTGCCACATGCAGAATTAGTAGTACCGAAAAATGCAATGCTTCCCTATTTAACAGAAGATGGTGCAAGTAAATTTGGGCCTGAAAATGCCCATCCTTCCGGACAACATTATGGTCCACAAGTCTATCCTAAAGCTGCTTATGCTGCAATGGTTTCTCAGATGGATGAATACGTAGGACAAATTGTTGCTTATTTAAAAGAGAAAAAATTATACGATAATACCATCATTGTTTTCACCAGTGATAATGGTACACACAAAGAAGGCGGAAGAACAAAAGCAGATATTGATTTTTTTAATAGTAGCGGAGGATTAAAGGGGGCAAAAAGAGATTTATATGAAGGTGGAATCAGGGTGCCATTTATTGTACATTGGAAAGGGAAAGTGAAATCAGAATCAACTAATAATTATATTGGAGCTTTGTGGGATATACTCCCTACATTCAACGAAATAGCAGGTGTTGATGCACTTCTTAAAACGGATGGTATTTCATTTGTAAATGCTTTAAAGAATAAAAAGCAAAAGGCACATGATTGTTTGTATTGGGAGTTTTATGAAGGTGGATTTAAACAGGCCATTTTGCAAAATAATTGGAAAGCGATTCGCTATTATAAAGGAACAACACCTACAAGAACTGAATTATATAATTTAGCAGTTGATAAAGGTGAAACCATTGATATTGCAGATCAAAACCAACCTTTAGTTGAATTGTTGGAAGCTTTAATGGATAAAGAGAGAATCAAATCAAGTAATCCATTATTTCAAATTAAATAAGCCATGAAAACGCAATTAGAAAAATATTTTTTTGAAAAATACCATCATCAACCTACTATAATCGTTCGATCTCCTGGAAGAGTTAATATTATTGGTGAACATGCCGATTACAATAATGGTTTTGTATTACCAGCAGCCATAGATAAAGCAGCTTATATAGCCATTTCTTTAAGAGAAGATAGTGAAATTCATTTAACCGCCTTAGATTTAAATGAGCAATTTTCTACAACAGTTGACCAACTAAAGCCTATTGGAGATATAAGTTGGCCTAACTATATTTTGGGTGGCGCAGCTCAGTTTTTAAAGCGCTCAATACAGCTTCCAGGATTTAATGCAGTACTTACAAGTGATGTTCCTATTGGCGCTGGTCTTTCATCCTCCGCTGCAGTAGAATGTGCCACTGTTTTTGCATTGAATCATTTATTGCAAACTAATATTGAGCGAGTAGACATGGTTGCTATGGCCCAGAAAGCAGAACATGAATATGCAGGAGTCATGTGCGGTATCATGGATCAGTTTGCCTCTATGATGGGAAAAGCCAATCAAGTAATAAAATTAGATTGCCGATCACTAGCCTACGAATATGTTCCCTTTAAATTAGAAGGTATAAAGATTTTATTGTTGAATACCAACGTAAAACATTCATTGGCATCTACTGAATACAATACGCGAAGGTTAGAGTGTATGCAGGCGGTAGAAATGATTCAAACAATTCATCCAGAAGTGCTTTCATTAAGAGATGCCACTGTACAAATGCTAGACCAATATGTATTGCCTAATAACCAAACTGTGTATAATCGGAGCAGATTTGTGGTAGATGAAATGGAAAGGTTGAATCAAGCATGCAAATTTTTACAAGAAGATAATATAACAGCACTTGGTAGTTGTATGTTTAAAACCCATGATGGTTTAAGTAAGCAATACCAAGTAAGTTGTAAAGAATTAGATTACTTGGTAGACTTTGTAAGATCACGTAAAGAAGTGGTAGGGGCAAGAATGATGGGTGGTGGTTTTGGAGGCTGTACAATCAACTTAGTGCAAGAAAGTCAAATTGATTCTCTAATCAATAGTATCAAGCCAGCCTATGAAGCGGCAATGCAATTACCATTGGATTATTATATAGCAACCATACAAAACGGTACGGGGGTAATTTGAAATTAGGCAGGTGAAAGACTAAAATACAAGGTCAACCCTTTGTCAGTATCAGATTCAGCAAAAATACTTCCGCCGTGTTTATCAATAATTCTTTTCACTATTGCTAAGCCTAGTCCGTTGCCTTCAAATTTACTGTGGTAACGCTTAAATGGTGTAAATAGTGTTTTTATTTGTTCTTCGTTTAGGCCAACTCCATTGTCTTTTACAAAGTAATATTGTTGTCCATCTTTTCTATATGTACCAACTTCAATTTCTGGCAACAATTTTTTTGAAGAGTATTTAAATGCGTTAGATAAAAGATTATTAAATAGTTGTTTAATTGCTGCTTCATTTACTCTTGCTTCCGGTAGGTCTTGAATTTTTAATTGACCTTTAAAGTCTAGTGGCATTTGTTGTTTGCAAATATCTTGAACAATGTCATTGATGTTTACTGTTGTTTTTTCTAAAGCTTGCATGCCTAATCTTGAAAATGCCAATAAGTCTTGGGTAAGTGTTTTCATGCTTAGAATGGTGGTTCTAATCATCTGTAAAAACTCTTTGTTTTCGTCATTTAAGCTATTGGGGTCAATTAAATCTACTACGGTCAATATTTTATTAATGGGCGAATTCAAATCATGAGCAGCAATAGAGGAGAATGCTTTAATGTCTTCTATTTTTCTAATTTCACCGGTGATATCTGTTACACTAACAACATAAGCATCACTGATTCCTTGATCATTAAAAAGCGCATTCGATTTTATATCTATAATTATTTTCTCGCCATCTTTCCTAATTACTTCTGTTTGGTAGTCTTCTTGATTAGCCTGTTTTCTATTCGTTAATCTATCTAAAAAAGTAGCTCTCCTGTCTATTGGAATAATCATTTCAATAACGCTACTGCCTACTAATTCAGCTTCTGTATAGCCTAATATTTGACAATAGCTGGGATTGCAGTAAACAACTTTTCCATTATTATCAATACTTACAACACCTTCTCTTAACGAGGAAACCAAGCGTCTAAATTTGCTTTCACTTTCAGCTAATTGTGTTTCAAGTAAAAGGCTTGCAATTTGTTTCTTGTTAAGGAGATTTGCATAAAAATAAACTAGAATAAATATAACAATTGTAAAAATAATAGTATGTAGTTCAATTCCAAACTCAGTGCTATATAGCCTTTCTTTTTCTCCCCAAGTTCTTAAATATCCTAAGAAGGGCGGAAATACTAGCATGAATAGAGATACCCTTCTTAATAAAGAACTACCATCTAAAATTGAAGCAAAAAGCTTAGGTAATCCGTACGTGATATTACATAGGAATAAGGCTGTGCTCAAAAGGAGAAATAAAATTGCAGTACTTAATGCAATCGTTGAAACTCCCTCTACTCTATACGCTGAATCTCTTCCATATAAATATCCTAAAATAGCGCTATAGGCAATAACAAAAACAATTATACTAAGTACTTGTCTAATATTTAGTAACCATTTCTTTTGTGTATTAGAACTGATTATAATAGTGCCACAAAGTAAAAATAATACAGCTGTAGTGGGCGCCAAATGCGAATTGATTAAGCTAGATTCTACTTTCTCTTTAAAAAGATAATGGTCAAGTCTTAAGAAATCGAGAGAAAATTGATTCGCTAGAATATGCAAGAATCCAATTAGTAAAACAAATATTCCGAAGGATATTTTCTTTGCATTTAAATTGGATTCTTTAAAATACAATAGCCAAATGCCTGCGCCAATAAATGTTGTGGCCGTGAGTGGATTCATCGAAGTCATCTCACTCGAAAAGCTCTTTAAAATCGTTATATCAAATTGCCATCCAATTAAATTTGAACATCCTGCAAAAATGATCAATAAACCAATAAAATGAATGTATTTAATTCTATTTGCACTAAACATAACAGAGGGGGATTAAATTAGCGGAATTAAATATAAATTAAATGGTTGAACATTGTTTTAATCAAAACTGATAAAAATAGGTTTGGTTCAACTACATCATTAAATTTAGTACTTTAAGCACACAACTATTAAAACAATATATGAAGGCATATATATTCTTTCTTTTTATATTATTCTCTTTTGCATCTTGTAATCAAAAGAACCCATTGTTCAAAGAAATTAAACCAGAACAATCTGGATTAGTTTTTTCCAATACTATTGTAGAAAACGAAGAGTTAAACGTATTAAACTACGAATACATTTATAATGGAGGCGGTGTAGGTATTGGCGATTTCAATAACGACAGTTTACCTGATGTCTATTTTACAGGGAATAGGGTCCCTAATAAGCTATTTTTAAATAAAGGAAATTTAACTTTCGAAGATATTACCCTAAAAGCAGGCGTTGACGGAAATGGCAAATGGAGCAAAGGGGCAAGCATCATTGATATAAATAATGATGGGCTATTGGATATTTATGTATGTGCAGCCGTATTGCCAGATAGCAATAAAAGAAAAAATATACTTTATGTTAATCAGGGAGTAAACAAAGAAACGGGTGCGCCAATTTTTAAAGATCTTGCTGCAGAATATGGATTAGCCGATGCCTCTAATACACATATGGCTGCTTTCTTTGATTACGATAATGATCAGGATTTAGATGTGTATCTTTTAATCAATGATTTAGATGGAACTTACCCCAATGAATTTAGGCCTATCAGAAAAGATGGAAGCTGGCCAAATACAGATAAGCTATTACAAAATAATTTTGATTCAGCTTTAGGACATCCAGTATTTAAAGATGTTTCCCAACAAGCAGGTATCTTGATAGAAGGCCATGGACTGGGGATAAGCATTGCAGATATCAACCAAGATGGATACAAAGACATTTATGTGAGCAATGATTATCTATCTAATAATGTGCTTTATATTAATAATAAAAATGGAACATTTACCGATCAAGCTGCGAGCTACTTTAAGCATACCAGTAAGAATGCAATGGGCAATGATATTGCCGATATTAATAATGATGGATTAGCAGATATTGTTGAAACAGATATGATGCCTGCTGATAATTATCGGCAAAAAATGATGCACTCCGATATTAGTTATCAAACATTTCAAAATAGTGATCGATATGGATATATGTATCAGTATCCACGCAATACACTCCAATTAAACCAAGGTTTCCTTCCTAATGGTTATGATTCTATCAGTAGACCTGCATTTAGTGAAATAGCCTATTTCAGCGGAGTGGCCCATACAGATTGGAGTTGGGCACCACTTTTAATGGATATGGATAATGATGGGTTTAGAGACTTGTTTGTAACCAATGGCTTGCCCAAAGATATGTCCGATAAAGACTTCATGGCTTACCGACAAAATGCAGTTGCCAATGCTCCTTTAGAAGAGGTACTTAGGCAGTTACCAGAAGTTAAGGTCACCAATTATGCATACAAGAACAATGGAGATTTACGATTTATTGATCAATCAAAAGACTGGGGAATCAATAGTCCTAGTTTTTCTGCGGGGGTGGCTTATTCCGATTTAGATAAAGATGGCGACTTGGATTTGGTAATCAATAATACCAATATGCCAGCTACTTTATTAGAAAACACCCAACAACAGCAAAAAGAGCACGACAACTATTTACGGATATTATTAAGTGGTGATGCTAAAAATAAATTGGCCTTAGGCGCTTGGGTTCATATCTATACGAATGGCATACACCAAGTAATAGAGCATTCGCCCTATCGCGGGTATCTTTCAAGTGTTGAACAAGCCATTCATTTTGGTATTGGCAAGCAAACTTCAGTTGATTCAATTAGAGTAGTTTGGCCCGATGGAAAAACTTCCATCAAAACAAATGTTCAAGCCAATCAGCAATTTGTGATAAGTTATTCAAATGGGTTAGCTCTTGGGGGATTACAAACGCCTGTTGGCATACCGTCGCTAATGACAGAAATTACAAAAGATGTAGGGATTACTTATGGGTTTTCAGAAGTTGATTTTATTGATTTTGATATTCAAAGACTTTTATTACATAAGCTAACCCAATATGGACCATCATTAGCAACAGGCGATTTAAATGGGGATGGATTAGATGATATTGTTTCAGGCGGAGGTTCTCCTTTTCATGCATCTATCTTTTTTCAAGCACCCAATGGAAAATTCGTGCGCAAGTTTTTGCCAGGCAATAATAGCCCACAATTGCAAGACGATGCAGGGATTATTTTGTTGGATGCAGATAAGGATGGCGATTTAGATTTATTTATTGTGTCTGGAGGTGCAGAAAATCAGCCACAAACAAAAGCATATACCGACCATTTTTATTTGAATGATGGAAAAGGAAATTTTTCGGAATTAGTAGCTGATTTTACCAATAATAGAGTAACTAAAAGTGCTGTTGTTGCTGCAGATTATGATTTAGATGGAGACCTTGACTTATTTATAGGCGGCAGGGTAATACCCGGTAGATATCCTATACCCACCAGTAGTTTTATTTATCAAAATAATTCACAAAAGGGCAAAGTACAATTTACAGACGTAACCAGTAAAGTAGCCCCAGAATTATTAAATATGGGAATGGTAACTGCCGCAGTATGGTCTGATGCAGATGCTGATGGAAAGATGGATTTATTGATTACGAAAGAATGGGGAAGTATTGATGTATTCAAAAATGATGGAGCAAAGTTGGCTAGAGTTAAAACCCCATTAGACAGTTTTAAAGGTTGGTGGAATAGTATTATATCTACCGATGTAGATAACGATGGAGACCTGGATTATGTAGCAGGCAATTTTGGAACCAATTCTTTCTTGCATGCTTCTAATGAGGAACCATTGAGTGTATACGCAAAAGACTTTGACAATAATTTTAGCTTAGATGTAATATTTAGTCATTGGATTCAAGATCAAACGGGTGGAATTAAAAAAGAATTTCCTTTAGCAGGGAGAGATTTACTATTGCGCGAGATGAGTATAATGAAAGAAAGATTTCCAAATTATGCGAGCTATGCAAAAACGGATATCGGGCAATTATTTACACCAGAGCAAATGAAAGATGCTTATGCGGTAAAAGCAAATTATTTAAAATCGAGCTGGATAGAAAATAAAGGAAATTTTAATTTTGAAATACATGAATTGCCAGCGACTGTCCAATTCGCGCCCATATTTGGAATATTACCTAAGGATATTAATAATGATGGTTTAGTTGACCTGATTTTTACTGGCAATGAATTTGCTATGTCGCCTTATTTAGGAAGACAAGATGCTCTAAATGGATTGGTACTGTTGAATAAAGGAAAAGGACAGTTTAGTTCATTGTCAATTGCTCAAAGTGGGTTTTATACTCCAGCAAGTGGCAGGTCATTAACTTCATTAATTGTAAATGGCCAACCCGCAGTAGTTGCAGGTCAAAATAGAGATTTTTTGAAATTATTTCAGATTGCAAATAGTAATTCAGTGCCAGTTAAAATTGCAGATGAAGAAACGCACGCGATTATATTTTTTAGCAATGGTACCAAGCGAAAAGAAGAGTATCCCTATGGTCAAGGCTTTTTATCACAATCTACAAGATATGCAATGCTTCATCCGGGTATAACCAGTATCGATATTTTTGTTGGCAGTAAAAAATCAAGAACAATCAAACGATAGTAGCATGATTCAATTTTTTAAATATGGAAAACTACTGCTGATTGCGTTAATTATAATTGGTTGTAAAAGCAAACCAATAAAAAAATATGCAGGAGCTGAACTCCAAAATTATTGTGTTCAGCAATTAACTGATGTGATTGTATATGATATCAATAATCCACCAGTTGCAGGAAGAATGTATGCGTATAGTAATTTGGCTTTTTATGAAGCAATCAGACCGATGAAGCCCGCTTACAAAAGTTTCTTGCCTAAATTAAAAGGCTTTTCAAGTTTGCCACAATCAGAAAAAAATATCAAAATTGATTACCCTTTTTCTGCAAGTATTGCATTCATGAAAGTAGCAGAAGCCTTGGTTTTTTCAAAGGACAGCATCAAGAAAAGCAGGGCTATTTTACTAGAAAACTATGCGTACTTAGATGCAGCTATTCAAACAGCATCCATCAATTGGGGAGAAAAAGTGGCTGCTACCATATTAGAACGTGCTTCAAAAGATGGCTATAAAATTACTAGGGGGATGCCTAAATTTAGCGTCCTAAAGGAAACTGGAATTTGGCAACAAACCCCACCTGATTATGAAGAAGCAATTGAGCCGAATTGGCGGTATATTCAACCGATGCTTTTAGATTCTGCAGCACAATTTAAGCCAGCACGCCCACCCTCTTTTTCAATGCAGCCCAATAGTCCTTATTATAAAGAAGTGCAAGAGCTTTTTGCGATGAGTAATGCATTAACAGATGAACAAAAAATGATTGCCCGATACTGGGATGATAATCCCTTTGTATCTGAACATAAAGGTCATTTAACCTATGCCACCAAAAAGACAACTCCTGTAGGGCATTGGATGGGGATTATAGCTATTTTATCTAATCAAACAAAAAAGGATGAGTTAGAAACAGCTAGGGCTTTTGCACTAGCATCAATGGCTATTTTCGATGGATTTATTTCTACATGGGAAGAGAAATTCACC
>QLAH01000572.1_pt1 | contig 16926 bp, 13 predicted proteins | sample 4693081 | NCBI WGS metagenome assembly QLAH01 (sample SAMN09425401, study PRJNA476045) | Lake water metagenome, whole genome shotgun sequencing project.
TGCCATGGCGGAAGCGCTGCCCCAGCAGTCGGCGCAGATCCTCGCCCCGGCGGTGGCCCAGCCAGCGGTCCAGCCGCCCCGCAGGAGCTGGCGATGGTTCAGGCCCCGGCACCAGCGGGGGGAGTGCCATCACCTGCTCGAGGGCCCGCCTCCAGGCCGCCAGGGAGGCCGCCTCGCTGTAGCGCCCGGCCACCAGGGCGTGGCCAGCCCTGGACAGCCGTTCCAGCAGGTCGCCCCGCCGCAGCCGCGCCAGCTGGGCGGCGGCGGCGGCCCCATCCCCACAGGGGAACAGCAGGGCCGTGGCGTCGTGCTCCAGGGCCCCCTCCAGGCCTGACCCCACATAGCGGCTGCTGACCACGGCCATGCCGCTGGCCATGGCCTGCCAGGCCACGATCGGGCCCGTCTCCCAGGCGGAGGTGATCACCAGGGCATGGTGATGGCCGTAGATCTCCGCCGCCAGCCGCTGCTGGTCGACGTGGCCCAGCAGTCGCACCGTGCCAGCGGCGATCCTGGGCGCCAGGGAGCGCTCCAGGGCCGGGCGCTCCTCGCCATCGCCGGCGATGCTGAGCTGGACGGCGAGGCCCAGGGACTCGAGCTCCGCCAGCAGCGGCGGCAGGTCGTGCACCCGTTTCTGGGCCTGCTCCAGCCGGCCCACCCAGGCCAGCTTCAAGCAGGTGGCGGGATCGCCGTCGGGGCCCTGCCAGGGCGGCACCGGCACGCCGTAGGGGGCGTAGAGCACCCGGGCCGGATCGATCCCGCCCCGCCCGCTCGCCAGCCGGCAGGCCAGGCGGTTGGTGGCGATCACCGCATCGATGCCGGCGCCGTGGCGCCGCAGGTCGTCGAAGTACTCCGCCTGCAGCGCATGCAGCGTCATCACCACCCGTCCGTGGAAGCGCCCCTGGCGCCGGGCCCGCTGGGCCGCGGGGTAGAGATCGACCAGATTCACCCCGAGCACGAGCTCGGGATCGAGCCGTTCCAGCAGGCCGGCGATGGCACGGATCCGGCCTTCGCCGCTGCCGCTGGGATTGGCGATCGGCTCCGCCGCCAGGGCCGGATAGGCCCGGTCGTAGGGGCCATGGCGGTGGTGATCCCCGTCGGGTACCGCCACGGTCACCGCCAGACCTCCCTCCCGCAGGCCCGGCACCAGGTTCGCCAGCCAGTCCTGGACGCCGCCGAGCAGGTAGGCGGAGGGGGCGAGCACCAGGACCTTCATGACGTTCGATCCATGTACACCACCCCGGGCCCGGGCGGGAGCGGTGCAGGGACGGGCAGGTGCGGCAGGGGGGACACGGGGCGCACGTGGTGGCCGAGCTGGCGGATGTGGATCCCCTCCGGGGCCGGACAGGGCTCCCACTTGCGGAAGAAGCTCTCCTGGTTGGCGGAGGTGTACTTGCCCCAGACCCGCTCCGACCGGTCGTCGAAGGAGGTGGTGACCGGCTGGTCGTTCGCATGGTGCAGGTAGGGGCAGGCCACCCCTCCGATCGCGACGCCGGCCAGGGCCGCCCGGGCGGTGTAGTCCATGTCCTCGAAGCCGATGCCGCTGAAGCTCTGGTCGAAGGCGCCGATCCGCTCCCAGCAGCGGCGGCCGATGGCGAAGTGGGACCAGGTGTTGTTCAGCAGGGTGAGGTCCACCGACTCCCAGGCCATGGCTTCGGCCCAGCGCCGCAGCCAGGGGTCGATGCGCAGATCGTCGTTGAGCACCAGGGTGGTGGCCGTCGGGCTGGCCTGGAGCAGTTCGTTCCACATCTGGCAGAGCCCCACCACCCGCTCATGCAGCAGGAAGCGGCAATGGGGCGGCTCGCCGCTGGCCAGCTCGCTGCACAGCCTCTCCAGATAGCGGCTCTGGCTGGCGGGATCGCCGTGGCCGTTGACGGCCACCAGGATCGGCACCTCCGGGAAGCTGCGCCGCAGGGAGCGGTACAGGGGACGGAAGTAGGTCTCGTAGCGGGCCTCGAAGGTGGTGATCGCGATCGTGAAGCGATCACCGAGGGGCCGCCGTGGGGGCAGCAGGACCTGGGGGATGCGGCGGCGGCCGCCGTGCACCACGGCCCGGGCGGCGAGGTAGAGGCGCAGGTTGAGGCTGGAGCGGTTCATGGCGTCGAGGGTGGCTCCCGTCTCAGGGGTGTCCGAGGGTGCCGATCGCCTCCACCAGGGCGCGGTAACGCTCCTGGGGGCGGATGTGGTCGTGGAAGCAGCGGGCACAGTCCTCCCGCCGGGCGTCCAGGTCGGCCCCCAGGTGATGGGCCGCCGCCAGGAAGCCGGCGCCGTCGTCGACCATCACGCCGCAGCCGAAGTCTTCGACGAACTGGAAACTGGCCTGGCGGCTGCAGATCACCGGCACCCCCATGGCCAGGTACATGCACAGCCGGTTCGAGCTCACCCCCATGGCCTGGAACTGGGGCGCCGGATTGGTGTAGACGGCCAGGCCGATGTCGTAGCCGACGGCCGATCGCCAGGCCTCCTGCCAGGACAGCCGGTCGGTTTCGATGTGCAGCCGGCCCCCCAGGCTCAGGCGGCGCAGCAGGTAGAGGGCCAGGGGATCCACCCCCAGGGGCTGGATCACGGCGCAGAGGGAGGGGTCCCCGTGCAGGGCGTCGAGCAGCCAGTCGGCGCCGGCGGTGAGGTTGAAGCCGCCGGAGATGGCCAGGGTGAGGGCATCCGGCGCCAGGCCCCAGCGCTGGCGGAGCTCCTGGCGCAGGACCTGATCCCGCTCCGGCGGGTTGCGGAAGCAGCCCGGATAGACCAGCACGGGCTGGGCCGGCGGCAGGCCGGCGTAATCGCGCACCAGATCCACCCGGTGGGTGTCGTTGACGATGGTGAAGCGCGCCCGCCGGTAGGCCTGCAGGCAGAGCCGTTTCCAGCGTTCCGAGCGGGGCCCCCGGTAGCTGCCGGCGCGGATCTCGTCCCCCAGGATGAAGGAGGGACGGCGGTGCAGGCGGGCCAGCACACCCACCACGGCGATCGGATCCTCGGTGGTGCCCGAGAAGCAGGCATAGCGGCGCCAGCGGGGGCGCCAGGCCTGGCTGAGCAGCCAGCGCATCGAATAGGCCACCGGATGGGTGCTGACCCGGTCGCCGTAGGGGGCGGTGCTGCCGCAGGGCCCGGGGGCGAAGACGTGGACGTCGTAGCCGTTCTCCAGCAGGGCGGAGATGATCGCCTCGTTGGGGGGCGAGTGCAGCAGCTCCGGCACCAGCAGGAAGTGGGCGGCGATCGGCCGTGGCGACGAGGGACCGGTCATGGAGAAAACGAGGGGGCTAGAGCGCTCGGGGGGTGCGGGTGGTGCTGAGGTCGGTGGGCAGCTCCAGCCTGCCGGCGCTGTAGTCCTCCAGCAGCCGATGGGTGTAGGAGCGGATGAACTCCACCGGAAAATCCTTGCGGCCGGGGGCCGGCGCCGTTTCGCTCTTCTCCCGGGCCGCGATCCGGTCGTACCAGTTGTGGTAGTGGGTGATCGTGCCGTCGAGGCCGTAGAAGTTGCCGAGGCCGTAGCGCAGGTAGGCCAGCTCGTCGCTCCAGACCGCCGGTGGGGAGTCCGGCGTGAACAGCGGCTCGCTGGTCCGGTTGGAGACGAACACGTCCATGGGCACCCAGGTGAGGTTCTGCCTCTGGAGCTCCCGGGGCAGGTGGTGGGTGATGTGGGGGCCGTGGAAGTCGACCTCGTAGCGGGGCCGCGGCCAGCGCCCCTTGCGGCGCCAGTGGAGGCGCCGGCAACGGCGGAAGCCCTGCGTGTCCATCAGCAGGAAGGAGCTCTCCGGCATGCCGGCCCCGAAGGGGCGGGTGAGCGGCCCGCAGCCGATGTCCTGGGGTGACACCAGCGCCACCCCTTCGGTGAACCGGGAGCGGCAGAGGCTGAACCACTGCGGCGCCAGCAGGATCACATCCGCATGCAGCAGCAGGGTGTACGGGGAGCGGGAACGGCGCAGCAGGGCATTGAGCGCATCGGGCTGGCTGCAGCGGCGCTGCACCACCTCTGCCCCCCGCTCCCGGGCGATCGCCACCGACCGGTCGGTGGAGCCGTTGTCCAGCACGCAGACGCGGGTGGAGAGCCCCCGGGTGGTGGCCTGGAGCGCCTCCAGGCAGTGGGGCAGGAACAGCTCGCTGTTCCAGCTCGTGATGCCGACGAAGAGTTCGGGTGTGGTCATGGTCGGGGGAGGAGCCGCAGGCGCCGCAGCAACCGGACCGGCAGCTGGCGCTCCAGGGCCGAGAGCCGCGCACCGAGGGCGGACTTCTCCGCCAGCAGCCGCTGCACCAGCCGATCGAGCGAATCGCTGGCCCCGTAGCGGGCGTAGATGGTGGCCAGTTCGGCCGGGAAGCGTTCCCCCTGGCGCCGGGTCTTCACGGTGGCGTAGTAGCGCATGGCCCCCAGTTTCTCCTGGGTGACGATGCTGGAGCCGTGCTGGGAGAAGCGCCACCAGAGGTCGTAATCCATCAGCAGGCTCAGGCCTTCGTCCACCCCGCCGGCCTCCTGCCAGAGGGAGGCCCTCCAGAAGCAGCTCTGCTGCAGCAGGAAGCAGTCGTTCTCGATGGCCAGCAGGGTCTCGGTTGAGCCCTCCCGGGCGGGCACGTGGCGCAGGAACTGCTGGTCGGCGCTGATGATGTCGCCGCTGCCGATCACCCAGCCGCCGCCGGGGTCGGCGGCGAAGCAGGCCAGCACGGTCTGGAAGGCTCCGGGCAGGTAGAGGTCGTCGGAGTTGAGCCAGGCCAGGATCGAACCGGTGGCCCGGCGGAACCCCTTGTTGATCGCATCCGACTGGCCCCGGTCAGGCTCGCTGATCAGCACCGAGATCCAGGGCCGGTAGCGCTCCAGCAGCGTCGGGGTGTCATCGGTGCTGCCCCCATCCACCACGATGATCTCGACGTTGTGGTAGCCCTGCCACAGGATCGAGAGCAGGGTGTCCTCGATGAAGGCCCCCTGGTTGAGGGTGGGGATGACGATCGAGAACAGCGGCCGTGCCGGATCGGCGGTGAACCGGTCTGGCACGGCGATGACGCTGTCCTCTGGCCAGCCGTAGAGGCGGCGGGAGCTGGGCAGGGGCACCTCAACCACGGCGGGCTCCGGCCGCCAGGGCCCGTTCCATCGACGCCAGCAACTGGGGCGCCACGTCATCGATGCTGGACTGCCGCAGCACCTTCGCCCGGCTGCGTTCCCCCAGGCGCCTGGTCAGGTCCTGGTCGGTGCTGAGCCGGAGCAGGGCCGCGGCGAAGGCTTCCAGGTCGAGATACGGCACGGCGATGCCGCAGCCATCGGCCACGAAATCCACCATGCCGCCACCCCCCTCGAAGCAGAGCGTGGGCACGGACGAGGCGGCGGCCTCCAGGGCCACCAGGGGGTAGGGATCTTCGCGGGAAAGCAGGCCGTGGACGGCATAGTGCCGGATCACGGCGATGCCGGAGGGCATGGGCGGCAGCAACAGGGCACGGTGCTCCAGGCCCAGCTGCTGCAGATCACGCCGGGCCAGGATCACCGACTCCTGCTGGGGGGAGGCCCCGAGCCACACGGCCAGAAAGGGTTTGCCGGCGAAGATCCGCTCGCATTCCCGCACCAGCAGGGGGAAGAGGTCGAAACCCTTGCGGGGAATGGCCTGGCCGGCGAAGCCGAACACGAAGTGACCGGCGGCCTGGGCCGTCCGCAGGGGCTCCAGCAGGGCCTCCTGCCCGCCGAGCTCACCAGCGGTGGCGGGGGCCAGCGGCAGGAAGCCCGGAATCACCGCGCAGCGATCCAGGGGGAGTCCGTGGTGGAGATGAAGGGATTGCTTCACCCCTTCGGCGCAGGCCACCACCACGCTGGAGAGGGCCAGCTGGCGGGCCACGGCCTCCGGGGTGCTCATGGTGGCGAGCGTGGTCTCCAGCTCGTGCACGTGGCTGAGGCAGGCCGGCCGGGTCGGGTTGTCGCTGAGGCCCTTCAGGTGCTGGCCCAGCACCAGGGTGTTCAGGTAGATGAGGTCGGGTCTGTGGCGGTTCACCGCCGCCTCCAGCAGGCCAGCGGGGCTGGTGGAGGCCCCCCGGCCCAGCCGGGCGGCGAGCCGTTGCAGCAGCGGCTGGAACAGGGGCTGGCTCCAGGCGGTGGTGGGGGCCAGGGCCTCGAAATCGGGTCGCAGGGGCCCATCACTGAGCAGCACCACGGCCGGATCGATGCCGGCGTCATGTTGCATCAGCCAGCGCAACAGCCACAGCAGCAGCAGGGGGGCCCCGCTGCGGGTGGCCATGTGGGAGACGAACAGCACCCTCATGGGGCGATCACCTGCTTCCAGTAGATGAGGGTCAGCAGGAAGGCCAGGGTTCGGGTCCTGTCGGTGCCGTTGCGATGGGCCTCCAGAATCCCGCTGAGCAGCTCCGGATCCACCAGATCGTCGATCAGCCCGCCGTGTTCCAGCAGGAAGGCGTGCATGCGGGGATCGCGGTACCAGTCGGCGCTGAGGTCGTAGCTGATGTAGCGCGCCCGTCGCAGCGGCGGTGTCCAGTAGAGGGGCGGGGCCTTGGGCAGCATCCTGCCCTTGTCGAAGCCGTTCTCCTCGGGAAAGCTGAGCAGCTCCGGGCAGTTGCGGGCGATCGCATGGCGGTGCCAGTTGGAGCCGAGTTTCCAGCCATCGGGCAGGTTCCAGATCGCCTCGATCCAGCGGCGGTCGTGGAAGGGGGAGCGCCAGGCACTGGACGCCCGGTACATGCGGATGCCATTGGCGTAGAAGTTCGGGACCCGCTGCTCGAAGTAGTACCGGGTGAGGCCTTCGAGAAACGCTCCGCCGCAGAAGCCGGCGAGCCTGGCGGCCCGCTGGCTGCGGCCCTCCGCCGTCAGCTGGGCGGCCAGCGGCGGCGCCAGATGGCGAAGTTCCTCGGCCGTGAAGGTGGGATGACGCTCCAGTTTCATGTGCCAGAACTGGCGGAGGGCCGCTTCGGGCGCCAAGGCGGCGAGGCGGCCGAGCCAGCCCCGATCGAAGTAGTAGGAACGGGCGAATTCCCCGAGGGTGCCGACGAAGAACGTGGCATCGGCGGGGATCGCCGCCTTCAGGGGATAGAGAAAGGTATGCCAGTGCCAGGCGGTCTTGGTGCCGTTGGTCAGGCTGGAGATGCTCGGCGCATGGGTGAAGAAGTCCTCGAGGTCGAGGCTGATCAGCTGGTGGGGCAGATCGAAGCGCTCGGCCATTCGGCGGGCCACCTGCACGTCGGTGGCCTCGTCCCGGCCCATGGTGATCAGATGGGGGCGCAGGCCCTGGCGCAGCATCGACGCCAGGATCACCCGCGAATCGAAACCGCCTGAAAGGGACAGGTAGGGGTTGTCCCCCGCCAGCCGGAGCACCGAGGCGTTGAGGGCCTCGACGGCGGCGTCCGGGTCCGGGGGGGTCGCCGGAAGGCTGTCGAGCACCGACTCGGAGCGAAGCGCCACCCGGCCGTTGGTGAAGTGCAGGATGCTGCCGGGGGGGACCCGGTGGATCTGGGGGTGGAGGGTCTGGTTGTCGGTCAGGTTTTCGAGCTGGCAGAGATCACCGAGGGCCTGCCAGTTCCAGCGCCACTCCAGACCACTGCGGCGGCGGATGTCCGCCACCTGGTCGCCATGGAAGAGCTGGCCGTTGTGCTCCAGGACGTAGTAGTGCGTGGCTCCGACGGGCGAGGTGACCACCGTCACGTCGCCGGCGTCGGTTTCGATCACCAGCGTGTACTCCCCGTCCCTGTTCGCCAGGGCGTGTGTCCCCTCCCGCAGGAAGCATCCCAGCAGGTCCGCCTCCGTTGCGTCGCAGTAGCCGATGCAGGTGAGCCGGTGATCGCCGAGCTGGATGGTCATGGGTTCCTAGGGCCTCAGCTTGCCGAGGATCCGCTTTCCGGCCCGCTTGATGCGGAACCGCAGGCGGCCGAGTCGGTCGGCCAGGGTCGTGCTGGGGGCTTCCTCCAGCGGCAGATCGGCCCAGGGCGTGAGCTGGCGGATCTCGAGATAGCGCTGGCGCCAGGGGTGGGTGCAGCGATGGTGCCAAGGCTTGGCCACTCCGGAACCCGCGAAATGGATCACGGCGGGCCTGGCCCTGGCCAGCTCCGCCTGGCGGCCGAGGGGGGTGCCGGCATCGGCGTACTCCGGATGCATCCAGAGGTGGGGCAGGGCGTTGAAGCGCCAGTCGAGGGGCCGCCAGCGGGCTTCGAGCAGGGAATTCAGCACGTCCTGGTCCCAGTGCTTGATGCGCTCGGGATGGGTGCGGGCGAACTCCAGGCCCGTGGCGAGAATGTTCTCCCGGCGCCAGCGGCCCAGGTCGATCAGCATCGCCCCCGCATTGAAGACCAGGGAACCCTCGGCCAGGCCGAGGCGGTTGCGATCGAACTCCTGGTTGTGTTCCTCCACGGCGCCGATGCTGTTCTCCTCCAGTGCCGACTCCCAGAGGTCCCGGATCGAGTCGACCACGATCAGATCGGAATCCAGATAAATGACCTTGTCCACTGCGTGGGGAAGGGCCGCCGGCAGCAGCAGACGGAAATAGGTCGCCAGGGAGATATGGCCGAAAACAGGAAAGCCAGCCAGCATCTCCTCATCCAGTTGAATGAAGGAGACCGAAGGCAGAAAATCACCGAGATAGGCCGCCAGGCGAGCACGCTCGCTCGCATCAATGACGCCATGAAGGATGTAGACGCTGATGCGTTCATCCGGGTTGGAAAGCTGAAGGGATTTCAGCATCACGGCGCAGTGCCGGATGTAGTTGTTATCGATGGTGCAGGCAATGATCATCTATGGATTCCCATCAGACGGATGTGGCCGCCATGGATGACTGCTGAGGATGTTTGGATTGGTCGCTCCAGAGCTTGGCGTAGAGGCCTGACTGGGCAAGCAGTTCGTGGTGACGGCCCCGCTCGAGGATCTTGCCATTGGAGAGAACACAGATCACATCGGCGTTGACGATCGTACTCAGCCGGTGCGCGATCACCAGCACCGTGTGCTGGCGCTCGAACTGTTCAATCGCCTGCTGCACCAACCGCTCGCTCTGGCTGTCGAGAGCGCTGGTGGCCTCGTCGAGAATCAGCAGCTCAGGTTTCCGCAGAATGGCCCTGGCCAGGGAGATTCTCTGGCGCTGCCCTCCGCTGAGCCGATAGCCGCGTTCGCCGATCTTGGTCTCGTAGCCCTCAGGAAGATCGGAGATGAAGCCAGCGGCCTGGGCTCTGGTGGCCGCGTCCTTGATGTCGTCGAGGGAGGCATCATCGACGCCGAAGGCGATGTTGCTGGCGATGCTGGCATTGAAGAGGAAGGTGTCCTGGCTGACGACCCCAAGTCGTTGTTGCCAGCTGGCGAGGTTGATGGATCGGATGTCGACCCCATCGACGAGGATGCGCCCACCGGTCGGGGAGTAGAGACCCGCCAGCAGATCGGCGATGGAGCTCTTGCCGGCTCCGCTGGAGCCGACCAGGGCGATGGTCTGGCCGCGGCCGATGCTGAGCTGGATGCCACTGAGGGCTTCCGGGAGGTCGGGGCTGTAGCGAAGGGAGACATCCTCCAGTTGAATGCCCTCCCGCAGGGACGTGAACGGCGCGCCTCCCGTGCGGATGAACTCCTTGTCGCTATCTCGCAGAATATCGTTGAGACGCTCGACATTGGCGCTGTTGGCCGCATAGCTGGTGGCCAGACCCGTCAGGCTGCCGACCCGTTGATTCAGTCTTTGCAGGGCGATGATGAAGGTGACCAGACTTGGCAGAATTCCACTGCTCCGGTCCTTGAACACCAACAGACTCAGGGCCGCAATAATGGCGATCGAGATGATCGGCAGCATGTTGGAGATGGGCTGCACCATGTTGGCAAGCTTGCTTTGTCGGATCGAAAGCCGCTTGCTTTCGTTCAGCAATGTCTTCAACTTGCTCCTGGAACTTTCCAGCTGTCCCGTGCTGTGCAACAGACGCAGGCCCTGGATCTGTTCGTTCTGATGGCTGGAAAGCTCAACGCCCACAGCCTGCTGTTCCCTGGAGTTTCTGCGGATGCGCGGCAGCAGCAGCTTCTGGACGGTCTGCATCGTTGCGGCCATGGCGGCGGCCACCAGCAGCAACCATGGAGAGATGGCCACCAGGATCGACAGATAGATCAGCAGCTGCAGACTGTTCATCAACAGCCCATTGGCCAGGGAAATCTCGCGCTGGACGGTGCCTCCTCCTGAACTGACGTAGTTCAGGAGATCACCGATGCGGTAACGACTGGCACAGGCGAAACTCAATGACAGCACCCGATCGTTGAGGTTGCCGGTGATTTCCGTGCCGAGACGGGCCCCCATCACGGCCGTGCTGATGCTGTTCACATAACTGGTCAGTGCCATCAGGGCTTGCAGTGCCACGGCCGTGGCCAACAGCAGCACAAAGATCCCATCGCGGCCCGAGCGGGTGCTGAGGGCGGTATTCAGCCAGCCATGCAACCAGGGGAACTGCGTCAGGGACCCGAGGACTGAAATCTTGCTCCAATCACTGTTCTCGGGGGCACTGATGAGGCTGACCGAAAGGAAGATGATTCCGAGGGTCGCGCCTTCACTCAGGCTGGCGGCCAGGCTGGTGGCAAAGTTCAGCGCCAGCAATTTCCAGTACTTCTTTGCCGATTGACGAATCAGGCGCGCTGCGGGTCTCTGGTCGGTGAGAGGAGCAAGCAGTGGGCTGGGGAATCGCCTGGCAATGCGGTGGAGAAGTGGCATCAACGGCAAGGCAGAAAGGGTGCTGAAACGGTCAAGTCAGGCGTCGAAGAAGGTGGCTGATGGTGGCCTTCCCCAGGCGCGTGGGTGATTGGCGCGTCTGATCAGAACACCTGATCAAAGCCCTCGATCAGGGAACCGGAACACAGACAGTTGATGACCAAGGATCAGCAGAGCGATCGAGCACAAATCTAGGCCGTCACCGGGAACCTGCACGCCGGTTGTCCGGGCTTAGCGTTGTTCCGACGGGAAGGTCGCCAGTGGGATCGACTCCCGTTCCTCCCCACCAGGCTCGCTCCCAGGAACGCCCCAGCTCTGGTGGCCCTCTGCCATCAACCCCGGGGACCCCCCGCTTCCGCCACGACGATGGTCCCGCCGCCGCCATCGGGGCGACCAGCACCCATTCTTCCCATGGCCGTCGCGACCTCCCGAGACTCACCGCCGGCTTCCTGGCGCTCCCGGTGGCCCGCGGCCCTGGCGATGCTGCTGCCCCTGACGCTGACGGCCAGCGGCGGCCTCCAGCACGGGCCCCGGGCCAACGGCCTCGGATCCGCCTCCCGGGGGCCCCTCGACCATCGCCACCTGGCGATCATCATCAACGCCGCCGACCCCCTCAGCGAGACCATCGGGCGGACCTATCAGACGGCTCGCCTGATCCCCCCGGAACAGGTGATCCGGGTGCGGTTCCCATCCGGTCAAGGGACGTTGAGCCCGACGGTCTTCCGACAGATCAAGCGCGTTGTGGACAGCCAGACCCCGGACCATGTCCAGGTCTATGCGCTGGCCTGGGCGGCCCCCTACCGGGTCGGTTGCCAGTCGATCACCAGTGCCTTCACCTTCGGTCTGAATCGACGCTTCTGCGCGACAGGCTGCCGCAGCACCGCCCTGAGCCCCCTGTTCGCCCGCGGTGATGTGACCCGGCCCTGGGATCAGCTGGGGGTTCGGCCCAGCATGATGCTGGCCGCGACCACCCCGGCGATGGCCCGCCGCCTGATCCAGCAGGGGGTGGCCTCGGACGGCACGGCGCCCCCGGGGACGGCCTACCTGCTGAGCACCGGGGACGCCAGACGCAACATCAGGGCCGCGGGCTATGGCCGGGTCGTGGCGGCGATGGGATCCAGGTTCCGCGTCAGGGTCATCGCTTCGGATGTCCTGGTGGGAGCCCAGGACGTCATGGCGTACTTCACCGGCCTGGCCTTCCCCGTGGGGATCCGCACCAATCGCTACCGGCCCGGTGCCGTGGCCGACCACCTCACCTCCCTGGGTGGCCAGCTGACCGACAGTCCGCAGATGAGTGCGCTGCGCTGGCTGGAGGCCGGCGCCACCGGCAGCTATGGCACCGTGGTGGAACCGTGCAACTTCGCGGCCAAGTTTCCCGATCCCGGCCTGCTGCTGACCTACTACCGCGGCGGCGGCACCCTGATCGAGAGCTACTGGCGCAGCGTGGCCATGCCAGGCCAGGGGGTCTTCATCGGCGAGCCGCTCGCCCGCCCCTGGCCGGTCGACGAGCGACTCAACCCTGGTGACGCCTCTGGTGCCACGCCCAGGCGTGCTCGATGATCGTTCCCAGTTCCGGATATCGGGGGCGCCAGCCCAGCTCCTGGTGGGCCCGGGTGGCCCCGGCCACCAGCTGGGGAGGGTCACCCTCCCGGCGTTTGGCCACGTGGGCCAGCAGGCCACGGCCGGTGACGGCCTTGGCGGTTTCAATCACCTGCTGGACCGAATAGCCCGTGCCGTTGCCGAGGTTGTAGATCAGGGGGCGACGTTCGAACTCTTCCCGTTCCCGCAGCCGCAGCAGCCTCTCCAGGCCCAGCACATGGGCATCGGCCAGATCGGCCACGTGGATGTAGTCGCGGATGCAGGTTCCATCCGGAGTGGGGTAATCGTCGCCGAAGATCTGCAGGTAGGGTTCCCGCCCGCTCATGGTGTCCAGCACCCTGGGGATCAGGTGGGTTTCCGGGTCGTGATCCTCACCCAGGTCACCGTCGGGGTCAGCGCCGGCGGCGTTGAAGTAGCGGAAGATCACGCTGGGAAGGCCGTAGGCCGCCGCGAAGTCGTTGAGCAATTGCTCCACCATCCACTTGCTGCGGCCGTAGGGATTGATCGGAGCCTGGGGGTGGTCTTCGGTGATCGGGACCTGCTGGGGAACGCCGTAGGTGGCGCAGGTGGAGGAGAACACGATCGGCAAGGGCCGCTCGGTGGCCACCAGGGCCTCCAGCAGGGTGAGGGTGTCGCCGAGGTTGTTGCGGTAGTACTTGGCCGGATCGCTCACCGATTCGCCCACGTAGGCATAGGCGGCGAAGTGCAGCACCGCCTCGATGGGCTTGCCCTCCAGGGCCGTTCCATCCAGGGCAGGGTGGCGGCCGCGGAGCAGGGGCTCGAGGACTTCCCGGTCACCCACCTGGCCCAGCACCAGGGGAGCCTTCAGCGTCTTCTCGACGATGTCGGCATGGCCGTAGACCAGGTTGTCGAGGACAACGGGTTGGTGCCCCGCCCGGCTCAGGGCCCTGACGGCATGGCTGCCGATGTAGCCGGCGCCGCCGGTGACGAGGATTCTCACAGCCGCACCTCAGCGCCACTGGCCCGCCCGCTGACGAACTCCGCCACGGTCCGCCGCAGGCCCTCCTGCAGGGGGATCTCGGCCCGCCAGCCCAGGCCGGCCAGGCGGCTGACGTCGAGCAGCTTGCGTGGCGTGCCGTCCGGCTTGGAGGTGTCCCAGGCGATGCGGCCGCTGAATCCGACCGCTTCGGCCACCATCGTGGCCAGCTCCTTGATGCTCACGTCGGTACCTGTCCCCACATTGATGTGCTGAAGCTCCTCGACACCCGGCTGCCAGTGGCGAAGACAGAACAGCGCCGCAGCCGCCAGATCGTCGACGTGGAGGAACTCACGGCGCGGCCGGCCGCTGCCCCAGCAGACCACTTCCTCGGCGCCGCTTTCCCTGGCCTCCTGGAAGCGCCGGATCAGCCCAGGCAGCACGTGGCTGTTGGTGGGGTGGTAGTTGTCCCCGGGCCCGTAGAGATTGGTGGGCATCAGGCTGATGGCGTCGAAGCCATGCTGCTGGCGCAGGGCGCGACACAGCTGGATCCCCGTGATCTTGGCGATGGCGTACCACTCGTTCGTGGGCTCGAGCGGCCCCCCGAGCAGGGCCTCCTCCCGGATCGGCTGGTCGGCGAGCTTGGGGTAGATGCAACTGCTGCCCAGGAACAGCAGGCGCCGGGCGCCATGCCGCCAGGCGGCCTCGATCACGTTCTGCTGGATCTTGAGGTTGTCGAGCAGGAAGTCGGCGGGATAGGTGGCGTTGGCCAGGATGCCTCCCACCCTGGCCGCCGCCAGCACGACCACATCGGGACGCTGGTCCGCGAACCAGGCGTCGACCCCCGGACCATCCATGAGATCAAGTTCCGAGCGGCCGACGGTGAGCAGCCGCTGGTGACCTTCCGCCTTCAGGCGTCGGGCGATGGCCGAGCCGGCCATGCCGCGATGGCCGGCGATGAAGATCCGATCGTCCGATGACATCAACATGGGAACAACCTCCGGACCCGGCACTGTTCCGGTGAGTGGCAGACCACTGAAGAAGGAGTCATTCCTGCCGGTTGCCGCGTCGACGAACGTGGGTTTCGGGCCTGACCATAGCGGCGTTGCGGGTGTCTTCTCATGGGTTGACCGTCAGTCCGACCTGGGGAGGGTTCTCCATGGAGCCAACGACGGTGAACCCTTCCCGGCGCAAGGTGGCCTCCTTGGCCGCTTCCTCCTTGTCGGTGGCCACCATTTCCGCCACCAGCTCTTCCAGGGTGGTGGTCGGCGTCCATCCCAGCCGTTCCCGCGCCCGGGTGGGGTCCCCGAGCAGGGTCTCCACTTCTGCCGGCCGGAAGTAACGCCGGTCGATGCGGACCACGGTGGCACCGGTGTCGCGACGGGAGCCCGTCTCCTCGACACCGCTGCCTTCCCAGAGAATGCCGCCCCAGCCAAGTTCTTCTGCGGTGAGTTCAATGAACCGTCGCACCGATTCCTGACGTCCCGTGGCGATCACGAAGTCTTCGGGTTGCTCCTGCTGCAGCATCCGCCATTGCATTTCCACGTAGTCCCTGGCGTGCCCCCAGTCGCGCAGAGAATCAAGATTGCCCATGAACAGGCCCTGATCAAGCCCGGCGTCGATGCGGGCCAGTCCTCGGGTGATCTTCCGGGTCACGAATGTTTCGCCTCGACGGGGGCTCTCGTGATTGAAAAGAATGCCGTTACAGGCATACATTCCGTAGGCTTCGCGGTAATTGACCGTGATCCAGTAGGCGTAGAGCTTGGCCACCCCATAGGGGCTCCTTGGATAGAAGGGTGTGGTTTCCTTCTGGGGGATTTCCTGCACGAGGCCATACAGTTCGCTGGTGCTGGCCTGGTAGATGCGGGTCTTTTCCGTCAGCCCGAGGATGCGCACAGCCTCGAGGATGCGTAAGGTGCCCAGAGCATCGGAATTGGCCGTGTATTCCGGGCTTTCGAAACTCACGGCTACGTGGCTCTGGGCTCCGAGGTTGTAGATCTCATCCGGCTGGATCTGCTGAACGATCCGGATCAGGTTGGTGGAGTCCGTCAGATCTCCATAGTGAAGAACCAGTCGGGGGTCCCGTTCATGGGGATCCTGGTAGAGATGGTCGATCCTGTCGGTGTTGAAGCTGCTGGCCCGCCGCTTGATCCCATGGACCACATACCCTTTCTCCAGGAGCAACTCCGCCAGATAGGAACCGTCCTGGCCGGTGATCCCGGTGATCAGAGCCGTTTTGGTCATGGGATGTTCAGTTCATTCAAGGGTTGAACGGCCACGCCTTGGGCGCAGATGAAGGGGAGTCCCCCCTGCTGCACCATGGACGGCATGGCGATTTGGGATCGCTGGGAGCTTAGCCGGAGGTTCCCGGGACGGCATCACGTCGCCGGTCGGACCGTTCCATGGGCGGGCAGGAGGAACACGGTGGGCCACCACCATGGGCGGAGCCGGATCGGCTCCAACAAAAAACATGAACCCATCCGAAAGGGACAGGTTCATGGAGGGTCAACAGGTTGGGATGGGAAATCGCGTTCAGTCGCGCCGTCCACCACCTTGAAGGGCGATGATGAGCCTGAGGATGAAGATGAAGAGATTGATATAGGTGAGATACATCCCGAGGGCGCCGGCCAGGTACTGGTCGTCCCTGTAGGTGCGGGGCATCGTGTAGAAGTCGACGAAGGCCGCTCCCACGAACAGAACGGTGCCGAATCCGGCGATCATCAGCTCGAAGCCATTGCCCCCGAAACCCGGGATGAAGATGCCGCCCACCAGCTGCACCACCATGGCGATCAGCAGGCCAACGATCCCGAGCCCGACCACGCCGCTGAGGGCCTGGCCGAGGTTGTCGCTCATGTTGCGTCCCACCACCGAGGCGATCACGAAGGTGATGCCTGTGGCCAGGGCCGCGGTGCCGATGGCACCGATGCCGGCGGTGCCGATGGCCATCGCCACGATGCCGCTCAGAGTGAAGCCGGTGATCAGGCTGTAGGTGGCCAGGATCGGCAGCGCGGTTCCGTTGTTGCCCTTCATCGCCGCGTTCTGGGCCACGAAGAACAGGATGAAGTTGCCGATCAACGCCACCCAGAACAGGGGCATGAAGATCGGGTTGCCGATCATCGCCAGGCCGCCGACAACACCGGCGGCGGTCAGCACCATGCCGCCGCCGACGTAGGGGAGGGCCTTGTTGACCACATTGGGTCCGATCAGGGCGCCCGCCTGGGCCTCACGGATCGCTTCCTGGAAATTGCTTCGGGCCGGCATGGCGCTGGCATTTCAAACTGAATCCATCTTGCCAGTGGCCCCAGGGATGCGGTGGGGGCTCCGGTTCGGATCTCCCCATGGGGCCCTGTCCTGCAGCCGGGCCTCAGGTGTCGCCGCCGGGCGGGGTGCGCGAACCGGGCCAGAGCCACACCGCCAGCAGCGCCACGCCCGTGCCGATGCAGGATTCCAGGAACCGCAGCAGGGCGTTCAGACCGGGACTGAGGGCCGGATCCAGACTGCCGGTGACCATGACGACGATCACCGTGATCGCCGCCAGACGGCCGTGGCTGGGCACGTTGATCGCCGCGCAGATCATCACCGTGGCGAAGATCGCCGCGGCCATCCCGAAGGGGTGAAAGGGCAGCAGCGTCAGGTACACCGCACTGGTGATGGCGCCGATCGCCGATCCCAGAATCCGCAGCGAGGCGGAGGAGGCCGCATCCTTGCTGGTCACCTGGGTCACGACGACGGCGGAGATCGCCGACCAGAGCCCGCCGA
>QLAH01000573.1_pt1 | contig 16918 bp, 16 predicted proteins | sample 4693081 | NCBI WGS metagenome assembly QLAH01 (sample SAMN09425401, study PRJNA476045) | Lake water metagenome, whole genome shotgun sequencing project.
GTGATCGAGGCCATGCTCGCGCAGCAGGGCCGCTGAAGGAGAGACGCCCGATGAACGCTGTTGTGTTCGAGCATGTGCCGGTGGCCGAGCTGCCGCAGAAGTGGCGCGAGAAGCTGGCGATCGCCGGCAGTGCCACCGTGACGGTGCGCATTGAGGAAGAGGCGCAGGCCGCACCGGCCGAGGAGTTCACGACCGACGATCCGGCTTTTGGTATCTGGCGCGACCGCGAGGACATGGCCGACGTGGCGGCCTATGTGCGCAAGATTCGCCAGCCGCGCTACAACCGCAACGGCTCGCGCAACGAACCTTGATGATGCTGGTCGATACCGATGTGCTGATCTGGCATCTGCGCGGCTACCCGAACGCCACGCGCCGGCTCGATGAACTCGGCGCGCTCACGCTGTCGGCCATCAGCTGGCTCGAAGTGCTGCAGGGCATGCGCAACAAGGCCGAACTCGTCGCCGTCAAGAAGATGCTCGACAAGCGCTCGGCCAGGCTGCTGCCGGTCACAGAGGCGATCACGCTGCGCGCCACCGAGTTGATGGAGTCGCTGACCTTGAGCCACGGGCTGCAGATGGGCGATGCGCTCATCGCCGCCACCGCCATCGAGCATCAATTGCCCGTGCTCACTGCCAACGTCAAGCACTTCTCTGCTGTCGCCAGCCTCACCGTCGAGGCGTTCGTGCCTTGATGTCGCCGGGAGGATTTGAGGTCGAAGCTTGCGACCTCAAGACCGTGTCGACTTTTCGCAGAAGAAGCGATGCCCGCACGAAGGCGAGCATCTTTCATCAGGGCTTGCGGAATATCTTGCTGAGCAACGCAGCCGATCTCTGCTTGGCGAACGCTTGGAGCTGCGATGTCTTGTGCTGGTCACTGAACAGGTCCGCCACCTTGTCCCAGCGCCCTTGAAGCAGGTTCGCCATGGCCGTTGGGTCCGGCGGCTCGCCAAGCTGCTGTTGGGTGACGGAGTTGTCCACGAACTCAAGGACGTACTCAAGCTTGTGCCACCCCGCGGCATTGCTTCCCACGTCCACAAAGACCTGGCCGCGATCACGCTCGAATCGAAGTGAGAACGGCGCACCCACCATCACAAGAGCCGCATTGCCGAACTTCTGGGGCTTGTAATCGCCCGCGACCGGTACAAGGCCCTTGCTCACGACAAACGAGAAGGCGGGCGCGATATCGGCCAGATCGATCATGGCATCAAGGTCTGATGAGTCGAGTTCCATCGGCGCTCGGGACGTAGCCCTTACTCGCCATGTACTCAAGCTCTCGCGCGAAGTAGCTTCCCGGTCGCACCTTGTCCAGCGGTGTCGCTAGAATAATCTCGTCCCCGCGAGAAATCATGCGATCAAGAAGCTTCTGGTTCGCACCCCAGCGCTGAGCCTCCGACATCTTGTTCCAGGCGGCCTCCGGGATATTGAAGGTGCGGGCATTGAGGCTATCGCCGAGTCGCTTGTACTCGGGGAAGTGACCAAGAACAGTCTTGGCTTCCGTTATCCCCTTTGCGGCTAACCCAAACACGCCAAGGATACGAGATCCGTTGCCTAGGGTAACAGCATTGGCGACAGCGACGACTGTACCTGCCAGCGTATAGCCAACGGCACCCAGACGCCTGCCGTCACTCAAGGATTGGCTGGCCTGATCACTGTAGCCACCCGTCCAAAAACTCGCCGCTGTACGAACCGTGGCTGCCGCCGCTGACCCGCGCACGTCTTCTCCGCCTGACAGGCTGCCCGTGGACTTGCACGTCGATGCGCCTGTGCTGCTGCAGTCCGGCGCCATCCCCGTCGTATCAACAAAGACAAAGGGATTGTTCAGCGCATAGACATACCGGTTGAAGAACGAGCCCGTATTCGCATTCGTCGTGACCGGATCAACGCTCAAGAACCGTCCAGCGATCGGGTCGTAATACCGCTGCTGCATGTACAACGTTGCGCCCGAGGCGAGTCGTCGTACCGGAAGGCAGTTTTGCTAGACGTGGCGCGGGGTTGCGGCCGGTGAGCCCTCTATGAACCTCCTGTTTTGAAGTGAATTTTGCGTAGAGGCGCATTTTGGGCCCCGCAGGCGCGCGAGGGCAAGGCGATCAGCGGCTAAGAGGCGCGGCCTGGCTGCCTTCTTTAGCCGCCGGCTGTTGGCTGTTCAGGGCCTCGGCGGGCCACAGGTGGTGTTCGGGTCAAGGGCGCGAAGCGGCGAAGCGAACCCTTGACGCGCCTCGTCTTCAGTACGCTCTTGCTGTGCGGTGGAAGGCGACTCGTCGGCTTACACCGCATGGCAAGCCTTGGCGGTCTTGGCCAGGGCGACGGCCGGCGGGTTAGCGGCGACGGTGGCCACAGCACCGGCCGCGGCCGGTGCTGGCGGCGCAGCCGCCAGCACTGAACCAGCTTCAGCCTGGCGGTTGGTCGTCTTGCTTGTGCCACCACGGGTAGCCCACCCGTTCGTAATACTCCATGGCCATGCGCCGTTCATCGCTGCCGTTGCTGCTGTAGCCATCGGCGCGCGGGTTGCTGGCCCAGTTCATGATGCCGGCCAGGTCGGCGATGAAGCCGCGCAGCACGGTGCGCGGCTCGACGCCGTCGGTCTTGCACAGTTCGATGAACTCGGGCGGCAGCGCGAGCGTGATGTGGTTTTTCCTGCGTTGCATGTCGTTCCCCTTGGGTGTGTGGCGCCAGGCATTCGGCGAACGCCACTGGCCTGGCTCAAGGAGTGCCGCGCGCAGCCGTGTCAAGACCGCGCGTACTCGCGCGCCCGAAGGGCTTGGCCTTGACGCGGCGAGCACGGCGCTACGCTGGGCAGGACAGTGGAGAGAGCCAGGGAGCCCCCTCGGGGGGCGGATGGCGGGCGGGCGGGGGCCAACCCCATGACTGCGCGCGCAGCGCGCCTGACCTCGTGACTTGCGCAGCCGGTACCCCGGGTGCGCACGAGCATCGGTATTGGCGGGGCATGGGCTCGGTACTCCGAGCCGATGCCCCGCGCAGGCGCGGAGGGGCGCAAGACATAACGGGGGTTGCGCGCATGCCCGGCGGGAGTGAGCCTGCGAACGACTGCCGGGCGTGCGTGCAACAGCCCGTTATGTTGAATTGCGAAGCAATTCACCCCGCAGCGACTGCCAAGGACGGGCGGGCTCAATGCCCGCCCGTCCTTGTCTCCCAGCTCTGCGCGAAGCGCCTGGCTTTGAAGGCGGTGGCGCACCGCAGGGCATCCAGCGGCGCGGGCCTTGCGTCCGCAAGGGCCGTGACGCCCGTGCTGTCGGTGCTCGACGCGCTCAAGTTCAGCGGCGCCGTCAGGCGTCCGCTGCAACGCTGTCTCCGTCCGCGCCGTCGATGCTCGCGCCGTCGATGTCCTCGCCATCGAGCGCCAGAACGGCCGCCAGCGCGTCCGCGGCATCGTCCGGCACCTTCGCCCCGTCCTGCTCCGTGATCGCGCCTTGCAGCGCCATCTGCGCCCCCGGATGCGTGGCCGCATGCACCGCCATCAGCTTGCCGATGGCCACGTGCGTGTAGATCTGCGTCGTGCTCAGGTCTGCATGCCCGAGTAGCACCTGGATGTAGCGCAGCTCCGCGCCGGCTTCGAGCATGTGCGTGGCGCAGGCATGCCGCAGGGCGTGGCAAGAACCCTGCTCCACACCGATGCGCCGCAAGTGGCCGGCGACCATGCCGCTGAGCCGGTTCTGCTCGAAGGGCTCACCGTAGTCGGTGAGGAACAGCGTCCAGCCGGCTGCCGCGTCCTGCACTTGGTTCGTGAGCATCGGCCGCACCTCGGCCGCGTAGCGCGCCACCCAATGCCGTGCGCTCTGGCCCATCGGCACGTAGCGGTCACGCCGGCCCTTGCCCTGGCGGATGAACACGGTGGCCTGGGTCAGGTCGACGTCACCCAGCTGCAGGTTCATCAACTCGCTGCGCCGCATGCCCGTGCCGTACAGCAGTTCCAGCATCGCGCGGTCACGCACGCCGGTCAGGCCCTCGATGTCGGGCTGCGCCATCAACTGGCGCACCTGGTCAACGCTCAGCAGCGTGCGCGGCAGGGACCTGGGCATGCGGGGCATTTCCAGATCGGCCGCCGGGTTGGCCGGGATGTGTCCCTCCCGCGTGAGCCACTTGCACCAGCCGCGCACCGCGCCGATCAACTGCTGCTGCGTGCGCAGGCCCAACGGCGCGCCGTCGCGCTGGCTGCGTGCCAGGTACAGGTGACGCTGGTAGGCCTCCAGCACCGGGCGCGTGAGTTCCCTGGGGTGGCGCAGGCCCCGCTCGTGCGCCCAGGTCACGAAGCGCGCCAGCCCGCGCTGGCGCAGCACCAGGCTCATCGGCGCCAGGCGGCTGACCTCGGCCCAGCGCAGATGCGCATGCACCCAGGTGGCCAGCGGCAGGGCCTGCCACTGCGGCACCTTGGGCCCGGCGCTGCTGCGCTTCTTGCGCAGCTTGCGCTTGTGACGGCGCACGGGCGCTTCGGCCTCGATCCTGGCCTCGGCCGGGGGCGCGTTCATGCTGCCGCCTGCAGGTACGACGGGGTTTGCCGCTGGCCGTCCGCCTTGATGTGCGTGCCCGCCTGCGCATCGGTGAACTCGGCGCCAGGCCGCGCCGTTGCTGGCTTGGCGGCCGGCGGCAGGCTCTGCGCGGGGGCCGCAATCGGGGCGCTTTGCGGGCGCAAGGGGACCGCAGCTTCGCCGCTCAGCCCCGCGACTTCGGTGCCGCCATCCCGCAACTTCGCTGTCGTAGCCGCAGGCTCGGTGAGCTGCGCCGGGTCGATCAGGCCGCACAGCCGCGTGCGGTGGTCTTGCTCGCCCGCCTCGTGGCGCAGCGTGTAGCGCATCTGCCCACCCGGGCCGCCGCGCTCGCTGGTCACCAGTTCCAGCTCGGCCAGGCGCTGCAGGTGCAGCCGCAGTTGCGTGTCACCCCAGCCGCAGGCCTCGCGCAGCTCGCGCCGCGTGAAGCGCAGCTCATCGCGTGCCACGCCCTGGGCCCGGGCGCGCTCGGCCACGTAGTCGGTCAGGGTGGTGAGGAGCTTGCGGGTGACGGGGGGCAGTTCGTCCAGGCTACGGCCCAGCACGTCGTGCGCGATGGCATGCGCGGCCTCGATGTCGGCGCGGGTGACTTCGATGTACTCGATGGCACGCTCACCACAGACCACCCGGCACGTCGGCCTCTGGTGCTGGTGCAGCAGCGCGATGGTGTCGATCAGCGCGAGGTACTTCTCATGGTCGCGCCGAGCCCGGGCGTGCTGGGCATGGAAGCTCAGTTGCTCGGCGTACGGGTTGACCACGGCCAGCGGTTTAAGCAGGCGCTGGGCGTGGCGGTGCAGGCCCTGGATGGCCTGTTTGTGCTCACGCGCCAGCAGGCCCGCCAGCGTGCGGCGCTCGCGCTGGCGGGCATGGATGGCGCGCGTTTGCGCCGCGCTCTCGTCCACCGTGAGCACCAGGCAGCGGTTCATCAGCTCCTCGTCGATCTCGATGGCGGTGGTGGTCAGCATCAGCATCACCGGGCCTTCGACGTGGTATTCCTGGGTCACCAGGGCGCCAGTGGTGGGGTCCTTGCCGGTGGCGGCCATGGTCAGCTCACCATCGGACTGCAGCAGCTTCAGGGCGTAGCTGGCGCGCGCCGCACCTTCCTCCTCGGCCAGCGCCAGGATGCGGTGCTTGAGGTCGGTCTGGCCCATGTAGTACAGGCTCTGCCCGGTCATGGCGCTGTAGCGGATGCGGCTGTCCTCGGGCATGAAGGCGAGCACGGCGTCCATGAGGCTGGTCTTGCCGGCCGCCGATGAGGACTGCACCAGCACGGCCAGCGGGCTCGTCAGCAGCCGCGACACGCAGGCCAGGTAGGCGGTGAGCTTGTTGGTGGCTTCGCCCACCAGGCCGCAGGCGTCGAAGTCCGCCGCGATGCGCTCCAGAAGCCCCGGCGCACGCAGCCAGGCCAGCGCAGCGTCGTGCTCGGCCGGGGTCATGTCGTGGATGGCCTTCTTGGGGGCGCTGGCTTCGCGCTCGCGCTGTGCGATGGCCTGCTCGACGGCCAGCAGCACGCGCCCGAGTTCGCGGCCGACCTCGCGCGCCAGCGCCTCGGTGTCTCGCCCGCCCAGCTCGGCGGCGGCCTGCGTGGCGAAGACGGCGCGCGAGCGCGCGCTGTACAGGTCCACGCTGTCTACGTGCAGCGCACCGGGTTCGGCCTGGCCGCCTTGCTGCACCCGCACGTTGAGCTTGAGGCTGGCGCCCGGGTGCGTCTTGGGCAGGCCGCGTACCTGCCACGTCCGCACGCCGCAGGCCAGGCGCAGCATGTCGCCGTCGATCTCGGCTTGGGGCTCGGTTCTCGGCTCGGTTGGCGGCGCGGTTGTCGGCGCGGTCGCCGGCACGGATTGCATTTCGGGGGCAGGCGCAGCAGCTAAGGAAGAAGCCGCAGGCGTGACCTCAATGGGATCGGGTCGGGGCTCGGGCCTGGGTTCTTGGGCTGCCGGTGCGGCTGTCGGCACCGTGATCGGCCGCACCGGCGCCTCACCCTTGCCCAGCCACACCGCCTTGCGGATCAGCAGGCCCAGCGACTTCGCCGCCGGCTGCACCTTGAGCGCGTACTCGTTGGCATCCATGCCCTTGGGGAACTGGATGCGCAGGCACTCGATGCCCTGGGCAAGCAGGCGTTCAGCGACCTGGGCGGCACCGCGCTCGCCCGCGTCGTCGCGGTCGTAGGCGATCAGCACCCGCTCGGTGCCGTGGCGCTTGAAGGCCTGGACATGCTCCTCGGTGAAGCCCTCGACGCCATAAGCAGCCGTCACGTTGCGCCAGCCGGCACACCAGAACGTCAGCGCGTCGATCAGCGCCTCGCACAGGATGATCTCCTTGCTGGTCTGCAGTGCCGCCAGGTTGAACACGCCACGGCCGCGACCCTCGCGTGCCGGCAGGTACAGGTGCTTGGGCGTGCCCGCGCGCAGGTTGTCCAGCAGCTTGCGGCCGTAGACCTCGACCACGTTGCCGGCCTCGTCGAACACCGGCACGACCAGGCTGCCATTGAAGTGCTCGTGGCCGCTGTCCCGGTACAGGCCGGTTCTCTGCAACTGCGCCCGGATGTCGGCGCCGGCCTTGCGGTTCTTCTCGGGCAACCGCAGGCCCAGGGTGCGGTCGGCCACGCCCAGCTTGAAGTGCGCGGCCAGCTCGGGGTGGCCCAGACCTCGCGCGGCCAGGTACTCGGCCGCCTCGGTGGTGGCCAGCAGCCGCTCGTGGTAGTAGCCCACGGTCTGGTTCAGTAGCGCCTGGTCGTCGGCGTCGAAGGCCACCGGTGCGGCCAGCGCGCGCACGGTAGAGCGTTTCACGGCCATGCCCTCGGCCGCCACGGGCGTGATGCCCTCGCGCAGCAGCTCCACCGCGTGGCGGAAGCTCACGCCACGAAGTTTCATCAGCCAGTCGATCGGGCCACCGCCGATGCCGCAGCCGAAGCAGTGCCACAGGTTCTTGGCCGGCGTCACGACAAGGCTGGCGGTGTCGTCCTCGTGGAACGGGCAGCGGCCGGTGAGGTCCTTGCCGCCGCGCCGCAGTTCGATCCCAGCCGCCTCGACCAGGCGCTCGACGCTGACCTCGCTCTTTAGCCGCTCGATCTCGGTCTCGGGGATGCGCGCCATCGGAGTCTCCGCATAAAAAATCTGCTGACGCGACTATATACGTTCTTGGTATATTTAAGTCATCCGATGCGCGCATCGGTCCTAGCATGGTTGCAACAGGCCTTTTGAGGGCATTGCAGCCATGCCTAAACGGAAGACAGAAGTGATCGCGAGTTTTGGTGACCGACTGGCCAGCCTTCGCAAGGCTGCCGGCTACACGCAGGTGGAGCTGGCAGCCGAGATGGGCATCACGCAGCGCATGGTGGCCTACTACGAGGCGCCCAACGCCCAGCCGCCGGCTCATCTGCTGCCGCAACTGGCGCAGACGCTGGGAGTGAGCGTGGACGTGCTGCTCGGCCTGGCCGAACCGCGCCGGACGAAGAAGATCGCCACCAACCGGCTGGAGCGCCGGCTGCTGGAGATCGAGAAGCTCGATCCCAAGGCCAAGCGCCAGCTCACGCAGTTGCTGGACACGTTCATCGAGGGCGAGAAGCTCAAGCGCCGCATGAACGCCGGCACCAACCCGCAGGAGGCCTGAGCATGACCACCATCCAGATCGAGCTGCCCGAGGCCACCGCGCAGGCCGCCCGCGACGCCGGGCTGCTAACGCCCCAGGCGCTCGACCGGCTGCTGACCGATGCGCTGAAGCGGCAGCAGGCCGCCGACTCGCTGCTGTCCATCGCCGAGCGCGTGGCCGCCGCCGGCATCGCGCCGATGTCGATGGACGAGATCAACGCCGAGGTCAAGGCAGCACGCGCAGAGCGACGGCAACGTGCGGGCGGTCATTGACACCAATGTGCTGATCGCCGGCCTGCTGTGGCGCGGGCCACCGCACGCGCTGCTCACCCACGTGCGCAACGGCCTGGTCAGCCTCATCAGCAGCCCCGCGCTCCTGGCCGAGCTGGATGACGTGCTCGGCCGTGCCAAGTTCGACGCCATCCTCACGCGCACCAACACCACGCGCGGCCAGGCGCTGGCCGAGGTGCGGCAACTGGCCGAGGTGATCGAGCCGCCACCCCTGCCGCAGCCGGTATGCCGCGACCCGGACGACGACGAGGTGCTCGCGCTGGCCCTGGCCGCACGCGCCGACGTGATCGTCAGCGGCGACGCCGATCTGCTGGTGCTGCAGCAGTTCGCGGGCATTCCGATCCTCGACCCGGCGCAGGCGCTGCAGCGCATGGCGGCCAACGATCCGCAGCGCCCGCCGTCTTGAGATCACGGGCTGTGATGTCAAGGCGCTGAGCAAGCCGGGGCGCCCCCTACAACCCTTTAGCAGCTAAGGGGTGGCGGGGGCTTTTCTTCTTTGAAGAAGGATCAACCCAGCGCGATCAACCCAGGGCCATCGCTTGGCGGTCTTCACCCTTGGCCTTGCCGCCGTCCACCTCCAGCGCAGCGGTCTTGCCGTCCTCACGGCTCAGGGCCTCGGGCAGCCGCTGCGCATCGTCGGTGTACAGCTTGGCCTCGTGCGTGGCGCGGCTGATGGCCACGTAATAGCTGCTCTCGTTGTTGGTGGCACTTGATGCCGGGGCGTCGATGAGGATGCGCTCGCAGGTCTGGCCTTGCGCCGAGTGCACCGTCTGCGCATAGCCGTGATCGAGGTACAGCGGACCATCAAGCCGCTGTGCCAGGCGCGTGCCGTCAGCCTTGTCGAGCACGATGCGGCCTTGCTCCACGTCGATGCTGGCCACCGTCGCACGCTCGCCGTTGACGATGCCGGCGCGGTGGTCGTTGTGCGTGAAGCGCACCAAGTCACCCGGGGCCAACTCGCGCTGCTGCTCGGTGAAGGCCACCAGGTGCGGCTGGTTCACCGGCCGCCACTCCACGCGCTGGCCGTCTTCTCGTTCCAGCGTGACGACACCGGCGCGGCCGTCGACCACGCGGGCGAAGTCGCCACGCTCCAGGCCGAGCTGCTTGTAGTCGCGATCAGCGCGCACCACGTCACCAGCCTGGTAGCTCACGGTGCGCAGGCGCTGCGCCTCGGTGAGGTCCTTGCCGCTGAGCGTGGTCACCTCGTGGCCACGGCCGGCCAGGCCAAGGGTTTCGCGGACCTGGGCGTTGAGGGCCTCGCGCGCCAGGTGCGTGCCGGCCACGATCAGGGTGCGCTCGCGCTGCTGGGGATCGAGCGCGGTGTAATCGGCGGCGATCTGCTGGTGCCGGTCCTGGTGGCGCTCGATCTGCACGACGTGGTGCTCGATGCGCTTGAGTGAGGCATGCACCTGGCCACCAGCGGCCAGCTCGACGGCGGCCTTGAGCTGCGGGTCTTGCTGGCGTTGGATCTCGCGCAGCTCGGCGGTGGTCATGCCGGCGGCCTGCAACTGCGCGAAGGGCTTACCGGCTGCCACGGCTTTGAGCTGCTGGGTGTCGCCCACCAGCAGCACGCGCGCGCCGGCTTTGTCGGCCGCACTGAGCAGGGCGTGCATGTCGCGGGCCCCGACCATGCCGGCCTCGTCCACCACCAGCAGCGTGCGCTGGTCCAGGCCAGCGTAACTGCGCGTGGCCAGCGCGGCGATGGTCTGGCTTGCAATGCCGGTGGCGGCCAGTTCACCGGCCGCGCCACGCGAGGGCGCCACGCCGACGAGCTTGAGCCCTTCAGCGCTGGCCAGGTCGTGCACCGCGCGCAGCGTGGTGGTCTTGCCGGTGCCGGCGCGCCCCTGCACGCCAGCCACGCGGTCGGCGCCGGTCAGCACCTGCTGCACGACGACGCGCTGGTCATCGTTGAGCGTCTTGCCGACCAGTGCTGCCTGCACCGCCTCGCGCGTCATCAGCGGCGCCGTCTGGCCACGGCCGGCGGCCTCCAGGGTCAGGATGTCGCGCTCGCGCTGCTGGGCGGCCGGCGTGGTGAAGCGCTCCACCTGACCCGCTGAGGTGCCGGCCGGGGTCAGCACGGCCTGGCGGATCAGCTCGCCACGCTGCACCGCCTGCTCGATCGCGCCACGGATGGCCTGGAGGTCCGTACGGCCGACGCCGCGCTCGAGCGCGGCGCGTTCGAGGTCCATCCTCGGCACCACGGCCTCGCGCTCCATCAGGTGCGCCGCCGCGAAGTGCACGGCACGCTCGGCATGGGAGGCTTGCCGCTGCGGATCGGCGGCCACGCCCGTGGTCGGCCGGGCATCGGGGTTCAGGCCGGCCTCGCGCGCCCGCTCGCGCCACTGCTCGTGCAGCGCGCCGCGGTCGAGCGTCTCCTTGCCCTGTCGGGTCTGCAGTGCCACGGTCTGCAACTGCTTGGCGCTCGCATCCTCGCGTGTGAGGCCCTGGCGCTGCAGGGCTTCCTCGATGGCGTTGGAGCGCTGGCTGAAGACCTTCAACTGCTCGTTGCTGACGTGGGCCAGCTCGAAGCGGCCGTCGCCGTGGGTGATGCGCACCTCATACCCCAAGGCCTGCACCTCCTTGGCCAGCTCGCTGCGGTACAGGGCGCCGAGCAGCATCTTGTTCCGGTACAGCGGCTCGTTGTCGAGCGCGCGCCACTGGCCATCACCGCGCTGCGTGACGTTGAGCACCACGCTGTGCGTGTGCAGTTGCGGGTCGGCCGCGCGGCTGAGGTCGTGGCGGAACTGCGCCACGGCCAGCACGCCGGTCCCCTGGCGCGTGGTCACGCCCTCGACCGTGACGCGGCAGGCGGCCAGGGTCTCGGCATGGTCCAGCGCGCGGGCCACGGCGGTTTCGTGCGCGGCCAGCAAGCGCACGTCGCCACCGGCCAGCGCCTGGATCGACACCGACTTCGGGGCGCTGAACGTGAGGTCGGTGCCGCCACGCCGGCCGGCCGCCGCGTTGTGCAACTGCTCGCCGTTGGGCAGCGTGCCGTCGAGCATGGCGCGGAAGTCGTCGGGCTTCACGGCGCCCTCCAGACCCAGCTCGGCAGCAGCTTTGCCACTCCACTGGCTCGGGCTGCGGTCGGCCGTGTAGTAATCGTCGGCCTGTTCATAGTACGCGCCGGCACCGGCGCTGTTGGAGACGTTGGCAATCGAGAGCATGTTTTGTCCTTGGTTGTTGGGTCGAGCGTTGGCTCACTCGGTGATCGCTTCGGCGACCACCGCACGGGTGCGGGGCTTCAGGGTGATCAGGCGTGCCGGCTCGGCACCGGCGCGGCAGAAGTACGCCGTGAGGTCGGGCAGCTCGGCCAGCTCGCTGGGCATCACCACGCGCTCACGCACGCGCTGGATCGAGACGCTTTGACTGGCACCGCTGGCACCCCGGCTCCTGCTTTGCACGGCGCGATCGACCTCGCGCTCGCCCAGAGCCTTGCTGAAGACTTCGCAGGTGTCGGGGTCGGCCTTGGCCAGCCCGAAGGCGCAGAAGTTTCTGAAGCACGAGCGCAGCACGGTCGCGCTCTCACGGCCATACAGCCGTTCGAGCTGGGCGGTGGACTGCACGCCGGCCACCGCGCACAGGCCGTGTTTTCTGCCCTTTGTGAGGCAGGCCTCCAGGCTGCCGACCTTGCCGATGCTGGGCAACTCATCGAGCAGCAGCCACAGCCGGCGAGTCGGGTCCGGCGCCAGGCTGAGCGTTGCCGTACACGCCACGTCCACCCAGCACGCGATCAGCGGCGCCAGGCTGCTGGTCATGTCCTCGCGCCAGGTGATGAACAGGTGCCGGCTGCGGTCGTCGTCGGCCTCGACCCAGTTGCGCACGCTGAACGCACCCGGCTGCAGGGCGTCATAGGGTTTGAGGTGGCTGGCGACGACGAAGCGCGTGGACGCCAGCGCGCGCGCCGCATCCTTGTCGAAGAGGCCTGCGGCCGACGTGCCGGCCACGAGCTTGGCCAGGTTCTCGGCCGGCCACACCGTCAGCGCCTGCACCAGCTCGGCCGTCGAGGTCTTGCCTTCGCGCATCAGCGCGCGCAGCACCTCGGCCACCAGCGTTTGCGCATAGAAGTGCCACGCCGCATCTGGGCCATGCCCATCCGGCACGATGGACTTGGACACCTTGTCGAAGTCATACGGCTTGCGCACTTCGGCGAAGGGCGACCACCCCGGCGACCGCTTGTCGTAGGGGTTCAGGATGATGTCGCCGGCCTCGTGGAACATCGACGCATACGCGCCGTTGGGGTCCACGATCACAGCTCGGTCGCCACGCTCGGCGATGCAGTCCAGCAGCTCGGCCACCGCCGTGGTCTTGCCGGTGCCGGTGGACCCGGCCAGGAGCAGGTGCAGCGGCTCTTGCGACCACGCCAGTGGCACGCCGCCGATGGTCAGCGCCTTCGGCGCCGCAGGCGCAATGCCCACGGCGCCGGCCAGTTGTTTGAGGAGGTTCAACATGGCCGGCCTCCTCAGCGTGCGTCGTGGTCGTCGCGCGTCACATGCGCACCACGGTGATGGCGTTCACCGTGCGGCATCGGGTCGCGCATCAGGTACCAGGTAAAGCACCAGCCGGCCAGCTGCACACCGTTGGCCGCGCTCAGCCAGAAGATCGCGTGCAGCGGGAGGTCGTCGGTGGTGAACACCCCCAGGGGGCCGAGCCATAGGAGGACGCCGCTGGCCTTCATGACCCAGCCAAGAGCGCCCACCCAGGCCAGCATGCCGCCCAGCAGGACGAGCAGTGCGAAGACGCCAATGCCCGCCGCGATAGCGGTGATGATCTTGGGCAGCAGCAGAAGTTTGTTGACAGTCGTGCTCATGGTGCGCTCCTTCAGCGGCTGGGTTGAGAGGTCTGCGCAGCCGCCTGCGCAGCCAGTTGGGCGGCCACGCGGGCGACGATCTGGGCATTGCTCTGCATGGCCAGTTCGCGCACGAGCAGGCGCACCTCGGCCAGTTCGCGGCGCAGTTCGTGGTCAGTCGCTGCTGGCTGCGCCGGTGCGGCGCCGGTCGTTGCAGCAGCGAGTGATGCCTCGATGCGCGTGATCGCTTCGGTGGTGGTGATGGCCTGGGCGTCGCGCTCCAGCACCTCGCGCACATACGTGCCCAGGCGCTGGCCAGCCTCGCCGGAACGGGCGAGCAGTGCCTCGTACAGGGCGCGCGGCACGCGCGCTTTCAGGTAACGGTCTTGCATGGTGGTTCTCCTGTGCTCTCAATGGGTTGCGGTGGTTGTGGTCTGGCTGTGGCCGGCCTCGCGTGAGGCCGTGGTCAGCGGGAACCCGCGCCAGTGCTGGCTTTGCGGCCGCCAGGCCGCGCAATCAGCGATTGCGTCGGGTGTGTCGTTCCACTGCGTTCGTCGCCGGCCTGCTCGGTGGTCTGCGAGCGGGCACGGCTGCGGCTGCGGCTGGGCTGCTGCAGCGCCGGGGGTCTTGTCGATGTCGGTCATGTCGGTCCTTTGCGTGTTGGGGTCGATGGCCTGCCCGCGCGACGCGCGTGCTGAGGCCTTGGCGCGCTTGTTCGGCGGCGCCAGTCGGCCGATGGGTCGGCCTGCCGTGGTCTGGTTGATGTCGAGCGCGCAGGGCTCGCGGCGCACGCGAGCCAAGGGCTCGCGCGACCACGAAGGGGGCGGCGTCGATGGGGTGGCGCCTTGCGCGCGAGCGCAGGGCGATGCCTTCGGCCTGGATCGCGAAGCGATGCAGGCTCAGGGGCACGCGCACAGGCGTGCCGGTGTTCAAGCGCACGCAGACGTGCGCTGACCTGGCGGGCCGGCAGAGCGCCGGCCTGAGGGGGTTTAGCTCGGCCGCTTGGCCGGGCGCGCTGCCATGCGGCAGCTCATCTTGCGATCAACCCGCTGTCCGTCTTGCGGACGGAGCTTGGGTGTCTCGCCGCTTTGCAGGTCCACGAAGTCCCTGCATCGCCGCCCCACGGTGGGGGTCTTCTCGGTCAGGCTCGAAGGCCTGACTAGGTAGCAGCGCACCAGGGCGCCGCGTTGATGAACCGGTCCAACGCGCCACGAGGGGCCACGGTGGGCGGTAGGCAGTCGGACGAACCGGCTGCAATGTCTTTGCGGGAGCGATCTTGCCAGAGCTGCGGGCGGCCACGCAAGTGGCCGGGCAGCGTTGCGGGAGCGCTTTACGTCGGGCAGGTGACCACAGCTGTGGTCAGGCAACTGGCAAGACCTGGTACCAGGCCCTTGAGAAGTAAGCCTTCTATGTGATCGCGACCCGCAGGTACTTATCCAGTGGGTATTCCGGCTCGAACCGGTGATGCGCGTCTCCAAGCCCGTGTATGGCGAGCGAGTACGGATATGCCCCAGCAACGATCACAAGCTCGCGTCCGCCTTGACTGGTCAAGACGAGCCCCGATTCCAAGCGCATCGATTGAACGTCGATCAAGAGCTTCGTTACCTTCAAGTGGCCGGAGAACTCACTTGGCACTTCGATAAAAACATCCTTCTCTGCCGGTGCGTCAACACGCGTCGCCGACAAAACACCGACCTCTATTCGCTCTGCCAAGTCATGCATCGATGACTCGATTCGCGTGCCGGCTGTCGAGCTGCGCCATAGCGTGACTGCAAACGGCAGTCCGTCGGAATCTGCTTGGATCGATACGCGAATGATTCCCTGAGCTAGCCCCGCATCTGTCTCGTCGCCCGAGCGCTCAACTATGGTCACACTTGGCGTAGTCATTTGGGCTCAGGTTTGGGGTAGTGAAGTGTTTCAGCCGGCTTGTTGCCGTTCGCGGGAATATCGATTCTGGGACCCTCGCCCTCTTTGCCGGGCCGCATGCCAATCCCGTTTTCCCCTCTCACGCCGGGATACTTTCCTGACTCGCCAATCTTGCCGCCAGTGAGTTTGCCGAAGTCCTTTGCGGCATCTCCCGTTCCTCCGTTCTCTGGAGCAAGCGGACCGTTGTTGACCCTGTTGCCTTGCTGCCCGCTCTTGTCATCAACCGTACCGACTAGTTTGTCCGGCACAGACGGTGCCTTGTCCCCACCCTGCTGCCCGCTTCCTGCGTTCGAAGAACTCGAAGTGCTCTGCAGAATCTTTGCCGTGTCGCTGATGGCCTTCGCTCCAACCGCGATCGTGACAACAACACCGACTGCGCATCCCACTGGCCCAGCCGCACAGGCGGCCAGTGCGCCAGCTCGACCATCAGGATCGACGAACTTGTACGGGTTGTTGTTGGCGTAGTGGTAACGCCCGAAGAAGCTCCCGTCTTTCGCGTTCGTCGTCACCGGATCGACTGAGAGGAACCGCCCCGCGATCGGATCGTAATACCGCTGCTGCATATACAACGTTGCGCCCGACGCAAGTCGTCGTACTGGAAGGCAGTTTTGCTAGACGCGACGCGGGCTTGCAGCCGGCTTGCCTTGATGAACCTCCTTCGCTGAAGTCAATTTTTGCCTAGAGGCGCATTCTGGCTTGCTCAGGCGCGCGAGGGCAAGGCGATCAGCGGCTAAGAAGGGTGGCCGGGCTGACTTCCTTAGCCGCCGGCTGTTGGCTGCTCAGACCATCGGCGTGCCACAAGTGGTGATCGGGTCAAGGCCGCGGCTTTGGCCGCGCCGCGAAGGCGGCTTGGCCTTGACGCGCCAGGACCTCAATACGCTGCTGCCGTGCGGTGCAAGGCGACTCTGGCGGCTTGCACCGCATGGCAAGCTTTGGCGGTCTTGGTCAGGGCGACGGCCGGCGGGTCAGCGGCGACGGCGGCCACAGCACTGCCCGGCTACCGCTGTGGCTTGTGCAGCCAGGAGTAGCCCACCCGCTCGTAATACTCCATCGCGTAGCGGCGCTCATCGCTGCCGTTGCTGCTGTAGCCATCGCCGCGTGGGTTGTCGGCCCAGTTCATGATTTCCGCCAAGTCGGCGATGAAGCCCCGCAGCACCACCTCGGGCGCAACGTTGTCGGCCTGGCACAGGGCGAGGAACTCCGGCGGCAGGTCCAGCGTGATGCGAGTTTTCTTGCGTGCCATGGGCTGACCTCCGGGGATGTGTCGCTGCTACTCAGGCGAGTCCACCGGCACCCTTTGGCGCCTGCGCTGCATCGGTGTCGTCGTCCTCTCCGTCGAGCGCCCACACGCCCAGCAGCGCCTGGCTTGCCTCGTGCAGCGCCTGAGCCTCGTCCTGGTCCGTGATCGCGCCCTGTGGCCCGTTCTGGACGCTTTGCGCCCCCCTGGCCGCCGGGTGTGTAGCCGTATGCACCGCGATCAGCTTGCCGATGGCCACATGGGTGTAAATCTGCGTCGTGCTCAGGTCCGCGTGCCCCAGCAGGACCTGGATGTAGCGCAGCTCCGCGCCGGCCTCCAGCATGTGGGTCGCGCAGGCATGGCGCAGCGCGTGGCAGGAACCTTGCTCGATGCCGATGCGCCGCAGGTGACCAGCCACCATGCCGCTCAGACGGTTCTGCTCGAAGGGCTCGCCGTAGTCGGTCAGGAACAGGGTCCACGAGGCGCCAGCGTCCTGCACCTGGCTGCTCAGCATCGGCCGCACCTCGGCGCAGTACCGGGCCAGCCAATGCCGTGCGCTCTCGCCCATCGGCACGTAGCGGTCGCGC
>QLAH01000574.1_pt1 | contig 16910 bp, 16 predicted proteins | sample 4693081 | NCBI WGS metagenome assembly QLAH01 (sample SAMN09425401, study PRJNA476045) | Lake water metagenome, whole genome shotgun sequencing project.
GCGAAGGATACGATTGGATGGCAGTTTCTGTAAATCAATTGTCAGATAGTTCAGTTCACATTATGGTTCGTTCACGTATTGACAAGAAAAAACCATCTTGTACATTTGATGCTGATGCAATTAAAATATCCGATAATCAATTCAAGTCGAATATTGATGGCAAAAGAATTATATACACATTTAATAAAAACTCCATCAATATTGCTCCTGACAAAAATGAAGACAAAGACATATTGCAATATTATTGTTCTGGAGGAGGAAGCTTTAGCGGGAATTATAAGAAGATTAGTGAACCTTTAGACGAAAAACAAATAGATCAAAGAGTATTCATAAAAGTTTTGACTTTGCAAAATATTGGATTTGATGTTAGTACTAAAGGAAAAGGTTCCTTTCAACAGCTAACCATTCAACCTTTCGGATTGAGCATAGACAACCAAAAAATCACTAAAGAAATTGAAGGTTTTGTTACCAATGCTGAAATTGAAGATTTGAATTCTGACGGATTTCCAGAACTATTAATTTATACTACTTCTGCAGGAAGCGGTAGTTACGGAAATGTAATTGGTTATTCTGTAAATGCAGGTAAATCAATAAGTGATATTTCTTTCCCACAAATTTCAGATAATCCAAAAGCAAATAAAGGATATATGGGACATGATGAATTTGCTATAGTTGAAACAACTCTAGTTCAACGTTTCAAAATATATAAAGATGGTGATTCTAATAGCAATCCATCAGGAAATATTCGCCAAATTCAATACAAATTGAAAGATGGTGAAGCTTCTAGAAAATTTATTATTGATAAGATAATCGAATATCCAGAAAAATAATAAACTACTACTAACATCCAAATGTAAACGAACTAAGAGAGAACAGACCAAACAGAATTAAATTCTTTTATGGACTTAAAAAAAAAGTTATTACTGTGTTTTTTATTGTTGATTGCTATTGAGAGTTTTTCATGCGAGTGCGTCTATACCCCATTACTTGAAAAGTACCAACGTTCAGACTTTATTGCCACTGTCAAAATTACAAAAGTCATACAAGACGAGAATAATAAAGACTATCATGACATTGATTTTGAGCTAATAAATATTTACAAGGGAGCATCAATAAATAAGCTAAAAATTGAAAGTTTAGTAAACAGTTCCTGTTCTTTTCTTCCTTCCGAAAATACTACATGGCTAATTTTTGCATCAAAAGACCATAAAGGTTTTTTAAGTTTTGGTGCTTGTTCGGGGAGTGAGCAAATTAACCGAGAGTTTGACCTTATCAAGTACCCGAACGTAGATGTCAAATACAAAAAAAATATTGAATTAAAATTAGCGGTTTTAGATTTTATAAATGGGAATAAAATCTCCGTTGATAATAAATTTAAATTAATACCAATTGATTATAAGCTTTGTTTAGATAGCGTAAAAGGTTTCAATGAAAAAGATAGATTTGCGGTATACGAATTATTAATCAATCGTAATTTATCAATCAAAAACATTCGAATTCTTAAGCAATTCAATAACAAGGATTTATCTAAAAAGCTAACTGTTTGCTTACGAGATAATTTAAAGATAAGAGCTAGAAATATGGATGAAATCCCTGAGAAGGCCAAGATAATTCTGATATATTTCTATTATTCAGCTGAGAAAGAATATCCGAGCTTTGTTAGTACACAAGACTTATAAACTTATACCCAGGATGACACTAACAAAACACAAATTCACTACTTTGCTTTTCAGTGGACTACTTATTTTTATTTTAACTGGTTGCAACCTTAAACCAAACGACAGTTCAAAAGAAGCAAACAAAAAAAATGTCAAACAAATGGAAACAAATTTTAATCCAGTTGTATATTTTGAAATTCCTGTAACTGACATTGAAAGAGCTATAAGCTTTTACAAAGCCGTTTTTCAATTTAACTTTGAAAAAAAAGTGATTGACGACAACGAGATGGCATTATTCCCTTTTACAGACGGACGGACTGGAGTTTCAGGTGCATTAGCGAAGGGAGAAATTTATAAACCGACAAAAAATGGTGTGATTATATATTTTAAAACATTTGATATTGATAAAACCTTAAAACTAGCTTCTGAAAACGGGGGAAAAGTTCTATATCCAAAGACAGACAATGGGTTAGGTTTTGTTGCTGAATTTGAAGACACAGAAGGAAACAGAATAGCATTGTATCAATCACAAACCAACAAATAACAAGACTTGATTTGTTGGCATTCCTTCCTAAAAAGATTTATAAATCTTATGGATGGAAACCATGTTGACATTTAGCGGTGATTACGTTATTTCGCCAATCTCGTTTCGTCATCTGTCATTTTTTATGATTTTGCAATGGTTACTTTTTTAGAAATCAGGTATTAACTGAAAAAGACCATTATGAGACAGATTGTATGTTTTGTTATTTTAATTTCTACAGTTTTATTTTTTGGTTGTGAACCATCCGCCACCTTTGACGAACCTCAACCTGCTAACATAAAATCATTGACAGCTTTTCCAAAAGGTATTCAGGGTAAATTCCAGGCTGCAGACCAAGCTTCAATTTTGACTATTACCGATACTCTCATAACACGATATTATGACTTTGATTTTAAAGAGCATAAAGACAGCCTCGGTTCTTCTTACAAACTTATTGGTGACACCCTCTTAAATTTGACTGACAGCACAAAAGAAATAGTTCTTTTACGAGGGGACTCAATTATTCAACATTATGATGGAACAGATACATTATTCAGTATTTCGAAAGACAATATTCTTAAGAAATTTAAAGGATATTATTTCTTGAACAAACTTTATAACGACAATGCTTGGGAAGTAAATAAACTTTCGCTTGGGAAAGGTGTCCTGACCATAGCCAGTATTTCTAATAAAGACGATATCCAAAAACTTAAAGAAATCACAGAAACTTCAGGTGATACAACATCTACAAACTTTAGTCCAACGCGTAGACAATTTAAAAGATTTTTAAGGCAAGACGGTTTTGGCGAGAAGGAAACATTCACACGAATAAATGACTAAATTAGCAGTCGGGTTGAATTGCAGGCAAAAACAATCATCTGAATTACTAAGTTTAATCAAAGTGGACAACTATATTTTCAAAGGGCACATCAAGTTACATTACTTAGTAATTGCTTTTGTTTTTTCACTATTTGCATGTACAAAAAATCAACAAACTTCAATAACCCAAAACAGTGCTGACGAATTTAAGATTATTGGAAATAAAATATATAATTACAAAAATGCAATTCAATTAATTGGTTCAAATGCTTTTCACGTATTTGGTGCAGGCGGAAGTGATTTAAACAGCTGGAAATTAGATATAGCTAGAGAATTCATAGGTAATGTAAAAGAAGTGCCGCTATCGGGATTTCCTATTCAAGATAGTAATGGTTCTTACTTACACTCTTTGCAAGCCATTGTTGATAGTAATCGTTCAAATAAGAGAATAACAATTTTATGCCCTTTTCGATGGAATGGAATTGAAACAACAGATTTTACCGGAAAAATGCCGACTCAAACTTATTGGTGGAACGACTTTAAAATTAAATTACAACAATGGGGTACTCATTTTAAAAATCAACCTGATGTTTGGATTGAAGTATGGAATGAACCATATAGATATGACCGAGCAGATGGATATACTGATGATATATGGTTTAATGATATGAATGAACTTGTAAAAATTGTAAGAAATACAGGAAATAAAAATATAATTATGGTTCCCTGTGCAGAACAGGGTCAAGACGAGAGTGTGTTAAATAATAAAGGCTCTTTGTTTTTGAAGGATAAAATAAATATACTTTTCGATATACATGCGTATGAAAAATGGCTATTAGTTTCAAATTCAGATATTAGCAATCGTTTACAGCAACTGAAACAAAATAATATACCTATAATCTTTGGAGAAATAGCTCCTTTAAATGCAGGGATACTAATGAATACAAAACCATTTTTAGACATTGCTTATACTAATGGATTATCAATTTGTGCTTGGGTCTGGAAATACGACAACAATGATGTAAATGCATTACTAAATGCACAAGGATTACCAAATGACGTCAATAACTTTTATTGGGGAACTACCTTTAAGAAACTGAGCTCACAAACTCGAATAGAGTTTTAAGTATCCAAGCCAACTATCGAAAAAATCCTTCCCTTCCCTACCCTGCGCATAGCTTATATGTATTGCCGTCATTCAGGTCATTAACAAAAAATTGATTTATATTGAATACCTGAATATTAAATAAAAACGGTTTACTTTACATTCTAAATAAATTTAATACAAAATGGCTTCAGGTTTTTTTGCAATTTTAGATGATATAGCTGCTTTAATGGATGACGTTGCAATTACTGCTAAACTAGCTACTAAAAAAACAGCTGGAATACTAGGTGATGATTTGGCCGTTAATGCCGAAAAATCAACAGGCTTCGTGTCGTCAAGAGAAATTCCTGTTTTGTGGGCAATTACAAAAGGTTCCTTTATTAACAAATTAATTATTGTACCAATCATTCTATTGCTGAATTTATTTCTGCCATCTGCAATTATAGTTATTCTTGTAATTGGGGGTTTTTACCTTGCTTATGAAGGGGTAGAAAAAATTGTAGAATACTTTTTTCATAAACATGAACCAGCAAAGCAAGAATTAGTTGGAGTTATTCAACAAGATGCTGAATTAGAAAAAACAAAAATAAAATCAGCAATAACCACTGATTTTATTCTGTCTATTGAAATAGTAATTATTGCTTTAAGTACAGTATTAGACAAAACTTTAAGTTTACAAATTTTAACCCTAACAGTTGTTTCCATAATTGCTACCGTTGGAGTTTACGGTATTGTAGCATTGGTTGTACGTATGGATGATTTTGGATTTAAGCTGATTGAAAAATCGAATAAAAAGGGCTTTATGAATACAATTGGCCTTTTGTTAGTAAAAGCCCTTCCTATTTTTATCAAAGCATTTTCCGTGATAGGAACTATTGCATTATTGCTTGTAGCGGGAGGAATTTTCACACACAATATTGAATATTTACACCATTTTTTTTCTGTATGGCCATCCATGTTAAAAGATTTGATTCTTGGAGTACTAGGTGGATTAGTTGTATTTGCATTGATAATTATCTCTAAAAGAGGGATTAAGTTATTCCAAAAATTTACCAATTAAATATAATTTCTGTGAAATGGTTAATCGTAGTGTAAACTTGTTTACAACCATATATTAATGCTTTAATTTCTATGAACTATCATTTCTTATCCATTTCAGAAAATTTTCAACTGCTTAATACTAGTAAGCAAGGTTTGCATCATTCTGAAGCAGAAGAACGATTAAGCCAATTCGGGAAAAACGTACTTGCCGAAAAAAAGAAAGCTTCGGTATTTGTTCTTTTCCTTCACCAGTTTAAGGATGTAATGATCCTAATATTACTCTTAGCTGCATTAATTTCTTATATAATTAGCGATATAAAAGATGCTATTGTTATTTTAATCATTGTCTTACTTAATGCCATTATTGGATTTGTTCAGGAATACCGTGCCGAAAAAGCTATGGCAGCATTAAAAAAAATGACTGCCTTTAATGCAACTGTTCGCAGAAGTGGAAATATGATGCAACTGCCTGCTTCAGAAATTGTACCAGGTGACATTATAATTCTTGAAGCTGGCATGTCAGTACCGGCAGATATTCGTCTTACTGAAACATATGCGCTAAAAATAGAAGAAGCTTCCTTAACCGGTGAGTCTAACGCAGTAGAAAAAACCACGGAAGCAATGACTACTGAAAACCCACCACTTGGCGATCGACTAAATATGGCGTACAAAACGACTATTGTTACCTATGGTCGGGCTGAAGGAATTGTAGTATCAACTGGAATGAATACCGAAATTGGTCGGATCGCTAAACTGCTTCAAGAAGAAGAATCAAAAACTCCATTGCAAAAGAGATTGACTGATTTTGGAAAAAAATTATCTATAATCGTTCTATTTATTTGTGCTTTAATTTATACAGTAGGGTTACTACGTGGGGAAGATCCTATCAAAATGTTGCTTACTGCTATCTCCGTTGCTGTAGCTGCTATTCCAGAAGCATTACCCGCAGTAATAACCATTTCTTTAGCCCTTGGTGCAAGTCGAATGGTTCGCAAAAATGCACTCATCAGAAAACTACCTGCAGTTGAAACATTAGGCTCGGTTACTTATATCTGTTCGGATAAAACGGGTACAATAACACAAAATAAAATGACTGTGATGGATATTTGGCTTTCGCCAAAAGCAGACCCAATGTATGATTTTTCACCAGAGAAAATCATGCTTTTGGCAATGGAACTCAATCACGATGTTATTGTAGACGAAACCAAACAACTAAAAGGTGATCCAACCGAAATTGCTTTGGTAGAATATACAAGAAAAAGTAAAGACTATAATAAGGAATGGATTGCTGATTATAAGCGTATGCATGAATTACCTTTTGATTCGGTGCGTAAGCGAATGACCACTATTCACCCATTTGAAGGGAAATGGCTTATTATCACTAAAGGAGCTATAGAAAGTGTTTTAAGTAGTTGTAATAATACAATTTCAGAAGAGATCAATTCAGCTACTATAAATTATGCCCAACAAGGAAAAAGAGTGTTGGCTTATGCTGGAAAACTTGTTGAAGAATTACCTGCATCCATTTCTATTGAAACTATTGAAACTGACTTGAAATTTATTGGCTTAGTTGCCATGATTGACCCGCCAAGAATTGAAGTTATTCAAGCTATTGCAGATTGCCATACAGCAGGTATTACACCAGTAATGATTACTGGAGACCACCCTGTTACTGCAAAAGCAATTGCTACTGAAACGGGCATTCTTAGGCATTCAATGGATAGAGTAATTACTGGTGCTGAACTTTCAGATTTTTCAGACGATGAATTTGAAAAGGAAATTGAATACATAAAAGTGTATGCACGTGTGTCGCCTGAACAAAAACTGAATATCGTAAAAGCACTTCAAAATAAAAATCATTTTGTTGCAATGACTGGAGATGGAGTGAATGATGCGCCGGCTTTGAAAAGAGCTAATATTGGTATTGCAATGGGAATTACAGGTACTGATGTTTCAAAAGAAGCTGCTCATATGATTTTGTTGGATGATAATTTTGCAACGATTATTCGTGCCGTGAAAGAAGGCCGAAGAATATTTGATAATATCCTGAAGTTTATTAAATATAGTATTACTGGCAACTCTGGTAAAATATGGACAATATTTCTAGCTCCATTAATTGGCTTGCCAATTCCACTTCTTCCTATTCAGATTCTTTGGTTAAACCTTGTTACTGACGGTCTGCCTGGTCTTGCATTTGCAGCGGAACCAGCTGAAAATAATATTTTGCAACGAAAGCCTCGAAGACCAAATGATAGTATATTTTCAAACGGAGCTGGATTTCAGATTCTTTGGGTTGGTTTGTTGATGGGTGGGATTAGTATTGGTGCTCAAGCATGGGCAATTCATATTGGTAATGAGAAATGGATGACTATGGTATTTACTATTTTAAGTATTTCTCAAATGGGTCAGGCCATGGCTAGCCGTAGCAATTGGAACTCATTATTCAGTCAAGGTATTTTTGGAAACAAACAATTGGTAGGAGCTGTTCTGTTAACATTTGGGTTGCAAATGGCAGTCATTTATATACCTTTTTTACAAGACATTTTCAGTACACAATCTTTGACAGTTATTGAACTATTGACTTGTGTTGGGCTATCAAGTATTGTTTTTTGGGCAGTAGAAACTGAAAAATGGATTAAACGAAGAAAATCAATTAGCTCAAATATTGAGAGACAATAATACCATAAAACGAAATCCCAATGGGGTAAATCATAAATATTACTTGCAAGACAAAATAAAATAGGCTAGTCCATAACTTCATAAAACATACAATGACAAATACAAAAGAAAACGTTGTTTGGATCACTGGCGCATCTTCTGGTATTGGAAAAGCCATGGCCTTTGAGTGGGCAAGATTAGGATATAAAGTGGTGCTTTCTGCTAGACGTAAAGAATTTCTAGATGTTATTGCGCTTGAGATTAAGAATACTGGTGGAGAAGCATTGGTAGTTCCTGTTGATATTTTGGAAGAACAATCAATCGAAAATGCAGTTCAAAATATTCTAACTAATTTGGGTAGATTAGATATTGTAGTGGCTAATGCAGGATTTGGTGTTTTTGGAAGTATAGAAAAGTTAACAGCAAAAGAATGGAACAGGCAATTACAAGGTAATGTGATTGGTTTAGCATTAACTGTAAAATATGCACTTCCCTATTTGAAATTAACCCAAGGTTGCATTGGTTTAGTAGGCAGTGTAGGCGCTTTCCTTCCTAACCCTTATGTTGGAGCCTATGGGGCTTCAAAAGCTGCAGTGCATTCAATTGGACTGACCTTGCAAGTTGAATTAATGGGTACAGGGGTGAGTTGCACTACCATTCATCCTGGATTTGTGGTGTCGGAAATTGCTAGGGTTGATAATGAAGGCCAGTGGCATCCGGATCGTTGGGATCCACGTCCATCCAAATTAATGTGGCCAACAGATAAAGCTGCAAAAGTCATGGTGAAAGCTATTATTAATCGAAAAAGAAATTATGTTTTCACCATCCATGGCAGAGTTTTTGTTTGGTTGCAACATTGGTTCCCTAACTTAGTAAGAACAATCATTTCAAAAGGCCCCAAACCGGAATAATTTTTTTTAAAAAATCACCCATATGGCATTAATCAACCCCCATATTAACTTCAATGGAAATGCCGAAGAAGCATTTAATTTTTATAAATCAGTTTTTGGAGGAGAGTTCGTCAAAGTAATGCGATTTAAAGACTTCGCAAGTGCTGATTTTCAGGTTGCAGAACATGAAGCCAATAAGATAATGCACATTGCTTTACCCATTGGTAAAAATGTTTTAATGGCCAATGATGTTCCTGAAATTCTAGGAAAAACAAATGAAAATGAAAACAGAAGTAAAATATCAATAAGTGCGGAGAGTAAAGCAGAAGCCGATCATTTATTTAACGGCCTTTCTGAAGGTGGACAAATTGAAATGCCCATATCAGATAGCCCTTGGGGCTCCTACTTTGGTATGTTTAGAGATAAATACGGTATTGAATGGATGGTAGATTTTGACTCAAACTATAAAGGAAAAATTTAACCAATGAACCAATACCTAGCACATATTGCAATCGTTGTAAAGGACTACGACGAAGCCATTGCGTTCTATACGCAGAAACTACATTTTGAATTAATTGAAGACACTGTTTTAAGTGAAACTAAGCGATGGGTAAAAGTAAAGCCAAAGGGGTCAACCGAATGTTGCTTACTATTAGCCAAAGCAGCCAATGATGAGCAAAAGAGTAGAATTGGTAATCAAACAGGGGGAAGAGTTTTTTTATTTCTTTATACTGATGATTTCACAAGAGATTACCAGAATCTAATTGATATGGAAATCAAAATAATTAGAGAACCAAGTCATGAAGATTATGGAACAGTTGCTGTTTTTGAAGACTTATATGGAAATCTTTGGGACTTAATTCAACCAACACTACCCCACCGCTCTATCTAAATGCGTGTACCCACCATCTACATGAATCAACTGACCAGTTGTATGTGAAGACTTTTCTGATAGAAGAAAAGCAACCATATTGGCAATTTCCTCTGCAGTTGTCATGCGTTGACCAAGGGGGATTTTATTGGTAATCATTTTTAATTGCTCTTCCGGTTGATCAAATGTTTTTATCCAAGATTCATACAGTGGGGTAAAACATTCAGCCACAATGACTGCGTTCACCCTGATTCCATATTTTAGTAATTCTACTGCCCACTCTCTTGTTAGCGCATTCCTTCCCCCATTTGATGCTGCATAAGCAGAAGTATTCCCTTGACCAGTTTCCGCGGTTTTAGAGCCAATATTTACAATAGCCCCAGCTGATTTTTTCAATGCTGGCAATGCATATTGCGCCATTAAATAATAATGCACTAAGTTTTTATGCAAGGATTCCATAAACGATTCATAGTTCCCATTCTCTAATCCCACTCCGTCATTCACCCCTGCATTATTTACTAATCCGTCAATTTTACCAGCAATCACTAGTACTTCATTTATAGCTCTCTCACAATCAACTGGATTGGTTAGCTCTGCAGTTATAAAATATGCTTGTCCATTGGCTGAGTGTATTGCAGCAACAGCAGCTTGATTATCCGCTTCACTCCTACCAATAATAATAGGGATTGCTCCCTCCGAAGCCAATACTTTAGCAATTCCAAATCCAATTCCTTTTGCACCGCCTGTTACAATAATTGATTTTCCTTTTAGCTGTAAATCCATATAGCAATTTATAGATTATAAAATTGAATTGCGTTCAACCCAAATATTTTCTCTTGATCTTCCATTGAATGTTTCGCAAAATATTGTTCCACTATACTAATCACTTCAGTGTAAGAACCTCCTAGTAAGCAAACGGGCCAATCACTTCCAAACATCAACCGATCTACCCCAAATGATGCGGTTACCACATCCAAGCAATACGTAAAATCTTGTATATGCCAATTTTCCCAGTCAGCTTCGGTTACTAAACCAGAAACTTTGCAATAAACATTTTGATGATTCGCAATTGCCCTTATTCCTTTTTCCCATTCTATAAATTCAGCTTTTTTAAAATCAGGTTTGGCTAGATGATCAATTACAAATGGTTGAGAAGGAAATTGTTCAACTAAAGCTTTTGCAAAAGGTAAATGTTTGGGCAAAATCAATAGGTCATACGTGAAATGGTAATTAGCCAATTGTGAGATACCGCTACAAAAATCGGTGCGGAGTAAAAAATCATCCGCAGGTTCGGCTTGTACAATATGGCGAAATCCTTTTAGCTTTTTAAACGCTGCATAATGTGACAATCTATCTGAAATATTTTCAGCACACAAATCAATCCAACCAACCACTCCTTTAATGAAATCATTAGCTGCTGCCAATTCTAAGAGAAAATTGGTTTCTGATTCACTTTGATCAGCTTGTATTGCAACAACTCCATCAAAATTATTTTCTTGAATAACCGCCAATAAATCATCAGGCATAAAATCTCGCTGAATTTTCTGCATCTCATTGGTAATCCAAGCATCTTTAATTGGATGGTACTTCCAAAAATGTTGATGGCTATCTATTCTCATGGCAGTTCAAATATTTTTTCCATCAACATCCATTTCTCCCCTTGCTTTGCCCATGGTAATGCCTGCTGAAACTTCCACATCAACTGCTCCCATTCATGCACTTTTTCATTACTAGCATCCATCATTGCTTTTTTCTCAAACGAAAATGTTTCGTCTGCTTCAATAATCATGAACAAACGATTGCCCACAGAATAAATATTCAACAAATGAATCCCAGCATCTTTTATACTTTGAATCACTTCAGGCCAAACTGATTGGTGATGGGCTTTATAATCAGCTATCAAAGCTTCGTCATCAACTAAATCTAACGCCAAACAAAATTGCTGTATAGCCATGATTCATTATTTATATGCAACTGCTACTTTTTTACTAGTGCCCAAATTTTCAATTCCTAATTCTATTTCATCCCCTGCCTGAATATATATTGGTTCAGGTTTTATGCCCAAACCCACTCCTGGTGGTGTGCCAGTGCTAATGATATCTCCGGGCAATAAAGTCATGAACTGACTGATATAATGTACTAAAAAGGGAATTTTAAAAACCAAGTTCGATGTATTACTGTTTTGAAAAGTTTTACCATTTACGGTCAACCACATGTTTAAATTATTTACATCAGCTATTTCATCAGTGGTAGCTAACCAGGGCCCAAGGGGAGCAAAACTGTCGCATCCTTTACCCTTTGCCCATTGTCCACCACGCTCTAACTGAAAAGCTCTTTCACTGTAATCATTATGTAAACAATATCCTGCCACATAATTCATAGCATCTGCTTCTTCTACGTAACTGGCTTTCTTGCTCATCACAAATGCAAGTTCTACCTCCCAATCAGTCTTTTCACTGTTACGTGGGATAACCAATTGATCGTTGGGGCCACATAATGCAGTGGTAGATTTAAAAAAAATAATCGGTTCTTCCGGAATAGGCGCATTGGTTTCTTTACAATGATCTATATAGTTTAAACCAATACAGATGATTTTTGAAGGTCTTGCTACTGGAGAACCAAGTCGGATGCTTTGCTCTACTTCTGGTAAAGTAGGATTTTTTGCAATAAAGGATTGTAGTTGATTTAAACCATCCTGTTCAAAAAAAGCTTCATTAAAATCTGAAAAAAATGCAGACAAATCATACCATTTGTTGTTCATTATAATGCCTGGCTTTTCTTTTCCTAATTCTCCAAATCGAATCAATTTCATATGCTGTAATTTATATTTTTATAATCCCCCCTGCCCTCTATATAATTTAATCGGTTTGTCTAAAGTTAATTTAATGACTGTTACATATTTGTCTAATGAAGTTTCAGGGAGGTTGATATAAACTAACCCGGGCACATGACTCCAACTGATTTTTCCAACTATTTTGTGTGTTGGTCGAATACTAGAACCCAGTACCGTAATATCTTTTATTTGATTCTCTAATCCCTTTAACATAATTTGACCACTGTTTTTACCATGTACAAAAAGATATAAACTGGTTGAATCTTTTGACAAAGTAGAAGGCCCATAATAATGACCTTGAGGAATACCACCGATGGTATTAAAAATGGCTTCTCCATTTTTTTTATTCCATGCACCCAATTCTTTTAATACATTGATTTGTTCTGCAGGAATTGTACCATCTTCCATTGGCCCCATATCTAATAATAAATTACCTCCATTGGCAACTGCATCTACAAAAATGGTGATTACTTCATAGGGTGTTTTCCAATTATTGTCGTGATGAAATCCCCAATTGTCATTCGTAGTCATGCAAAGTTCCCACCAATTATCCTTTGGTCTTGATACTGGAAAATTTTGTTCGGGGGTGGCATAATCACCATACCCTTGCAAACGACCATTGATGATTGCATTGGGATTTTTTGTCAGAATCATATTGCGCACTTTTTCTGATTCCCATTCTTCTGCGCTATGTTCCCAGTCTCCATCAAACCACCACAAATCTGGATTAAACTGATTGGCTATTTCTTTGATTTGACCTTGAAAAAAATTCCTGAATCGATTCCATCTATCGTAATCATTTTTTACTTGATACCTAGAACTATCTTTTAAAAAGCCCGGATAATCTTGGTGTGACCAATCAATTAAAGAATAATAAGCACCCGTTTTGATATTTCGCTTACGTAATTCTTCGAAGAAGGGTTGAATCATGTCTTTTTTAGCAGGTGTTGCTTTCATGCTACTCAGCTCATTCATTTTGGTATCATACATGGCAACCCCATCATGATGCTTGGTGGTAATTACTGCATATTTTGCACCACTTTCTTGAATTAGTTCAGCCCAAACTGAGGGATTATATTTTTTTAAAGTAAACCCATTCAATTGTTTCATGTAATTGGCATAACTTATTTTCTTGTTATGGAAACTCCATGATTCATCAATTCCATCTACCGCATAAATTCCTGCATGAATAAAAATACCCAACTTGGCGTCTGCGAACCACTGCATTTTATCCTTTATTGTAGCAGGATTTATTTTTTGCTGTGCATTCAAGCGAATGCAAGTAATCAATAAGATAAATATTGCACCAAGCCTACTATTTAACAATCGGTTTATATGATTCATGCTACTTAATTATTCAATTTAATAAAACCACCATCAATAGGATAATCACTGCCTGTTATAAATGTAGCTTCTTCACTAGCTAAAAATAAGGCCAATGCAGCTATTTCTTCGGGTTTACCCATTCTGCCAATTGGTTGAGATTGTGATAGTTTTTCAAATATTTGCGCTTGTTGATCAGGATAGTTTTTTTCGATAAAGCCGTCTACAAAGGGCGTATGCACCCTGGCAGGTGAAATAGAATTGCATCGAATATTTTCTTTTAAATAATCTTTTGCTACTGACAATGTCATTGCCATTACGGCGCCTTTAGCAGTTGAATAAGCAAAACGATCTGCGATACCAACCCAAGCTGCTATAGATGCCATATTGATAATAGAACCACCACTTTGCTTTCTCAATTGCGGTATAGCAGCACTGATACAATTATAAACCCCCTTTACATTTACTTGCATGATTTTATCGAAATCTGCTTCAGATGTGGTGTCGGCTTTACCAATATGTGCAATTCCTGCATTATTTACCAAAATATCAATCCCACCAATTTGATGAAAGGTATTCATCACTGATGCGTTCATAGATACATCACAGGCATGCGCATAGGCAAGTCCTCCCCCTTTTAGAATCTCGTCTACTGTTGATTTGGCCTGATCCATTGTGAGTTCAATGATATGTACTACGGCACCCTGTTTTGCATATAATTGTGCAATGGCTTTTCCGATACCGCTACCCCCTCCTGTTATCACGGCTATTTTATGATCTAGTCTAAACATTTGTCTAAATTAATTTTATAAACTTACTCCTCTTTTCCAAGGAATAAAATCATCTTGATTTAATTGCACCGCTTTAGGAATGATGATGCCACTTGCTGCATTGATACAATATTCAAAAATAGCTTCACCCATTTCTTCTATTGTTTTTTCACCACTGATTACAGGCCCACAATCTATATCAATAATATCGCTCATCTTTTTAGCTAATACCGCATTTGTAGCCACTTTAATAACTGGACATACTGGATTTCCTGTTGGAGTACCTAATCCTGTTGTAAAAAGTATTAAAGTTGCTCCTGCTGCTGCTTTTCCGGTAGTAGCTTCCACATCATTGCCGGGTGTACATACTAAACTTAATCCTGGCTTTGTAGCTGGTTCTGTATAATCTAAAACATCAACTACTGGTGCAGTGCCTCCCTTTTTTGCAGCTCCTGCACTTTTCATTGCATCGGTTATCAATCCATCTTTGATATTACCTGGTGAAGGATTCATATAAAATCCTGAACCCACTTGATGTGCCAATGCATCATAGGATTGCATTAATTGAATAAATTTTTGAGCAATAGTTTCATTCACACATCGATCAATTAGGTTTTGCTCTACCCCACATAGTTCAGGAAACTCTGCTAGTAAAACTTTTCCACCTAAGGCAACCAATAAATCTGCTGCATAACCCACAGCAGGATTAGCAGAAACACCGCTAAATCCGTCACTTCCGCCACATTTTACACCAATGGTTAATTTACTTAAAGGCGCAGGTTGTCTTTGCTTATGATTAATTTGAATCAGCCCTTCAAAAGTTTGTTTAATTGAATGCGCAATTAATTGTTCTTCGCTTTCAGATTCTTGTTGTTCAAAAACATATAATGGTTTATCAAATAGTGGATTTTGACCCTTAATATCATTTACTAATTGCTGCACTTGCAAATGCTGACACCCTAAACTTAATACCGTAATGCCCCCCACATTGGGATGATTGGCATAAGATGCCAACAACGCACTCAATGTAGCAGCATCTTGCCTGGTCCCTCCACATCCTCCTTGGTGGTTTAAGAATTTTATTCCATCCACATTTTTAAATACTCTGTTGATATTGGCAGTAGGTGTTAAACTAGTATTGACTGAGTCAAGGCTTTGGCCATTTTTAAAAGCAGTTAATAAATCTTGTGTATAGCGTAAATATTTATCCGATACAGCATATCCTAATTGATTATGCAAAGCCTCTTTAATAACATCCAAGTTCGTATTCTCACAAAATACGGTAGGAATAAATAACCAATAATTAGCCGTTCCTACTTGGCCATCGTTTTGATAATATCCATTAAATGTGGTGTGTGCATATTTTGAAACATCAGGTGCCTGCCAATGATAAGACACCCCCCTGTATCCATAGGGTTCAGCAGCGTGTTTTAAATTATCTGTAGTCATTAAACTGCCTTTCAAAACATTGGCTTGTACTTTACCAATTAATACCCCATACATAATCACTTCAGCTCCTTCTGGCAGGTCGCTAGTATAAAACTTGTGTTTGGCTTTTATTGTATCTCTTAATGTATAAACTTGATTTTCAAATTCAACCACTGTATCTTTTTCCAAATCGGTCAATGCAACTAATACATTGTCGGTTGGATGCATGCGGATGACTTGTCGGATAATATTATTCTCGTTCATCATTATTGCAATATTTCTTTTTTGATTGTTCGCATTTTTAGCGCAAATAATAAGACAACAATAAAACAAATGAAGGGAATAAAATACCCATTTTGTATACTGCCTGTTTTATCGGAGATAATGCCCAAAATTGGCGGCAGCACTGCTCCCCCTACAATAGACATAATGATTAAACTAGAAGCTGGTTTAGTAGCATTACCCAAACCGTTGATTCCTAAAGCAAAAATGGTTGGGAACATGATTGACATAAAGAATGCGATACCGATTAGAGCATAAATCGTAATCATTCCTTTACCATAAATGGCTACTAAAGAAAGTAAGATATTGATTACTGCATAAATGGCTAATAGCTTTACTGGTTTTATATACTTCATAAAAAAAGTACCAGCGAAACGGCCAATCATAAATGCAGCACCGTAAAATGCGGTATAGGTTGCTGCTTCTTTGTCTGATAAACCTGCCGAAGTTGCTGCGAAAACTAGGAAAAAGCTACCCACGCAAACTTGTGCTCCTACATAAAAAAACTGTGCAAAAACGGCCCATGCCAATTGTGGATGTTGAAGCGCGTTTAAGAAGCTGTTATTTTCTGAACTTGACTCTTCTTTAATATCTGGCAATGGGGTAAAATAGAAAATGATTGCCATGACTAATATCACAATACCAAGAACAACAAATGGTAATTTTACGCTGTTGGTTTCTGTTTGAATAAATGCTGCTAAAGCATCTC
>QLAH01000575.1_pt1 | contig 16827 bp, 19 predicted proteins | sample 4693081 | NCBI WGS metagenome assembly QLAH01 (sample SAMN09425401, study PRJNA476045) | Lake water metagenome, whole genome shotgun sequencing project.
CTGAGTCATGGGGAGGGTCTGGCTAAGGTTGTGGTAATCCCTAGCTCACCTCCCTATTCCTCCCTCTGTCAACCCTCTGCCGCACAGGCTTTCAGCCCCTCACCTCAAGTTTTGTCCCTGTACCGTGGGCTTCAGGTTCCGCCATTGCCTTTCCGAAGGGTTCAGACAAGTTGGAAGACTTCAACCGGGTGCTGGCGGAAATGCAGAGCAGCAGCATGATGGAAGACCTGATCCTGAAGTGGTTTGGCGATGGGGAAGAGTAGGCCAACACGATGAACCTAGATTTTGGCCAAATTGTTCCGTCTCTGCCCTTTATTCTCAAGGGTATTCTGGTGACGCTTCAGTTTACGTTGCTGTCGGCGGTGTTTGGGTTTACCCTGGGCACCCTGCTGTCGTTGCTGAAGATTTCTTCTATTAAGCCCCTGCGGTGGTTTGCGGAGTTTTACACCTCCATTTTTCGGGGTACACCGCTGATTTTGCAGTTGGCTCTAGTCTACTTCGCCACACCTCAGCTAATCGGCTACAAAATTAGCCCCATCGAAGCCGGTGTGTTTACCTTTGCCCTCAACTCCGCCGCCTACAGTTCCGAGACCATCCGGGCTGGCATCATGGCGGTGGATAAGGGCCAGCGGGAGGCGGCCCTATCTTTGGGGGTGCCCTACAAGCTGATGATGCTCGACATCATTTTGCCCCAAGCCTTCAAAAACATCCTGCCCGCCCTAGTCAACGAAAGCATCGCCCTACTGAAGGATTCTGCCCTAGTTTCCACCATCGGCGTGCTGGATTTGATGCGGCGGGCGCAGGTGGTGGCAGGGCAAACCTTCCTATATTTTGAGCCGTTGATTGTGGTCGGCATTATCTACTACATCATGGTCATGGGTCTCACCCAGGCCGCCCAAGTGCTGGAACGGAGGATGCGCCGCAGTGATTAGAATCGAACATTTGGTCAAATCCTTTGGGCCATTGGAAGTCCTCAAAGACATTTCTACGGAGGTAGATGCGGGGCAAGTTGTGGCGATTATTGGCCCCTCTGGGTCAGGAAAATCCACTTTATTACGCTGCATTAATTTGCTAGAAACCCCTACCGCTGGACACATTTTTGTCGATGGGATGGATATCACTTCCCCCAAGTGTGACATCCTTAAAGTGCGCCAAAACGTGGGTATGGTGTTCCAGCATTTCAATTTGTTCCCCCACAAAACGGTGATGGACAACCTCACCTATGCGCCCATGAAGGTGAAGGGGTTGTCTAAGGCCGATGCCAGCAAAATTGCCCTCGATTTGCTTACCAAAGTGGGCCTCGCAGAAAAGGCCGATCAATATCCCTCACGGCTGTCTGGGGGCCAAAAGCAACGGGTCGCCATTGCCCGCGCCCTGGCTATGCAGCCCAACACCATGCTGTTTGATGAACCCACCAGCGCCCTCGACCCAGAAATGGTGAAAGAAGTGCTGGACGTGATGAAGGGACTGGCCGATACGGGTATCACCATGTGCATCGTTACCCACGAAATGGGCTTTGCCCGCGAAGTAGCCGACCGAGTGCTATTCCTCGATGGTGGTTACTTAGTAGAAGATGCTCCCCCCGATGTGTTCTTCAGCAGCCCCAAGAGTGATCGTGCTCAGCAGTTCCTAGAAAAGGTGCTTTAGGCTCGGAAAATGCTTTAGGCTGGCAGCACTTTTTAGGATGCACTAGGGGCTCTGCCGTAAGGAGCCATTTCAACTCTCATATAACCATTATCAAAGTAGCCTCTGCTCTCGATATATTCAGGGTCATCCATAATGGCAACGAAATCTTCCCAGGTGGCGACCATCCATGTATCGGCCTGAATGGTTGAGGGAGAAAGAACCATGGGAAATCTCCATGATAATGAAATGGCTAGAACAGATCCTTTTTGCCGCGCAGTCGGGCAAAGGTTTGGGCTGAATTTTGTCCTTGCATGGCAGATTGAATCGCTGGATCATCCCATCGCAAAAAGGGATTGGTTTGCTTTTCTAAGCCCAGTTCCGAAGGCACCGTTTCTTGATCCTGTTGGCGAGCGATTTCTACCTGTCGCAATCGCTGATTGAGGGCAGGATTATTGGGATCTACGATGATAGCAAATCGCAGATTTCCTAGGGTATATTCGTGGGCGCACCAGACCCTAGTCGTATCCGGTAATTGGCGCAGTTTGCTGAGGGAATCGACCATTTGGGCAGGGGTGCCTTCAAACAAACGACCACAGCCTCCGGCAAATAGGGTATCTCCACAAAAGAGTTCGCCCCAATCTTCAGTTTGCTCAGGGGGAAAATAGTAGGCAATGTGGGCGCGGGTATGGCCAGGGACGAAGAGAACTTCTCCGGTGCGATCCCCAAAGGAAACCCGATCACCCTCCTGCAAAAAGACCGTTTGGCCTGGGATTCTGCCCCGATCTTCGGCTCCACCGTAGACCGTTACTGCTGGAAAACGACTCAATAGCCGCTGGTTGCCGCCTACATGATCGCTGTGGTGGTGGGTGTTGAAAATAGCGACTAGATTTGCCCCAAGTTGATCTAAACAGTCCAACACGGGGGCCGCATCCCCTGGATCAACGACAGCGGCCTGGTTAGTGGCGGGGTGATATAGCACAAAGATGTAGTTATCGCGAAAGGCCCGCAGCCGATGAATATCCATCCCTAATTCCCCAAGCTCTCTCTATTTATAACGATTTTTCATGGGGAGCCGTTGTGAGGCGGCAAGGCTAGCGGGTGAGGGCCGCGAGTTCCATGAACATTACCTCCCACACTAGACGGGGTTGCACGAAGCGGCGTAGGTAGCCCTTGGCCTTTTCGAGGTGGGGCAACCATTGGGCACTTTCCACGGGGTAACTTTGCCAATACCAGTTCAGCAGATAGTCCAGCAGCCACAGTTGCGATTCGGTATCGAGGGTTTTGGCCACCTGGCGGCCCTGATCGAGGGCAGCGCGGAGGCTGCGGGGGGGCTGGTGTAGGGCTTGAAGGAGGTCGGAGGGAATGGCCTGAAGTTGTTGGTAGGCCGAAATCGCCTGTCCGGGGCTGCCCTGGGCCATGGCGATCACCTGGGGATGGTTGAGGACTTCGGTGTGCCCCACCCGTTGCAGCACGGTGGTTAGGTCTGCGCCATTGAGCCGTTGGAAAGGAATGGTTTGGCAGCGAGACACCAGGGTTGGCAACAGGGCTTGGGGGCCGGGGGCGAGCAGAATGATGGTGGCCTGTCCGGGTTCTTCCAGGGTTTTGAGGAGACCGTTGGCGGCTCCTTCGGCCATGGTTTCGGCGGCTTCTAGCACCACCACGCACCGAGGGGATTCCAGCGGCGGACGGCTGAGGAATTGGGCAATCTGGCGCACTTGTTCTAGGCGAATTTGGGGCGCACTTTTGCGGGTAATGCCCTGTTCGGCGGCGGCAGAGGCGGCAACGAGGTTGCCCTGGTGCAGGTAGGTGGGTTCTACCCAGAGTAGATCCGGGTGGTTGCGCTGGGCAATGCGGCGGCGTTGGTTGGGGGTGGGATCTGGGCCGACGAGTTGACTTGGATCTGCGGAAAACAGCACTTCGGCAAAGCGTTCCGCCGCTAGCCGTCGCCCCACGCCATTTGGCCCCGCAAACAGGTAGGCTGGGGCCACCCGCCGCTGATTCACTGCCCGTGCCAACAGGGCAATGGCCGTATCTTGGCCAACTAGGTCGCTAAAGAGGGCTTGTACCATTGCGCCAAATAGTCGTGAACCACGGCATTAATCTGCGCCGCCACCGCATCGGCAGGCTGTGCCCCGTCAATGGTAGCCCGTCGTTCTGGAAATTGCTGGGCCAGGGCTTCAAACCCCCGCTGCACCCGTTGATGAAAGGCCAGTTCTGCCTGCTCCATGCGATCCTGAGAACCGCGCCGTTGTGCCCTGGCTAGCCCCTGTTCCACATCCAGCTTTAGCCAAAGGGTGAGATCGGGTATCAGACCCGCCGTTGCCACCTGGTTGAGGTCTTGAATTAAGCCCAAATCTAGCCCCCGACCATAGCCCTGGTAGGCCACGGTGGAATCGGTAAAGCGATCACACAACACCCAACTTCCGGCTTCTAGGGCAGGGCGGATCATTTCCTCGATGTGCTGGGCACGATCCGCCGCGTAGAGCAACAGTTCTGCCCGTGGGGCAATCACCACACCATGCTGACTATCCAGCAACAGCCGCCGTAGCCCTACCCCCAGGTCTGTGCCGCCCGGTTCACGGGTCGTCAACAATTCAGGAATGCTCCCCTGAGCTTGCAGGGCTTGAAAAGCGCTACTCTGGGCCAAGTTTTCCAGCAACCGCTGAAGCTGGGTGGACTTGCCGCAGCCCTCCACCCCCTCAAACACAATCAACTTACCCCGCATCGTCACCACCCAAAACAGAACCTGTAGTAGCGCGTCCAGTCCAATTTGTAGGGTGCATTCGCGCAGCAATGCACCACCCAGAGCTTTGCTAGAGAAATCAGACCCAACATTTTAGACTTGTCACGCTAGTAGGTTGGGTACAGTGAAGCAAAACCCAACACCCACAAACCTATCGTTGACAGCGAGACTAACGGTGGGCAATGCTCACCCTACGGTAACGGGGTATTTGAATCAAGCCTGTAGATTGAAAATAGCCGCAGCAATGGCCGTTTGGTGACGAGCCGAAAACGTTAGCCCACATGATAGGCGGTGATGGCAACCTTACCGTCTGGGCTGTAGATCGCTTCGATGCGCCGATGCTGCGGATGATTCCACCAGATCTTGGTACGATTGCCCTGAGCTGGAGCCGAACCCGCCTGTTGATACCCTTCTGCCAAAAGCAACGCTTCAAATGTTTCAACGGGCAGTATTTTTGAGGTGATTTGCGGAATTCCATCCAGCTTGTGTTTATCGAGGGTCATAGGTGCCCTGATAGGTGCTGAAAATGCGATATCCCGGCAAAACAATCGCAATGCCCACCTTGCTGTGGATAACGCCAGGATAGTCTTTCTCCGGCAAACTGCCGCCTAAGCGGAGCTTAATTGGCCCCAGCCACAGGTAAAATCCTGGAATTAGGCAGTCAAGGCTGTAGGTGATTGCCTTCAGGGCTAAATCAGAGCTATCGGAACGTTTGGACGGCTGCGACTGAGAATCGTTAGACCACATGGGCTTCGCCTGAATACTGGATTCTAACAACCAGTCTAGAAGGACTCCCCTGCTCCAGAAGGCCAGTGCAGCAACCCGGTTTCTACCTTCGTAAAGACCAAATCTCATGCGCTGCCCGATCAAGAAACCGAGTTTCTAGCCATGCTCTACCAATGCTCTAGGTAAACTGCTGGCTGAGATTCACGGGATCGTGGACGGTGATTTTCTTTTTGTAGATGGAAATCATCCCTTCCTGGCGCAGATCCCCCAGTAGGCGGGTGACGGTGACGCGGGTAGAACCAATGGCTTCAGCGATGGCCTGGTGAGACAGCTTGAGGTCGATGGTGATGCCGTCTTGACTGGGGACGCCAAAGTCGCGGCAGAGAATCAGCAGAAAGCTCACCAAGCGAGACCCCATATCCCGGTGGGCCAGGGTTTCGATCATCATTTCCGTTTGCAGAATACGGGAAGATAGCCCCCGCAGCATTACCATGGCCAGCTCTGGGTTTTCTTCAAGGGCTTGCTCCACCTGCTCGATGGGCACCGACAGCAGTTCTACCGGGGTAAAGGCCACCGCATGGTAGAAGCGATCCGAGCGGTTGCCCGTAATCAGCGACAGCACCCCAAACACGCTGTTTTCCCGCAGGAGGGCCACGGTAATTTCTTCGCCTGCTTCGTAGACCCGCGATAGCTTAACGGCTCCCTTCAGCAAGAAATACACCCGCTCCGCCGGATCCCCGGGGAAGAAAATCGTTTTGCCGCGCTCGTAGGACTCTACAACCGGAGGAAATGCTCCGCCCGAAAGCTGACGAAATACATTGGCAAGCGGCTTATCTTGGGTCACTACCATAACGTTTTGCTAAGGCCATCACGGAAACTTCAGCCATTCCTGGAATCCCAGGGCTCTTCAAATCCTTGCCCACCTAGAAATCGAGGGACGCTGCGACTTCAATGGATGGGCAGCCTTTCCAGCATGGGGCCTTGAACAATGCAAGCGTTCCATGACTTTAGAACACTTAACCTTAACTACTTGAGGAGAGTTTGTATAGCAGGCTACTTTTTGCCCGTCCCGCCCTACTTTTTGGGGCCATAGCCACAAAATTTTTAACTTTATTTTTTAATCAGGTCGAAGATATCCCCCTCAAAATACCCCCTCAAGGCATCTCAACCTGTCTTGGTGAAAGGGTTTTGGCTATATCCGACTAAAAAAGTCGGGTATAGTTGGTAGCTGCTTTGTGGCCGTGCTACAGTTCCCTCAACGAAACGCGACGGAGGGCTGAGTCAGCCATTCCCCGGTCGTTTCCATCGTTTAAGTTGTTGCACAATTACAGACCCAAACCCATGACCCAGTCCCTCGAACGCCTTGTCACCGAGTCTGCCAAGACCCACGCCCCCACCTTCACCGGGCTGAAGTGTCGCGAGTGCGGCGAAATGTATGACGCTGTGGCCAAGCACGTTTGCGAAGATGTGTGCTTCGGCCCCCTAGAAGTAGCCTACGATTACGACGCCATTCGCCAGCGGGTTTCCCGCAGCAGCATTCAGGCTGGCCCTCTGTCGATTTGGCGCTACAAAGAGTTTCTGCCCGTCAGCACCGACGACGTCATTGATGTGGGCACCGGGATGACCCCCCTAGTGCGGGCCAACCGCCTCGCCCGTCGCCTCGGCCTCAAAGAGCTTTACATTAAAAACGATGCCGTCAACATGCCCACCCTCAGCTTCAAGGATCGGGTGGTCTCCGTGGCGCTGACCCGTGCCCGCGAACTGGGTTTCACTACCGTTTCCTGCGCTAGCACTGGGAACCTGGCCAACTCCACCGCCGCCATTGCTGCCCACGCTGGCCTCGACTGCTGCGTCTTCATCCCCTCCGACCTGGAAGCCGGAAAAGTCCTCGGCACCCTAATCTATGGCCCCACGGTGATGGCCGTCCACGGCAACTACGACCAGGTGAACCGCCTCTGCTCCGAAGTCGCCAACTCCTACGGCTGGGGCTTCGTCAACATCAACCTGCGCCCCTACTACTCCGAAGGCTCCAAGACCCTCGGCTTTGAAGTGGCCGAACAACTGGGCTGGCGCTTGCCCGACCACGTTGTGGCTCCCCTGGCCTCCGGATCCCTGTTCACCAAAATCTACAAGGGCTTCCAAGAGTTCACCAAGGTCGGCCTAGTAGAAGGCAAGGATGTCCGCTTCAGCGGTGCCCAGGCCGAGGGCTGCTCCCCCATCGCCCAAGCCTTTAAGGAAGATCGGGATTTCGTCTCCCCCGTCAAACCCAGCACCATCGCTAAGTCCATCGCCATCGGCAACCCCGCCGACGGCATCTACGCCCTCGACATCGCCCGCAAAACCAACGGCAACATCGAGTCTGTGACCGATGCCGAAATTGTGGAAGGGATGAAACTGCTGGCCGAAACCGAAGGCATCTTCACCGAAACCGCTGGCGGCACCACCATCGCCGTGCTGAAGAAGCTGGTGGAAGCCGGGAAGATTGATCCCGATGAGTGCACCGTCGCCTACATCACGGGCAACGGCCTCAAAACCCAAGAAGCCGTCCAGGGCTACATCGGCGAACCCCTCACCATCGAACCCAAGCTCGACAGCTTCGAGCGGGCGATAGAGCGGGCACGCACCCTGGATCGCCTAGAGTGGCAGCAAGTGCTGGTCTAGCCCTCGAACGCCCTCACCCTAAATCCCTCTCCTTGTGGGAGAGGGACTTTGAACTCTACTCCCCTTCTCCCAGCTTGGGAGAAGGGGCCGGGGGATGAGGGCCAAACCTGTACCAGTGGGATGCTTCCCTCACGAGTTCACTTTTGTTTTTCCAGTTTGATTATTTAGTTAGTGACATGGCCATCAAAGTTCTGATTCCGACTCCGCTGCAAAAGTACACCAACAACGAAGCCTCCATTGAATGTGATGGCGGCAACATTGTGGAGTTGTTGGATGCCCTAGAAGATCGCTATTCCGGCATCAAAGCTCGCCTCTACGATGAGAAGGGTGAGCTGCGCCGCTTTGTCAATTTCTACGTCAACAGCGAAGATATTCGTTTCTTGGATGGTAAAGAAACCGCCCTAAACGATGGTGACGAAGTCAGCATTGTCCCCGCCGTGGCTGGGGGCTGAACAAGCTTGTTGTAGGGGTCTCCTACAGCGGGATAGCCGCTAGACGGCTAACAACTTAAACGATTCTTTTGCCAGGGGGAGACTCCTGGCTTTTTTTATGCCCAGATCTAGGATACAAACCTGTGTCTACAGGTGAAGTTTACTCAATGAACTGAGATAGAGTGTGTTTGGGTTGCTATCCTAACATCAGCAGTAACCAAGCCGCAGAGGTGGCCAGATCTATGAAAGGCAAAGCTACGAGCAAGAAGGCAAAATCGCCTAAGCCATCCCAGAAATTAGCGATGCCTAATGCCGAAGATAACCTAGAATCGCCCATGGCCGCAGCGATGGCTTCCCCTCGTTCTCAATCGACGGCTAAGTCATCTAAGAAAAAGCAAAAGCACTCAAGAAATGACAAGGACTATTCTGAACAACAGGCTCCCGACTGTGCTGACTATCGCTACACGTCGGAGTCGGAAGGCAGTTCTAAATTGTCCAAATCATTCTATGAAAAAGAGCTCGCTAAGCTGCAAGTAGAGCTGGTAAAAATGCAGTACTGGGTCAAGCATACAGGCACCCGCATTGTCATTTTATTTGAGGGTCGCGATGCGGCGGGTAAGGGTGGCACAATCAAACGCATTACCGATCCACTCAACCCACGGGGTTGTCGGGTAGTCGCCTTGGGTACTCCTAGCGATCACGAAAAAACCCAGTGGTATTTTCAGCGCTATGTGGCCCATTTGCCCGCTGCCGGGGAAATCGTCTGCTTTGATCGCAGTTGGTATAACCGAGCCGGGGTAGAGCATGTGATGGGCTTTTGCACCGAGGCAGAATATCAGGAATTTATGCAAACCTGCCCCGAATTTGAGCGAATGTTGGTGCGGTCTGGAATTATTTTGCTGAAATACTGGTTTTCGGTCAGTGATGAAGAGCAGGAACGGCGGTTTCAGTCTCGAACAACGGATCCGGCGCGCCGCTGGAAACTAAGCCCTATGGACTTAGAATCTCGTGATCGCTGGGTGGAATATTCTCAAGCGAAAGACGCCATGTTTGCCCATACTAATATTCCTGAAGCGCCCTGGTTTACCGTAGAAGCCGACGATAAAAAACGCGCCAGACTCAACTGTATTAGCCACATTCTCAGCAAAATTCCCTACGTAGATATGACCCCGGAGCCGCTCAAATTGTCACCTCGCAAAAAAGCTCCCCAGGGCTATGCTCGACCTCCCCATAACGAACAGTTCTTTGTCCCGCAAATCTATTAGGAACTTGACAAGGCTAAAACTCAATCCATAGATTGGCTATCGATAGAGCGACGAGCCACCACCGCATAGAAGGGATCGGCCATAGCAAAGCCTAGCATTTGCAAAATTCCTGGCATAGGGGGGGTATAGGCGATCACCTCTGGGGCGCTAAATCCGGGGACAGATTTGAAGTAGCCTTTCACTAAGTCCACTCGATCCGATTCGCTACCATCTCGCCAAGCCGTAATGGCTTTTTGGTAAAACATTCGATTAGAAAAGCTCACGATAGCACTTCCACTAGGCTTCAGTATTCGATAGATTTCACTAAACACAATTTCAGGTTGCTGAAGGTACTGCACCGACACCGTATTCAGTACCGCATCAAAGGATTCATCCTCCAAGGGTAAGCGCGGATTTTCGTTGAGGTTTTGTAAAAAATAATGATTCAGTCGAGGATTTTTAGCCAGTTCTTCCTCGTTCATACCATGGCCTTCCACCCAATCAAACTCAACGCTCTCCGGTAGGTGAGAGACCCAGCTACTCATCAAATCTAAAATGCGGCTGTTGGGCGTTAGCCGCTGGCGATAGAGATCGGTCAATCGCTGAATGAACCCCTCATCTACATGGGTGACAAAACGGGGCATATCGTAAAAGTAGGCGTCGTTGGACTCATCCAGTTTGGTACGTTGTTCGGGCTGAAGCAGCATAGAGATCGCCATTTATCGTCTTTTCTCTGAGTGTAGACATATTCTGCACGGGAGGAGAAGGCTAGGCGGAAATGGTAAATCCCCTAGGGCCACGCCCTATGATGGGGATACCTGCGGCAATGATGTGGCTTCGGCAATCCTGGCTCTCCCCATGACTAATCTGCACCTAGTTCCCCACGATTTCCCCTTGGCCAATGCTGGATCTACCGAGGCTTTGTACACCATCGCCCCCCATTTGCGGGAGCCGCTGGTGATTGGCGATGTAACGATCCACAGCCGCGTATTGCAATCACCACTGTCGGGGGTGACGGATCGGGCCTTTCGGGAATTGGTGCGCCGCTATGCACCAAACTCGATGCTCTATACCGAAATGGTGCAGGCTTCGGGGCTTTGCCATGCGCGAGAGCTAGAGAACATTATGGACATTGGCCCCGAAGAGCAGCCGATCAGCATTCAGTTGTTTGACTGTCGGCCCGACTTTATGGCCGAGGCGGCCCGGATGGCGGAGGCAGAAGGGGCCAAAACCATCGATATCAACATGGGCTGTCCGGTGAACAAAATCACCAAAAAGGGGGGCGGGTCTTCGCTGCTGCGCCAGCCAGAGGTGGCGGAGGCCATCGTCAAAACCGTGGTGGAGGCCGTATCGGTACCCGTGACCGTCAAAACCCGCATTGGCTGGGACGATGACGACATCAACGCCGTAGAATTTGGCCGTCGTTTAGAGGCCGCCGGAGCGCAAATGCTCACCCTCCACGGACGCACCCGCCGCCAGGGCTACCACGGCCCCGCCCGCTGGGAATGGATCGCCCGCGTCAAGGCGGCCCTATCGATTCCGGTGATTGCCAACGGCGATATTGTTTCCATCGAATCGGCCCTACGCTGCCTAGCCGAAACGGGAGCCGATGGGGTGATGTGCTCACGGGGCACCCTAGGCTATCCCTTTTTGGTCGGCGAAATCGATTATGCCCTCAAAACGGGCTGTGATCCGGCATCGCCGACGCCCCTAGATCGCCTGCGCTGCGCCCAGGATCACCTGCATTTGCTGTGGCACTATAAGGGTCAAAAGGGCATTCACCAAGCCCGTAAACACATGACCTGGTACGTCAAAGGCTTTGAAGGAGCGGCCCCTCTGAGGGATCAGCTTTGCCAAATCAAAACCGTGGAGGAAGGGGACAGCCTACTCAGCCACGCCATCCACACCCTAGCGGCAGGGGCCGCCTAAATCCGGGTTGAGTCCCCTCGGTTGAGGCGGGCGAGGAAACCTCTCCCCTACCGTTGGCCGAGATCGGCAGTGCAACAGGCGCTTTGGGGATGGAGATGGGAAGAAAAGCTGAGTCGCCCCTTGACGAAAAAGGCATGAGGTAGGATTTATAGGAGTATTCATGCCGCGCTGGTTCGGTTCGCATTACGGTTAATGCGTTAGTCGAAACCTAAAGGCGGCGTTTAGTATAAAAGCAGGTCTCCTAGCAAGAGTCTGCGCCCCGTTTTCCTGGTTGTTTTACCTCTCCCTGACCTCCATGACCTCCTACGCCACTTCCACGGCCCGTGCTGATATGGGCGAGCTGCGTCGGTTACGAAGCCTGCTACCCCCAGAGTTGCAAAGCTGGGTGACGGTGGAATCGGCCATTGATGTCAGCCCGCCGCTAATTACCTGCGAAGAACTGGGCAAAGATCAAGTAGAAATCCAAATCGACCTCGTGAAGTGGGAACAACTCGCCCTAGACCAACGCAACCTCATGTTTTGGCACGAGGTGGGCCGCATCCAAAACGACACCATCCCCCGCGATGGCTGGGAAATGGCGGCGTTGGCCATTGGCCTTGGGGGAGCCGTGGGTGAACTGTGGGTGCAGGATGGCCTGTTGCTGATGCTTGCTCTAGGGCTGTGTGGCTTTTCCGGCTGGCGGCTCTATAAGCGCAACAACAACCAGAAAACCCTGCAAGAAAGCATCGACGCCGACGAACGCGCCATCGCCATTGCCACCCGCTTTGGCTACACCCTACCCAACGCCTACAAAAGCCTCGGTAGCGCCCTAAAGACCTTAATCGAACAAACCCCCAAAAAGCGCCAGCGAGATCGCTACATTAAGCGTCTAGAAGCCCTGAAAAAGAGTGCCGCCAAGGCCAAGGAACGCGCCCGCAACGAACGGGGTGATCTGCGTTCTGCCTACTAACGCGCCCGCTGAATCATAGGCTTGACCGGTGGGCTGACTACGTTGCCCCCAGCCCACCCAGCACTGATCTGCCCCAGGTTAATGGGCAAAACCCCGTAGCCAAAAGACGGGGTTTTGGTGTGTCCGGGGTATCCCGCCTGCGCCCCTAAGATGACCGAAGACTCCCTCCGCCAGATCTCGACGTCGCTTCGGTATGGGCGTAGAATTGGGGTGAAAACATTAACAGGTTTGGGGATTCCTGGGGCGATGTCCCAGGCTCTTTAGGGCATCCATGCACCTATCCTGAGTCGTCACCCTGCAGTTAGCAAACTCGGCATCATCAGGATTCTTCCTAAGCTGTCGGTATAAATTGCAGACGGATCTAGTGTTCTTAACACGCACCGCCCCACTGACGCACCCACCACCATTATTCCATCAGGCCTTGTTATGCGAATTTTGATTTACTCCTACAACTACCATCCTGAGCCCATCGGCATTGCACCGCTGATGACCGAGTTGGCGGAGGGGCTGGTGGCTAGGGGGCATCAGGTTCGGGTGGTTACGGCCATGCCCAACTACCCAGAACGCCACATTTACGAAGCCTACCGGGGCCAACTTTACAAAACCGAAGTCCGCAATGGCGTGCAAATTCAGCGCTGTTTTGTGATTACGCCCAAAAAAGCCGGATTGATAGGCCGTGTTGCCCTAGAGCTAAGTTTTATCACCCTCAGCTTCACCCAGGCGGTGCGCGGCTGGCGGCCAGACATTATTCTGAATACCAGCCCGTCGCTGCCTGCCTGTCTACCCGTGGCTCTTCTGAAGCAATGGTTTCGCTGCCCCAGCGTGCTGAACCTGCAAGATATTTTGCCAGAGGCGGCGGTTCAAACGGGGCAGATCAAAAATTCGCTGGCGATTCGCGTCTTTGAGATGCTAGAAGCCTTTGCCTACCGCCACGCCACCCGCATCAGCGTCATTACCTCGGGCTTTCGAGACAATCTGTTGTCTAAGGGGGTGCCTAGTGCCAAGCTCGTCCTCATCTCCAACTGGGTGGATGTAGACTTCATTGCCCCCCAACCCCAGGCAACGAGTCAGTTCCGCCAACGCCACCTATTACAAGATAAGTTTGTGGTGCTCTACACCGGAAACATTGCCGAAACCCAAGGCATTGATAATGCCCTGCAAGCCGCCCAGACCTTGGCAGATTACCCTGACATTCAGCTTGTGATTGTGGGTGAAGGCAAGAAACTGGCCCGCCTAGAGGAACTACGCCAAAGGTTAGGGCTGACGAATGTGTTGCTGCTTCCCTTTGTGCCCCGCGAAGAACTGCCCGATATGCTGGCGGCGGCAAACGTGATGCTGATTATGCAAAAGAGCGGGGTGGTGGGCTTTAATATGCCCTCTAAAACCCAGGTGTTGCTGGCCAGCGGTCGCCCGATCCTAGCCTCGGTGCCCCAGCAAGGATCCGCAGCCCAGGCCGTTCAGGCTAGCGGTGGGGGGTTAGTAGTTGCGCCCGAAGATCCTCAAGCGTTGGCCCAGGGCATTCTTCAGCTTTATCACAATCCAGAGCAGGCCCAGCAGCTTACCCAGCATGGCCGACAATATGCCCTAGATCACTATGCCTTTAGTGGGGCTTTAGATCGCTACGAAGAGTTGTTCCATACCTTAGTAGCTGAGCGTTCTGGCGGACAGCAAGATGCGGAGTCACCGTTGACGGTCAGCCTGGGGCAGAAATAACCTAGGGCAACAATAACGAGAACGCGCGCGCATGGGGAAGGTTCCCCGTTCTCGGGGTAGGGTAGTTTGCTGGGTTTGACGGAGTGCCTGGGAAACCTTGGAGCCACCACCTGGATGGACAGATTTACCCCTCTTCAATGGCAAGGGACACTCGATCGCCACCGATGCGTCGCATTTCTCCTAGGAACTGCATCACCTGTTCGTAGGGCAGATCTTGATTGGGTAGCAGAAAAATTGTATCTGTGGAATTACGGCTCAGGTAGGCTTCCATCTGCACTTCCAGGGTAGCGCGGTCGATGGGTTGACCATTGAGAGTAAGGTCGTTTTCGCTGACCATTTCCACAATGAAGGGATCCGCCGGGAGCGGAACGGGCTGGTCGGTTTGCGTCTCCTCCGGTAACTGGATCTCCACAAGGATTTCGTTGCTGAGGAGAATCGAAAGGATGATGAAGAACGTGAGCACCGTCATCAACACATCCAGCATCGGCACAAGGTTGATCTCTGGCAGTGTGTCGCGGCTCTGCCGTTTTTTAAAGCGCATAGGTCAGTTACCACGGCTTAGCAGCGTCTTCATGGCTTTTGGAGTCACCCGACTTGAGGAGATGAGTACTGTTCTGGCTGGGTTCATACCAGCATTGACGATAAATGAGTTCTAGCTCGCTTCCTACGTCGGAAAAGTAGTCGATTTGCTGAGCTTGTAACGTCACCATGACCCGAAAAACCAGTAGCGCCAGAATCGCCACGACCATCCCCGCCGCCGTCGTAATCAGAGCCTCCCCAATCCCTGCTGCTGCTGCCGTAGCCTGTTCGCCTGAACCACCACCGCCAATGTTGAGGTTGCCAAAGGTAGCAATTAAGCCCGTTACCGTACCCAAAAGGCCCAACAACGGCGCAATGGCAACGACGGTTTCTAAAAGCTTATCCCCCTTGCGCATTTGCACAAACTCGCGATCCCCCGCTGTTTCCATGGCCAGCCGAAAGGTTTCTGGGGAAGGCCGATTCAGCCGCAACGGAGCCAGCAAAAACCGCCCAATCGGGAGGTCTTGGGCTTGGGTCGCTAGGGCAGCGGCTTCGCTGAGATCCCGACGGGCCGCCTCTAAAACTCCATGCACCACCTGATCTTCGCGCTTCAGCAGTCGCGTCCAAAACAACGCACGATCTAGGGCGGTGGCCATTGTGAGCACCGAACAGCCCACAATGGGAACCATGACGGGGCCACCTTTTACCAAAAAGTCAAAAACGGTTGTCATAGGTTCGGGCTAAACAGTAAACAAGGGAGGGATGACCTACGACCATGATACCGATGGGAGGTTGCCCCCGATGGCAGCAGTCCTAGCATCTGTAGCCCGTCTAGGGTGTTCCTAGCCCCACTGCGGCTCAGTCGTGAAGGGTGATTCTCACACATCATCGAGCCTATCGGAAACTTGAAGCCCCAGGGTTAAGCACCGGACATCTTGCCCTTAAGGACAGATTAATCCTAGCGAAGACCTGTTAATACTGGGTTCCTCCTGGGGGGCTGGGGGCGGAACTTGGATTCGCCTTGGAACTCCGTGGGGTTGTCATGCCATCCGAAGCCGGAAGGTCGCTAGCCGCCGCACGACTGGGGGAGGTGGATGAGGGGCGGGCCTGGGGCCGTTCGGTGGCCATGGATCGGCTGTCCCGTAACTCTTGCCAGTCCAAGTTACCTGTGGCATCAACCTTGACCCAAATCGCGTGGATGCGGTCAGTACCATCGGTAAGGCCCCCTACGACCCGACACTCAAACTGATCCCCCGGCTGATTGGCCCGATAAATGGCCTCGCCGCAGTCTACCAACGATGGCTGCCCTAGCGCCTCGGAGAGCCCCTGTTGCAATCGTTCCTCCACCTTCGCTAGGTTCAGCATCACCTTGGAGTTCGGTACCTCCCACGTCACAGTGCCCTGATTGTCTTGCTGGGTGACGTTGATGGTAAACGTGCCCTCCGGTTCTAGCTCGCCCACGCAGCGGAAAAATGCCCCCGCTTGCCGCGTCACCCCCGCCGGACAACGCACCTCTCGCAGCGATAAACGGCGACCCTGACGCTCAATATCAGCTTTGATGCGATCCTCCACCGCCACGGTATCCATCTGATTGCCACAGGCCACCAAGGGCACCAGCAGGGGCAGCAGGGGTAAAACAGACCATCGAACAAGCTGGCGAATCATGGCACACCTCGTCCCCCGAAAAATACGTCGGTGATGTCCCAGAGACTTTCCCTAGTTGTATCACTTGGCCCCTAGGGTAAGCCGCAACTCTGGTAGGGGCGTGGCTACCCCCAAATTATCGGTTGGTCAGGAGATGGCTGGCGAGAATTGCCCTAACCACGGGCGCTGCCAACCTCCTCTGTCACCCTCAGGGGCTGATTTCCTGGCTGTGATACGCTACACGCCTGTGATAAACTAGGCAAGGATTTATTCACACCTTACACCGTGCGGGTGTAGTTTAGTGGTAAAACCTTAGCCTTCCAAGCTAATGATGGGGGTTCGATTCCCCCCACCCGCTTAAGTTGTACAGTGACAAACTATTTGTCATCGGCGGCACCAACCTGCTGCCGGGGTCGGATTAGTGTCGTCGAAAAGTCATCATGACCATTTTGGGTATGTGCAGAACACCCCACGGCCCGTTCTGAGGCCGAGCCGTGGGTATGTTCTATCTATCTTCAGTAGATCACAAACTCATGTAGACATCGGGAGATAGACAGCTTGGGCGAGGGGGAAATGTCGTTCAATGACTTGGCGGATGAAGGAGAGCATGGTTTTGAGCGGGAAACGCTCTCGAAAGACCCG
>QLAH01000576.1_pt1 | contig 16746 bp, 16 predicted proteins | sample 4693081 | NCBI WGS metagenome assembly QLAH01 (sample SAMN09425401, study PRJNA476045) | Lake water metagenome, whole genome shotgun sequencing project.
TGTCCGAAGCCGGAAGCGAGCCCGGCCAGGCGCAGCCGCTGGCTGCGGTGCGCTGAGCCGCGATGGCCAAGGCAAAGAGCGTCTATTCCTGCACCGAGTGCGGTGCCACCAGCCCGAAGTGGGCTGGCCAGTGCCCCGGTTGCTCCGGCTGGAACACGCTGGTCGAAACCGTTGCCGAGCAGGGCACCGGCGCACACCGTTTCGCCTCGCTGGCCGGTACCGCGCAGGTGCAGACGCTGGCCGACATCCGGCCGCGCGATGAACCGCGTCTGGCGACCGGACTGGAAGAATTCGACCGCGTGCTGGGCGGCGGCCTGGTCCCCGGTGGCGTGGTGCTGATCGGCGGCGACCCGGGCATCGGCAAGTCGACGCTGCTGCTGCAGGGCGCGGCGGCGCTGGCCCGCTCCGGCAAGCGCGTCGTCTACGTGTCGGGCGAGGAGGCGGTGGCACAGGTGCGCCTGCGGGCGCAGCGGCTGGGGCTGGCCGACAGCCCGGTGTTGCTCGCCAGCGAAACCAATGTCGAGATCATTCTCGCCACCCTGCAGAAGGGGCCACCGCCCGACCTCGTGATCATCGACTCGATCCAGACGCTGTGGACCGATCGGGTCGAGAGTGCGCCGGGCACCGTCACGCAGGTGCGCACCTCGGCGCAGGCTCTGACCCGCTTTGCCAAGAAATCCGGCGCCTGCGTTGTGCTGGTCGGCCACGTCACCAAGGATGGGCAGATCGCCGGCCCGCGCGTCGTCGAGCACATGGTCGACGCGGTGCTCTATTTCGAAGGCGATTCCAGCCACACCTTCCGCATTCTGCGCGGCGTGAAGAACCGCTATGGCGCGACCGACGAGATCGGCGTGTTCGAGATGTCGACGCAGGGGCTGCAGGAGGTCGCCAATCCGTCCTCGCTGTTCCTCGATCAGCGCGACAAGTCGGCGACCGGCTCGGCGGTGTTCGCCGGCATGGAGGGCACGCGGCCGGTCCTGTGCGAAATCCAGGCGCTTGTCGCCCCTTCGCCGCTTGGGACGCCGCGCCGCGCCGTGGTCGGCTGGGACTCCTCCCGATTGTCGATGGTGCTGGCGGTGCTCGAAACACGCTGCGGCGTGCGGATCGGCGCCAACGACATCTATCTCAACGTCGCAGGCGGGTTGAAGATCAACGAACCGGCGGCCGATCTTGCGGTCGCGGCAGCGCTGATTTCCTCGCTGGTCGGCTCGCCATTGCCGCAGGAAGCGGTGTTCTTCGGCGAGATTTCGCTGGCGGGCGGCGTCAGACCGGTGGTGCACGGCGCGCTGCGCATCCGCGAGGCGCAGAAGCTCGGCTTCAAGGCGGCCATTACCGGGCGGCTCAAGGCTGGCGACTCGGTCTCCGGCATCCGGGTGTCGGAGTATTCGGAGCTTGCCGAACTCATCGGGCGCATCGCGGCCACGGGCCAGCAGCAGGCCGCCGAATGAGCCTGGGGCGGTGCCGATTGGCAACGCTACCTCGCTTTGCCGTGAACAGGTCACGCCGTGCGCTTGGCTTTGCCCAAGTTAGCGGCTAAACGGGGCTTCAAGCTGATCCCGATGGGCGGATTCTCTACATGTTGACTGCATTCGACGTCGGCGTCGCCGTGCTGGTTCTGATCTCGGCGATCCTCGCGACGGCGCGCGGCTTCACCCGCGAGATCCTGTCGCTGGCCACCTGGGTCGGCGCCGCCGCCGTGGCTGCGTATCTCTATTTCTACCAGCCAAACCTATTGAACCCGTATTTCGCGGACGAGCTGATCGGCCGGATCGTGCTGGTTGGCGCGGGCTTCCTGATTTCCCTGATTGTCCTTCACCTCATCACCATGCGCATTGCCGATTTCGTTGTCGACAGCCGCATCGGCCCGCTCGACCGCACGCTGGGATTTGTGTTCGGGACAGCGCGCGGTGTTCTGATTGCCGTGGTGGCGGTGATCTTCAGCGCCAACCTGCTGAACGTTGCCAAGCAGCCCTGGGCTGCCGAGTCGCGCTCATGGCCAATACTGGAAAACTTCGGCGACAGCCTGATGAACGCCCTTCCGGACAATCTGGAGCAGCAACTCAGCAACCTGCTGCAGCGCGGTGGCGATGACGAATTGGATGCGCTGCCCGACGAGGCGCCGGCGTCACCCGACAACAGCACCGACCTGCCCGAAGACGGTTCGGTGCCGGCCACCAACACCTGACGACGCTCAGGTGGGCGCATTGCCTATTGCAGTTCCGTGACAGAGATGCCACGGCACTGCCCGACAGTTCCGGCCCCGAGGTTTCCCGATGACCGCGCCGCAAAAAGCCATGCATGAGTGGGATTTTGACACACTGCGCGAGGAGTGCGGTGTGTTCGGCATTCTTGGGCATCCGGAGGCCGCGACACTGACCGCACTCGGGCTGCACGCCTTGCAGCACCGCGGCCAGGAGGCGGCAGGCGTCGTCAGCTTCGATGGCCGGCAGTTCCATTCGGAGCGCCAGATGGGCCTCGTCGGCGACCACTTCACCGATCCCGCCATCGTCAAGCGGCTGCCCGGCCACATGGCCATGGGGCATGTGCGCTACTCCACCACCGGCGAAACCATCCTCCGCAACGTGCAGCCGCTGTTTGCCGAGCTCGAGGTCGGCGGCATCGCCATTGCCCATAACGGCAACTTCACCAACGGGCTGACGCTGCGCCGCGAGATCATCGCGCAGGGCGCCATCTGCCAGTCCACGTCCGACACCGAAGTGGTGCTGCACCTCATCGCGAGGTCCAAGAAGAAGACCTCGTCGGAGCGCTTCATCGACGCGCTGACCCATCTCGAGGGCGCCTTCGCGCTGGTCGCGATGACCCGCACCAAGCTGATCGGCGCCCGCGACGCCAACGGCATCCGACCGCTGGTGCTCGGCGATCTCGACGGCAAGCCGATCTTTGCCTCCGAAACCTGCGCGCTCGACATCATCGGCGCCAAGTTCGTGCGCGATGTCGAGAACGGCGAAGTGGTGATCTGCGAGACCCAGCCGGATGGGACCGTCACCATCGACAGCGTGAAGCTGGCCTCGAAACCCGAGCGGGTCTGCCTGTTCGAGTATGTCTACTTTGCCCGTCCCGACTCCATCGTCGCCGGCCGCCCGGTCTACACGGCGCGCAAGCGCATGGGCATCAACCTGGCGATGGAAGCGCCGGTCGAGGCCGACGTGGTCGTGCCGGTGCCCGATGGCGGTACGCCGGCGGCCATCGGCTATGCGCAGGCGAGCGGTATACCGTTCGAGCTTGGCATCATCCGCAACCACTATGTCGGGCGTACCTTCATCGAGCCGACCCAGTCGATCCGCGCCTTCGGCGTCAAGCTGAAGCACTCCGCCAACCGGGCCGAGATCGAGGGCAAGCGCGTCGTGCTGGTCGACGATTCGATCGTCCGCGGCACCACCTCTGTGAAGATCGTGCAGATGATCCGCGATGCCGGGGCGCGCGAGGTGCATATCCGCGTCGCCTCGCCGATGATCTACCACTCCGACTACTACGGCATCGACACGCCCGACCCCGAGCACCTGCTCGCCAACCAGCATGCCGACCTGGCCTCGATGTGCCGGGCCATCGGCGCTGACTCCCTCGCGTTCCTGTCGATCGATGGTCTCTACGAGGCTGTGGGCGGGGCCAAGCGCGACCCGGCGAACCCGATGTTCACCGATCACTACTTCACCGGCGACTACCCGACCCGCCTCACCGACCTGACCGGCCGCGGCAAATCCGACCCCAAAACCATCTCCCTGATGCGCGAAGCCAGCTAGAGGGGCATTTAGCCCCTTTGACTTCGATGCGGGGCAGTAGAGTGGCCTGAGTTGGCCATAGCGGATGCATCATCGACTCCGGTATCATCCCTGCGAAAGCAGGGACCCACCTGACCACCTGCTTCAAATTGCGCCCCTGCTCTCGCAGGGGTGACGCGTCGGAGGATGCGTGCCATCGCAGCCGACTTCAGCCGCACGCGGCAACCTTCCCCTTCCATCGCGGCCGTGCTCCCGGTAGAAGCCCGCATCGCATCACTTCGAGACCTGCGCATGACCAGCAACACCCTTGCCGACAAGATCGTCCTCGTCACCGGCGCCTCGCGCGGCATCGGCTACCAGACGGCGCTCGAGGCGGCGCGGCGCGGGGCGCATGTCATTGCGGTAGCGCGAACGGTTGGCGGGCTGGAGGACCTCGACGACGAGATCCAGGCGCTGGGCGGGTCAACCACCCTCGTGCCGCTCGACCTGCGCGATTATGACGGCATCGACCGGCTCGGCAGTGCCATCTTTGAGCGTTGGGGCAGGCTCGACGGGCTCGTCGGCAATGCCGCCATGCTGACCGGCCTCAGTCCGGTGGCGCATGTCGACCCGAAGGATTTCGACAAGGTGATGGCTCTCAATGTCACCGCCAACTATCGCCTGATCCGCTCGCTCGACCTGCTGCTGCGGCAGTCTGAGGCAGGCCGTGCCGTGTTCGTCTCGTCGAGCTCGGCCCAGTCCGCCCGGCCGTTCTGGGGGCTCTACGCTGCCAGCAAGGCCGCGCTCGAAGCACTGGTGAAGAGCTACGCTAGCGAGACCGCGGGAGCATCGAAGGTCCGCGTCAATCTCTTCCACCCCGGTGCCGTGCGCACCGCCATGCGGGCCAAGGCCGTTCCCGGCGAAGACCCCGAGACGCTGCCGCGTCCGGCGGCCGTCGCCCCCAGCCTGATCGACATGATCGAGCCGTCGTTCACCGAAAACCGCATGCTCTACAATTGGGAACAGCGGGCGCTGACCGCACTCTAGGTCGCGTCGCCCCATACCACTTCGCTGGCAACGGCAAACTTCGGCGATCGGAAGCCCATGGCCGCCCAAGCGGTCAGCAGCGTGAAGAAGAAGCTGGCCGCCTGCGTCAGCGGATGTAGCGATCGAGGTGATCCAGCTTTCAGAGCCATGTCCATTATGCATGGCGTCGATCAGTGTCCACTACCGACATTTGCAGACATTATCGGGCATGTTACCGCTTTCTCGCAATTGATGTCTTGGGAGGGATGCGTGTCTGCAATTACTTCAGGTGTATCGCAACAATACGCGGATAGTAGCAAGCTGGCGGCCCGGGCCCGGTTGCATCGGGAGTTTTCGGTTGGCGAGCCGTGGTTTTCCTGGGTGATGGACCGGCTGCCGTTGGCGGCAGGTGACAGCGTCCTCGATATTGGCTGCGGTCCGGCGTGGTTCTGGGCCGGATCGGAGGGGCACTTTCCCGCGAGGCTGCACCTGACCCTCGCCGACCAGTCCGAAGGGATGGTCAAGGAAGCGACGGAGCGTTGCGCCCCGCTGGGGTTTGCCACCGTCACCGGTCAGCAGGCCGATGTCACCGCCCTGCCCTTCGCCGACGCCAGCTTCGACGTGGTGATCGCCATGCACATGCTCTACCACGTTGCCGATCAGGAGAAGGCGGTGGCCGAACTGCATCGCGTACTGAAGCCGGGCGGCACGCTGGCGGTCACCAATAATGGCGCGGACAACCTGAAGCAGCTTTACGCCCTCACCACCGTGTTCGGCAGCCCGCCGATCGATCCGGCCGCCGTCGCTTTCGGGCATGAGCGCGCCGAGAGCCTGCTTGGCGCTCAGTTCGACAACGTGACGAAAGCCGTGTGTCCGGGCGGCCTGCACGTCACCGATCCAGAGGTGGTGTTTATGGCGCTCACCTCCTATCCGCCCGGCGATCGTGCCAGCGAGGCCGAACTGCAGGCGTTCCGGCAGGCGATCGCCACCGCCTTTGCAGCCGGCGACGGCGTGCTCGATGTGCAGAAGGACGCGGCGCTTTTCCTCAGCCGGAAGGCCGGCTGACCTTACATCCGGCTGACCAGCACCTTGTCGATGCGGCGGCCGTCGAGGTCCATCACCTCAAAGCGCCAGTGGCCCCGCTCGAACACCTCGCCCACCACCGGCAGGTGGTTGAGCTGGGCCAGCACGTAGCCGGCGACGGTTTCGAACTTGGCGTCCTTGGGCACCGGCACGCCGATACGTTCCTCGAACTCGTCGGCCTGCATCCAGCCCGAGACGAGGAACGAGCCGTCGGCGCGGACGGTGAAGGCGGCCTCGCCCTCGCCTTCCTCTTCCTGGAAGGCGCCGGTGATGGCCTCGAGGATGTCGCCGGGCGTCACGATGCCTTCGAAGTGGCCATACTCGTCGAACACCAGCGCCAGGTGCACCACCGAGTTCCGGATGGCCTTCAGCACGTCGATGGCGCTGGAGCGATCCATCACCACGGGGGCCTGCTTGACCATGGCGCGGATATCGAGCGGCTCGCCGGTGAACAGCGCATCGACCAGATCCTTGCGCACGATGACGCCGATGATCGAGTCGGTGCTGCCATCCTGCACGGGCACCACGGAGTGGCGGATCTGGCGCAGCTGTGAGAGGATCTCGTCCTGGCTGTCGCTGAGGTCCACATATTCCACGTCGAGGCGGGGGGTCATCAGGCCACGCGCGGAGCGGTCGGCCAGGCGCATCACGCCACTGATCATGTGACGCTCTTCGCTTTCCAGCACGCCGGCGCTCTCGGCCTCGGCGATGATGGTTTTCACCTCCTCGTCGGTGACCCGCTCCTCGGATTCGCCGGACTGGCCGAGCAGGCGCAGCACCAGCTTGCCCGAGACATCCAGCACCCAGATGATCGGCGCGCCAATCGAGGCGATGAAGGCCATCAGCGGGGCGACACGGGCCGCCACGCCTTCGGCATCGCGCAGCGCGATCTGCTTGGGCACCAGTTCGCCGATGATCAGCGACAGGTAGGTGATGATCACCACCACGATGCCGACGCCCAGCGGCATGGCGAGCCCGGCATCGACGCCGGCGCCAACCAGCGCCAGGCCCAGCCGGTCACCCAGCGTGGCGCCCGAGAAGGCGCCCGACAGCACGCCGACCAGCGTGATGCCGATCTGCACCGAGGAGAGGAACTTGCCCGGGTTCTCCTGCAGCTTCAGCGCTACCTGGGCGCCACGGCGCCCTTCGGCAGCCAGCACCTTGAGGCGCGCCGGGCGGGAGGAGACCACGGCCAGTTCGGACATGGAGAGGAGGCCATTGACGAGCGTCAGGATGGCGACAATCAGGATTTCAGCGAACAATGTCGTCTTCTAGTTGCGGCCCCGCACTCAGCATCGGGTCGCTTGGGAACGTGCGAATATAGCGACGGTTCAGCGTCATGCAATGCAGCGGAGGGGGTCAGTCCTTCTTGTCGAACGGGTTCTTGCCGCCGCGGAGCCACAGGCGGATCGGCGTCCCCTGCAGGTTGAAGGTTTCGCGCAGACCGTTGACCAGGTAGCGCTGGTACGAAGCCGGCACTGAATCCGGGCGGGTGGCGAAGACGATGAAGCTCGGCGGACGGATCTTGGCCTGCGTCATGTAGCGCATCTTCAGGCGGCGTCCGGAGACGGCCGGCGGCGGATGGCTCTCGGTCATGGCGCCGAGCCAGCGGTTCAGCTTGGCGGTCGAGAAGTGGCTGTTCCAGTTGCGCTCGATGGCGAAGATGGCGGCCATCAGCTTGTCGATGTTGCGGCCCTGCAGGCCCGAGATCGTCACCAGCGGTACACCGCGCAGCTGCGGCAGCAGGCGCTCGCATTCCTCGCGGAGTTCGGCCAGCTTGGCGTTCTTGTCCTCAATCAGGTCCCACTTGTTGAGCGCGATCACCAGTGCGCGCCCCTCGCGCTCCACGAGGTCCGCCAGGGCCAGGTCCTGCTTTTCGAACGGGATCTGCGCGTCGAGCAGCAGCACCACCACTTCGGCGTACTGGAGCGAGCGGAGCGAATCGCCCACCGCCATCTTTTCCAGCTTGCCCTCGACCCGCGCCTTGCGACGGATGCCGGCGGTATCGACGAGGTTGATCGTCCGACCCTCGTACTCCCACGGCACGAGGATCGAATCGCGAGTGATGCCGGCCTCGGGACCGGTCAGCAGGCGCTCTTCGCCCACCATACGGTTGATCAACGTCGACTTGCCGGCATTCGGTCGGCCGATGATCGCGACGTTGAGATAGCGCTTGGGGTTCCAGCGGGCGGTCGGGCCCTCTTCGGTCGTGCCGTCGTCCTCGGGCAGGTCGACGTCTATCTCGGGAACCAGGTCGGCATAGGCCGCCGTATCCGCAGCGGCAGCGGCCTCGGCGCGCTCGGCCGCCGCATCCACCGCCTTCGACACGATGGCATGCAGGTCGGACATGCCGACGCCATGCTCGGCGGAAAGCGCGATCGGTTCGCCGAAGCCGAGCGAATAAGCCTCCATCAGGCCGGGCGCAGCCGCCTTGCTCTCGGCCTTGTTGCCGACGAGGTGGACTTCCTTGCCGGCCTTGCGCAGCACCTGGGCGAAGCGCTCGTCGAGCGGCGTCACCCCGGCACGGGCATCGAACATGAACAGGATGACGTCGGCATCCTGGATCGCCATCTCGGTCTGCTGGCGCATCCGGTCTTCGAGCGAGCCGTCGGTGCGGTCCTCGTAGCCGGCGGTGTCGAGCACCTTGAAATGCAGGTCGGCGATGCGGGCATCGGCCTCGCGGCGATCGCGGGTCACACCCGGCGTATCGTCGACGAGCGCGATCTTCTTGCCCACCAGCCGGTTGAACAGGGTGGATTTGCCGACGTTGGGACGCCCGACAATGGCGACGGTAACACTCATGTCGGCCTCATTGGTTGGTGGCGCGCGCCAGGGGAAGGTCTGCGACCTCCCTTAGCACGCGCCGATCTCTGGCGTCTGCGATCAGTTCGCGGGCGCATCGGCCGCGGGGGCGGCCGAGGTGGTGGCGTCGGTAGCGGCGGGCTCGGCAGGAGTCTCCACGGCGGGCGCAGCCTCCATGGCGGGGGCAGCTTCCATCGCCGGGGCAGCCTCCATCGCAGGAGCGGCTTCCATTGCCGGGGCAGCCTCCATCGCAGGAGCGGCTTCCATTGCCGGGGCAGCGTCAGCGGCCGGAGCCTCGGCGGCGGGCGTCGCTTCGACGGCGGGGGCACCGGCGCCGAGGGACTTCAACTGGGCCACGTAGATCTGCAGCCGGGACTGCGCTTCGCGCGAGACAGCCGGATCGGCCAGCACGGCCTCGAAGTCAGCCTGGGCGCCCACGAAGTCGTCGGCCTGGTACTTGGTCAGGCCCAGTGCCTCGCGGGCTGCGTTGCGCATCGGATTTTCGGGCGTGACGAGGCCGGAAACGCGCTGCTCCACCTGCGCCACGTTGCCGCCATCGACGAGCGTGTAGGCGGCGAGCACCAGCGCCAGCGCGCGGATGCTGGTGTTGGTCTCGGTCGTGGCGATCGCGTCATACGCGGCGGTCGCCTCGGCAGTCTTGCCGTCCTTCACCAGCAGCGCTGCCTCGCGGAAGCGCGCCAGCGTCGGGTAGGCGCCAGTGCCGGTGGCCTCGAGGTCGTCGAGCGCCTGCTGCGCCGCGGCAACATCGGTGCCTTCGCTGAGCGACAGCGCATTGTAGAACTGGTCCGACGAGCGGGCCGAATTGGAGTTGGTCCACCACTGCCAGCCTTCCCAGCCGGCGACGCCGAGCACCAGAACAACCGCGGCGGCAATCAGCCAGGGCCCGAAGTTCTTCCACAGGTTGCGCATCTGGTCGCTGCGCAACTCCTCGTCGATCTCGCGGATGAAATTCTCGTTGGACATCCAGTGGCTTTCGTTCGGGCGTTCAGATTGGCGCGCAACATATGCATGTGGCCCCCTGAATGCAAACGCATCCGGGGGTTTCCGACGGAAGACGCGCGGCGGTCGAATGGCGCTCAGCGCCGCTCCGTCATTCCCACTCGATCGTGCCCGGCGGTTTCGACGTCACGTCGTAGACGACCCGGTTGATGCCGCGCACTTCGTTGATGATGCGGGTGGCGGCGCGGCCGAGGAAGTTCATGTCGTAGGGGAAGAAGTCCGCCGTCATGCCGTCGACCGAGGTCACGGCGCGCAGGGCGCAGACGAACTCGTAAGTGCGGCCGTCGCCCATCACGCCAACGGTCTGCACTGGCAGCAGAACTGCGAAGGCCTGCCAGATCTTGTCGTAAAGCCCGGCCTTGCGGATTTCGTCGAGGTAGATCGCGTCGGCGCGGCGCAGGATGTCGAGCTTGTCGCGGGTCACCCCGCCCGGAAGGCGTATCGCAAGGCCCGGCCCCGGGAACGGGTGGCGGCCGACGAAGCGCTCGGGCAGGCCGAGTTCACGGCCGAGCGCGCGGACCTCGTCCTTGAACAGCTCGCGCAAGGGTTCGACCAGCTGCATCTTCATCTTGGCGGGCAGGCCGCCGACATTGTGGTGCGACTTGATGGTGACCGACGGGCCACCCGAGAAGCTGACGCTCTCGATCACGTCGGGGTAGAGCGTGCCCTGGGCGAGGAAATCGGCGCCGCCCATCTTCCTCGCCTCTTCATCGAACACCTCGATGAACAGCCGGCCGATGGTCTTACGCTTGGTCTCCGGGTCCGCCTCGCCCTCGAGCGCGCCGATGAACCGGTCGGCGGCATCCACGTGCACGAGCGGGATATTGTAGTGGTCGCGGAACATCGAGACCACTTCTTCGGCCTCGTTCATCCGCAGCAGGCCGTGGTCGACGAACACGCAGGTCAACTGGTCGCCGATCGCCTCGTGGATCAGGATCGCCGCCACCGAGCTATCGACGCCGCCGGAAAGCGCGCACAGCACCCGGCCCTGGCCCACCTGCGCACGGATCTTCTCGATCGCCCGCTGGCGGTAGGCGTGCATGGTCCAGTCGGACTTCAGCCCCACGATGTTGTGCACGAAGGCCTGCAGCAGCCTGCCGCCATCTGGGGTGTGCACCACCTCGGGGTGGAACATGGTGGTGTAGTAGCGGCGCTCCTCGTTCACCGCGATGGCAAACGGGGCGTTCTCGGACGTACCGACCACCTTGAAGCCCGCGGGCAGCTCGGTGACACGGTCGCCATGGCTCATCCACACCGGATAGCGCCCGCCGACCTCCCAGAACCCCTCGAACAGCGGGGACGCTTCCTTGATCTCGACATCGGCGCGGCCGAACTCGCGGGCGTGGCCGCCCTCGACCACGCCGCCCTGCTGCAGCGCCAGCGTCTGCTGGCCGTAGCAGATGGCGAGGATAGGCACGCCGCTGTCGAACACCGCCTGCGGCGCCCGCGGCGAGCCCTCGTCGGTGACCGAGGCCGGGCCGCCCGAGAAGATCACGCCCTTCGGCTTCAGCCGCGTGAACGCCTCGCCAGCCGACTGGAACGGGTGGATTTCGCAATAGACGCCGGTCTCGCGCAAGCGGCGCGCGATCAACTGGGTCACCTGCGATCCGAAATCGATGATGAGGATGGTGTCGGCGGGGGCGGTAGCAGCGAGCTCGGTCATGGCGGGGAAATAAAGCCAGCCCCGAGATTCCGCAAGTCTCTGCCACCGCGAAGCCGCTATGGCTTTTTGAGTGGTCAGGCTTTCGACCCGGAACAGTCTCCGACTCTTCCTGACGCGGTCCTAGGCGGTGCGCTCGGCCGCTGGCCTCTGGTTGTTGGAGCGGCTCAGCTTGCCGGCGAGGTTCTTGTTGAGGGCGCTGTCGAGCGTCCGTCGCAGCTGAGCGTCGTTCGCGATGGCGGCCGTCAGCTTGGCCTGATCGAATACCAACGCCCGGCACGGCTTCACCACGGTGGTGTTGGCGGTCGCGGGGTTGCCCGAGAGGAAGCTCAGCTCGCCGATATAGTCGCCCGGCCCGCAGATGGCGACGACCCGGTCGCCGTTTTCGATCTTGATGATGCCGTCGGCAATGTAGATCAGCTTGGTCACCACCATCCCCTCGGTGGTGAGCACCGTGCCAGGAGCAAATCGCTCGAGGTCGGCGAGATCGAGCAGGCGCTTGATAGCGCTGCGATCGACGGTGTCGGGCATGTTGTCGGCGAAGTGCTGATGCTCTTCATCGAAGCGATGATGGTGCTCGTAGTACCAGATCAGCCCCAGCTGCACGACGTTGACGATCACGAAGATCGTCTCCCACAGCACGCTCACCGGATCGAGCACGAAAACACCCCGGTAGACGATCTTGGCGAGGCCCGACGCGACGGCAAGGATGCGCAGGGTCACCATGCGACGCATCAGCATGGAAGCGATCAGCAAAAAATAGGTGAAATGACCGAACAGGATCACCGGGTTCGAAAGCCCGTGCAGCAGTTCGTCGAGCATAGCCGTCATTCAATTTGTCCTTCAGTCGTCGTCCGGCGGTTCACCGCAGGTCAGTCGCCGGGGAGTGCCTGGTTGGCGCGACGCAACCGGTCGACCAGCACGCGCATGACGCTCAGCGCGAAATACGGCGCCTCGCTGATCATGAACAGGAACTGCTTCTCGCTGACGGGGGTCACCTCGCAGTCGGTGTCGGCGATCACCGACGCGCTGCGGGGGCCGGAATCGATCAGCGCCATTTCGCCGAAGACGTCGCCCTCGCCCAGGGTGTCGAGCGTCCGGTTGCCGATGCGCACCACCACTGTCCCGCGGCGGATGACGAAGAACTCGCGCGCCTCATCGCCGGCATTGATGATCGCCTGCCCCGCAGGGACTCTACGCACTTCGTCGCTGGCCCGGTCAAGCAGGCCGAAATCGCCAAAAGTATCGCTCATGTCGCTCCCCAAAGCCAACCTGCCGCCCGAGGCGCCGCCAAACGTCCGGACTGCTGACTGATCCGATTCGCACGACGCTGCGCCCGGATCAATCGAGGAAAATTGCGGCTGTGCCAGAGTGTGGGCAGGCAGTGTCATCGGACTGTTACATTTGAGTGGACATAAGCTGCATTCGGCCGGAAAGCGGGCGTTTCTTCCGGCGCTGGAGATGGAGCCGAAACTAATGGAATGTACGATTTCCGATGCCGGCAACGGCATCACGCTGATCGAGCTTGATGGTCGCCTCGACGTTGCGGGTGCCCTCGCTGCAGACCCAACTTTCGGCGCGGTTGCGGCCGAGAGCACCTACGTTATCGTCGACCTGTCGAAGGTGGATTTTCTCGCCTCGCTGGGTATTCGCACGCTAGTCAGCGCCTGCAAGACCCTCCGCGCCAAGAATGGCGGCATGGTAGTGCTGAGCCCGCAGTCGAACGTCGAGCAGGTGTTGCGCTCGAGCGGCATCGACACGATCATCCCCATCACCACCACGCGGCATGAAGCGGAAGCGACCCTGCTCTCCTGAGCTCATCCGATGCAGACCACGACCACGCAACGCCATCGCACACGGTTCCCCGCGACGATCGACGGGGTGGTGGCGGCTGCGACGTGGCTGCATGGGGTGACGGAGACGGAGCAGCTATCCGCGAAGCTGGCCTTCGCAATCGAGGTTTGCCTCGAGGAGCTGTTCACCAACGTGATGAATCACGGCGGTCCGGGGACGGCGACGACCAACGACGACGAGCTGCCGCTTTTCGTCGAGCTGGCTCTGGACCTCGGCGACGATGACGTAAGCCTGTTCGTCGAGGACAATGGCCGGCCCTTCGATGTGTCGCAGGCACCGGCCAAACCGATCCGCCGGCCGCTCGAAGAGGTGATGCCGGGTGGGCTCGGCATGCAGCTGATCCGCAGCTTTTCGAGCGAGCTGCTCCACGAGCCACTTCCCGGTGGCAACCGCGTCATCGTGAAATTCTTGCGGGGCGAGCAGCCGGAGACTAAAGCTGAGGACTGACAACGAACTGTCATGAGTCACGCCATCCGCACAACCAGCCGTTTCACCCTCACCCGCACTGCCGATGTCGGGATTGCCGCCCTCGACGAGCTTCTGGTCCGGCTGACGCCGGTGCGCATCCCGGCGGGCGAAGTCATGATCCGGCAGGGCGACAAGAGCGAATTCGCCTATTTCGTCGCCGAGGGCTCGCTCGCGGTATTCGCCGAAAGCGACTACGAGCGGGTGCAGCTCGCCGCGGTCGAGGCGCCACGATTGATCGGTGAGCTCGGCGTATTGGCCGGCTATCCGCGCACCGCGACGATTGAAACGGTGACGCCGGTGCTGGCGTACCGCCTAAGTGCGGCTGAGCTTATCGAGGTTGGGCAGCGGGCGCCGGAATTCCTGTTGTCGGTGATCAGCCAGCTCGGGCGACAGCTCGATGGGATGAACCAAGCGCTCTCGCTCTACGGCAACGCGCTTTCGGCGCTCGAGCGGCGGGAGTTCGATGCGCGGATCATCGATGACCTGGCGCATCCCTCGCCCCAGCTCGTCACCTTCGCCGACACCTTCAAGCGTTTCGCCGAGCAGATCGTCGACAAGCGGCGGCAGGCGGATGACTTGGCGAGCGCGGCGCTGATCCAGCGCTCGTTCCTGCCGCGTGCCGAGCAGTTGCGTTTCGTCTCGGGCGTGCTCGACCTCAGCGCCGACATGCGCCCGGCCCGCGACGTGGGCGGCGACTTCTACGATTACTTTATGCTCGACGACAAGCGCGTGGCGATCGCCATCGGCGATGTGTGCGGCAAGGGCATCCCCGCCGCCCTGTTCATGGCCGTGGCGATCACGGCGCTGCGCAATGCGGCACAGAGCGAGCCCGATGTGGCGAGCACGCTGACGCGCGTCAACGAGCACCTCTGCCGCGACAACGACGCCAACATGTTCGCGACGCTGTTCTACGGCGTGCTGGACCTGCGCTCGGGCGTGCTCGAATACGGCAATTGCGGTCACAACGCCCCCTATGTGCTCTCTGCCGGTAACCGCAAGGCCCTGCCGACCACCGGCATTCCGGTCGGGCTGATCGCCGGCCGCGCGACCAAGTCGGCGCTGCTGGTGCTCAACCCGGGCGACAGCCTGGTGCTGTTCACCGATGGCGTCACCGAGGCGATGAACTCCAGCGAGCAGGAGTTCGGCACCGCGCGGCTCGAGGCGCTGCTGGACGCGGCGGGAGCGACGCCCGCGGCGGAACTGCTCGCCCGCATCTACGCCGATGTCGACGCATTCGCCGCCGGCGCGGACCAGGCCGACGACATCACCTGCCTGACGCTGCGGCTCGCACCGTCTCGGACGCTGGCCGCCCTCAACGCCTGATCAGGCCCGAGCCGGCATCCCCTGCCCCGACTTCGCCAGCTTGCCCACGAGGTTGCGGTTGAAGCTGGCGTCCATGGCCTGCTTGAGGTCGCCGTCGGCTTCGAGCGCCTGGTGGAGGCGTGCCTGGTCGAAGGCGAGATAGCGCAGCGGTTTCACCACCACGGCAGTCGCCGTCGCCGGGCCACCGGTAACGAAGCTCATCTCGCCGAGAAAATCGCCCGGCCCGCAAACGGCAACGATCTGCCCGCCCCGCTCGATCTGCACCACGCCGTCGGCGATGAACATCAGGTCGGCCACCCGCGCCCCCTGCGTCGTCAGCGTCTCGCCCGGCTGGGCGAGCCTTGTATCGGCCAGCTTGAGCAGCCGGCGGATCGAACGCCGATCGACGCCGGTGGGCATCGAAGCGGCGAAATGCGACTCGTGCTCGGCAAAGCGGTGACGGCGGGCGTAGTACCAGAGGATCAGCAGCTGGCCGACATTGACGGCCACGAAGATCACCTCCCAGAAGACGATGATTGGGTCGATCTCGAACCAAGCGCGGTTGATGATTCGGATCACGCCCGCAGCAATGGCGATCGCCCGCAGCCAGCCCATGCTGTTCATTAGCATGGACAGCACCAGCAGCGCATAGGGAACATGCGTCAGGATGTGCGTCGGATCGAGCATCCGATCGATAAAGAGCTGAAAATCCATCGCCGCCGCAACGAGTTGACCAGATGCGCAAGAATACGCAGCACCACGGCGTCGCGGTCAATCAATCAAATCGATTGCCTTCGTCACAACTGTTGTCGAGGCTGTCAGTTGAGGATGGCGATCGACAGGTTCAGGATGCTCGCGAACAGCACCCAGGCCAAATAGGGGATGAACATCAGCGCCGAAGCCCGGTCCCGCGACCAGCGATTCGCGATGAGGGCCAGCACCAAGGCGTCGATGACGAGGATCACGAAGAAGGCCGGCCAGATCAGCTGCAACCCGAACCAGACCGGCGACCACAGCCAGTTGAACACCATCTGGCCGTACCACAGCTTCATGCCGAGCCCGTTCGGCTCCCGCATGAACGTACGCCAGCCGACGATGGCGATCAGCACGTAGAGCGTCGACCACACCGGCCCGAAAATCCAGTTGGGCGGGTTGAAGAACGGCTTGTTCAGCCCCTCATACCATTCCCCCGGCGCAGTGTTGATCCCGATCACCGAGCCGACGCCGATCACCACGGCGAGGAAAAGGGCGAGCAGGCCAAGGGCCCGTGGGTTGCGCAGGTCAGTCTGGATCAGGGTGCTCATGACCGCATGAACGCGTACAGACGCACAAGGTTTCAGCCGGAGCGCCGCATCACGATGCAATAAAATCCGTCGGTGCCGGTGCCATGCGGCGTCGTCGCAACGCCGCCCTCTGGCGAGAAGCGGGCGCGCAGCTTGGTGCCGGCGAAATGGCCCATCCACAGCGTGTTGGCCTGCAGCGCCGCGAAGTCGGGGTTTGCTGCGAGGAAACCGAGAGCCTGCCGCTGGTTCTCCTCGGGCAGCACCGAACAGGTGATGTAGACGAGGTGGCCGCCGGGCTTCACGTAGCGGGCGCCCTCGGCGAGAATCTGCCGCTGCTCCTCGACGCGCTGCGCCAGTTGCTCCGGCGTCAGCTTCCACTTGGCGGTGGGCTGCCGGCGCCAGGTGCCCGTGCCGGTGCAGGGTGCATCGATCACCACGCGGTCGAGCTTGCCGAGGAGGTCGTCCAGCGCGCCGGGCTTGGGCGGCCGGACCTGTACGTTGCGAACGGCGTTGCGCTGCAGCCGGTCGT
>QLAH01000577.1_pt1 | contig 16719 bp, 11 predicted proteins | sample 4693081 | NCBI WGS metagenome assembly QLAH01 (sample SAMN09425401, study PRJNA476045) | Lake water metagenome, whole genome shotgun sequencing project.
GCGCGGCGCCCGGCTGGCAAGGAGGCGAAACGAAGCTGTATCCGCAGCGATACAGCGAGTTGAAGCCGACGCGGCCAGGCGGGATGCCGCGCGGATCGACGTCCGGGGATCCGTCAGACAGAACCTAAGGGATCGGCCGACCGCTACACTCCGCCTCCCCCGTCGGGCCTCCGATGTACGCGCCGCTCCTCGCCAACCGCTACCTCACCTCGCGCATCATTCCGTTCATCGCGGTGGCTGCGGTCGCGCTCTGCGTCGCGCTCGTCATCATCGTCGTGAGCGTGATGACGGGGTTCCTCGACATGGTGCGCAACTCTGGCCGCACGCTGATCGGCGACGTCGTGGTGAACTACCCGATCTCGGGAATCCCCTACTACGAGGAGCTCATCGCGGACATCGAGGCGCTCCCCGAGGCCGCCGCCGCGAGCCCGATCGTGGAGACGCTCGGCCTCCTCCGCATGCCCTACGGCACCATCGAGCGGACGGGCGCGGGCGCCGCGCAGCCGGGTGGCGAGGAGATCGTGCGCGGACGCATCGAGTTCGTCGAGGTCTGGGGGATCGACCCCGCGTCGCTCGACCGCGTGGCGGGCTACTACGAACGCCTCTACTGGACGACGCCCTCTCCCGAGGCGGCCGCAAAGATGGCGGAAGACGACCCGAGGCTCGACCCGTCCTACCAGCGCGACGAGGAGGGCCGCTCGCTCCGCTCGCGACGCGGCGCGGACGGCATCGTGCTCGGGATCGAGGTCTCCGAGTTCAACCACCGCAACAAGGACGGCAGCTACCGCGCGACCGGCCGTAGGGGCGACCCGCAGGACCGCGAGTACTTCATGGGCAACCGCAGCCTCACGCTGACGCTTCTGCCGATCTCGTCGGCGGCGAAGCTCGGCGAAGAGCAAGCCCGCGAGTTCGATGTCGTGAACGAGTTCCAGAGCGGCGTCTACCAGATCGACTCGCAGCGCATCCTCGCGCCGATCGCCGCGGTGCAGGACATGCTGCAGCTCGGCGAGGCAGAGCTCTCCGACCCGCGCCAGCGCGACGAGTTCGGCCGTCCGAAGGTGATCGGCACCTATCCCGCCCGCGCGACGACGATCGCCGTGCGTGCCGCCGACGGCGTCTCGGCGGACCGCCTCCGCGACGCGGTCGACCTCGCCTACCAGCGCTTCGCAGCGCGCATCGCCAAGGACCCGACGCGCACGCTGATCCCGCCCGAGACAGCGTCGGTCGAGACCTGGGAGGGTCGCCTTCGCAACCTCATCGGCCCCGTCGAGAAGGAGCGCGAACTGATGCGCACCCTCTTCTCGATCGTCTACCTCGTGTGCGCGGCGCTTGTCCTCGCGATCTTCTGGGCGATCGTCCAGGAGAAGACCCGCGACATCGGCATCCTCCGCGCCGTGGGCGCCTCGCGCACGGGCGTCCTGTGGATCTTCCTCCGATACGGAGTCCTGATCGGCGTGGTCGGCTCCGCGCTCGGCGTGCTCCTCGCGTGGGTCGTGGTCGCGCGCATCAACGACATACACGACTTCCTCGGTACACCCGCGACGCCCGCGGTGCAGACGATCGCATGGATCGCGGCGCTCGCGGCAGCGGTCCTCTCTGTTCGCGGCATGCTGCGCGCATCTGCGCTGCACACGGTGTTCTGGCTCTTCACGGCCATCGGGCTTGGCGTCCTCGCCACGCTTCTCCTCTTCCACAAGGGAATCGTGGTGTGGGACCCGAGCATCTACTACTTCACGCGCATTCCGAGCCAGGTCGACCGCTTCACGGCGCTCACGACCGCCCTCGGCGGCGTCGTCTTCAGCGTGATCGGCTCGGCGATACCCGCCGCGCGCGCCGCAGACACGGATCCAGTCCAGAGCCTCCGCTACGAATGACGAGCGAAGCCGTCCAGCATCCGCCGACGCACGCCGCGATCCTCAGCGCAGAGGGCGTCCGCAAGACCTATCGCCTCGGGCGCGTCGAGGTGCCCGTGCTGCGTGGCGCAACCGTCTCCGTGCGCGAGGGCGAGTGGCTCGCCATCGTGGGGAGTTCCGGCAGCGGGAAGAGCACGCTCCTCCACCTCCTCGGCGGACTCGACCGGGCCGACACGGACTCGGGGCCGATCCTCTTCGCGGGCGAGGATCTCCGCCGTTTTGGCGCGGCGCGCGAGAACCGCTACCGCAACCGCGATGTCGGGTTCGTCTTCCAGTTCTATCACCTGCTGCCCGAGCTCACGGTGCTCGAGAACGCGATGCTTCCCGCGCTCGTCGGGCTCTCGCGGCTCAAGTGGCTGTCAGCCCGCCGCGCCCTCCGCGAACGCGCCGCCGAGCTGCTCGAGACATGCGGTCTCGGGCATCGCCTCGGCCACCGCCCCGCGGAGCTCTCGGGCGGCGAGCGCCAGCGCGTGGCGATCGCGCGCGCGCTGATCAACCGCCCGCGGGTTCTCCTCGCCGACGAACCGACGGGAAACCTCGATGCACGCACAGGCCACGGGATCCTCGATCTTCTCGCGGCGCGGCACGCCGAGGGGCTCACCCTCGTGATGGTCACCCACGATGCGAGCGTCGCCGCACGCGCGCAGCGCGAGGTGCGCATCACCGACGGCCAGGTCGAGGCTTGAGCGGTCGCGCCTGCGGGCGCTCCCTCTGGCGCGACCAAACGCATGGGTGCCCTTGGCTTGAGCGGTCGCGCCTGCGGGCGCTCCCTCTGGCGCGACCAAACGCATGGGTGCCCTTGGCTTGAGCGGTCGCGCCTGCGGGCGCTCCCTCTGGCGCGACCAAACGCATGGGTGCCCTTGGACGAAGTCCAAGGGACGTGTGACGCCAGCCGTCGACTCCCCCCATCCCGCCGCATCCGCGAATCGGCCGGATCAGGTCTCTCACGGAGGCACGGAGGCACGGAGGAAGAGAGGCTCGGCCTTTCATCCGTTGCGCGCGGCGCGCGTCCGAACCGAAGGAGCGACGATCCTCTCCGTGCCTCCGTGCCTCCGTGAGAGAACTCCTCATCGAACGCAGCACGCCAACGGAGGCGGAGATCATGAGTGCCCCTCAGACTTTGTCGGAGGGCACTCGTGCTGCAACGACTCCAACGGTGGTGCTCCGCGCCAACGAGAGCGATGATCTCCGCGCCGAGCCGAAAGGCGTGGCCCGACGATCAAGTCACGGTCGCTCAGACTCAGTCATTTGTCCTGAACCACGCCCGTGCTCGGTCCGACGCCGCCTGCGGCGTCATGCGGAACACGCGGGAGAACCGCGCAGCGAACGGCTCGAGCGGCTTCCCACCGCCCTGTGTGGCGGGCTGCTTGCCGTCGTGACCGAGCCAAGGGCCCGTGCCCTTGGCAAGCCGCAGCACGCCATCGGGATCGTTGTCCCACAGCCAGCGCACGAAGATGTACGAGAGCGACTGCGAGAGCGCGGCCTGCGACTTCCACGGCTCGTCGGCGTATCCGGCCTCGAACAGCGGAGCAAAGGAACCCCCGCTCCGAATCGCCCGAAGCGCAGGTCTGCGGAGCCCGATGTCCATTCCCGCGCGCGGCGCCGAGACATCCGCCATCACGCGCGGGAGCCCTTCGTTGAGGAACGCGGGCGGCCGGGCCGGCGAACCCGTGTAGTGGAGGATCGCGCGCGACAGTCCGACGAATGCGGCGTAGCGCGCCCTGTTCCGATCGCCCTCGGGCGCGATCAGCACCACGGGCGCATCGAACGCGGGCGATCCAGCGATCGGCAGATAGACGGTCACGCTCTCGGGATGCGCCTCGGGGTCGCCCCCGAAGGCGGCGACCACGAGCTGGCGCCAGCGATCGCGCTCCGCGACGAACACGACGGGAATGCGCGCCTGCGGCACCACGGGCGAGCCCGATCGCGCAAGTCGATCCGACCACTCTGCGAAGACCGCCTCGAGTGCGGCCGCCTCGCGACGGTAGATCTCGTCGTCGCTCTCGGCAAAGACCACCACATGCTTCGTCGCGTGCAGCGTCGCGCTTCCTCCTGCACGCGCCAGAAGCGATCGCGCAGCCTCGACGACGGCATCGGTGCGTCGCTCAAAGAGTTCGTCGATCGGGGCCGTCCACGGCGACTGCACGAATGCAGCGCCCTCAGGGGTGGTGCGTGCGAGGAACGCCTCGCGCTCGGCGCGCTTCCGCTCCTCCCAGCGCTCCGCCAGCTTGACGGACTCCGCCCGCGCTGCGTCGATCTCCTGCGGGTCGAGCCCCTGCCGTCTCGCCCAGTCGACGGCGAAGCGCGCGACCTGCTGGCCGTCCGGCAGTGCAAGCAGGACGGTCAGCGCATCGCGCACGGCGGCCTTGTCGCTTGCGGCGGCAAGCGCCTTCAATGCTCCGAGCGCGGATCCTGCCTTCAGTTCCTCCCAACGGAACGACCCGCATGATCCCTCCAGGCCGACTTCGTCCCAGGCCTTGACCGCGCAGCGGAGGTCCTTGCCCGATGCAAACCCGAGCGAGAGCTGGACTTCAGCCGAAAGCTCACGGCGCTGGATATCCGCCACCGCCGATGCATAGATCGCCAGAACGGCAGGGACGGCAAGAATCGCCAGACGGAACGGCCGCATGAACTTGGAAGAATACAGCGTCACGGGCGTATCTCGCGGCCCGCTCGGGCCGAAAAGGGAAACAGGAGAAGGTACGGGCTTTGCGTGCCGTCATTCCGTCCGCACGGTCTCGCGTCATGCGAATCGTGCGGAGTGCGTACGATCCAGCCCGTTGCGCGCAGCGTACGGACGTCGTTCAAGGATGGATCCCCGCCATGCGGCGAGGACGCTTGGACGGGGAACCGTGACGATGGGCGCGAGGGAAACAGGTTCTTAGGAAGGAGTGCCGCATGTTCGAACGACTCACCGACCGAGCCCGCAAGGTGATGGCCCTGGCCAACCAGGAGGCCCAGCGCCTGAACCATGAGTACATCGGGACGGAGCACATCCTCCTCGGCCTCGTCAAGGAAGGCTCGGGAGTCGGCGCGAATGTGCTGAAGAATCTCGACATCGACCTGCGCAAGGTCCGGCTCGAGGTCGAGAAGCTCGTCAAGAGCGGCCCCGAGATGGTGACGATGGGCAAGCTCCCGCAGACCCCGCGCGCCAAGAAGGTGATCGAGTACGCGATCGAGGAAGCCCGCAACCTGAACCACAACTACGTGGGCACGGAGCACCTCCTCCTCGGACTCCTCCGCGAGCACGACGGCGTGGCCGCGCAGGTCCTCATGAACCTCGGCCTCAAGCTCGAGGAAGTCCGCGAAGAGGTCCTCAACCTCCTCGGCGCGGGCGTCGAGAGCGAGGAAGCACCCCCGCCGAGCGAGCCGCAGGAGCCCCCGATGGGGAGCGGCCCCCCGCAGGGCGGTGACGGCGCGCGCGCACGCGGTGCCGCAAAGAGCAAGACCCCCGCGCTCGACAGCTTCGGCCGCGACCTCACGGAACTCGCCAGGAACGGCGAGCTCGACCCAGTCATCGGCCGCACCAACGAGATCGAGCGCGTCGTGCAGATCCTCTGCCGCCGCACCAAGAACAACCCCGTCCTCCTCGGCGAGGCGGGCGTCGGCAAGACGGCGATCGTCGAGGGCCTCGCCCAGCGCATCGTCGACCAGGAGGTCCCCGACATCCTGTTCGACCGGCGCCTCGTCGTCCTTGACCTCGCCGCCATGGTCGCGGGCACCAAGTACCGCGGCCAGTTCGAGGAGCGCATCAAGGCGGTCATGAACGAGGTCCGCCGCGCGAAGAACATCATCCTCTTCATCGACGAGCTCCACACCCTCGTCGGCGCAGGCGGTGCGGAAGGTGCGATCGACGCGTCGAACGTGCTCAAGCCCGCGCTCGCCCGCGGCGAGATCCAGTGCATCGGCGCGACCACCTTCGACGAGTACCGCAAGTACATCGAGAAGGATGCAGCGCTCGAGCGCCGCTTCCAGTCGATCTCCGTCGAACCCCCGAACGCGGAGCAGACCTTCGAGATCTTGAAGGGGATCCGCCCCAAGTACGAGGCGCATCACCGCGTGAAGATCACCGACGTGGCGCTCCGCGCGGCGATCGAGTTCTCGGGTCGCTACATCCCCGGCCGCGTGCAGCCCGACAAGTCGATCGATGTGATCGACGAGGCGGGCGCCCGCCTGCGCCTCCGCTCGATGGCGAAGCCGCCGAACCTCGCGGAGATCGAGGAGAAGATCGAGCGCCTCGCGATCGAGAAGGACGAGGCGGTCAAGAACGCAGACTACGAGCGCGCGGCGCAGATCCGCGACCAGATGGACAAGCACCGCCGCGAGCGCGAGCGGCTGCAGGCCGAGTGGAAGGAGCGCATGAGCGAGACCGTCGGCACCGTCGACGAGGAAGTCGTCGCCGAGGTCGTCAGCAAGATGACGGGCGTGCCGCTCACCCGCCTCGAGAAGGCCGAGAGCGAGCGCCTGCTCGCCCTCGAGAACGAACTGCACAAGACGGTCGTCAGCCAGGACGACGCCGTCAAGGCCGTCGCCCGCTCGATCCGCAAGGCGCGCTCGGGCCTCAAGGACCCGAAGCGCCCGATGGGCTCGTTCATCTTCGTCGGACCGTCGGGCGTCGGCAAGACGCTCCTCGCGAAGGCGCTGGCCGAGTTCATGTTCGGCGACCCCGACGCACTCCTCTACCTCGACATGTCGGAGTACATGGAGAAGCACAACGTGAGCCGTCTCGTCGGCGCTCCTCCCGGATATGTCGGGTATGAAGAGGGCGGACAGCTCACCGAGCGCATCCGTCGGCGTCCGTACGCGGTCGTCCTCCTCGACGAGGTCGAGAAGGCGCACCCCGATGTCTTCAACATGCTCCTCCAGATCATGGAGGAAGGACGCCTCACCGACAGCTTCGGCCGCCACGTTGACTTCAAGAACGTCATCCTCATCATGACCTCGAACCTCGGCGCGGACGTCATCAAGGGCGGCGCCACCTTCGGGTTCGGCAAGCGCTCCGAGGTGCAGGACTACGAGAAGATGCGCAAGGCGCTGATGGGCGAGGTGGAGAAGTTCTTCCGCCCCGAGTTCATCAACCGCCTCGACGACGTCGTCGTGTTCCGGCCGCTCGTGAAGGAAGACCTCGTCACCATCATCGAGTACGAGCTCTCGAAGGTGCGCAAGCGCCTCGCGGAGAAGGGCATGAAGATGGAGCTCGACTTCGCGGCGAAGGACTTCCTCATCGACAAGGGCTACAACCCGGACTTCGGTGCGCGTCCGCTGCGCCGGGCGCTCGGCCAGTACATCGAGGATCCGCTGGCGGAGAACCTCCTGATGGGCGAGTTCAAGTCGGGCGACGAGATCCACGTCACCCGCGTCGAGGGTCAGGACCACCTGACCTTCAAGGCGACTCGCACGGGAGATGGTGGCGGCGACGACGGCGGACACGGTCCGACCGAGCCCGCGCCGACTCCCACGGCCGGCGCCGGCGCGTAAGTGCCGGCGAACAACCAGTTCACGTACCACACGCGCCGAGGCAACCCCTCGGCGCGTGTGCGTTCTGGCCGAAGCATCCCCTCACGGAGACCCCGCATGTCACTCCCCCGCATCGTGCGCCTGCGAGGCCCGCTCGTCCTCTCTCCTTCGTGCCTCCGTGAGAGAATGAGAGCGCGCCCGCAACGGAGCCGCAGCCCCATCCGCTCAACCTAGCGAATGCCCGCAAGCCAGACGCGCTGGCCATCGGGCCTCGGCTCTATGACGACCTCGACCACGCGCAGCTTGAAGTCCTTCGAGATCTGCGGCGCGAGGCGCAGTTCGAAGAGCCCCCCGCCCATCCGGCGCATGGTCACGCCGTTCGTGCTGAACGCGAAGCTCATGCGGTTCAGGAGCGTCATCGCATCGGAGCGGTTCCGCGCACACCACGCCGCAAAGCGCTCGCGCGCAGCGTCGGCGCCGCCATCGGCCTCCGCGCGGTTTCTCACAGCCTCGGCGACGAGCTGGTTCCAGAGATCGCCGTATCGCTCCTCGCGGAAAGCGCGCATCGTGTTGGCGACGGCCTGCTCGGGCGAGCGCGCCTCGATGCGGACCGCACCATCCTCGAGCTCCTGCCACGGCAGGAACGATGGTCCAGCGCCTGCTCCCCCGCCTTGCTCCCCTCCCGCCCTGAAGGTCTCGCCGCGCTTCAAGGCGCGCTGGCGTGCGAGATACTCGCCGATCGACACGTAGCGGACGATGGTCCCGTCGTCGAGCACGATCTCGTCGGGAAGTTCCTGCGACGATGCATACCCAGGCCGCGCGCGATACTCGATGCGCGGGCCGCAGGCGGACGCCAGGCACGCAGCACAGGCGAGGGCCGCCGTCAGCGTGCGAAGCGCCTTCATGCACCGACCCCCTCGGGCGTCGACCTGACGGGCGGTACGGGCGCCACGGCGACCGTGCGTGGCGCTGCGAGCGCGGCTCCGTAGATCCGGCGCACGGCGAACTCCGGCCGCTGCGTGGGGAAGTCGCTGCGCACATGGGTGCCGCGCGACTCCTCGCGCGCAAGCGCAGCGACCGTCGCGAGCGTCGCGCAGCAGAGCATGTTCTGGATCTCCCAGCCCGAGGGCGTGTCGAAGATCTTGTCGAGCGAGTAGCGCCCCCAGAACTGAATCATGTCGAGCGCATCGGCGAGGCGGTTCCCCGTGCGCACGATGCCGACGTTGCGCCACATGGCGCTGCGCAGGCTCGAGCGCACGTCGACGAGGTCGAGCTCGCCCTTGTCGCTTGGTCGGATGTCGCTCACGACGCGGATGTCCGCGCGCGCCTCGCCGCCCGAGGTCGCCGCCGCAACGCCGGCTCTGCGTCCGAAGACAAGCCCCTCGAGAAGCGAGTTCGACGCAAGCCTGTTGGCGCCGTGCAGGCCGTTCGCCGCCGTCTCGCCGCAGGCGAAGAGCCCCTGGACCGACGTGCGTCCGTCGGCGTCGGTGTGCACGCCGCCGATCGTGTAGTGCGCGGCGGGCATGACGGGGATCGGCGCCGTGGAAGGATCGATGCCGAAGCCTGCGAGGAGCCTGTGGAGCCCGGGGAATCGCGCGCGGAAGCCGTCGGAACCGAGATGCCGCGCATCGAGGAAGACATTCGGCTCCTGCGTGGCGGCGAGGTGCTCGACGATTCCACGGCTCACCACGTCGCGCGGCGCAAGCTCCGCGAGCGGGTGGCGCCCCGCCATGAAGCGGCGGCCAGCGCGATCGACGAGATGCGCACCCTCTCCACGCACGGCCTCCGAGATCAGCGATCGCCCCGCGCCTGCGACGTAGAGCGCCGTCGGATGGAACTGCTCGAACTCGAGGTCCGCGACCTCCGCACCCGCGCGCCACGCCATGGCGATCCCGTCGCCGGTCGCGATGCGCGAGTTGGTCGTCTCGCGCCAGAGCTGCCCCATGCCGCCCGAGGCCACGATGGTGGCCCGCGCCCAGATCAGCTGCAGGCCGTAGCGCGCGTGGTAGGTGACGGCGCCGAGCACGCGGTCCGCGCCGCGGGCCGCGGAGCCCGCCGTGATCAGGTCGAGCACGAAGCAGCGGTCGAACAGCCGGACGCGCGGCATGGCGCGGCACGCCGCGATCAGCGTGCGCGCAAGCTCGCGCCCCGTCGCGTCGCCGTCGCTGTGGACGATGCGGCGCATGCCGTGGCCACCCTCTCGCGTGAGGCTCAGCGCGCCGCCGGGCTCGCGGTCGAAGCGCATGCCGAGCTCGATGAGGCGCTCGACCTCGCGCGGGCCCTCCTCGACGAGCGCACGCACGGCCTGCGCCGCGCAGAGCCCTGCGCCCGCCTCGAGCGTGTCGGCTGCATGCGCGTCGGCGCTGTCGTCGGCGGAGATCGTGGCCGCGATCCCACCCTGCGCCCACGCCGTGTTCGAGAGATCGAGCTCGTCCTTGGCAGCGACGATCACCTCGCCGTGCTCCGCAGCGGCGAGCGCCGCGCGCAGACCCGCGACTCCCGACCCGATCACGAGCGTGTCGGTGAAGATCGCAGGCAGGAGCTGCGATCGGAACGGAATCAGGTAGCGCCGTTCGGAGATCGCCGAGAGCATGGCGTCGCTCACGGCGCTGCGTTCCCTGCGCCCGTGGCGCCTGAACCCTCGGAGCCGTCCGCCGCTGGCCTGTAGCGGCCGATGTAGAGCTGGCTCGAGCGGCCTTCGTGGCGCTGGCCCGTCCAGAGCAGCCACTTTCCATCGGGAGAGAAGACGGGAAGGACATCTGCCCCGTCCGCCTCCGTCACCCGTCGACGCTCGACCGGCTTGGCGGCGTCCGTCGGCAGCGCCACCTCAAAGATCTCGTAGTTGCGGTGACCGATCTCGCTCGAGGCGTAGACGATCGTCTTGCCGTCTGGGCGGAAGAACGGGCACCAGTTGACGTGCTCGTTGTCGGTGAGTTGCGTCTCGTTGGCGATGCCTGTGATCGAGCCGTCGGCTGCGAAAACGAGATCGGCGACGAAGACCTGCAGCAGGTTGTCGCGGTTCCTGTCGGAGCGGTAGCAGATGCGCTTGCCGCAGGGCGAGAAGAACGGTCCGCCGTCGTAGCCCGGGGCCGACACGACGAGCGTGCGCGCCCCCGTCTTCAGGTCGCGGATGTAGAGGTCGCCGTCGCCTGACTCGAGCGAGCAGAAGAGGAGGAACCGCCCGTCGGGCGACCAGCTTCCCTCCGCCGCGTAGGCCTTGCCGTCGCCCTCGAGGGCCGTGAGCGACGATGCCGTGCCGTCCGCCTTCGAGAGATCGACCTCGACGATCCGCGTCTCGGGCGGGAAGGCCCAGCGGTAGCGCGAGGTGCCGCGCTGGTAGCCGGGCGCATGCTCTGCGGTCGGCGCCGTCACGGTCGATGCGAAGAGCACGCGGTTCGGATCGGTCGGATGGAACCATCCGCAGGTGTTGGCGCTGCCCTTCGGCGAGATGCGCACGATGTTCGAGACGGCCGTGATGTCGCCCGCCCCGTCGCGCACCACGTCGCACACGAACATGGCGTAGAACTCCTCGGGCTCCGTGCCTTCCGCAGCCACCTCGATCGCCTGGAAGACGATCTTCTTCATGTCGGGCGAGAAGTACGCCTCACCCGCCTTGATGAAGCGGTCGGGGAAGGTCAGTTGCCGCGCGTGGGAGACGCCGGGCTCGGCGCGCGGCGCAGGTGCAGCTTGCGGCGCGGGTGGGGTTCCGGGCGCGTTCGCCAGGACGGCTGCGGCGAGGAGGAGCGCGTTCATGAGGGGGATCATGGGTCGGATAGTGTAGTGGGCGTGCCCGACGGAACAGGCCCCATTCTCCACGCCGACGAGTGGCTTGTTGCGGTCGACAAGCCGTCGGGGCTTCTCTCGGTTCCGGGGATCGGCCCCGACAAGGCGGACTGTCTCGTTGCTCGGCTGCAGACCGCGTTTCCAGGCGCGCGCATCGTGCATCGCCTCGACCGCGACACCTCGGGCGTGATCGTGTTGGCGCGCGACGCCGACACCCACCGCGCGCTCTCGATGGCCTTCGAGGCGCGCGCGGTCGAGAAGGAGTACGAGGCGCTCGTCGAGGGGCATGTTGCGGCGGATCGCGGCACCGTCGACCTGCCGCTCCGCAAGGAGGCGCTCGGCAGCGCACGGCAGATCGTGCACATGACGGAGGGGAAAGAAAGCCGAACGGACTTCGCGGTCGTCGGGCGCGGGCAGGACGGTGAGGGCTTCGCGTGGACGCGCATGCGCCTCACGCCCTTCACGGGCCGCAGCCACCAGCTGCGCGTCCATATGCTCGCGATCGGACACCCGATCCTCGGCGACGAACTCTACGCGGCGGAGCCAGCGCGCTCAGCACGCGCTCGCCTTGCGCTCCACGCGCGCAGGCTCGCGTTCATCCATCCACGCACGGGGGCGCGGGTCGAGTTCGTGGCGGAGACCCCGTTCTGACGGACCGCGCGCTCCCACGGGTGGTAGCATCCGCGGCTGCGAGGAGGCAGCATGATCATCGTCAACACAGAGACCGTTCCCGGACATGAGATCACCGCCCTGTGCGGGCTCGTCCAAGGGAACACCATCCGCGCCAAGCATGTCGGCCGCGACATCGCCGCATCGTTCAAGAACCTCGTCGGCGGCGAGCTGAAGGGCTACACCGAGCTCCTGACGGAGGCGCGCCGCGAGGCCATCGAGCGCATGATGGCGCAGGCTCACCAGCTGAACGCAGACGCCGTCGTGAACGTCCGCTTCAGCACGAGCGCGATCACGCAGGGCGCAGCCGAGCTCTACGCCTACGGCACGGCCGTGAGGCTGCGGCGCACGGCGGGAGGCACACCCCCGCCGCCGTCGCAGCCGTTCGGACCGCCGCCCGTCCCGCAGACGCCGCCTGCCTTCTGACAGAGTCGATCGCCAGAGCCGCCAGCCCCGGACGGACCCTCGCATGGAATTCATCGCGCCGCTCTTCAATTGCGCCATACCGGTCTTCCTGATCGCGCTCGGCTTCTTCGTCGGGCGCGCGGTCGAGGCATCGCATCTGCGCGCGCTCGATCGACGCGAGCAGGAGCTGTCGGGCGTCGTCGCCACGAACCTGCGGGTTCCTCCCGCGGGCTTTGGTCCCGTGGACGGCACCTTGGTCTCGGGGTCTGTGGTGATCGGCTCCGACTACTTCAAGACCTTCGCAGCGGCGCTGCGAAAGCTCGTCGGCGGAGAGGTCCGCTCGTTCGAGCGCATGATGGAGCGCGCGCGGCGCGAGGCGCTGTGCCGCCTGCTCGAGGACGCGCGCGCCTGCGGCGCGACCGCCGTCATCAACGTCCGCTTCGAGACAAGCTCGATCGGAAGCATGGGCGGGCAGAATGCGATGCCGATGGCGGAGGTCATCGCCTACGGAACCGCGCTTGTTCCCACGCGCGCGTGACACGCGCCCCAGCGCGGGAGCTCAGGATGACGCGCCCACCTGACCACGATCCGAGCGTGTTCCGCGAACCGCACCTGCTCGGGACCCCGATTGACCTCGCCGCAGGCGACAGGCTCGACGAGGAGCCCGTGCGCGCAGGGCCGGGCGGTGGGATCGAAGCGGAAAGCTCCGCGCGCGACGAGCCTTCGCTTGCGTGGCGCGGTGAGGCGTTGGCGGGGATCGGCGGATACGCCGATCATCTCGCGGAGCGCGGGCGCGGCACCTCTTCCGCCATGCGCGCGCTTGTCTTCGCGGGGATCGTCGTCGTCGCAGGGCCCGCTGCGATTCTCGGCGCGCTCTGGTCTTCGCTTGGGCTTAGCGGCGGACTCGGATACCTCGCCGTCACCGTGACGGGGCCCGTCGTCGAGGAGATGGCCAAGGTCGCGGTCGTCCTCTGGATGGTCGAGCGAAAGCCGTGGCTGCTTGGCGCGGTCTCGCCGACACGCGCGCGTCAAGTGACCGGCACCGCTTCGATCATCGCCGCCGGCCTCGCGGGTGGCCTCCTCTTCGGCGCGATCGAGAATGCGATCTACCTCAAGGTCTACTTCCCCGATCGCGGGGAGGAACTCGCCGCATGGCGCTGGGGCGTCACCATGCCCATGCACGCGCTCTGCTCGACCGTCGCCGCGGTCGGCGTCGCACGCATGTGGCGTCGCGTGATGGCGGAGCGCCGTCCGGCGCGGATCTCCGATGCGTTCCCATGGATCGTCGCGGCGATCCTGATCCACGGCCTCTACAACGCCTGCGCCGTGCTGCTGTCGGTCACGGGCCTCGAGCCGATGTAGACCATGTCCGATGCGCTCACCGCTGGCGCCGGACGCGTTCGCGCACGCGGCCGTCACCCGTCACGATGAAGGAGACGTCGTCCTCGCCACCGATCGCGCGGTCAGGGCCTGCGGAGACGATCTGCGCGATGCCGCCGTCGCCCTGCTCCGCACCGTCGAGCACTACGAAGGCCGTGCCCCAGCCGTCCGCGACCGAGGCCGCATCGAGTGCCGCAAGCACGCTGCCTGCGCTGCGGCCGCCCTCGATCGCGGCCACGATCCGCGGGCCAAGTCGCTCGGCGGCGGCGCGCGTCCCCTGCCTCCGCTCCGAGTCGCCCGCGTCGCGCATCGGGTTGCCGCCGCGCACGCGGGGCTCGACCGCGAACCAGCGCCGCTCGATCTCCTGCGGGAACATGTTGTCGCTCGGGTCGCGGTCGGCCGTCTGGCGACGGCGGTCGAGCTCGACGCGGGTCACCTCTTCCGCCGTCACGAAGAGCTTCGTCGCCGTGTTGCCGCCCGCATAGCGCCAGATCTCCGCTGGGAGCGTGGTCTCCATCTCGCTGCCGTCGCCGAGGACGAGGACAAGCGGGAGCGGCGTCGGAAGCCCGCCGCGATTCGCAAAGCGCACGACGGTGAAGTGAAGCGGTGTCTCGAGAAGCGCAGCGTCGCGCGCGCCGAACTGGCCGAGGAGCCGCTCGAATCGGCGGCGATCCTCGTCCGTCACGTCGAGTTCGTCGAAGGTCGAGTAGAAGTCGAGGAGCTCGGGGTAGCGATCCGAGCGGAGCGCGAGCTCCTTGTTGCGGAGGACCGAGAGCGTCTCGGGCCGGCCGTCGCGCTCGGCCTTCTTCTCCGCCTTCACGAGCGCGGGGTCTCGGGTCTCGACCGTGTGGCGCGTGACGCGCTCGATGCCGACGTCGACCGCCCGCGTCGAGTAGAACCAGCCGCGCCAGAACCAGTCGAGGTCGACGCCCGAGGCGTCCTCCATGGTGCGGAAGAAGTCCGCGGGCTCTGGCCGCTTGAACGCCCAGCGCCGGCAATACTCGCGGAAGGCGAAGTCGAAGAGCTCGCGCCCGAGCACCGTCTCGCGCAGCACGTTGAGCGCGGTGGCGGGCTTTGCGTAGGCGTTCGGTCCGAGGCGGCGCACGCTCTCGGAGTTCGTCATGATCGGCTCCTGCTCGGCGCTTGTCATGTAGTCGATGATCCTCTCGGGTTCCCCGCGGCCCGATGGATACTTCTCCTCCCACTCCTGCTCGGCGAGATACTGGCAGAAGGTCGTCAGGCCCTCGTCCATCCATGTCCACTGACGCTCGTCGGAATTGACGATCATGGGGAACCAGTTGTGCCCGACCTCGTGGATGATCACGCTCACGAGCCCCCACTTCGTGCCCGCGGAGTAGGTCCCGTCCGCCTCGGGGCGCGGGCCGTTGAAGGAGATCATCGGATACTCCATCCCGCCCACGGGCCCGTTCACGCTGATGGCCACGGGATAGGGATAGTCGAACGCGTAGCGCGAGAAGCAGTCGATGGTGTGCGCGATCGCGTGCGTGGAGTAGCGGCTCCAGAGCGGCTCGCCCTCGACGGGGTAGAAGCTCATCGCGAGGACGGAGCGCTCGCTTCCCGGGATCGGCGCCTTCGCGGCGTCCCAGATGAAGGCCGGGCTCGCCGCGAAGGCGACGTCGCGCACGTTTTTCGCCGCAAAACGCCAGGTCTTCGTGCCCGTCGGCAGCGCGGCGCGGCGCGCGGCAGCGGGGCGGGGGGCGGAGGGTCGGATGGGCATACCCGGGATCGGACCGTCGGTACTCAGGATGGTTCGCCGCCCGCGGTCCGCCGCCGGCTCGCGCACCTCAGAGGCTTTCCGAGGCGAAGTCCGCGAGCCGCGAGCGCTCGCCGCGCACCAGCGTGAGGTGCCCGGAGTGGGACCAGCCGCGGAAACGGTTGACGACGTAGGTCAGGCCCGACGAGGTCTCGGTCAGGTACGGGGTGTCGATCTGCGCGATGTTGCCGAGGCAGACGAGCTTGGTGCCCGGGCCGGCGCGCGTGACGAGCGCCTTCATCTGCTTCGGCGTCAGGTTCTGCGCCTCGTCGAGGATGATGTAGCGGTTCAGGAAGGTGCGCCCGCGCATGAAGTTCAGCGAGCGGATCTTGATCCGGCTGCGCAGCAGGTCGTTGGTCGCCGCGCGGCCCCAGTTGCCGGCCGCCTGGCCCTGCGTCAGCACCTCGAGGTTGTCCATCAGCGCGCCCATCCAGGGCTCCATCTTCTCCTCCTCGGTGCCCGGCAGGAAGCCGATGTCCTCGCCGAGGGGGATCGTCACGCGCGTCATCACGATCTCGTTGTAGCGCTTGGCGTCGAGCGTCTGCGCGAGACCGGCGGCGAGCGTCAGCAGCGTCTTGCCGGTGCCGGCGGGCCCGAGGATCGTCACGAAGTCGACGTCGGGATCCATCAGCAGGTTCAGCGCGAAGTTCTGCTCGCGGTTGCGCGCCGCGATGACCCAGACGTTGTGCCGCTCGGCGCGGTAGTCCTGCGCCAGTTCGAGCACGGCTTCGTCGCCCTGGACCCGACGGACGATCGCCTCGACGCCGTTGTCCGCGTCCTCGTAGACGAACAGGTTGGGGTGCCACCCCTGCACCGCGGGCCCGGCGATGCGGTAGTAGGTCCGCGTCTGCTCCTTCCACGACTGCATGTCGCGGCCGTGCCGCTCCCAGAAGTCGGCCGGCAGCGCCTGCGCCCCGGTGTAGAGCAGGTCCGCGTCCTCGATCGTCTGGTCGCTGTAGTAGTCCTCGGCGTGCACGCCGAGGATCGCGGCCTTGATCCGCAGGTTGATGTCCTTCGAGACCAGCGTGACGTCGGCGTCGGCGTGCTCGCGCGCCAGCGCCAGCGCCTGGCCGAGGATCGCGTCGTCGTTGCCGCGGCCCGGCAGCGTGTCCGGCAGCCCGGAGTCCAGCACCTTCGTCTGGAAGAACAGCCGCCCGCCCGGCGCCTTGCCGCCGTTCTTCGCGGTCGGCAGCGGCAGGCCGCGGTCGATCTGGTCCTTGGTCGCGCCGCTCATCAGCTCGTCGAGGAAGCGGCTGACCTGCCGGACGTTGCGCGCGGCCTCGGACAGGCCCTTCTTGCCGGCGTCGAGCTCCTCGAGCACGACCATCGGCAGGTACA
>QLAH01000578.1_pt1 | contig 16712 bp, 17 predicted proteins | sample 4693081 | NCBI WGS metagenome assembly QLAH01 (sample SAMN09425401, study PRJNA476045) | Lake water metagenome, whole genome shotgun sequencing project.
GGATCGCCGGGACCGGTGGTCGGGCTGAAGAACGCAAACGCGTTGTTGAGCGTGACGAAGCTGCCCGGCGTATCGGATGGCCGGTCGACGCGCGTGATCACGACCGGCGGGCCATTCGACTTGTCCTTGGCGTAATCCGCGGCGAAATCGATGTCGAGCGTGTCGGTGGGCAGCCAGCGCAGCGCGATGCGGCCCGCGAGGAAGCCGATCCTGCGCTGCTCCGAGCGCAGAGTCTCCGCGATCGCGCGCTCCTCCTCGGGAAGGTGCGCGCGGTCGGCGGCGATGTGGTGGCGATGCCGCGCGTCGTACTCGCTCAGAACGAGTCCTTCGGGAAACGCGGAGCCAGCGGGGCGCAGGACGAGTTGTGGCGCAAGGGGGGGCACGGGGAGGAGGCCATCATGGGCGCGTTCGTCGGCGCGTGCCGGCCGTGCGGGCTCGGCGCGGTAGAGCATGCTGCGGACGGAGCACGAGGACGACATCTCCCGCCCGCTTGCGGAAGGGCTTCTCGGGAAGCGACTCGTCGGTCGCGTCGTGGCAGCCGATCACCTCGAACCCGCCCGCAAGCGTGAGGACGTCGCGCAGGGTCGCGAAGTCGAAGGTGAGGAGGTCGTACTGCTCCGCGATCACGGAAGGCATGTCTGGCACGTTCGCGGTGATGGCGATCTGGCGGATCCGCTCGCAGTTGGTCTCTGGCATGAGGCCGAGCGTCTCCGTCCGCAGCGCCGCGAATCCGCCGCCTGCCACGTCGACGGGGCCGCGCTCGTAGACGATGCCCGCGTCGATCGCGTCGCCCCGCTCGCGCAGCGCGAGGCCGAGGAGGTAGATCCCCTTCGGCGCCATGCGCGCGCGCATCGATGAGAGGTGCTCGGCCACGTCCATCGCTTCGGCGAGATGGCCGATCGAGTTGTCGAGGTTGATGACGAGATCGAAGTCGGAGCCTAGCTCGTCGGGTGGGCGGCGCATGTCGCCGACGACGACCTTCGCACCGCGCTTCGGAAGCCGTGTTCGCGCGAGTGCGATCGCGCGCTCCTCGAGATCGCAGCCGGCAACCTCGGATTCCTGGATCAGGAAATGCGAGAGCCAGAGGCCTGGCCCGCATGCCGGGTCGAGCACCCGCCGCGGCGTCCTGCGCAGATGCCGGCGCACAAGGCGATCGACGGAGGCGCGGATCTCGCCCGATGGCTCGAAGAATGCGGAGTAAAGCTCGCTGCGGCTGTAGAACGCGTGCATCCCCATCACCCTAGCAGCGCATGAAGGGGTTGAGTCGGGGTGTCGCGCGAAGGCGCACCAGAACAGTCAGATATTGGCTTCACTTTTTGTATTCGTCGCTTGCGAATCGGTGAATGAACAGATAGTGTGCCCTCGGCAGGTGGCCGATGGGGGCGACTTTCCGCAGGGGTCCGTGCATGTCGAAGAAGCGAAAAGTATCCGCCTCCAGGCGGGCAGCGATCAAGGTCGGCACAGAGTCGGTCTCGGCGCGTACGCGAACGGCCGCGCCACCAGCATCGGTGTGCGACGACGCCGCGTGGCACGCCGTGCGCTCGCCGTTGCGTCTCCAGGTGCTCGAGGCGATCCGCGCGTGCCCGGGCGTCGACGCACGGACGCTCTCCATGGCGCTGCGCACGAGCGCACCGCGCCTCTACTACCACATCAACATTCTTCTCGAGAGCGGGCTCATCGTCGCGCACGACCAGAAGTCGCCCGCTGCGTCCGCTGCCTCGCGGCGAAATGGCCGCGGCCCCGAGGCTGTCGGCTACCGCGCGAATGGCAACGTGTTCCCAGATGGCTTCTTCTCGCGCAACGACCGTTGCCTCGAACGGAGAGAGGCGCTTCTGCGCGAGCTCGTGGAGCGCGGCATGGTCGAGGCGATCGCAGCCGTACCCAAGGGCGATGCGCATCTCACCGTACGGCGCGAGCGGCTCTCGGCCGCCGAGGCGGAGCGCGTTCGGACGCTGCTGCGCCAGGTCGAGGACATCCTCGATTCGGCCCGAGCGCGAAGGCACGGCGACGGCAGGGTGGTCCACGCGACGCACTTCGTTGCGGTCGCTGTGAGCGCCTTGAACGGCGGGGAACTGCCTGACGGTCCGCTGGAGCCGAAGAACGGCGTCCGCTGAGAGCTTGGACCGAGGTTTCTCAGCATCGCGAGCCCGTCTATCGAGCATGGAGCTTGAGGCTGCCAGCTGGGGCAGAGAGAGGCGCTTGCGCGTGCCGCGAATGCAGATACACTTATCTTGATTTCGCGGCCAGCGGCGGTCGTTGGCCATGGGCAACGCGAGAAGCGAGGATTTGTCCCCGCCATCACCTCCGAAGAGGAGCGCCAGAGGATGTACGGAAAGCAGACGGAAACCGCCATCGCAGCGCTGAGCCGCCTCGCAGAAGTCTGGGATGGCGGCCGCATGCGCCTCTCCGCGGGCGACATCGCCGACCAGCGTGGCCTTCCACGCGCGATGGTCGCGAAGATCCTCTCGACGCTCTCGCAGGCCGGGCTCGTCCACGGATCGCCTGGTCCAGGCGGCGGCTATGCGCTCTCGCGTGAGCCGCGGGAGATCAGCCTGCGCGAGGCGCACGAGCTCTTCGAGCGCGACGACGACAGCTCCAACTGTCCGTTCGGCGGGGGAGTCTGCGGCGTGGGCGAACCGTGCGCGATGCACGACAGGCTGCGCGCGATGCAGGCGGCCGTGCGTCAGCTTCTCGACGAGACGACGCTCGAGATCTTCCGCAAGGCGGTGCAAGAAGACGGACTGCAGCCCGTCGCCCGTGGGGTGCGCCCCGACACGCCGCGCGAGACCTACCGCGCGCCGCACTCGCGCCGGCCAAAGGCGTGAAGCCGGCATCCCGCGTTCAAACGACGCGCACGAGCGCCGCCGCCCGCACCGCGGTCTTCCGCGCCGCGGCCGCCGTCTTCCCATGCGCAAGCACCACGCCCATGCGTCGATACCTGCGCGTCGAAGGCTTGCCGAAGATGCGCACCTCGACGGAGGGAATCGCGCAGGCCTTCTCGATGCCCGCGTAGATCGGCGCGCGTTCCGAGTCGCGCGTTGCGAGAATGACGGCCGATGCCGTCGGCCCTGCGTAGCGGATCTCGGGGATCGCAAGCCCGAGGATCGCGCGGATGTGCAGGTCGAACTCTGAGAGATCCTGCGAACGGAGCGTGACCATGCCCGTGTCGTGCGGCCGCGGCGAAAGCTCGCTGAAGATGACTTCGCCACCCTTCACGAAGAACTCGACGCCGAAGATGCCTGCGCCGTTCTTCCCCGCGAGGCGCTTCACGACCTTCTCCGACATCTCCTGCGCCGCGCGCTTCGCTGCGGGCTTCATCGGGCACGGCATCCACGACTCCTGGTAGTCGCCGCGCTCCTGGCGGTGGCCGATCGGCTCGACGAACACGACGCCTCCGCCGCGCGCCGCGCGCTCCTTCACGGTGAGCTGCGTGATCTCGTAGTCGAAGGCGATGAACTCCTCGACGATCACGACCGCGCGGTCGCCGCGCATGTTGGTGACCGCGTACTCCCACGCCTTCGCGATCTCCCTCCTCGTGCGCACGACAGACTGGCCCTTGCCCGACGAACTCATCGTGGGCTTGACGACGCAGGGGAGTCCGACGCCGCCCTTCGCGATGATCGCGTCCGCGAGTTCCTGCGCGCTCGCCGCGTACGCGTAGCGCGCCGTGCGGAGGCCGAGCTCCTTCGCCGCGAGCTCGCGGATCGCGTCGCGGTTCATCGTCATATGCGCCGCGAACGCGCTCGGAACGACGGAGTGTCCTGACTTTTCGAGCTTGAGCAGCTCGCTCGTGCGGATCGCCTCGATCTCAGGCACGATGAAGTCGGGCTTGTGGCGGCGCACGATGCGCGAGAGGGCGGCGCCAGAGAGCATGTCGACGACCTCGCGGCCGTCGGCCACCTGCATCGCGGGGGCGTCGTCGTAGCGGTCCGCGGCGATGACGCGGCAGCCGAGGCGCTTGGCGCTGATCGCGAACTCCTTGCCGAGTTCGCCCGAGCCGAGGAGAAGGATCTTCGCAGTCATGGTGCGGGGTTGCCTGTGCCCTGTTCGGCCGCTGGATTCGCCGCGCGCGGCGCGCCTTCCCGTCGCTCGGCCTCGAGCGACCTGCGCGCCGCGATGAACGCGCGGTGGAAGCGCTCCGTCGCCGCCTCGTCGATCGAGCGGCCATAGCGTACGACCGTGTTTCCGACGGGATAGTCGATCCACATGCGAAGCGAGCGGTCGCGCGCCTCGTCGGGGCGCCGCACGTCGAGCGTGAGGTAGGCCGCGCCCTCGCCGTAGTACACGTTCTGGTCGTAGACGAGGTCGATGACGCCGGAGGCCCGGTCGAAGCGCGGGCGATCGCGCGTCGGATCGACCACCGCGGGGTCGAGGCCCGCGGCCATCGCTCCCTGCGCACGGAGGACCGCGATCGTCTCGCTCCACGCCTCGTCTGCGGTTCCCGTCATCACGACCGCCTTGCCGCACGCGGTAAGCACGCAGAGGAGGACCGCAGCCGCCGAAGCGCGCAGCGCGTCACGGATGAGCGGGGGGGAGCGGTCGTCGCACGCAGCCATCGCGAGAGCGTAGCGGCTCGTTGGCGAATCCGCATCGGACGCTACTGCCCGAGCGCGCGGAGAAGTACCGTCGCGTAGCTCCCGCGCGGAAGCTCGAAGGAGAGCGTGCAAGCGAGGTTTGCAGGGCTGTTTCCTGCGAACTCGTCGCGCACGGGCTCGCCGATCGAGACCGCGCGCGCCGTCGCGATGAACGCACGGTCGCCGCCGCCGAAGTAGGGGCGCGCGAAGCCGGGGATACGAAGCGTCTCGAGCGTGACGCCCTCGTCCGCGAGCACGCCGGCCACGATCTCCGAAAGGCACTCGTGGTACTGCGCCCGCGGGGAAGGCATCGGGATCGGGAATGCGCGGAAGGCCGGGGTGAGCGCGGCGGCGCGTGGGAAGACCATCATGCCGAAGAGGTCGTCGGCCTCGAAGGCGCGCTGCGCGGTCGCCTCGCCGAGCCCGTGGGCGAGCTCTCGTGCGATCGCGTTCCAGAGGTGCGACTGGTACGCCTCGACGCAGATCTCCTGCGTGAACTTCGGCAGCGCCGCGAAGGCGTCCATGTAGTTTCCGCCGCGCGCGAGCGTCTCGATGGCGGCGCGCTCCGGCATCCTGGGAAACTTCGAAAGCGCCGCCTTCCAGTCGCCCCAGTGGGTGGCGAGCGCGCGGGTGAGCGAGCGCACGGCGCCCGAGTCCTTGCGGGCGGGTGTGCCGATCGCGAGGCGCAGCGCCTGCTCGAACTCGCCTTCGACGAGCGCCTTGCCGACGAATCCCTTGCCGTGGCGGGCGCTCCCGAAGCGCTGGTCTCCGAAATAGTTGACGAAGAGGATGTCGCCTGCGCGGTCGCGCATGAGCGCCGCGCGGCGCACGAGTTCGTCGGCATGCCACTTGTCGAGTCCGCGCACCACGATGGTGAAGGCGTTGCGCGCGATGATGGTCGAGTCGGCCGCGCGCGGCACGAAGCCCATGTGGGTGAGGCGCCACGACTCCGTCTCGAATCGCTCGCGCACGCGCCCGCGCACGGCGGCGGTGTCGATCGTGATGACCTGCGTGGTGACGGCGTGGCGGTCCTTCAGGCCCGCGGCGGCGACCGACTCTCTGGGCAGTTTCAGCGTATTTGCGATGAAGGTGAGCGCATCGGGCGTCGCGAGCGAGATCTTCTCGAGGGTGTAGGCCGCGAACGGGTGCGACGGGAGCGGCTCTGCGACGATCGACGCGTGGAACTCGGGCGTCTGACGCTCCTCGACGCGGAAATCATGGGGCGTGCGGCGGATGGTCACAGGTCGCGCACTGTATCCTCCCCGCGCGTGCACGCAGAGAGCACACCTCCGCCACTCACGGTCGTCGAGCCCAAGCTGCGCGGACCGAGCGGCCACTATGCCGAGTTCGTGCGCGCGATCGCAGCGCGCGCGGGCGGGGTCCTCTCCGACATCCGCGTGGTGGCGGATCCGCGCGCGCGTGGGTTTCTCGCGACGCTTGGCGGAGCTGTGCCCGTGGAGGCGGCACCGCCGGCGGCGGGAACTCTGGCGGAACTCGCCGCGATCGGAGCCTCGCTGCGCACGGGAACGCGCACGCTCGTCCTCACGGCGAACGCATCGCACGCGCTTGCGGCCGACTGGTTCTCGTTCGCGGGGAGCGACGGGCTCTCGCGGCTCTCGCTCTTCGTGCACTGGCCGCTCTCGAAGCCGCAGGCGCGGCTTGCGCTCGCGCTCTCGCCGCGCGTGCGGCGCCATGCGCTCTTCATCGCGCCGACCCGCGGCGTGTGCGACATGCTTGCGAGCGCAGGTTGCGCGAGGGTCGCACAGGTCGCGTATCCCGCGACGCGCACGGCGGGCACGCCGATGCACGCGCCGTTCCGTCATCTCCTCATGGCAGGCGCCGCACGCATCAACAAGGGGCTCGACCTCGTCGCCGAACTCGCCGAGCGATACGTGCGCGAGGACCGCCACATGCCGCTTCTCGTGCAGGTGTCGCCGAAGCATGTCGACCGCCATGGTTCGCGCGAGGATGCGGTCGTGGCGCGGCTGCTGGCGGCAAACTACCGCGGGCTCGTCGCAGACCCGAAGGCGCCCGACCGCGACGAGTACGCGGCGCGCTTCGTGGGGTCGCTGGTGCTCGCGCCGTATGAGCGCGCGAAGTTTGCCGACGGCGTCAGCGGCGTCGTGCTCGACGCGCTTCTGCATGGCGCGCCCTGCGTGGCGACCGCGGGCACTTGGGCGGGCGATGTGGTCGAGCGCTTCGATGCGGGTGTGGCGATCCGCGAGCGCACGCCCGACGCGCTCGCGCAGGCGGTCGACGCGGTCCTCGAGCGCTGGGGCCATTACGCAGCGCGTGCGGCCGAGGCGTCGGATGCGCTCGCCGCCGAGCACGATCCGCGCCATGTCGCGCAGCTGCTCGCATCGGGCGGGCTCTGAACGCGCGCGCTACAGTGCACCGCCGCGGAATGCGGACCGAACCGAGGTGGATGCAAGGAGGCGGGCGCACGCATGGCGAACATCATCTGCATGAAGTGGGGCACCAAGTACGGCCCCGAGTACGTGAACCGTCTCGCCTCGATGGTGAAGCGCAACATCACCATTCCGCACCGCTTCGTGTGCATGACGGACGACGCGACGGGTCTCGACGCGGGAATCGACGCGCGTCCGCTCCCCGACTTCGACGACCCTGGTGGCCCCGAGCGCGGATGGCGCAAGATCTCGACCTTCCGCAGGCCGCTCTTCGATCTTCAGGGCCCGACGCTCTTCCTCGACATCGACATCGTCATCGTCGGCAACATCGACTGCCTCTTCTCGCTTCCGGGCGAGTTCCTGATCATCAAGGACTGGGCGCGGCCCTGGCGCCCGACGGGGAACTCCTCGGTCTACCGCTTCGAGGCGGGCGCGCACCCAGATCTCCTCGCGAAGTTCATGAAGGAGCACGCCGAGATCCGCCGCGAGGTCCGCAACGAGCAGGAGTACATTTCCCGCGAGCTGCACCGTGCCGGCAAGCTCTCGTACTGGCCGCGCGAGTGGTGCGTGAGCTTCAAGTACGGCTGCATGGCCAAGTTCCCGATGAACTGGTGGATTCCGCCGCGGATTCCGCAGGACTGCCGCATCGTCGTCTTCCACGGCCATCCGAATCCGCCCGACGCGATCCAAGGCGTCACGAAGAAGATCACGCGCCATGTGCACAAGACGCCATGGGTCGCGGAGCATTGGCGATGACGCAGGAAGGCTCCGGGCCCGCCGCGCCGCGGCTTGTGCCGCTTCCGCCGCGCGAGAGGCCCGCCGACGCAACGGCGGCAGCGCGTTCGTTTGCCGCGATGATGGCCACGCGCCGGAGCATCCGCGACTTCTCGACGCGTCCCGTGCCGCGCGAGACGATCGAGGCGTGCGTCGCTGCCGCGGCGACCGCTCCGAGCGGCGCCAACAAGCAACCGTGGACCTTCGTCGCGGTCGGCGATGCCTCGATCAAGCGCGAGATCCGCGCCGCCGCGGAGGCCGAGGAGCGGAAGTTCTACGAGGAGCGCGCGAACGACGAGTGGCTGGCGGACCTCGGTCTTCTGGGCACCGACGCGTCGAAGCCGTTTCTCGAGGATGCGCCGTGGCTCGTCGTCCTGTTCAAGAAGATGAAGGACGATCGCGCCGAGCGGATCAGCGACCAGGTCTACTACGTGAACGAATCGGTGGGGATCGCGGCAGGGCTCTTCATCGCGGCCGTGCATGCAGCGGGTCTCGCCACGCTCACGCACACGCCGAGCCCGATGCAGTTCCTCGCGGGAATCCTTGGCCGGCCCGCCCATGAGCGCCCGTTCCTGCTGCTTCCCGTCGGCTACCCCGCGGATGGCTGCCTGGTGCCTGACATCAGGAAGCGTCCGCTGCAGGAGGTGCTGGTCTTCGACCGCTGAGGTCGGGGCGAGCGTCAATCGATGCGGTTGAGGGGGAAGCGCTCGCTCGGTTCGTAGGACTTCCTCGCGAGAACCGCGAGGCGCGCGACGATCTCGAGGTGCGCCGCCACGAGATCGGTGGTCTCGTTCGGGTCGCTCGCGAGGTCGAAGAGCTGCCAGCCCTCGAGATCGCCCGCAGCGATCTTCCGTTGGCGCAGGCCCGTTCGCACGATCTTCCAGTCGCCTTCGCGTACGGCTTCCTGGCCGCCGTAGCCGGGGAACGGCCAGTAGAAGGCGCGCGTCGGCAGAGGGTCGCCGTCGAGGAGAAGCGCGGTGAGGTCGCGCCCGTCGCTTGGCCGGGGCGCCGCGCCGGAAAGGGCGCTGAAGGTCGCGCGGAGGTCGACCGTCCACGCAGGGTCGTCGATCGTGGCGCCCGCGGCGATGCGGCTCGGCCACCACGCGACGCACGGAACGCGCAAGCCGCCTTCCCACACGGATCCCTTGCGGCCGCGCAGGCCTGCGGTCGAATCGAAGAACACGGTGTCCGCTCCGCCGACATCGTGGGTCGGCCCGTTGTCGCTCGTGACGATGACGAGCGTGCTCTCAGCGAGGCCGTGCTTCTCGAGCTCTGCACGGATCGCGCCGACCTCCGCGTCGAGCCGCGTGATCATCGCCGCGTAGGCCGCGCGGGGAGTCAAGTGCGGCAGGTAGCCCTTGCCGCCCACATATGGCCTTTCGTCGAACTTGAGGTCGTAGGGCTTGAGGTCCGCGGTCGTCGGCTGCAGCGCGAGATGCGGCAGCGGCGAGGCGTACAGCAGGAAGAACGGCCTCGATGCGTTCCGTTCGATGAACGACCGCGCTTCGGCGAGCAGGAAGTCGGGCGCGTACGCGAGTTCCGCGCGCGACGACGGACGGTTGCCCTGCAGCACGACTCGTTCGGCGTTGTGCCAGAGATGCGTCGGGTAGTAGTTGTGCGCCTGTCGCTGGCAGTTGTAGCCGTAGAAGAGATCGAACCCCATCGCGTTCGGGTCGCCCGTCGAACCGACGAATCCGAGGCCCCACTTGCCGATGCAGGCTGTGGCGTAGCCCGCGGCCCTCAGGTCGTGCGCCAGCGTGCTCGTCGATGCGGGCAGCGGGCCTTGGCCCTCGGGCTCGACCTCCGAGTTGTCGCGGATCGGCGTGTGTCCGAGGTGCTGGCCCGTCAAGAGAGCCGAGCGCGAGGGCGCGCACACGGGCGCAGCGCTGTAGAACTGCGAGAAGCGCGCACCTTCGCGCGCGAGGCGGTCGATGTTCGGCGTCGCGATCTTCTGCTGCCCGTAGCAGCCGAGTTCGCCGTAGCCGAGGTCGTCTGCGAAGACGAGCACGATGTTCGGAGCGCGGCGCGGCGCCGTGGCATCGAGCGCAGCCTCGCGCGCAGAGACGCTGCTGCAGCCTGCAAGCAGCGAGGCGAGCGCGAGCGCGAGAAGGCGGCGAACGAACGCACGGTCAGACATCGCAGATGTCGATCGCCTCGCGCAGGCTCGTCATCGGGTCGCGCCTCGGGATGAACTCCTGCGCGAAGTAGCCCTTGAAGCCGGTGGCGGCGACGGCTTCGCAGATCGGGCGGTAGTTCAGCTCCTGCGACGCGTCGATCTCGTTGCGGCCGGGGTTTCCGGCCGTGTGGTAGTGGCCGAAGTACCGGTGGTTGTTCTTGATCGTGCGGATGACATCGCCCTCCATGATCTGCATGTGGTAGATGTCGTAGAGCAGCTTGAAGCGGTCGCTGCCGACCGCCTTCACGAGCTCGACGCCCCACGGCGTGCGGTCGCACATGTAGTCGCCGTGGTCGACGCGCGAGTTCAGGAGCTCCATCAGGATCGTGACGCCGTGCTTCTCCGCGAGCGGCATCACGCGCTTCAGGCCCTTCGCGCAGTTCTCGAGGCCGACATCGTCGGGCATGCCGCGGCGGTTTCCCGAGAAGAGCATGAGGTTCGGCACGCCGTGCTTCGCCGCGAGCGGCAGCAGCTTCTCGCACTCGGCGAACACTCGGTCGTGGTTCTCGACGCGGTTCATGCCGTCGCCGATCGAGGTCGGGCCGTTGCCGAGCGAGCAGACCATGCCGAACCTGCGTGGCGTCTCCCACTGGGCTGCATCGAGGAGGTCGATCGCCTCGATGCCCATCGCGGCGCAGTTCCCGCAAAGCTCCTCGAGCGGCATGCCGAAGCACCACGCGGACACGGAATGCCTGATGCGGCCGTTTCGCCTGGTCGGGGTGGTTGCCTGCGCGGAGACGCCCTGTGCCGCGTATGCGAGGCCCGCAGTCAGCGGAATCGAGGCGGCTGCGGTCACGGTCGAGGCGAGGAAGTCGCGGCGCTGCATGGAACGAAGTCTACCTGAGGACGGCCTCGACCCGCCATGAGTACTCTCCGATCGGGGTGCCGCCGCGCTTGGCGGTGATCACGATCGTGCGGTCGTTCTGGTTGTACCTCGCCGAGAGAGAGATCGTGCCCGCCCTCGAGGACAGCGTGCCCGAGTCGCTGTGGCGATGTCCGAGCGGATCGATGGAGACGGTCGTCGACGAGGTGTCGGAGCGGAATCGGAAGTCGAAACCCTTGCCGAAGGGGGCGTCCTTCGCGTCGACCGAGAGGCCCGCGGGCGAAGACTGCACCGCGGCCGACGCGACGGGCGTGAGGGCCGAGGCGGAATCCGCACGCGAGAGAAAGGCGAGCGCGAGCAGGGTGGAGATCGCAAGCAGGGCGAGGATGCGCGGGGAATTCATGGTCGTTCTCCCAACATGATGTTGCGTGAGGTCGCGGCGGACGCCGCAACGCTTCAAAAGAAGCATACCCCGCTACACTGCGGTCGGTGCGATCCCAGGCATTGCAGCGTGTACTCTCGTCCGCAGAGGCCGTCAGGTCGGCCCTTGGGCGCGTTTTCGCCTCGATCGGGCTTGAGAAGCCGCGCATGAGCGATCTGCGCGCGCGGCTCGCGCTCGACAAGTCGATCGCAAGCCGCGTGGGGCGTGCGGTGCGTCTGAGCGACCCCGCCGCGGCGTTCAGGGAACTTCCCGCCGCCGAGGCGCTCGGCCAGATCGTCGCCAAGTGCGAGGCGCTCGGTGCCGGGAAGCGTCTGGTCGCGCAGGCGCAGAAGTCGATCTCGGAGCTCGATGCGGCCATCGCGGCCTTCCCTGGCGACCGCACCGCGCTCGTCGCCGCGATCTCCGCGGGGGGATCGGCGCGTAGCGCGGCGCCGAAGGTGTCGGACGCGAAGCTGCGGGCGGCCCGCAGAGGCGCGTACAACGCCTTCGTGTTCGCGCAGGGCCTGAGCTGCGAGACGCAGTCGTTCATCAATATCCTCATGCCCGGGAAGGCCGGGGAAAAGGCGACCCAGGCCATGGTGCTGGGCACGACGGGACTGCGCAGGCTTCGTCGCGGCCATCCCCAGTCGATCCTCGCGCTGCGCGGGCGTGACGACAACAACACCGGTTTCGATCGCGTGACGCTTGCAGGCGAGCCCATCGGGGACGACCCGGGAGTCGTGCTGATTCGCGAGTTCTGCACCGACGTTGCGTCGCAGGTCAGGCTTGAGAGAGTCGGGCGCATTCACTCGCTCGTCCTCGATCCGCAGTCGCCTCCGCTCGACGAACCGATGGACTTCGCGGTCGGCCTCGTCAACCTCCGCTTCACGCCGCCGCGCGCGACGGAGGATGTGAAGTGGACCCTCACGTCGTACGAGGTCTCGCGCGCGACGAGGGTGCTTGTGCGGGAGCTCCTCGTCCATCGGGAGACCTTCGGCGCTGTCCGCCCGTTCTCGATCTTCTCGATCGATCCGACGCCCAAGATCCAGCCGGATTTGAACGGGCCGGATCCCACCGGACGCGGCTTCATCGACCAGGGAGATGACCTCGTGGAGATGGGCCGCGGGTTCCGCAGGCGTGGACGGCCCGGAGAGGACTTCGCAGTGCCTCTCGCGCTGCGGGCATTCGAGATGCTCGGCCAGGACCCCGACGAGTACGACCGCTATCGGCTGGTGGTCGAATACCCGCTGCCCCTCGTCCGCAGCGAGGTCTGGATCAGGCTGCAGGACTGACCGCGCTGCGCGACTGGAACTCGCAGGCGTCAGACAGAACCTCGGCCGTCTGCGGGCGGATCGACGCGAAGGACTTCCTACTCATGAAACGCGGTTTTCGCCGGCTGAAGGAGTTTCCGGTCAATCGATGAAGCGGGCGCGAAGTTCGGCCGTCGGAACCATGCAGGTGTCGCTCTTGCCGAACCAGCGGTAGCGGTTTCTTGCGACGACTGCGTAGAGCCGGTCGCGCAGGCTGCGCGGCAGGATGCGGAACACGCCAAAGACGGGCCACGGGAATGGAAGCCGCGCAGCGATCGCAAGCGCCGCGTCGGAGCGCTCGAACGCGCGCCCGTCGGCGATCACGATGACCGAGTCGGGTTCGGCCGCTGCGGGCTGCGTCGCGCCGAATTCGGCGCACGCACGGCGCGCGGCGTCCGACTGCAGCGCCGCAAAGCGGAATCGCGAGTGCGGGTCGCGCGCGACGATGAAGCGCACCACGCCGCTGCAGAGGCTGCAGACGCCGTCGAAGAGGATGATCGTTGGATGTTCGGCCATTCCCACCTACACAATACGCCGAATTGACCAAAGCGAGCCGCCGCAGCGGCGGGCGCTCCCAGAACGCGAGCCGCCGCAGCAGCGAGCGCTCCCAGAACGCGAGCCGCCGCAGCGGCGAGCGCTCAGGACTGAAAATCGTAGATGCTGCCAAGCGCGAGGATGCGCGTGAGTTCCTCGAGCGCGTCGCGGGACTCGCGCAGCAGCGCGGGATCTGCGAGATCCGTCGGAAGCAGCGATTCGCGGTAGTGCTTCGTGACCCATGCGCGCAGCTCCGCGAGTCTCGCGGCGTCGACGAGCACCGCGCGGTTCATCGCGCGAAGGTCTGCGTCCGTCATCGGCACGCGCAGGCGCAGGCATGCGGGGCCGCCGCCGTTGCGCATGCTCTCGCGGACATCCATGAAGATCACGCGGCCGAGCGGGTTCCCGGCGTCCCCGATCACGCGGTCAATCGCAGTCTTGACGCGCGGGTTCTCCTCGCACTCGCACGGCGCGACGAGCGCCATCGAGCCGTCGGGCAGCGTGAGGAGCTGGCTGTTGAAGAGGTAGCTCTTGACGGCATCTTCGAGCGTGACCTCGTCGGTGCGGATCTCGGCGACGACGAGCGAGTCGCCCACGACATTGCGCAGGCTCGCGAGCGTGGCGAAGCGGTCCTCGAACGCGAGTTCATGGCAGAGCAGCATGTTGCCGTTGCCGACCGCGATCACATCGTTGTGGAAGACCCCCGCGTCGATCGCGTCCGCGTTCTGCTGGGCGAAGACGCAGCGCGCGCGGTCGAGAAGGCCGAGCTGCGCGACGCGCTCGCTCGCGGCGAGAGTCTGGCGCGCGGGGAACATCTTCGGCGCGCGCGCGGCCTCGGGCGCTGTGCCGTAGACGAAGAAGTGGACGCCCGACGCGTCACCGCCGTTCGCAGCCGTTGCCGTGAGCCGCGTGTGATTCGCGGCGCCTTCGTCGCCGTAGTCGGCGCGGGCGCGCGGGTCGGACGCGAGCGCCGAGTGCACGGCGAATCGCGATTCGTCTGCGAAGACCGCGCGCAGAGTGCGCTCCGTCACGGGCGGCTCGATCGCGCGGTGGAACATCTCGCGCAGGTTCGCGACGACGAAGTGCGTGCGGTGGTCGTGCGTGTCGGCGGCCGGCATCACGGTCGCCGCGTTCGCGGTCCACATCGCGCTTGCGCTCGAGACGCGCGCGAGAAGCACGGGGTCGTCCTTTGCGACCTTCGAGAGGATCTCCGCGTCGCTTCCCTCGTAGCCGCGCGCGCGCAGCGTGGAGATGTGCGGCCGCTCGTGTGGCGGAAGCACGCCCTGCACGAGGCCGAGCGCGGCGACGGCCTCCATCTTCGCAAGCCCCTGCAGCGCAGCCTTGCGGGGGCTGCTGGCGGCGCCCTGATTGCGCGCGCTCGCGACATTGCCATAGGACAGCCCTGCGTAGCTGTGCGTCGGCCCGACGAGTCCGTCGAAGTTCACTTCAGGCATGGTTCACCAGCGCTCTGCGTCGGACTGCGGAGCGGAGGGCCACGGCGCCGTCTCGCGGCCGTTCACGCGGGTGCCGTTCTGGATGACGCTCGGGATGAAGGTGCTGAGGAAATCGTGCGGGAACACGGGCGACGGCGCTGTGAGCGCGTCGAGACGGGCGGTGTCTTCGACAGAGAGCCGCACCGCGCACGCCGCGAGGTTGTCGTCGAGCTGCGCCAGCGTGCGCGCGCCGATGATCGTGCTCGTGACGCCCGCGCGGTCCATCACCCAACGCAACGCGACCTGCGCGGGCGTCGCGCCGCGCGTGGCGGCGATCTCGTGCAGCGCGTCGATCAAGACATAGGCCTGCTCGTTGAGATACTTCGAATCGCTCTTCACGCGCGTCGAGCCATCGTCCTTCGGCCGGTTTGCGCGCGTGAACTTGCCCGAAAGCACGCCGCCCCGCAGCGGGCTCCACGGCGTGACTCCCAGGCCGCAGGCGCGTGCCATCGGGATGAGATCGTGCTCGACCGTGCGCTGGAGCAGCGAATGCTCGATCTGGATCGCGATCGGCTGCGTCCAGCCGCGGGACCGCGACTCGTACATCGCCTGCACGCACACCCACGCGGGGTGGTCGCTGAAGCCCGTGTAGCGAACCTTGCCTTGCTTCACCAGCATGTCGAGCGATTGCATCGTCTCGTCGATCGGAGTGTGCACATCCTGGAAGTGGCACCAGAGGAGATCGATGTAGTCGGTCTTCAGGCGGCGCAGCGAGTGCTCGACCGCGCTGAACATCGACTTTCGCGACGAGCCGCCGCCGTTCGGATCGCCTTGCCACATGTTTCCGCCGAACTTCGTGGCGATGACCACCCGGTCGCGCGCGCCGCGGCCCGGGCCGGTCGCGAAGTAGTCGCCGAGGATAGCCTCGCTGTGGCCCTTCGTGTACATGTTGGCGCTGTCGATGAAGTTGCCGCCGCGCTCGAGGTAGCGCGACAGGATCGCGTTCGAGGTCTCGACATCGGCGCCGATGCCCCATTCAAGGCCGAAGGTCATCGCGCCGAGGCAGAGCGGCGAGACGCGCAGGCCCGAGCGGCCTAGGGTGATGTAGTGGTCGACGGCAAGGCAGATCGCGGAGTCGGTCATGCGGGCAGGGTAGCGGGTAGGCTGCGTGAATGACGGCGATCGCGACCGCGACAGACCCGCGCAGCTGGCTCGACGCGCATCTCCATGTGTGGGACGCCGCGACGCTGGCCGCGCCTTGGTTCGAGCAGGCGCCGCAGTTTGCGGGCCGTTTCGACCTTGCGCGCTACCGAACCGAGGGCGGTACCGCCGGGGGAGTCGTGTTCGTCGAGGCCGACATGGCGGTGTGTGACCGCGCGCGGGAAGCAGAGCTGTTCGCGAAGTGGGGCGCTGCAAGCGGTGTGCCGTTTGCGACTATCGCGGGAGTGGAGCCAGGTGCCGCGGGTTTCGCGAACGAGCTCGCGTCGGCCGCGCGCGTTCGCGGCGTCGCAGGTGCGCGCCGCGTGCTGCACGGCGGCGACGTTCCGTTCGGTGGTGCGCGGTTCGTCACGGATCTGCGCGCGCTCGGCGTGGCGGGGCTGTCGTTTGATTTCTGCGTGCGCTGGAGCGATCTCGCGCGTGTCGAGCACTGCGCGCGCGAGGCGCCCGAGACGACGCTCGTGCTCGATCACCTCGGAAAACCGCCGCTGCGCGCGGGCTGGAGTTCGCCCGAGCGAGCCGACTGGCAGCGGCTCGTCGCGCGCGTCGCGGCGCGCGAGAACACGCTTGTCAAGTGGTCGGCGATGTTCGAGAACGCGGGGCGCGCGATGTCCGCCGACGAAGCGCGCCCGTGGTTCGAGTGGTGTCTCGCCTGCTTCGGCCCGACGCGCATGATGTGGGGCTCGAACTGGCCGGTGTGCTTCGCGACCGCGCGGCTGTCGCAGTGGATCGAGGCAAGCGCCGCGCTGGCTGGTGAACTCACACCCGACGAGCAGGCTGCGATCCTCGGCGCAAACGCACCGCGCGTGTATCGGATCGCGTGACGAGCGCCAGCGTTCCAAGCACCAAAGCGAGCAAGCTGCGAAGCAGGTTGCGAGCGCTCAGGCTTGCGGCGGCCGCAGCCGCGACCGTTCTAGGTTCTGTCTGACGGATCCCCGGACGTCGATCCGCGCGGCATCCCGCCTGGCCGCGTCGGCTTCAACTCGCTGTATCGCTGCGGATACAGCTTCGTTTCGCCTCCTTGCCAGCCGGGCGCCGCGC